>ERZ833608.2284-NODE-2284-length-10498-cov-2.208944_pt1 | contig 10498 bp, 11 predicted proteins | sample MGYA00519694_ERZ833608 | MGnify/ENA primary metagenome ERZ833608 (study PRJEB31850, sample SAMEA3708742) | human gut metagenome | biome: human gut; feature: human-associated habitat; material: faeces | place: China | collected 2014 ... | reverse complement strand
TACAGATTTCCGGATGGCTCTATATGCCGTGGTGCATGGCAGTCGGTCAACGGATACTGGTATTATTTTGATGTCAATGGCACGATGCTCACCGGCTGGCAGAAGATGGCAAATGACTGGTATTACCTGTATGGTACCGGGGAAATGGCAACCGGATGGGCAAAGATCAATGGTCAGTGGTATTATTTCTGGCCATTTACGGAAAATGGGCATATACAGGGAACCATGGCTTATGGAGGCTGGAAGATCATAGGGGCGGATTATTACTTTTTCAGGGAAGACGGCTCCTTATATACCGGCTGGCTGGAACAGAATGGTTCCTGGTATTATTTAAACACACTGGACAACAGCCTTCAGGGAGCCATGTTTACCGGCTGGCTGATCCGGGAAGGGAAAACTTATTTCCTGGATGCTGACGGAGTTATGGCTACCGGCTGGTATCAGGTTGACGGGAATTGGTATTATTTCTGGCCGGATTCAGGTGAAATGGCAAAAAACCAGTATATCAATGGATTCTATGTTAATGAGGACGGGATCTGGTACAGGTAAAGATATGTGAGGAATGGAAATGAAAATGATCAGAAAAATACTCCTTTGTGCCGGAACAGGACTGCTGCTTAGCACAGGAAGCTTACAGTCTGTGCCAGGGGGAATCTTTCATATGTATACAGCTTATGGGGCAGAGAGCAGCATCATCGAGACCATGAGTATTAAATTTGACACCACTTTTGGAGATCCGGAGGAAATACCACAGCCCCAGATCACCATCAGCGGATCAGGGGTATCCATTGGGGATATTTATTACAAAACAGAATATGAAAACTGGAAACCTGGTAAAAAGGTACGGATGGAGATCACTGTGGATGCTGCACAGGGAAAGTATTTCCCTGTGTCCCTTGGACGATCCAAATGCCGTGTGACCGGGGCTGATTTTGTATCGGCGAAAGCCCTGGATAATACCACCATGCAGGTAAAAGTGGACTATACGCCGGTCACTGTTCTGGGTGACACAGCTTTAGCAGGCTGGAGCTCACTTGACTCAGAAAAGGCAGTGTGGAAGAAGGTAGACTATGCTCCGGGCTATACCCTGACTTTATATGGAAATGATAAAGTGGTGAAACGGATGACAGTTACAAGTAACTCTGTCAGCTTAAAGGAGTACATGACAGATCCGGACAAGATCTACTATTATCAGGTAAAAGCGGTCCCGGTTACGGCAGAACAGAAAAAATACTTAAAAGAAGGGGAATTTATTACATCAAAGGAACAGGATGTAGATGACAGTGAGGAAGAGGAGAAAGAAAAAAAACATGCAGCAACTTCCCAGAGCAGCAGTACTGGTCCCGGCATAGCAGGTTCTCTAAAGGGAGACAACTTTGTTATGCCGGATGGGACTCTGGCAGTCAATACCTGGAAGCTGGTGGGAGGTATATGGTATTACTTTAATGCTGAAGGAAACCGTACCAGGGGCTGGTTCCCGTATGGTGGAAAATGGTATTATTTTGACGGAAATGGATGTATGAAGACCGGATGGGTGGACACAGGAAACGGAAAATGGTATTACTTAAACCCTGATGGGGATATGAAGACCGGCTGGGTGAACACAGGAAATGGAAAATGGTATTACTTAAACCCGGATGGGGATATGAAGACCGGCTGGCTGTATGATAAAAATATCTGGTATTATCTAAATAACGATGGATCTATGGCAGTAAACCGTTCTCAGGACGGCTGGTACCTTGGAGCAGACGGCGCAGGCCGAAAGGAGTAAGAAATATGAGTTTAGCACCGATAACAGGAGATGGGGGAAAGTTAGCTGCACAGGCAGCGGATCAGACACAGAAGACAACACCGGTCCAGGAATTTCAGGGGATACTGAAAAATGGGCTGAATGCCATAAAAGAAGATATGGATTCTATTTTCGAAGAAGCTTCTGCTTTATATCAGATTCCTTCTAAACTTCTCAGGGCGGTGGCAAAGGCAGAGTCGGGGTTTAATCCAAAGGCTGTATCCAAAGCAGGGGCTATGGGCGTGATGCAGCTGATGCCGGGAACAGCCCGTTCTCTTGGAGTAAGCGATCCTTACAATGCCAGACAAAATATCCTTGGAGGGGCAAAATACTTAAAACAAAATCTGGACCGGTTCGGAGGAGACGTAAGCCTTGCACTGGCAGCTTATAACGCAGGTCCGAACAGTGTGACCAAATACGGAGGCATCCCACCATATAAAGAAACCCAGAATTATGTAAAAAAGATCATGGCAGATTATACGGGAAACAATACGATCCTGGCAGGACGTACGGTGAGCACCGGAACATATGGTAAAACATCCGGCAGTACAGCAGTGAGCAGCCTTATAGGAAGTGGCCTTACAGGAAGCAGTCTGACAGCAGGCAGTCTTTTAGGCAGCTTTGCGGGAAATACAGGTCTGTCCGGCACCGGCAGCCTTGGTACACTTCTGGCAGCAGGAAAGGGAGAGAACCTTTCCGGGGAAGACTGGTCTAATATGGTGCAGATCCTCCGTTTTCAGATGATGATGAATATGGGTAAGGATACGGGTACGCTGATCTGACAGACAGATACCGGATTGCTGCGTGCTTTGCACTCCCGCAATTCCGGTCTTTTGACCCTGGTATCAATAAAATAAGGCATTTTGCCGATAATAAAAACAAATGGTTATTTGATGATATTCTCATAGAAGATACAAAGGAAGGTGAAACATCATGCAGGTGCAGAATAACATAGCATCCATAAATGCTGCCAGAAATCAGGGGATCGAAACAGGAAAGCTGAAAAAGTCCCTTGAAAAGCTGTCTTCCGGCTTTCGAATCGTCCGTGCAGGAGATGATGCAGCTGGACTGGCGATCTCGGAAGGTATGCGCAGCAGGATCAACAGCCTGAACCAGGCGATGAGAAACATTGATGACGGCATCGGACTTACCAATGTAGGAGATGGCGCTTTGACAGAGGTCCATTCCATGCTCCAGAGACTGAAGACTCTGGCTTTAAAATCTGCAAATGGAACTTACGATCAATCCGACAGGGAAACCTTGAACATGGAAAAAGACCATATCCTTGAGGAGATTGACAGGATTGGTTCTACCACTAAATTTGGAGAAATCTCCCTGTTTTCCAGGGCAGATGCCAATGCAATTACACCGGGCTGGCAGCCGCCAGAGCTGGACGATACGATCCCGCTCCAGATCGGCGGTTCTACTCAGGCTGGAGAAGTTCTGGATGTAGAACGCTATTATATAGGAAGCAGGGAACTACAGCTGGATCAGACAGATTTTTCCGATGTAAAAAAGGGACAAGAATCTGTGGGATACATTGAAAACGCGATAGAGGCTGTTTCTAAAGTCAGGGCATCCTTTGGAGCTGCTTATATGCATCTGGATCACACCCACAATAATTTAAGCGTTACAAGTGAAAACATGCAGGCGGCAGAAAGTCAGATCCGTGATACCAATATGGCAGAGGAGATCACGAAATATACCAGCAGTAACATCGTCCTCCAGTCCTCTAATATGATGCTTACAAATGCAAATAATCTCCCTCAGACCATACTTGAACTTTTAAAATAAAAATGAAAGTAATAATGAAAAACAGGCTTATGTTTTTTTAACATAAGACGATATATATATATGAAAAGAAAATTCTGCTGTTCCAGAAAGGGCCCTTGGGACAATAGAAGACAGAGGAAAGGAGTCCACTGCCATATTTTCTTTTATAAAAGGAGGAATTCATTATGGTAATTCAGCATAATATTGCAGCGATCAATTCTTACAGAAACTTAAGTATCAACCAGAACGCACTGAGCAAAAACTTAGAGAAGCTGTCTTCCGGTTACAAGATCAACCGTGCAGGCGATGACGCAGCAGGTCTGGCTATTTCCGAGACCATGCGTTCCCAGATCAATGGTTTAAACCAGGCTGTAAACAACGCAAACGATGCAGTTGGTCTGATCCAGACAGCAGAAGGTGCTATGACAGAGACCCACTCCATGCTTCAGCGTATGAAGACTCTGGCCACTCAGGCAGCAAACGGTACTTATACCAAGACTGCAAGAGACAACATCAAGGCTGAGATTAATGCACTGAATAAAGAGATCACCCGTATCGCTACTACTACAGAGTTCAACGGTGAGAAACCTTTAAATCCTGATACGAAGACGAAAGGGAAGAACCTGACTTTCTTCATCGGTGCTTCTGCAGATGCATCCAACGCAATGACTGTTTTACAGATGACTATGACAGCGACAGCATTAACTATTGCTCAGATCGCAGTTGATAATACGACAAGTGCATTCAAGGCAATGAAGTCTATAGATGCTGCAATTGAGAAGGTATCTACTTACCGTGCGACCCTTGGTGCTGCCCAGAACCGTCTGGAGCATACGGTAAACAACCTGAAGGTTACTTCTGAGAACATTACCTCTGCGGAAAGCCGTATCCGTGATACAGATATGGCAGATGAGATCACAGCTTATACAAAGAACAACATTCTTTTACAGGCTGCTCAGTCTATGCTTTCCCAGTCCAACGCTATGCCTCAGGGTGTATTAAGCATGCTGCAGTAATCTTGAAATTGATTCTGCATCTTTTAGGGGATCTGCTTTGCGCAGATTCTCTTTTTTTAAATATGTCCTTTAGAACTTAAAAAGAAGGTAACAGATGATGAAAAAAACCATATCACAGTGTATGATCGTGAAAAATGAAGAAAAAAATATCCGTCGTGCCCTTTCATGGGGGAAGGATATCATGTGTGAACAGATCGTGGTAGATACAGGCAGCAGTGACCGTACCGTGGAGATAGCCAGGGAAATGGGGGCAAAGATATTTTTCTTTCCATGGATCAATGATTTTGCTGCTGCCAAAAATTTTGCCATTGACCAGGCAAAAGGAGACTGGATCGCCTTTCTTGACGCGGATGAAAGCTTTACACCGGAGGATGCAGCGAAGATTCCGGAGATATTGGAATATGTTGGAGAAGATGTAGACGGCCTTCTTACAGGGATCGTAGATCTGGATGAAAATAACCATATCACAAGCGGCGGCACCATGATCCGATTCTTTGTAAACCGGCCGGACCTGCGCTATGTAGGAAAAATACACGAACACCTGGTCAGAAAAGGAAGATCCGGACTGCATCTGACCGATGCCACAAAGCAGCTGGCTTTCCTTCATACCGGATACCAGGAACAGGAGAAGAGGGATAAGTCCAAATTTGAAAGGAATCTGAACATTATCCTGGAGATCCTGAAGCAGGATCCTGAAAATTGTGATTATCTTGGATATCTGGGAGATACCTATTCTTCAGACGGAAAAAATGAAGAAGCAAGGGATGCATACAAAAAGGCGGTGGCAGCCATGCCGGAAAAACTGGGGGTATATGATCAGCGAAGTTCTTATACCTATACAAACCTGTTAAGGGTCTCCCAGTGCCTGAACGCACCGGAAGCCGAGGTGGAAGCTATTTATAAGGAAGCAGTGGAAAAGCTTCCGAAAGAGCCTGATTTTGACTGTGTTATGGGGGACTGGTACTGGAGAAAGGGGCAATATGAAAAAGCGGTACAGATGTATGAACTGGCTATAGCAAAGCTGGAAACCTATGGAACAGTGAACAGGGGGACCATTACCACTTCCATGCTGATCCAGATGTATGAGTGTCTGGGAGAAGGCTGCAGAAGGCTGGGAGATTACCAGAAAGCGGTCCGCTATTGTGTGATCGTACTGAATACTGACCACAAAGATATGAATGCGCTGCTGACTCTGATCAACTGTTTTACAGAGAGCAATGTTAGCGCAGAAGAGGTAGTTCAGTTTTTAGGGAAGATTTATGATTATTCTGATATAAAAGACAAGGTGATCCTTCTTCGGGTGGCTATGGCAATGGGCAGAAAGGATCTGGAACGGATGTTCAGGGGAATCCTCCTTCCTCAGGAGAGGGAAGAGTTTGATGCAGCCATGGAAACGGCCCAGAGCGGGGCACCGCTGTCATAGACTTTTTTCAACTCTCCCATAAGAAGAGGAAGTTCCCATTCACAGGTGCTGTTAGCAAAGCTGTTAGGATCTGCGATAGAAACATTTCCGTCAGGAAGGAGCTTTGTGATCAGGACAAAGTGACCGTTTTGAGTCAGGCTTCCCTTACCCATAAGGGCGACCAGGATATGACCGGAAGAAAGAAGGGAAGCTGCGTTTTGGGGCGAATGGTCTGTTACAGATTCTACCTGAAAGCCATATGCAGTAAGGGCAGCTGGGATCAGACTGTGATAGGAGCCGCTCTGGGGGGCATAATAGCCATTGGCAGAAGACCAGTCTGCGATAGTTACCGGGGTAATGGCTTCTCCGCCGTTTGTGAAGCTGGAGATGAGCATGGCTGCAGCAGTAGGACCACATCCATACTGCTGCATGGGATCTGAACCGCCGTAGAGATAACTGCTCCAGCGGGTATCCCCCTGATTATAGTAGTACATCGGTCCCATACTGGTATCCAGGATGGCAGCATCATAAGAATTGCCATCTGATCCCGTCTGAGCCTCCATATGCAGGTTTTCTGCTTTTCCAAGGATCACAGGAGATGTATTTGCAGTCACAGAAGATGTATCTGGGATTCCCTGTGTCCTGGAAGTATCCTCTGAAAGCTCTGTTTGTCTTTGGATTTTTGGTTCTGGCTGGGTCTGCTTTTTAAGAAAGTCTTCCAGTTCATGAAATTTCTGGCCACTGGCAGTCTGTACAAAGGAAATAGCGGATCGTGCGTCTTTTATGACCCGGGAAGAAAAGCCTGGGCAAAAATAAAAGCTCAGGCTGGCAGTGATCACCGAAACTGCACCGGTAATGGAAAGTTGGATCATCGTTTTCGCAAGTTGGAACTGTTTCAAGGTTTTATTTATCTGTTTTTTTTGATTCTTTAAAGTTCTATCTTTCATTTTTATCCATTCATTTCTTATCCGTTAACGAAGGGATAGACGGGCCAGGACAGTCTGACCAATGGTATTTAAAGGACACTGCTGGCATACAGCGCCAATCTTATGTGCCTCCATAGGCATGCCGTAGACAACACAGCTGTTCTTGTCCTGTCCGATGGTATAGGCGCCGTTTTTGCGCATACGCAAAAGACCGGCAGCTCCATCTGCTCCCATTCCTGTGAGAAGAACGCCGATGGCGTGTTCCCGCACATGTAATGCAACTGAGTCAAAAAGCACATCCACAGAAGGTCTATGTCCGTTTACCTTTTCTCCTTCCTGTACACTGACTGCATAGGAGTTTCCAAGAGGTACCACACGCATCTGCAGACCTCCGGGAGCTAAAAGCATGAGACCTTTGCGGATCCGGTCCCCATTTTTCGCCTCCCGTACTTCCATTTTGCAGATCCTGTTTAAGCGCTCTGCATACATAGCTGTAAAACCTGCAGGCATATGCTGGGTAATCACAACACCTGGGGTGTTTTCTGGAAAATTCTTTACTACCTCGAGAATGGCTACTGTACCTCCGGTAGATGCCCCGATAGCGATCACGGTTTCCTGGGAAGCTGCCGCAGAAGTCTTTGGTCTGTTAAGAAAAGGATTACCTGCCGCAGTTAAAGGAGAGACTATCCGTTTTTTTGCTGCCTGTGGACTGGCAGGAACGGATGGGAGATGTACATGGGAAGCAGCAGCCACCAGAAGCTTGGAACGGAGCATAGAAAGAAAGATCTCTTTAGACAGTCCATTGGCTTCATCCGGTTTCCGTACAAAATCCACAGCTCCGGCTTCCAGGGCATCAAAAACCCTCAGGTTCAGGGAAGATACCAGGATCACCGGTATAGGGTGGACCGGAAGAAGCTGCTTTAAAAAATCAATGCCGGACATTCCCGGCATTTCAATATCCAGGGTAAGCATATCCGGCTGCAGCAGCGGGATCTTTTCCTGGGCGTCAAGGGCATTTACTGCATATCCTACAACCTGGAAGCGGTCATCCTCAGAGAGAGAACGGATCAGCCAGGTGCGGAACAAGGGTGAATCATCCACCACCATTAATTTTAATTTATGATCCATGATCATAATGCCTCCTTAATAAGATAACTGTAACAACGTATGAGATAACCTACGGGATCAGATCTTTCGGTAAATAGCCGGTTCAATATAGGAAAACGGGCAGCTTTCCTTATCCAGGCTTTCAGAATGTCCGATAAATAAGTAGCCTCCCGGAGCGGTAGCATCATAAAAGCGCCTTACCAGTGCCGCCTTCGTAGGACGATCAAAATAGATCATCACGTTTCTGCAGAAGATCAGGTCAAACTTTTTGCGGAAATGGATGGGATCCATCAGGTTAAAGGAACGAAAGATCACATTTTTCCTTAAAGCATCTGAAACAGTATAGGTTTTATCTCCTATGGGAACAAAATAGCGTTCCTGCCAGGAAGGCGGAAGCTCTTTTAAGCTTTCAAGGGAATATCTGGGATCCATGGCAGAATCCAGAACACGCTGGGAAATGTCCGTAGCAAGGATACGGGTATCCCAGCTTCCGGGAATAGCGGAAAAATATTCTTTCAGATACATAGAAATGTTATAAGGTTCTTCACCGGAGGAGCAGCCCGCACTCCAGATAGCAATAGAACGATCCATAGAATGCTTGTTTGCAAGCTCGGGAAGAATATGCTTCTGGAGAAAATCAAAATGCTCCTTTTCCCGCATAAAGTAGGTATAATTGGTAGTCAGCTTGTTCAACATAACAGAAACCATCTCAGGATCTTTACCTGAGATGATCTCATCTATGTATTCTGTAAAACTATGAAACCCTTTCTGCTGCAGCATATTAGTAAGACGGCTGGTGATCAGCTGTTTTTTGTGGCTCAGGTTGATACCATAGCGCTGCTGGATATAGGTATAAAGGCGGTTAAAATCCCCGTCACTTAATGTAAGCATTGTATGACCTCCTTAGGAATCGGATGTACTCTCGGAGTCTTTCCTGCACCTGCCTTTACGGCTGACAAAAAATCTTCTCGCAAAATCAAGTACAAAAAGATTCCGGGAGTACATTAAGAGCTGACCAGGGACTTGCAGTCAAAAGACATAAGCACAGTCCCATTTTCAAGTGTGATCATACCATCTAACAGCTTCTGTCTGCGTTTGATAGGGATCGGACGTACATCCTGAAGATCAATATCGATCACCTGCTGCACAGAATCCACAACGATGCATACAGGAAGATCGTCTACATTTAAAACGATAAAGCAGGTCTTACTGTTATATTCCAAAGCAGGCTTGCCCATATAGAGCCGTATATCTACTACCGGAAGGATCTGACCACGCAGATTGATGATTCCTTTAATATAATCAGGTACCAGTGGAATATGAGTGATCGCACAATCATCCCCAATACTGAAATCAACAAAGTGTTGATTGCCTTTTTGTATTGAGAAATATCGCCCTATAAGATCAAATTCACCCGTACTCATTTTATCTGCGCACCAAAAAACAAAGGGCAGACATTTGTCTACCCTACATTTGAATAATTATTTGCGACCTAATGCAGGAGCGACTTTATCCAATACACCATTAATGTATTTATGGCTTTCATCTGCACCAAACACTTTCGCCACTTCAATTGCCTCATTAATCGCCACTTTATACGGTACATCTGGCTCAAATTGAAGCTCATAAACTGCTAAACGCAAAATTGCTTTTTCAATCGGATCTAATTCATCCAACGTGCGATCTAAATAATGGCTCATTGAAAAATCAACGGCTTCTACATTCGCAACGGTTTGACGGAAAAGGCGGCTAAAATAAGGTTTATCCACACCTTTTAAATCTTGATCCACAACGAACGTGAGTTCCACTTGTTCTGGTGCATTACCAGAGAGTGCCCAAGAATATAATGCTTGAACCGCACATTCTCTCGCTCTACGACGTGGCGATACTTTTTTTACAGGTTCTTTTTTCTCTGTCATTGGAATTATGCCGCATCAATTTGTTGTAAAAGGTTCACCATTTCAAGTGCAGTTAATGCTGCTTCTGCACCTTTATTACCCGCTTTAGTACCTGCGCGCTCGATAGCTTGTTCAATATTTTCAGTAGTTACTACACCAAACATAACAGGAATACCAGTTTCCAAGGAAACATGAGCAATACCTTTTGCTATATTCTTCTTGACCTAAACCGCTGCTTGCTTCGCCAGCCACATATTCAAAGTGAGCGGTACCACCACGGATTACCGTACCTAGTGCGATGATTGCATCAAATTTTTTGCTTTCAGCTAAACGACGTGCTACTAATGGAAGTTCATACGCACCTGGTGCACGAACGATTGTGATATTCTCATCTTTCACTTGGCCGATACGTTTTAATGCATCTACCGCACCTTCTAATAAACTTTCATTAATAAAACTGTTAAAACGAGCAATCACCACTGCGATTTTAGCATTTGGCGCAGCTACCGCACCTTCTAAAACTTTCATACTTTTTCCTAATCTGAATGAATAATAAATTTGACGGTGGATTTTAGCATAAAAAGAAA
>ERZ833608.2279-NODE-2279-length-10510-cov-2.942611_pt1 | contig 10510 bp, 8 predicted proteins | sample MGYA00519694_ERZ833608 | MGnify/ENA primary metagenome ERZ833608 (study PRJEB31850, sample SAMEA3708742) | human gut metagenome | biome: human gut; feature: human-associated habitat; material: faeces | place: China | collected 2014 ... | reverse complement strand
CAAGCTCCACGGGCAGCGAGGAGACATCGGCGAGCCTCGTGCCATCAAACTCCACGCAGCTCACTTGGCCTGAGAGCCCGGCGCGTTTCATGCGGTCTCGCGACTGGCGCACCTTTGAGGCCACGAGCTCACAGCCCACGACAGCTGGCTCGCACCCAAGCTCGTCCATGGCACGTGCGAGCAGCAGGGACTTGGTACCTCGGCCCTGCCCCACCTCGAGCACGCGGCCCGAGGCGGGCGCTGCGATGCGGCACACGACCTGGGCGGAGAGGTCTGCCACGGCAACGTCACATGAGCTCACCAACCCGCTCGACGCAAGCCGAGCGCCGGAGGCAAGCCGCCAGCTGCCCGGCAGCCCCGTGGGCGACGGCTCGGCCTCGATGCCCTCGAGGCGCGAAAGCACCTCGGCGGCCGAGCCCGCAGCCGTGCCCCTCGCCACGTAGACGGGCGCGGGGTCAAGCGCACAGGAGCACATCGCGGCGGCACGGCACTCCCCCAACTCGTCCAAGAGGCGTGAGGCGAGCCACTCCGGGTAGCCGGATGCCATAGAAAGCTGCGCGGACGTAATGCCCCGAAGCTCTCCAGAGGCGGCAATGCGAACGGCCTCGCCAGCATCGCCCACCTCGCCGCGACAGTCCGCAATGCGCCTGAGCACGGCATTTGCCATGCGGGCGGCACGCGGCTGCACGCTCCTCACAAGTTCCACGCCCTGGCTCACGGCCACCTGGCGAGGAGTCTCGAGGTAGAGGACCTCGAAGGCTGCGAGCCTGAGCGCGTCTCGCACGCGCGGCTGTAGGGCCGAGGCATGCGTGACGAACGAGTCAATCCTGCGGTCGAGCTCGCCTGAGGCCACGTTGACGCCAAGCACGAGCCTCGTGGCAAGCGAGCGGGCCTTGTGGCCGAGCATGTCCATCTCGCGAGCGCCGCGCATGAGGTCGCGCGCGCGTGCGTTGCGACGGCGCTGTGCGCCCAGGATGCGCAGGGCGGTCGTGCGCGCGGGGCTGGCGACGGCCATCTAGATCCGCCCCCAGGCAAGGTGGTCCGCGCGCAGGCCGGCGGCCCAAGCGCTCGCCTGCATCTCGCGCTTGCCATCGGGCTTGACGTCCAGCACCTCAAGCGCGCCGTCCGCACAGCCAAGCGCCACGCGTCCGTGCGAGACGAGCACCTCTCCAGCCGCGAGGGCATCATCGCAGGTCCTCGCGCGCATCAGGCGCACGCCCTTCCCGGCGACCTCGCAGCGCGCCGGAGCGGCATCGGTGCTCGCCAGCACACGGCGCACGTTGGCAAGCGCGCCGTCCGCAGGGTCAAGCCGCATCTCGGCCTTCACGATCTTGTGCGCGTACGTCACGAGCGACTCGTCCTGCTCGGTCCAGACAGCCGCGCCGTCCGCGATGCGGCCGATGGCCTCGACGAGGGCCTCAGCACCAAGGTGGCCAAGCTCGTCGAGCAGCTCAGAGGAGGTCTTGCCCGCAACCGCCGTGGAGACCTGGGCGCAGTAGGCGCCCGCGTCGAGCTCGTGGACCACGCGCATGATGGACGCGCCGGCAAGCTCGTCTCCCTCGAGCACGGCACGCTGGATGGGGGCCGCGCCCCTCCAACGGGGAAGCAGCGACGCGTGCACGTTGACGCAGCCGAGCGGGAACATCTCGAGAAGCTCGTCGGGCAGGATGCAGCCGTAGGCGGCCACGACGCACAGGTCGGCCTTGGCGGCGCGAAGCTCGTCCATAACCTCAGGCGTCATGCGGCTCGCCTCGGTGACCGCAAGGCCAAGCTCGCCGGCGAGCGCCTTCACGGGGCTCGGCTCGAGGCGCTTGCCTCGGCCTCGCACGGCATCGGGTCGCGTCACCACGCGCACGACGTCGTGGGACTTGCTCACGGCGCTGAGGGACGGACAGGCGAACTCGGGCGTTCCCATGAAGACGATGCGCATGCGTAGCTCCTAGTCGGTCGTGGTCTCGCCGGGGCGCGCGCCCTGCTCGATAGCCTGCTCGCACTCCTGCAGCTTCTGGGCGCGCTTGAGCGGGGGCAGGTGATCGACCATCGTCACGCCGTCGAGGTGATCGATCTCATGCTGGAGGCACACGGCCAGCAGGTTGCCCTCCGCCTCGTACTGCATGAGGTCGCCGTCGAGGTTCGTGGCGTGCACGATGACGTGGCTCGGGCGCTCGATGTCCACCGAGATGCCAGGAAACGACAGACAGCCCTCGGAGAAGGAGCGCATGGGGCCGTCTGCCTTCACGATCTTGGGGTTGATGAGCACATAGGGATTCTCACTGCCGCGCTCGTCCGTGTAGTCGCAGTCAATGACGACCATGCGAACCATCTCGCCGATCTGGGGCGCCGCGAGGCCGCAGCCATCCGCCTCATACATGTCCTTGAGCATGCGCTTGGCGAGCTTGCGGATGTCGGCATTGATCTCTGTCACGGGCTCGCACACCTGTGAAAGGCGCGGGTCCGGGGTGAGCAGGATGTCCTTCTTGGCGCTCATGTTACTCCTCACACGCATGGGGGCCGCGCGCGAGCGCGGCACTGGATTCACAACCATTCATCATAGCCGCGGCTTGCGCCTGAAAGACAAAAGCCGAGAGAATCCGCACAGCCTGGGCGTAGGCGGCAAGCATGCGCCCCAAGCCCCGCCACGCTAGAGCATGTCGTAGGCGTCGACGTCGATGGCGAGCGTGACGCCCTTGCACGCGGGCAGCGCACGGGCGCACTCGTCGAGAAGGGCCCCAAGCTCGGCATCCACGGGCGCCTTCACGACGATGTGGCGGCGATAGCGATCCTTGACCTTGGAGCGCGCGCACTCGGCGGGGCCAAGAACCTCCCACTCGCCCTCCATGTCTTCCACGCGCGCGCGAATCTTGGCGGCAAGCGCGCTCGCCCGCTCGCGCACGGCACGCTCGGAAAGTCCCGCAAGCGTGAGGTTCGCGAGACGCGAGTAGGGCGGGTAGTACGCCTCGTCACGCTGCTCGAGCTCATAGCCAAGATAGGAGGAGCGGTCATGGGTTGCCACGGCCGAGATGGCGGGGTGCGTGGCCCAGTACGTCTGGATGATGACCTCGCCGGGGCGCTCTCCCCTGCCGGCGCGCCCCGCCACCTGCTCGAGCAGGTTGTACGTGCGCTCGGCGGCACGGAAGTCTGGCAGCTTGAGGGTGGTGTCGGCGTTCACGACACCCACGAGCGTGACCTCGGGGAAGTCGAGGCCCTTCGCGATCATCTGCGTTCCCACGAGCACGGCGCACTCGCTCGCGTCGAACTGCTCGAGCAGGCGCGTGTGCGCGCCCTTCGTCGCCGTGGTGTCCGCGTCCATGCGGATGACGTCCACGCCCTCGGGCAGCAGCATCCTGAGCTCGTCCTCGACCCGCTGCGTGCCCACCCCGTACTGCGCCAGGTAGCGGCTGCCGCAGTTGGGACACTTCGTGGAGGGGTCAGGGTAGGCACGCACGGGCCACGCGCTGCCGCATGTGTGGCAGGCGAGGCTGTGCGTGCGCTCATGGTACGTAAGCGCCGTGGAGCAGTGAGGGCACGTGGGGACGCAGCCGCACTCACGGCACATGAGAAAGCTCGCGAAGCCGCGGCGGTTGAGCAGAAGCACGCTCTTCTCGCGCTTCTCGGCGCGATCGAGCAGGGCGTCTCGCAGAGGTGACGAGAACACCGAGCCGCCCTTGGGGCTGAACGTCGAGCGCATGTCGATGATGCGAACGAACGGGAGCCTGGAGCCGCCGGGGCGCTCGGGCATGCTGACGCGCGTCCAGCGCACGCCGCGCCAGCTGCCGGCACGGCAGCGCTCGAGGCTCTCGAGCGAGGGCGTGGCGCTGCCAAGCACGAGCGCCGCGCCGCGCAGCCGGGCAAGCTCGGCCGCAGCCTCGCGAGCGTGGTAGCGCGGAGCCTGGTCCTGCTTGTAGGAACCCTCGTGCTCCTCGTCCACGATGACAAGGCCAACGTTTGAGAGCGGGGCGAACAGCGCAGAGCGCGCGCCCACCACCACGTGGACCCGTCCGCTGCGCGCGAGGTCCCACTGGTCGAAGCGCTCGCCGCTGGAGAGGCGCGAGTGCAGGATGGCCACGTCGTCACCGAAGCGGCTGCGGAAGCGCCCCACGGTCTGGGCCGTGAGCGAGATCTCCGGCACGAGGACGATGGCGCTGCGCCCGCGCTCGCGCACGCGCTCGATAGCATCGAGGTAGACCTCGGTCTTTCCCGAGCCCGTGACGCCGTCAACGAGCACGACGTCTCCGCAACCCGCGTCCGTGGCCCGTGCGATGGCGTCGAGGGCGGCGAGCTGGCCGTCCGTGAGATGGTCTGGCCGAGGTGCGGAGGCACTCGAGAGCGAGGTGGACTCGCCGGCGCCTCGGATGCGTCGGCGGTGCTCCACCTCGACAAGCCCGCGCTTGGCGAGCGCCGTGACGACCGATCCCGCGCCCGGCACCATGGCAGAGAGCTCGGCCACACGCATGGACCCGGCGGCGAGCGCCTCGACGACCCGGCGCTGCCTGCTGGCGTTGCGACGCGGCACGAAGCCCCGTCCCGTGACCGAAAGCTGCGCCCAGCGGTCATCGACGGCCTTCGTGCGATCCACGGCCAGACGCCACTCGCCCGTCTCGTCCTTGTGCACGCGGGTCGTCTGTCCGGGAGCCAGCATGAGCCGAAGGCAGACTGAGGCAGGGGCGGCGTACTCAGCCGCCATCCACTGCGCGAGTCGTGCGCCCACGCGGTCGAACGCGGGCTCGGCAAGCACGCGCTCTACGGGCAGGACGCGCAGCGGGTTCACGCCCTCCGCAAGCTCGGAGACGACGTCCACGACGTAGCCCACCGCCAGGCGATGGGCAAAGCTCACGAGCACCGTGCAGCCAACGTTGCACGAGCCGGCGAGCGCGTCGGGGATGGCGTAATCAAAGCACCCGTCGATGGCGCGGGTAGGTATGTCCGGAACGACCTTCGCGTATCTCATGCCATCCAGTTTGCCACCTGAACTCAAGAAAGATGGCGAGAAGGGATGTCCCCTCTCGCCATCTCCCAAAGCTAGGCGCGACGACGCCTCCTCAGCCCAAGCGCGAGAAGCGCGAGACCGACCGTGGCGATTCGACTAGGCGAGCTCGGCCACCGCGGCCTTGAGCTCGTCGGTGCGGTTCGTGGCCTCCCAGGTGAAGTCGGGGTCCTTGCGGCCAAAGTGACCGTAGGCAGCCGTCTTCTCAAAGATGGGGCGGCGCAGGTCAAGGTCGCGGATGATGGCGCCCGGCTCGATGCGGGCGTGGACGCCCTTCTTGTCGAGCATGGGCACGCCCGTGTTGCGGCCGTCGTTCTCTACCACCAGATCGTCGATGGCGTCGGCGGCCTGCTCGAGCACGGGGCCGAGAAGTGCCCAGTCGCCAAAGACGACCTTGTTCTGCTCGGTGCCAAAGACGTGCTCGGCGCAGGAGAGGTCGACGCTCGCACCCTCCTTGAGGCGAATGTAAGCCTTGACCGGCGTCTTCTTGGGTGCCGTGGCGATGTAGTTGATGATTTCCTGAGCGTCCATGCGCTGCATCCCTTCAGGCCGCGAACGGCGGCCGATAGCGTTTTCTCGATTTCTCGGCCAGCCGAATGGCTAGTTGAACATGACCTCGTCGAAGCCATAGAAGCCCGGCTCGCGGCCGGCCATCTTGCGGGCGGCGGCAAGCGCGCCGTTCACGAAGATCTGGCGGCTCGTGGCGCGGTGCGTGAGCGAGACCTCCTCGTCGGTGCCGAAGAAGCTCACCGTGTGCACGCCGGCGACCGTGCCGCCGCGCAGCGAGTGCATGCCCACCTCGCGGGGGTCACGCTTGCCAACCATGCCCTCGCGGCCATAGACCGGGTGGTACTCGCCGCGACCCTCCTCGGCCTCGGTGGCAACCACGGCGTCAAGCAAAAGCTTTGCCGTGCCGCTGGGCGCATCGACCTTCTGGTTGTGGTGCGTCTCGACGATCTCGACGTCAAAGCCGGCAAGCTCGCGGGCGACAAGCGTCGTGGCGTGGCGCAGCGCGGCGATACCCAGCGAGTAGTTGCCCGAGTGCAGCACGGCGCTCGTCTTGGCAAGGGAGCGTAGCTCCGCCATCTGCTCGTCGGTGTAGCCCGTGGTGCCCGAGACGAGCGCGGCACCCGTGCGGCGCACGTAGCTGGCCACGGCCGGCAGCGTCACGACGTTCGAGAAGTCGATGAGGACATCGGCGGCAGGGGCGGCGTCGGCGGCGGAGAGGTCAAAGCCGATCTGGGCCACGACCTCGAACGCGGCCGAGCCCTCCTCGGTGCGCGCGGCCTCGGCTGTGGAGCGGATGAGCGAGCCCATGCGGCCCTCGCCCATGATGGCGACGCGAATGGGGGCGGCGTTCTCGCTAGTCAATGAGACCAGCTCCCTTCATGGCATCGAGCAGGGCGGCCTTGGGACCCTCGCTCATGGGAACGAGCGGCAGACGGTAGTTGGCGTCGATGAGCCCCATCTGGGCGAGTGCCTCCTTGACGGGAATGGGGTTGACCTCGCCGAACAGGGCGGAGATGAGCGGCTGGCCCTCCACCTGGATGCGCGTGGCGCGCTCGGTGTCACCGTCGAGGTAGGCGCGGCACATCTCGTGGACGAGGGCCGGCTGCACGTCTGCCCACACGCTGATGGTGCCCGAGCCGCCGAGCGCCATGAGCGGCACCGTGAGCGCGTCCTCGCCGGAGTAGAGGCGGAAGTCATCGGACAGGCAGTGGGCGATGCTCGCGGCGTAGGCCATGTTGCCGCTCGCCTCCTTGATGCCCATCACGTTGGGGTGGGCGGCCAGGCGCTCGACGTTGCGCACGGAGATGGAGCAGCCGGTGCGCCCGGGGATGTTGTAGAGGATGCAGGGGATGTCGGTGGCGTCCGCCGTGTGCTTGAGGTGCTGGTAGATGCCCTCCTCGTTGGACTTGTTGTAGTACGGCGAGATGATGAGGACGGCGTCGGCCCCCAGCCTCTGGTACGTGAGGCTCTTGGCCGTCTGCACCGCGGTGCAGTTGGAGCCCGACCCCGCGATGACGGGCACGCGGCCGGCCACGTGGTCTACGACGAACTTGACGACGGAGTTGTCCTCCTCGTCGGTCATCGTGGCGCTCTCGCCGGTGGTGCCCAGCGTGAGGATCGCGTCCGTGCCGTTCTCGACGTGGAACTCGAGCAGGCGCTCGAGCTGGTCGAAATTGACGGAGCCGTCCTCGTTGAACGGCGTGACGAGGGCCACGATCGATCCCTCGAGCTTGCGAACGTCCATCTTGTCTCCTTAGCGGGGCGGCGAGGGAGCGGCCGCGCCTACTTGATTCCCGAGAGTCCCTCGCACGCCGCGGTGAGGCGCTCGTGCACCTCGGGCAGCACGTCGAGCGTGGCAAAGTAGTCCGCCGGCGTCTCGGCGCGGCGGATGAGCTCGGCGCTCCCGTCCTCGTGCAACAGCACCTCGGCCGCGCGGAGCCTTCCGTTGTAGTTGTAGCCCATGGAGTAGCCGTGGGCGCCCGAGTCATGGATGACGAGCAAGTCGCCCATGTCCACGTGCGGCAGGTGACGGTCGACGGCGAACTTGTCGTTGTTCTCGCAGAGGTTGCCCGTCACGTCATAGGTCTCGGTCGCCTCGGCGCGCGTCTTGTCCTCGCCGCCGGGCTGGCCCACGACGCTCACGTGGTGGTAGGCGCCGTACATCGCGGGGCGGATGAGGTCGACGGCGCTCGCGTCGACGCCGATGTAGTCCTTGTAGATGCGCTTCTCATGGACGGCGCGCGTCACGACGCAGCCATAGGGCGCCAACACGAAGCGGCCCATCTCGGTAAAGATCGCGACGTCCCCCATGCCAGCGGGAACGAGGATCTCCTCGTAGGCGGCACGCACGCCCTCGCCGATCGTGCGGATGTCGTTCGCGGCCTGGCCGGGCAGGTAGGGCACGCCCACGCCGCCGGAGAGGTTGACGAACGCCACGTGCACGCCCGTCTTTTCCTCGAGCTCGACGGCAAGCTTGAACAGGATGCGGGCGAGCTTGGGGTAGTAGCCGTTCGTCACGGTGTTGCTCGCGAGGAACGCGTGGATGCCGAAGTTCTTGGCGCCCTTGGCCTTGAGCTGGGAGAACGCCTCGAAGAGCTGCTCCGTCGTCATGCCGTACTTGGAGTCGCCGGGGTTGTCCATGATGCCGTTGGCAAGCTGGAAGAGGCCGCCCGGGTTGAAGCGGCAGCTCACGGTCTCGGGGATGTGGCCGGCGACCCTCTCGAAGAACTCGATGTGGCTGATGTCGTCGAAGTTGACGATGGCGCCTAGCTCGCGCGCCTTCGCGAAGTCCGCCGCCGGCGTGTCGTTGCTCGAGAACATGATCTGCTGCCCCGTGATGCCCACGGCCTCGGCGATCATGAGCTCCGTGTAGCTCGAGCAATCGCAGCCACAACCATACTCGCGTAAGACGGAGATCAGCGCGGGGTTGGGGTTGGCCTTCACGGCGAAGTACTCGCGAAAGCCGGGGTTCCACGAGAAGGCCTCGCGAATGGCCTCCATGTTGCGGCGAATGCCCGCCTCGTCATACAGATGGAAGGGCGTGGGAAACTTCTCGGCAACCGCCTCGAGCGTGGCCTTGCTCGCAAACGGGACCTTGAGGTCGTAGCCGTGGTTGGGAACGTGCTCGAGGTCCGCTGCCGTGCGGACTTCACAGCTGGTGATGGCCTGCGCCTGGGACGGCTGGCCATGGTCTTGCGGCGCGCTCATGCGTCTCCAATCGATAGCGCTCCTGCAGGGATTTGGGGCCGCGCGAACGGCCACTGCAGACAGTCTCGCGGGTGTCTCCCGCAAGCCCACCCGAACGTCATGCCTGACGGCCGGGTTCGGCGGGGTTGCCTCTGCGCGCACTCGACGCCTGCCGGCTCGCGCACGCCTCCTCTTCCCCGCGCCTCTATCAGTGGAGCTACCGTAGCACAAAGCACGGAATGGGCGGCGGGGCGCGAGGGCACGTAACGTTCTCGCCACGAATGCGGCCGCGCGATGAGAGCGAGCGACCGGCGGCAGGCATCGAACGCGCAGGCCCGGGTAGAATCCAGGGCATCACAGGCCCCGCATGAGAGGACCCGCATGAGTATGACGAGAAGGCAGTTCGTGGCCGCCGCGGCGGGCGTCGTGGCGGCGCTCGCGGCAGCCGGGTGCGCGGGCAGCCAGAAGACCGGCGGCGCGCCTCTATGGTCCGCGACCCAGGACGACTCGCTGCCCGTCCTCACCTTCGAGGCATCGCCGGAAAACGACGTGGCCCTACCCGGCGATGGCTGGGCCATGCGAGGCGGCTTCATTCAGCTCCAGCTTGCCGGCGCGTCCATCCCCGGCCAGAAGATCGAGCGCGTGACCGAGGAGGGCGGCACGCTCACCGTCGCACTCAAGGAGACCGACGGCCCCACCACACTGGACCTCGCACTCACCGAGTGGCGCCTGGAGGTTCGCGAGGGGAGCGTAGACGCCATCGAGCGCGTGGTGGTCGACCATGGCGGCGGTGACGTCCGCGAACTCGAGCGCTGCGAGTGAGACGCGGCAGTCCCCTCTTTTCACCGGGCGGGCGCGGCGTATAGTCTTGGCAGGAAACGACAACCCCAAGACGGGAGCCACATGGAAGACTTCGAGCTTCTCACCAAGTTCCGGCGAGACCTGCATCGCATCCCGGAGCTCTCCTTTGACCTGCCAGAGACGATCCGCTACGTTCGCGGGGTTCTCGACGGCCTGTCCTGCGAGGTCACGACGCCCTGCGAGAGCTGCGTTTGCGCGTTCTTCGACGTGGGCGCGGCATGCGGACGCGAGTCAGGCGGACCCGCTACGGCCGGCCGCGCGGACATGGACGCCCTCCCCATCACCGAGAACAGCGGCGTCGAGTTCTGCTCGGCCAAGCCCGGCCACATGCACGCCTGCGGCCACGACGGCCACATGGCCATGGCCCTCGCCGCGGCCTGCTGGGTGGACGAGGTGCTGCGAGGCGTCCGCGAGGGAGCCGCCTGCCCCCTGCCTCGCAACGTCCTGTTCGTGTTCCAGCCCGCGGAGGAAACCACCGGCGGCGCCCGCACCGTCTGCGAGAGCGGCGTGTTCGAGCGCTACCACGCAGACCGCATCTTCGGCTTCCACGTCTGGCCGGACCTTCCCGCCGGCGTCGTCGCGACGCGCCCGGGCGCCCTTCTCGCCCGCGCGAGCGAGACCCACGTGACCATCCACGGCACCTCGAGCCACATCGCCAAGAGCGCGGACGGCAACGACGCCCTGCTCGCCGGCGCGCACTTCCTCACCGGCGTCGAGGCCCTCATGGCAGAGCTCTCCGCCGAGGAGCCGTGCCTGCTCAAGTTCGGCCTCATGCAGAGCGGTACGGTCTGCAACGCCATCAGTGCGGAGACGAGGGTCGCCGGCAGCCTGCGCGTCTTCTCGGACGAGATGTTCGACCGCGCCCGCGCCGGCGTCGAGCAGCGCCTCGCGGACGCCTGCGCCACCTACGGCTGCACCTATGACCTCGACTTTGCCGAGGGCTACCCGCCCGTCACGAACAACGCGGCC
>ERZ833608.2274-NODE-2274-length-10526-cov-50.814249_pt1 | contig 10526 bp, 9 predicted proteins | sample MGYA00519694_ERZ833608 | MGnify/ENA primary metagenome ERZ833608 (study PRJEB31850, sample SAMEA3708742) | human gut metagenome | biome: human gut; feature: human-associated habitat; material: faeces | place: China | collected 2014 ... | reverse complement strand
TACTTGTTTTACCTACTTTTGCCTAGGATTTATGGCTTCAGCCCCTACTCCTAAGCGGAAGGCCGTGTGTTCGAATCACATCGGGGACGCCACTTAAAAATGCGAAGATCATTTTTTCCATGGGAAAGACGATCTTCGCATTTTTCATTTTAAACCTATCACCAAAATCAGCCAGCGAATGCCATTAGCAGAATTTTCGGTTCCGGCTAATCAAGCTCCATAGAGCACCTTACGCCCAGTTCATCCGTCCGTAGCGGGTGGTCAGCTGGCAGATCTCTTTTTGGAGCTTCTTGGTCAGCTGGGTCTTTTTCAGCCGCCAGCGCCAGTTCTGGCCTACGGTGGAGGGCTTATTGATGCGGGCGGCGTTATCCAGCCCCAGCCAGTCCTGCATGGGGATGATGCACCTTGCCGCTGCACTGCGCAAAATCAGTGCGATCATGCTTTTATAAAGCTGCTCGTCCGGGGTGGCGTAGTCGTACAGGTAATCCCGCACCATGGCGCGCTCGGCGTCCGAGATGGTCTGGTACCACGAGACCAGCGTCTCGTTGTCGTGGGTGCCGGTGTACGCCACGCTGTTCACCGGGTAGTTGTGGGGCAGGTAGTCGCTGGCGCTGCCGGTATCGCGGGAGTCAAAGGCAAATTCCAGCACCTTCATGCCGGGGAAGCCGCTGTCCCGCACCAGCTGCCGCACAGTGTCGCTCATGTAGCCAAGATCCTCGGCAATGATCTCCCGCTTGCCCAGCGCCTGCTCCACCGCGCGGAACAGCTCGATGCCGGGGCCTTTTTCCCAGTGGCCGTCCACCGCCGTCTCGCTGCCGTAGGGGATGGAGAAATACTCATCGAAGCCACGGAAGTGGTCGATGCGCACCACATCGTACAGCTCGAAGCAGTACCACAGCCGGGTGATCCACCACTGATAGCCGGTCGCGCGGTGGGTTTCCCAGCGGTAGAGCGGGTTGCCCCACAGCTGACCGGTGGGGGAGAAACCATCCGGGGGAACGCCCGCCACTGCCGTGGGGATATTGTCCTTGTCCAGCTGGAACAGGCCCGGGTTTGCCCATGCGTCCGCCGAATCCAGCGCCACATAGATGGGGATATCGCCGATGATCTGGATGCCCTTGCTGTTGGCGTAGGCTTTCAGCTTGCGCCACTGCTCGTCGAACTTGAACTGAAGATACTTGTGGTACTCCACCTCAAAGTACAGCTCCCGGCGGTAGTAGTCCATGGCGGGCTGCCAGCGCAGACGGATATCCTCTGCCCACTCGATCCACGGCTTGCCCTCAAAGCGGTCCTTTACCGCCATGAACAGGGCAAAATCGTCCAGCCACCACTTGTTTTTCTCGCAGAATGCCGTAAACGCTTCGTTGTGGCCGATGTCGCTGCGGGAGTACGCCAGCCGCAGCAGACGGCCGCGCTCGGTGTACAGGCGGCTGTAATCAATGTCGTCTGCCTTGCGGCCGAAGTTTGCCTTTTTGCACTCGGCGGCGGTCAGCACGCCTTCCTCCACCAGTGCATCCAGACTGATGAAATAGGGGTTGCCCGCAAAGGCGGAAAAGCTCTGATACGGGCTGTCGCCGTAGCTGGTCACACCCAGCGGCAAGATCTGCCAATAGGTCTGTCCGGCTTCCTTGAGCCAATCCACAAAGTCGTATGCTTCCTGCGAAAAGCAGCCGATGCCGTAAGGGGACGGCAGACTGCTGATGGGCAGCAAAATGCCTGCACTTCTCTGCATCTTCTTTTCCCTTCCTTTATAACTCGATCATAACACCAGCGTGGTCAGACACCTGCGGCTCCTGCAGGCCGCCAAACACCACCCGGCTGCTCTTGACAGCCACCGCCTTGGAGCACCAGATCTGGTCGATGCGCTTTTTTGCCGCTGCATCCGGGGCATCCCGCCAGCCGTCAATGGCTTCCACCACCGTGTAGCCCGCGTCCCGCTGCTGCGCCAAGCAGTAGGTATCCTGCCAGCCGCTGCCCAGCACGAGGTCGTAGCCCTCGCCCCGCACGTCGGCTTCGCTGTTGAAGTCGCCCAGCAGAAAGGCGGTCTTTTTTGCGCCCGCCGCCTTTGAAAGCTTTTCCCACTGCGGGGCGAAAGGCTCTACTTCGTCCTTCCACCAGCCCAGATGCACCGTATAATACCAGACGTCTCCTGCACAGACGCCCAGCGTGCGGCGGGTCTTCCAGTTGTTGTAATCATTGATCTGGCTCAGCAGCAGGTTTTCGGCGGCGGTGATGGGTGCACGGCTGAACACCGCCGCGCCCTCATCGTACTTGTCGTAGCCGATCTTTGCCGGGAGCCAGCTCCAATAGTAGTGCACACCCCGCGCTTCCAGCATTTTTGCCACGGCTGCGGCGTGGTTGTCCGCTTTCAGCAGCACCATATTGCCGGGACAGGGGTAGTACCCCGCCGGAGCCTCTGCCAGCAGCGGCGCAGCGGCGGTCTGGTTCACCTCCTGCAGGGCGAACACCTCCGGCTGCTCCTTTGCGATGAAGTCTACAAAAATCTCCCGCTTTGCCTCATGCTCCGGGATGATAAGGCTGTGGGTATTCAATGTCAGCAGTTTCATAGTTTTTTACAGAATATCGTTGATGTCAGATTTCAGAACGTCCGCCTTGGGGCCGTACACGGCCTGAATGCCGTCGCCCTTCACCAGCAGGCTCAGGGCACCCTCGGCCTTCCATGCGGCAAGGTCGGCAACCTTGGCAGGGTCCTTCACGGTAACGCGCAGACGGGTCATGCAGGCGTCCACCAGCACGATGTTCTCCCGGCCGCCCAGCAGGGCGATGATGCGCTCGGCCTGACCGTTATCAGCCTTTTTGTCGGCCTTCTTCTCGGTCTTTGCGGCGGCGGCAGAATCGTCTGCGTTGTCATCGGTGTAGTTGCCCAGACGACCCGGCGTTGCCAGCTGAAGCTTGCCGATCATGAAATAGGCCACGAAGTAGCCGATGACAAAGAACGCGATCACGCAAATCACAAAGTTGATGATATCGCCGCCCAGACCTGCCTGCAGGGACATGGGGATGCGGGTGATGAACTCCAGATTGCCGAAGGAGTGCAGACGCAGATGGATGATGCCCGCCATGGCGAAAGCGCAGCCCTGCAGCAGTGCGTACACGATGTACAGCGGCATGGCGCAGAACATGAACATGAATTCCAGCGGCTCGGTGACGCCGGTCAGGAACACGGCCAGCGCGGTGGAGATGAACATGGACTTATAGTTTGCACGCTTGTCGGCATCCACCCGACGGAACATAGCCAGTGCAATGCCCAGCAACAGACCGGTTGCGCCGATCATCTGACCCACCTTGAAACGGGCGGGAGTGACGGTAGCCAGCAGATTGTTGTAAGCGGCCATGTCGCCGGCCTTTTTGAAGTTGATGAGGTCGTTTGCCCATGCCAGCCACAGCGGGTCCTGACCAAACACCTGACTGCCTGCGTTGACGCCGGTAGCGATGGTGTAGGTGCCGCCGAAGGAGGTGTAGTTCATGGGGATGGTCAGCATATGGTGCAGACCGAAGGGCAGCAGCAGACGCTCCAGCGTACCATAGATGAACGGAGCCAGCACGGGAGAAGTCTCGGAAGAGTTGGCGATCCAGATGCCGAAGTTATTGATGCCGGTCTGCACCACAGGCCAGAACAGCGCCAGCACCATGGAGATGACCACCGAGTAGGCAATGACCACCATGGGCACGAAGCGCTTGCCGTTGAAGAAAGCCAGCGCATCCGGCAGCTTGCGGAAGTTGTAGTATTTATTGTAAGCCACGCCGCCCACAAAACCGGCAATGATACCCACGAACACGCCCATGTTCAGCGCCGGTGCGCCCAGCACAGAGGTGAAGTAGCCGTTGACGGCGATCTCCTGCCCGAACATGGTGTGGGTCACGGCGTTGGGGTCTGCCAGCATGGCACTGGTGACGCCGAAGATGTTGCCGGTGATGACGTTGATGAGGGCGAACGCCAGCACGGCGGCAAAGGCACCGCCCGCACGCTCCTTTGCCCAGCTGCCGCCGATGGCGACAGCGAACAGGATGTGCAGGTTATTGATGACCGCCCAGCCGATATTCTCCATCGTGGTGCCGATGGTCATGACCGCCGCAATATCGCCGCCACCCATCTGCACCAGCTTGCCCAGACTGATCATCAGACCGGCAGCGGGCATGACGGCGATGACCGTCATCAGCACCTTGCCCAGCTTCTGTAAGAAGTCGAAGTTGATGAGCCCCTTTTTACCCGGAGCCGCTTTTGTTGTTGCCATGATGTTCCTCCTTATTCCTTTTGCATTGTTTTGCGCAATCGTTGCATTGCGTTTGCACTACTTTACGCAACAAGAATAATCCAACTCCGCAATTTTTACAAGAGTTTTTTTGCGTGAAAAACAATCTTTCTACGTTTTCTACAATCGTGCGAAGGATTATTTGTGGAAATTGTCGAAGGCACGCAGACACGGTGTTGCACAGTTTACGCAATCCCGTGCGCAAACATTGACATTGCGCGCAAACGGCTTTACAATAGAACTACTATATCAGGGAGGAACAGACTATGGCAGTTACCATTAAGGACGTGGCAGCGGCAGCGGGGGTCTCGCCCTCCACGGTGTCCCGCACCTGCAAGGACAGCCCTTCCATCAGCCGGGAGACCAAGGAGCGGGTGCGCCGCATCATGGCGCAGCTGGGCTACGAGCCGAATTTTGAGACTGAACCGGTGGAGGCTTTTTCCAAGACCATCGGCATCATTCTGCCCTCCTCCCAGCGGGATGTCTACGAAAACGCCTTTCATCTGGAGATCATCCGCGGCATCGGGCAGTTCTGCAACCAGCGGCGGTATGTGAACACGGTCATCACCGGGCAGGACGATGCCGAAGTGCTGGACGCCATCCAGAGCATGGTGGCCAACGCACAGGCGGATGGGTTTATTTTGCTCTATTCCAAAAAGGACTGCCCGGTGGCGGCGTATCTGCGCAACGAGGGGCTGCTCCATGTCATTGTGGGCAAGGCAGCGCAGTCTGCGAACCAGACCATCTACATCGACAACGACAACGCCCTTGCCGGGGAGGAAGCTACCGATTACCTTTATGAGATGGGCCACCGCCGCATTGCGTATTTCGGGGTCAATAACGCCATGCTGTTCTCCGCAGAGCGCAAGCGGGGTTACCAGATGTCCCTGCTCAAGCACGGCATCACCCCGCGCGAAGAGGACTGCGTGGAGGTCAACACCCTGAACGACGCCTACGAGGGGGCGCTGAAAACCCTGCTCACCGCCCCGGACCACCCCACCGCCATGCTGGTCAGTGACGACATCCTTGCTGTGGTGCTGGAACAGTTCTGCGGCAAGCTGGGGCTGCGCGTCCCGAAGGACCTGTCCATCGTGTCCTTCAACAACTCGCTGTTCTCCCGCATCACCAGCCCGCAGCTGACCACCGTGGACGTGAACCCCTACCAGCTGGGCATGGAAGCCGCCAGCCAGACCATCAACCACATCGAGAACCCGAATCTTCTGGCAACAAAGATCATCGTGCCGCACAAGCTCATCCCCCGGGAGAGCTGCTGCCCGCCGCCGGAGGTCTATAGCAATTCAACTTTTTAATGCAACAGCAACATCGTTGAATTGCATATCGCAGAGATGCCGTTTTGATGTTGCGCTAATTTCTTGACTTGCGATAATAAGAATAATGGGATTGTTTTCTCTTTTTCAGAGAAGAGGGGGGACAGAGCCTTGCTATGCAAAAAGTCCACTTGTCCCTGCGATCGACCAGATAAAATCTTTGGCATTGTGGTCAAAATTGTGGTCAAAGCCAAATGAGGTTAGCCTATAAACAAAAAATCCAGCGATTTCTAACGTGAAATCGTTGGATTTATGATCCAGCAAGACTGGACAAATCCGAGCTTGTCGATCACCGCATCGTCCTGAATCAGCTTCATGGTCTCCCGAACAACCAGATCTTCCAGCCAGTCCTTCTGCACTGTCTTTTTGTTGCAGCCCTTACGCCGCTTGACGTTGGCGCATACTCGCACGGGCAGTTTCGTTTTTCTACAGATCTATTACGCTCGCATTACTGAATTTCTGCGTTTCCAGCCATCTCCATTGCAGCGTTCGATTGACACAGGTTGAGTTATCGGCAGATACAACAAACACAACGGGCGGCTCTGGTAACAGAGCTGCCCGTTGTGTTTGTTTATGAAAAGGAGAACTTAGATCTCATACCACTTGATCTCGTTGGCGTCCAGATGCAGCGCAAAGCTGCTGCCGCCGGTGGTGTAAACGGTGGTATCCTGCGGCTCGTACGTGTTGTTCACCACACAGTACTTGCCGTTTTTGACGTAGGCGTGCACCTCCACGTTGTAGTTGGAGCTGAACCATGTATGCAGCTCCTCCTCGCTGTGGGCACTCCACAGGATAGCGCGGTAAAGGGTGCGGCTGTTGGCAAAACTGTAAGGCACACCGCTGATGTACACGGCACGACCCTTGCCGAAGTCGTGGGCGGCCATCTGCACTTCCTTGTTCCGCTGCACCAGCACTTCGGTGCCCTCGAGGGCATAAATGTTCTTTTTGCCCTCGCCAAAGTCCACGGGTTGGTCGGCGTCCTGCAGAATGAAATGGTCCGGGTGTTCTTCCCAGTTGTACTTGTCGTAGTTGAGGGTGAAGCCGTTTTCTTCCTCCACGCCCAGCACGCTGGCAAGCTGGAGAATGTGGCCCTGATACGGGTGACCGGAAGGCTCACCCACGCCGATGAAGCCGCCGCCATTCCAGACGAACTTGCGGATGGCAGAGGAGATCTCCGGGTCTTCCCACCAGATGCCGCCGGTGTGTGCGGTGTCGGCATCGCCGACATTGATAATGACATCCAACGAATCCAGCAGATGCGGGTCGTTCTTGATATCCTCAAAGCTGATAAACTTCACATCAAAGGGCGCACCGGACAGCATCTCAATGACACCGGCATAGCTATAGTTCTGCTTGTAATAGAGGGCGTGATGCACCATGTGACAGCCCCAAGCCCGCATTTTACCCCAACAGTTCAGCACGGCCACTCGCTTGACACAGTAGGGTGTGGTGCCCTTGATGTTCTCGTACAGTTCGCGGAACTCGTTGCAGACGCTCTCCACGTAGTCCACGAACTCCGGGAACTGCAAGGCCAGTTTCAGATAACCGCCATAGCCGATGCGGTCGATGGGCTTGCGCAGGATGGCGCGGCGGGCCGTGACCCAGTTCTCCTTGGCTTCCCGCACCGGGTCGCCACCCTCGTGGAAGGTGTCGGGGAAGAAGTACGGCAGGAAACGGCCCTCGGTGTACTTCACGCCCTCAATGTCAGAGATCAGGCGCAGGGTGGAGCCGTTGCCCACGCTGCCCACTACGGCATCCAGTCCGATGGTCTTGAACTCCGGCATGAAGGGTTCGGTGCCGATCCAGTGATCGCCGAGGAACATCATGGCCTCGCACCCGCACTCGTGCGTGATGTCCACCATCTCCTTGGCAAGCTTGGCCACCTCGCGGCGCTGGAAGGCCTGAAAATCCCGAAATTCCTTGCTGGGCACCCGGTACTGGTTGTTATAGTAGCCCTGATCGATGATGTACTCCGGGCGGAACTTGTAGCCCACTTCCTGCTCAAACTGGTTGAGGATATAAGGGCTGACCGAAGCAGAGTATCCATACCAGTCCACGAACTTCTCCCGCTTCAGCTCGTCGAAGATCAGGGTGAACTGGTGGAAGAAGGTGGTGTAGCGGATGACGTTAACATAGGGGTGCTCTGCAATGAACTTCCGCAGACGTTCCATCGAATATTTGTGGGTCTTGGGCTGACGCACATCAAAGGTGATCTGGTGCTCAAAATTCGTCCAGCCGTTGGTGGTAGCGTTGTACATATGCACCGGGTCCCAGATGAGGTAAGCCAGAAAACTGACGGTATACTCATGGAACGGTACGGCCTGTACGGTCACACTGCCGTCGGCGTAGCTCCACTGTGCCGGGGGCACGGGCTGCCCGGTGGTGCGATCCATGATCTCCCACCAGCGGGTGATATCGTCGTTGGTGTTCACCTGCATCAGCTCCGGGCTGATGCCCTTCATCAGCGGGATGGTCACGGTGTCGCCGGGTGCGGTGTAGAAGCCGGTCATAATGTAGCACTGCTGCACCTCGTCCGGGTTTGCCTTTGCCCATGCGTTGTCCTTGCGGGTGGTATAGTAGGTGGAGTAGATCTTGGCGTCCGCATCCTTGAGCTGCTGCGGGAAGTCGGTGCCGTCGCAGTCGCGGATGGCATCAGCACCCCACTTTTTTAAGATCTCCAGCGTTTCGGGCACAACGTCCAAGTCTGTGGGAATGGTGACCCGGCCGGTCTTTCTCATTTCATCCATAGGGATTCTCCTTTACCTCTCTCTTATCCTTAATCCTGATAGGTCGCATTATAAATGGCCAGAACAGCCAGCAGCAGCGCTACGCCCACCAGCATGATGCCAAGACCAGCCAGCTGCCCGGTCATTTTCCAGCCGGACACCACCAGTACCAGTGCCAGTACGAACAGCACCAGCATCAGGATCATGCGCAGGGCGGGATGGTTTTTCCAATATGCTTTCATCGTCTGTCACCTTAACCTTTCAGACCGCCCACGGTCATGCCCTGCGTCAGCTGCCGCTGCACGCAGATGTACAAGATCAGGGTGGGCAGCATCACCAGCACAAGGCCTGCGTACATGGTACCGTACTGGGCGGCGCTCTGCTGCGCCTGCATCAGGTTCAAAAGACCTACCGGCAGGGTGCGGGGTGCCTTGGTGGAGCTCATCAGGGTCATGGAGATGATATACTCGTTCCAGAAGGACAGGAAGTTGAACAGGATGATGGTGATGATGGAGGGCTTTGCCATGGGGAAGATGATGCGGGTCATGGTGGAGAAGTAGCTTGCACCGTCGATGTAAGCAGCCTCCTCAAAGTCGTGGGGCAGGGTGGCAAAATAGCCCGACAGCAGGTAGATGGTAAAGGGCAGGGCCGTGGCAGCATACACCACTGCCAGCACCACCAGATTGTTCAGCAGAAAACTGCTGCCAAAGTGGTTTTTCAGCCACACATCGCCGTCCCGGAGCATCAGGAAGATGGGCACCACGATGTAGTTCACGTTGATGAACAGACCCGCCATGAACAGGGTGTTCAGTACCTTGTGCCCCTTGAAGTGGAAGCGGGACAGGCAGTAGGCGGCGGGCAGGGCAACGACCAGCAGCAGTGCCAGCGCCAGCGCGGTGACGATGACCGAATTGAGCATATATTCGCCCATTTTCGCGCCGTTCCATGCGTTGACGAAGTTCTGCCAGTAGAACCCGGCGGGCAGTGCCCAGGGGTTGCCGTAGAACTCTGCATTCTGCTTGATGGAGGCCATGAACACCCATGCCACCGGCACGATGATGGTAACGGCCAGCAGAACCAGCACAAAATAGATGAAAAACTTGTACAGACCTTCCGCAGAGCGGGAAGATTTTTCGGTGGTATTCTGCATCTTCTTCCCTCCTTAAAATTCCAGCGTGTCGCGGTTGGTGACCTTGTTGACACAGGCGGACAGGGCAAACGAGAACAGGAAGATTACCACGCCGATGGCCATACTGTAACCATACAGGCCAGCGTCTTTCTGGCTGTACATATAGCTCAGCGCCACATCCGATGCGCCGTTGGGCCCGCCGCTGGTCATGGCCTTGACAAAGAGGAAGGCCATGTTGATGGTGGAGATGATAAAGAAGGTCAGGGTGGTGCGGATATTCGTCCAGATAAGGGGGATGGTGATCTGGAAGAACTGGGTCAGCCGCCCGGCACCGTCCAGATTGGCGCTCTCGTACAAGCTGATGGGCACGGCAGACATGGAGGCCATGTACATGACCATGTAGTAGCCGATGGCCTGCCACACCATGGCAATGATGATGGAGGGGATGACCAGTTTTTCGCCCTTCCACAGGATGGGGTCGCTCATGTTGCGGAACAGGCCGATGATGCTGTTCAGCATACCGTTTTCCGGCTTATAGATGGCAGAGAAGATGCCGGAGATGACGACCACGGACAGGATGTTGGGGATGTAGAAGATAATGCGGAAAAAGTTCTGGCCTTTGATCTTCTCCCGGGTGAGGATGGCGGCAAATACCAGTGCAAAGGCGAAGGTGATCAGGGTGACCGTTACCACCAGCAGGATCATATTCTGCATGGAGCGGATGAACTGGGCGTCCCGCAGCAGATGCTGGAAGTTTTTAAGCCCCACAAAGGTCTCGTTGGGAGAATAGGCACCCCGCTCATACAAACTCATGCGGAACACGTTGAGGGTGGGCAGGATCATAAAGAGGAAAAACAGGATGGTAGCCGGTGCCACACAGAGGAACACGAACCGCTTGCGGCTTTTGTCAGTTCTCATAAGGGTCAGACCGCTCCTTTCTTTGTTATAGTAGAGCTCTAAAAAAGCGGAGGCGGTAAAAACCGCCCCCGCTGGGCAGGGCTTTAATTACTCGACGATGTTGGCGCGCATCTGGTCGCTGGCGGACTTGATGCCGTCGATCCACTGCTGC
>ERZ833608.2270-NODE-2270-length-10547-cov-8.087781_pt1 | contig 10547 bp, 13 predicted proteins | sample MGYA00519694_ERZ833608 | MGnify/ENA primary metagenome ERZ833608 (study PRJEB31850, sample SAMEA3708742) | human gut metagenome | biome: human gut; feature: human-associated habitat; material: faeces | place: China | collected 2014 ... | reverse complement strand
CCCCCCCTGAGTTTTCCGACTGAACGAAGTCCCCGATCATGTCTCCCTACGGCATCCTCTGCACCTTCAGCGCCTACATCATGTGGGGGCTCTTTCCTTTCTACTTCCACGCGCTCTCCGGGATCGGCGCGCTCGAGATCCTCGCGCACCGCGTCGTTTGGTCGCTCGTCTTCATCGTGCTCGTGATCATCGCGATCAAGCGCACGGCCTGGGTGAAGCCCGCGCTCACGAACCGCCGCGTGATGCTCGTCTTCACGGCTTCGGCGCTCCTCGTGGGCGCGAACTGGGGGACCTACGTTTATGCGATCGTCTCCAACCACACGATCGAAGCGTCGCTCGGGTACTTCATCAATCCGCTCGTGACGATCCTCATCTCGAGCATCTTCCTGAGGGAGCGGCTGCGCGGCGTGCAGAAGGCCGCCGTCGCGCTCGCCGCCGTCGGGGTCGCGTGGATCACGATCACCAAGGGCGTGCCGCCCTATCTCGGGCTCGTCCTTGCGCTCAGCTTCGCCTTCTACGGGCTCATCCGCAAGACCGCACCTTTGGGGAGCGTCGAAGGGCTGACGCTCGAGAGCCTCATCCTCACGCCCCTCGCGCTCGGCTGGCTCGGGTGGCTCGCCTCGAAGGGCGAGCTCGCCTTCACGCAGGCGCCCGCCATGACGGAGCTTCTCCTCGTCGCGGCCGGCCCCATCACCGCCGTGCCGCTCCTCTTCTTCGCCGCGGGCGTGCGGTTGCTGCCCTATTCGACGACGGCGGTGATCCAGTACGTGAGCCCCTCGATGGTCTTTCTGATCGGCGTCTTCGCCTTCGACGAGCCCTTCACGCTCGAGATGTTGATCGGGTTCCTCTTCATCTGGGCGGGTGTTGTGCTCTTTCTCGGCGAAACCTGGGCCTTCTCGAGAAGACAGAAGAGCGCCGCCCGGCGCGAGGCCGAGAAGGCCTGAAGTCTTCTTCCCGCAGGGGCGTCGTGCATCCCGCCGGCGCCCTCACAAAAACAAGAGTGGGAGATCATAGCGCTGGAGCTCACCGCACTGAAACTGATTCCGTCCGCAGCGGCTCGAAATGGTGCGGGGGAGCGGGGCTCCCGGGCGGGTGAGGGAGGCCAACGGACCCGCGGGCCGGAGAAGGCGCTCGGGCGCGGCGCATGAAAAACCCCGCGGGAGCTGCTCGCTCGGGCGGGGTGTGGCTTTGGAGGGACCTTGGTGCGGCGGGAGCGTGCTGCGGCGCCTCAGACCGCCCGTTCCGACGATGTGCGCGGGTTCAGAACATCTGAATCTGCGCCCGACCGGAATCGAGGAAGGTGATGCAGCCGGAGCGCCCGGCGCCTTCGACGCCGTCGAGCTTCCAGTCCGGAATCACCCAACGCTCGTAGCCGTCGAAGATGTGGGCGGCGGGGCGGTGGGTGTGGCCGTGGATCACGAGGTCGACGCCCGCCTCCTTGGCGGCTTCGGCGACGACGCCTTCGACCACGTCCATCTCGAGCATGGTCTTCTCCTTCTTCTCCGTCTCGGAGCGCTCGCGCGCCTCCTTGGCGACGGCGAGGCGTTCGGCGACGGACTTCGCGAGCATCATGCGCTGCCAGTCCGGGTCGTGCGTGATGCGGCGCAGCTTCTGATACCCCTCGTCGCGCAGGCACCACTGGTCGCCGTGGGCGAGCAGCACCCGGCGGCCCTTGATCTCAACGACGATCGGATCGTGGAGGAGCTCCGCGCCGATCGACTGCGCGAACCCTGCGCCCAAAACCACGTCGCGGTTGCCCGGCATGATGAGCACGCGCCGGCCGGTCGCGGCGTGGAGCTTCAGGAGCGCCGTCACGGGCTGCGCCTCCGGATGGGCGTCGTCGCCCAGCCAGAAGTCGAAGAGGTCTCCGAGAATCACGAGCTCCGGATAGCGCGGCGCGACCTGCTTCATGAAGCGCACGAAGGCCATGATGGTCTTCGGCTTCGTGGGCGACAGGTGCAGGTCGGAGATGATCACCGGATTGGTGAGCGGCTCAACCTCAGTGAGGCCGGCGAGGGCCGGAGGCGGAAACTGTGAGAGATCCATTTTGCTTCGGCTGAAGAAACGCAGCGTTGAATTGACGAAGAGAAGAAGGCCCATCCCGAAACGGGCCTTCCAGCCGGGCTTTTTCCTCACGCGAAGGTCTCTGTCCGCAGACGGAGTGGCGGGAGGCATCAGCCTTCGATCTCCTCGGCCTTCTCGATCACGACGTCTTCAAGCGGCACGTCGCCGTAGAAGCCGAAGGTGCCCGTGCGCACGTGGGCGATCTTGTCGACGACGTCCTGGCCGGCCACGACCTTGCCGAAGACGGCGTAGCCCCAGCCGTTCGGGGTGGGGGCGGTGTGGTTGAGGAAGCTGTTGTCGTTGACGTTGATGAAGAACTGCGCGGTGGCGGAGTGCGGGTCCGACGTGCGGGCCATCGCGATCGTGTAGCGGTCGTTCTTGAGGCCGTTGGCGGCTTCATTCTCGATCGGTTCGCGGGTGGGCTTCTGCTTCATGCCCTGCTCGAAGCCGCCGCCCTGGATCATGAAGCCGGAGATCACGCGGTGGAAGATCGTGCCGTTGTAGAAGCCCGACTTGACGTACTCCTCGAAGTTGGCGCACGTGACGGGGGCGTGCTCGCGGTCGAGTTCGATGTCGATGACGCCGAAGTTGGTGGTGAAGCGGATCATGGGTGTAGCACCTCAGAGAAATGAAGGAACCGGCCGCCGGCGCGGCCGCGGGGTGCGGACGAGCGCCTCGGCCTGCGGGCCCTGCTGCGGCCGGTGTGGATTGAAGACGTATTTTCTCACGCCGCGGGCCGGCCGTGACCAGCCTTAAAGGCGGCGCCTCAGAGCACCTTCGCCGAAAGAATCTTCACGGTTTCGACGGGCACGTCGCTCATGCCGGCGCGCCGGCCGGTGCGAACGGCGGCGATTTTCTCGACGACGTCCGTCCCATCGACCACTTCGCCGAAGACGCAGTAGCCGTTGCCGTCCTGCGCCTGGTCGGCGTTGAGGAAGTCGTTGTCGGCGACGTTGATGTAGAACTGCGAGGTCGCGGAGTGCGGGTACGAGGTGCGCGCCATGGCGATCGTGTAGCGGTCGTTGCGCAGCCCGCCGCGGGCTTCAAGCGGAATCGGTTCGTGCGTGGGCTTTTCGCGTAGCTTCTCGTCGAAGCCCCCGCCCTGGATCATGAAGCCCGGGATCACGCGGTGGAAGACGGTGTCCGTGTAGAAGCCTTCCGAGACGTAGCGCAGGAAGTTCTTCACGGTGATCGGGGCGCGGGCGGGCGCAAGGCGCACGACGATGCGGCCCATCGAGGTGTTGATTTCGACGCGGGGTTCGGCCGCGGCCGCAGGAGCGGCGGGGGCGGGAAGCGCCGCGGCGAGGGGCGCGAGGGCGATGAGAAGACGGTGGCGCAGAAGCATTTGGTTCCTTCAGTCCGGTTGTGTGTGTCCGCCTGCCGCGCGGCGCTCGAGAGGGCTGCGCGCCCGAAGGCGGGCGTTGCGGAAGTACGTGTATCAGCGGCTGGTGAGTCGCTGCAGGGTCTTGAGGCGCGTCTGAAGTTCGGCGTTCCCTGAGAGCTTCGGGGCGGCGGACTCGTACTTTTCAAGCGCAAGCGCGAGGTACACGTCGCCCATGTTCTTTTCGGCGAGCGCGAACTTCGGGTTGATGAGGAGCGCCTGCTTGAGAAGTCCGAGCGCCTCCTCGAGGTTGCCGTAGCCCGCCTCGATCACGGCGAGGTTGTTGTAAGGCTCGGGGATTTCGGGGAAGGCGGCGATGAGGGACTTGAGGCCCTTCGCGGCGTCTTCGGTGCGCCCGAGGGACTCGAGCGCCACCGTGCGCAGGAACTGGAGCTGCGCGTTGCGCGGGTTCGCGCGGATGCCGATGTCGGCGAGCTCGAGCGCCTGGGCGGCGCGGCCGTTCTTCAGAAGCTGCTCGACGCGCGGGGAGAAGCCGCTCGTCGTGAGCCCCGCGGCGAGCTCCTCCATCTCGGACGCCGCCAGAGCGGGACCGGCGGGAAGCGTGAGGCCGGCCGTGAGGACGGCGGCCGAGGCGCAGAGCGCAAGGAGAAGCTTGTTGAGGCGCATGGTGGAGGTGCTTCCTGAACTTTTGTCAACGCGGCGCCCGAGCGCATCAGCCGCACGGCCGACGCTACCTGACGGGACGTGGGCCGCGGGGCGCCGCCGCGGGCCGGGCGGCTATACTCTCGGGCAAATCAGCCCTTCATTGTAGCGGTTCAACATGCTCGGAAAGCTTCGGACTTTGTATCGAGAGACGATTCAGCCTTCGGTCCGTCTGATGCGTTGGTGGTCGGAAAACGGCTCCTGCTGCTATCTGCGCATGCGCTGCTACTCCGGCTTGGAGCGCGAGCTCCGACAGGAAGAACTTCGCAGGACTTCGATGCTTTCGATCTACTCGACCCTTACGCGCGATCAGCGCACCTTCGAACCCCTTGAACCCGGCCGCGTGCGCATGTACGTCTGCGGCGTCACCGTCTACGACTACTGCCACATCGGCCACGGCCGCACCTTCGTCGCCTTCGACGTGATCCGCCGCTGGCTCGAGGCGTCGGGCTACGAGGTCACGTTCGTGCGCAACATCACCGACGTGGACGACAAGATCATCCGCCGCGCGGCCGAGCGCGGCGTCACGACCGACGCGCTCACCGACGAATTCGCCCGCGCGATGCAGGAGGACATGCTCGCCCTCGGGTGCCTCGCGCCCACCTACGAGCCGCGCGCGACGCAGTTCATCCCGCAGATGCTCAATCTCATCGAGAAACTCGAAGAGAAGGGCATCGCCTATCACGCCGCCGACGGCGACGTCGATTACTCCGTGAGGAGCTTCAAGCCCTACGGGCGCCTTTCGGGGAAGTCGATCGACGACCTGCAGGCCGGCGCGCGCGTCCAGGTCGGGCAGGGCAAGCGCGATCCCCTCGACTTCGTGCTCTGGAAGAGCGCGAAGCCCGGTGAACCGCAGTGGAGTTCCAAGTGGGGTTGCGGCCGTCCGGGCTGGCACATCGAGTGCTCGGCGATGGCGATGAACCTCTTGGGCGAGACGATCGACATTCACGGCGGCGGCCCGGACCTCGTCTTCCCGCACCACGAGAACGAAATCGCGCAGAGCGAGGCCGCGACCGGCTGCACCCTCGCGCGCTTCTGGATGCATTCGGGCCCGCTGCGCGTGCGCGCGGCCGACGGCACCGAGGAGAAGATGAGCAAGTCGCTCGGCAACTTCTGGACGATCCGCGATGCCCTGAAGGAAACGAACGCCGCCTACGGCGACGGGTGCGGCAACGAAGTGCTTCGCTTCTTCCTCCTGAGGAGCCAGTACCGCAGCCCGATCACCTTCTCCTCGACCTTGATCGAAGAGGCCCACAAGGGCCTCGTGCGTCTCTACACGGCTCTGAAGGGCCGCGAGGGCGACGGGCGGGAGCTCGACTGGAGCGAACCCTTCGCCGCGCGCTTCAAGGCGGCGATGGACGACGACTTCAACACCGCGCTCGCCGTCTCGGTGCTCTTTGAGCTCGCGACGGAAGTGAACCGCACGGGCGACCCGGCGCTCGTGCGCCAGCTCCTCGGCCTCGGCGCCGTTCTCAACATCCTCCATGCCGATCCGGCGGAGTTCCTCCAGGGCGGCGCCGCCCAAGGCGATGAAGCCGGCCGCATTGAGGCGCTCATCGCCGAACGCGCCGCGGCGAAGAAGGCGAAGAACTTCGCCCGCGCCGACGAAATCCGCAAGGGGCTCCTCGCCGAAGGCATCGAGCTGCAGGACGGCCCGGCGGGCACGACCTGGCGGCGCATCTGACGGAGCCCGCTCATCATCCCCCTCCAACCATTCCTGCGCCGACCTGAGGTACGGCGCGGGAATCTTTCGAACACGAGACATGGCCAAGAAGGTATTTCTGGAATTCGAGCGCGACATCGAGGCGCTTGAGAAGAAGATCGACGAACTGCGCGAGCTCAACGAAACCGAGTCGAAGAGCGGCGTCTCCGTCGTGAGCGAAATCGCCTCGCTCGAACAGAAGGAGGACGAACTCGTCAAGAAGATCTATGCGTCGCTCACGCCCTGGCAGTGCTCGCTCGTCGCGCGCCACCCGCAGCGCCCCTACACGCTCGACTACATTGACGCGATCTTCACGGACTTCCACGAACTCCACGGCGACCGCGCATTCGCCGACGACCAGGCGATCGTGGGCGGCCTCGCGCGTCTCGCCGACATCAACGTCGTCGTGATCGGGCATCAAAAGGGCCGGACGCTGCGCGAGCGCACGCAGCGCAATTTCGGCATGGCCAAGCCCGAGGGCTACAGAAAAGCCCTGCGCCTCATGCAGCTCGCCGAGAAGTTCGACCTTCCCGTCGTCACCTTCGTCGACACCCCGGGCGCCTACCCCGGCATCGACGCCGAGGAGCGCGGCCAGTCCGAGGCGATCGGCCGGAACCTCTTCGAGATGGCGGGCCTCAAGGTGCCCGTCATCACGTGCGTGATCGGCGAGGGCGGCTCGGGCGGCGCGCTCGCGATTGCCGTCGCCGACGTCGTGATGATGCTGCAGTACTCGACCTACTCGGTGATTTCGCCCGAGGGCTGCGCTTCGATCCTCTGGAAGGACGCGGCCGAAGCTCCGCGTGCGGCGGAGGCGCTCGCCCTCACGGCCGACCGGCTCTCGCAGTTGGGGCTCGTCGACCGCGTGATTTCCGAGCCTCTCGGCGGCGCGCACCGCGATCCGCAGCTGATGGCCGTGAACCTCAAGCAGGCGCTCATCGACGAACTCCGCGGGCTTCTCAAGTTCCCGATGAACGATCTCCTCGAGCGCCGCGCCGAGCGCATGCGCGGCTACGGCTTCTTCGACCTCGCCGAGTCGGCGCCTGCGGAGGCCGACCCCAACGCCGTCGTCGATCTCGAGGAGCTTCCGATCAAGCCGTCGAGCCGCTGAGCCGCGTTTTCTTGCGCGGGACGGCGCGCTTAAGATAGAATCGCGGCTCCATGCCCTGAGGGGCCGCGAAGTGGAAGGATGGCAGAGCGGTTTAATGCACCGGTCTTGAAAACCGGCGAAGCTAATAACTTCCGTGGGTTCGAATCCCACTCCTTCCGCCATAGCTCCCGCTCGCTCTAGGCGTCTCGGGCGATCTCGTTTTGGGTCATAAGCTGGGTCATAAGAAATAAAAAAAGGCCCCGCTCGGATGTGACTCCTGCGGGGCTCTGGTCAGGCCGATTTTACGCGGTCTCTTGGATTCGCATCAGTCTTCGTCGCACTTTGGCTGCGTCCCAAAAGAACTTTCGTCCGATGCGCTTGGGTGCGGGGCTGCTTCAGGCTGGACGGTCATGGTTCTTTCTCCAGTCCGCCGGCAGGTCGTATGAGTAGACCATGACCGTCGGCTCTTCGATTCTGATTGAAATATCGCGCTCGGGGTTCCACCAGTACACGTGCTCCCCTCGCTCGTCGAGCACGCCCGGAATGGCGGCCCCGTGCAGGAACACGAGACCCGACTTCGAGTAGGCCTTCGCCCACGTCTCCGGGCGTCCCGGCTCGATGACGGCGATGCGCGAAAGGCTGAGCGGCATGATCGGCTTCGGTGGGTCGAGCACGACCTTGGCCGCGCAGTAGACGTCCTCGATCGGAAGGCTGCGCTCCATGTCCGCCTCGAGCTCAAGCGCGGCCTGCGCCGCGTCGATCATCCAGTGCTTCACGCCCTCTGGACGCCCGTCGCGGATGAAGGCTTCCGCGATCATGAGGCCGCCGAGGGCGACGTACATGAGTGCCTTGATCTCCCCTTCGCGGTCTTCCTTTTCGTCGAAGGCCGCGGAAAGGACGTAGCCCTGCCGCAGAAGCGAGCGGACGCCCGCCACGTGGTCTGGATCGCCGACGCCGCGGCGTATCGCGTCGAGCGCAAGGAAGCCCACGAGGTCGAGCTCGGTCTGCTACTCTTCGGTGAGCTCTGGCAAGAGCTTCGCCATTAGCCGGATGGGCGGCCTGACCTTCTTCGGGTGGTAGGCCTTCGTGCGCTTTTTCTTCGGCTTGCTCATAGCTTTTGCGCTCTCTTCGCTCGGCGGGCATCGAAGCCCCCGGGGCTCATGTCGAGACCGCGCCCGGTCGCCCTGGCGATCACCCCGATCGTCCGGTTCACTTTGTAGTCCACGTCGTGCGCAAGCTGCGTCTTCGTGCTGTCGTCGGCCGCGATGTCGTCGATCATCGCGCGGATCTTCTCGATGCTGCGCTTCTCCTCAGCTGCGAAAATCTTCGGCCCGAAGATCGCCCCTTTCACGAGGATGGAGGTCAGGAGCGCGCATTCAAGCGTGAGTCCCGCGGTAGACGGCGCGGCCTTCGTGTGCTGCCGAGCCTCAGGGTCTCCCCACAGCTGTTGCGCGACGACGAGCACATCGGCGCACTCAAGGAGGAAGTCCTCGCGCGCCTGCGCGCCAGGTTGACGGTTCAGCCGCGCCGCCGCGGCGACGAGCTCGCCCAGCTCCTCGATCATCTTCATGCGTTGAGAGGCCTCACCGAAGGTAGCGAGAATCTTTCGGCAGTCGGACTTTTGCCGGTCTGAAAAGTTCATCGCGTCCCCCGTTCGTCCTGCGTCGCAAGAACTGCGTCTGCAAGCTGCGCGATGTCGCGCAGTTGGCGGCGGGCAGGCCCGAAGACGAAGGTCTTGCCGGCGCGGCGTTTTTCGTCGTGCTTGATGATCAGACTTTTCGCCTCCTCGCACCGCGCGATGATCGCGTCGAGCGCGGCCACGGCGGCGTCGGCTTTTGCGGTTGCGTCCAGAGCATCGAAGTGTTCTTTAGAAGCTCGCGGTCCCCGTCGGTGCTCCGACGGCGAGAAGAGACCTGACGTAGAACTGTGGCAAATCATTTTTTGATTCCTCTAGGTAGTCTTGATGGTCTTGATAGTCTTTGGTCGGTTCGTATGCTTCGATCAGGCTTCTGATCAGTCCTTGCGGCGTCGTGTGCAGAAGGACCGCACACTTCTGTAACTTTTCGATCAGACGGGCATCCATGCAGACGCAGATGCACTCCTGCGCGCCGATGGTTGAAGGCGTGTCTGCGAGGATCATGCCGCGGAGCGGTTTCATGGCTGCGCTCCGAGGAGTTCCGGGCCGAGCTCTTCGAGCGCTCGGCGCAGGCTGCTCCAGCCGCGGAGGTTCGCCGCCGGGGCGCACTCGTCCAGAGCGACTGCTTGATGCTCGAAAGGGCTCATGTGCCCGTCTCGCAAAAGGCGCTGAGCAAGCTCGATGTCTTTCTGCGTCTCGGTCGGCGTCTCGTGCCGCGTCAGGTAGCTCACCCGCGCGCATCGCGCCACGCTCGTGCATCCCGCCTACGCCCCCGTCGAGCTGCGCCGCTACTCGCTAACGGACTGGCGCATCGTCCCGGTTTCCTACAATCCGACGCTCAATCCGCCGACCGGCGTCACCGCCGTCCGAGCACAGTCCGCCGCCGATGACAAGAACTCTGAAAAGTACACCTTCGAGTACAGGGTCTCGGCCCTGAACGCCGACAAAACCGCCGAGTCCGAGGCGTCAGGAAGCGTCTCCGTCGTGGCGAATCTGTACGCATACGGCACGACCGTCAAGATCAGCTGGTCGCCCGTCGCCGGAGCAACGTGGTATCGCGTCTATAAAAATCAGGGCGGCCTCTACGGCTACATTGGCGACACGGACGGCACGTCCATCATCGACGACAACATCGAGCCCGACACGTCCATCACGCCCCGCCGTTACGACGACGTCTTCAAGCAGGCCCGCGGCATCATCAAGGCAACGGTCACGAATGGCGGCTCGGGATACTACCCTGACGCCGTCAAGGAGCCCGAGAACTTCCTTGAGTACTTCGCCCAAACCGCCATTCGCGACACCTACAAGTTCAGGCATGGAGAGGTTTCGGGGGCCTGGGGCTTCGGCGAGGTCTCCTACAAGAACGGCATCGTAACCATCGCGTCTACCACTGACACCTATCCTTTTAGAGATCTTGAAATCGCCGTGATTGACGGCGACAGCACCAACGAGGACGGCCCCGGCACGGGCGCGCAGGTCGAGTGGGAGTACAACATCACCTCCTCGACCAGGTTGGGGTACGACTCTGAAGGTACATACGAAATCATAACCTACTACCTCAACATCACAAAGCTGCGCATCGTCTCTGGGGGTGGGGGGTACAAAAAGCCCTACCTGAGAATTCGCGGAACCTCTGAGCATATAAAGTCGTGGTGGTATCACCGGGTTCGAGTGCCGCTCGACGTCCTTTCGCTTCCGACCTGCAACATCACTGACAGCACCGGTGCCGGCGCGGAAGTGGTGCTCGGCGTGATGGGCGGAAGGATCACTTCGGCGACGGTACGCAGCGGCGGCCGCGGCTACACCGCCCCGGTTGCGCACATCATCTCGAGCTCCGGTTCGGGCGCGAAGATTTCCTTCGAGCTCGGCACCTCCGGCGACTACCCCGCCGCGGTCGGCTACTTCGAACAGCGGCGCTGTTTCGCGGGCATGAGGAACGACCCGCAGCGCATCATCATGGTACGTTTCTTAAAGCCGGAGGCGGCGAAAATTTGAGAACAGGCAGAATGCGCGC
>ERZ833608.2264-NODE-2264-length-10578-cov-5.693338_pt1 | contig 10578 bp, 8 predicted proteins | sample MGYA00519694_ERZ833608 | MGnify/ENA primary metagenome ERZ833608 (study PRJEB31850, sample SAMEA3708742) | human gut metagenome | biome: human gut; feature: human-associated habitat; material: faeces | place: China | collected 2014 ... | reverse complement strand
CCAGGCGCGCGGCGTGTTGTAGACGTGGTCGCTGTCGCTGTGCGAGCCAAAGGCCACGCGCGGGTTGAAGACCGTCGCCGAACCGTCACCCTCGACGCCCAGCGTCAAGTCCAGATGCCACTCGGCCATCCAGGAGCGCAGGTCGGCAGAGCACATGTGGTCGACCTGGGCACCCTCGGCGTCGTCCAGGTCAAAGCCATCGATACCCAGCTGGTTGGGCATGGTCACATAGGCGTCATCTGGCACGCGCTTGGCGATCCAGTGATGTCCACCGATGGTCTCGAGCCACCAGATCTCGTCAACGTCACTAAAGGCGATGCCGTTGTTCTCGTAGGTGCCGTAGCGCTCGAGCAGGTCGCCCAGGATACGCACGCCATCGCGGGCGGACTTGGCGTACGGCAGCACCAGGGTCACCATGTCTTCCTCGCCCAGACCGCCGGGCTGCGCCGGCACATAGCCGTCCTCGCCCTCGTTGCCCTTGGCGGGTACGTAGTCCACGAGTGGATCGGCGCCGCGGACGCGCTCGTTGGTGGTGAGCGTCTCGGTCGCGGACATGCCAACGTTGAGCTCGTTGAAACCGGCCTCTGCCCAAATGCCGTGACCGGGGATGACGTCGGGGACGCTCGTGTAGCGCATGGGATTGTCGGGCAGCTCAACGGTCAGGTGGCTCAGGACACTCGTGTAGACACGCGGCTGCTCGTCGGGATGCACTACGCGCATGCGCTTGGGCTCAAACACCCCGTTGGACGAGTCCTCGTTGCGGGCGACCAGGGTCGACCCGTCGTAGCTCGCGTTCTTACCAACCAAAATCGTTGTGCACGGCATGCGCATCCTCCTTGAGCGAAGAAATCAAACGGCAATAGTGTATCGCTTCGGCGCAAAAAGGGCGAAACCGCGACCCCTCGGGACCCCTGTGGTCAAAAAACGCCAAATATGAGTACTGTCACCAATTTAGTAGCAGCATATTTCCTTGTAATGAGTGCTGAAAATCCCCATTTGTCCGAAAGCAAGACAACGTTATTCCCCATAGGTTCAATAAAATGGGCTTCCTAACGAGAATAAATTTCGTTAGGAAGCCCAAATGTCATAAAGCATATGTGACTATCTTGGCAGCAGTACTCATATTTGGCATTTTTTGACCACGTGGTATATGGCTAAACCCTCAAACAGCCCAAAACGCCTATTTCGATGCACGCTCCGCCGCCTCGATTACGTGTTTGGCGAGAATCGCCGTCGTTACAGCGCCCACGCCACCCGGCACGGGAGTAATTGCGCCAACAATCGGCTCCGCAGCATCAAAATCGACGTCGCCGACCAGCTTGCCGGCGGCCTCGTCCAAGTTAATGCCCACGTCGATGATCGTTTGGCCCTCGCGAACCGCATCCGCGCCAATCGTGCGCGCGCGTCCAACCGCGGCAACAACAATGTCGGCAGAACGGCACTCGGCAGCCAAGTCGCGCGTATGCGTATGGCACGTCGTCACCGTGGCATTGCGAGCCGTAAGCATGGCGGCAACGGGACGGCCAATCACCAGTGACCGACCAACGACCGCGACCTTGGCCCCATCCAGCTCAACGCCGTAATGGTCCAGCAACGCCAGCACGGCCTCGGCTGTGCAAGGAGCAAAGCCCTCGCCACGACCCGAAAGCGTGGTAAGCAGCGAGGCCGGCGTCATAGAGTCAACATCCTTGGCGGGATCGAGTGCCGCGGTAACTGCATCCTCGTCAAGACCGGCAGGCAGCGGGCGAAACATCAGACAACCGTGAACAGCGGGGTCGGCATTGATGCCCTCGATGGCCGTCAGCAGCTCGTTTTGCGAGACGTCGGCAGGCAGCAACACGCGACGAGCTTCGATGCCCACCTTTTCGCAGCGTTTGAGTGCGCCGCGCTCGTAGGATAGGTCGTCCTCGCGCTCGCCTACACGGACAATGGCCAGCGTCGGAACGATGCCCTGTTCGCGCAGGGCGGCGCAGCGAGCAGCGAGCTCCTCGGTTAAAGCACGGGCAACGGGAGCACCCTTAAGCAGCTCTACCATGGCTATCCCCTCTTCCTTGCGGCGTCAGCGGCGCGGCGCGCCAGAGCATCGGCGCGCGGCAGCCACGTATCCAGCAGCTCATCGCACGCCGCCTCGAGCTCCTCGGCGCGCGCCCGGTCTTTCATAGACGTGGTATTCGCAAAGAGCGTCAGGCTCGCTCCCTGCATGGCAGCGCGGCAGAACACGGCGCCGCATGCCACGTCGGACAGCAGCTGGCGCGAACCCTTGTCCGCCATATCCTCGAGCAGCGCCAGCGCGCGGCCGCACGCATCCATAATGCGGTACGGCGGCATGGCTGCCACATGCAACGCATCTTGAATCGCAGCCGGTCGAGCCGGATCCTCGCGCGAAATACCGTACGCCGCCGATACCTGCCCGTAGGCTCGAACATCCTCGGCAACCAAGTCGACAAGCTCCCGAGACAGCTCGTCTGCCTGGGCAAATGCGCAAGTCAGATCGTCTGCGCGATCGGCAAGCGCGGGGTTCGTCGCGCCATAGCGAGCAACCATCCCGCAAAGCGAGGCGCCCAGCGCGCCCACAAAGGCGCTCGCGCTACCGCCGCCGGGAACCGGCTCGCGCGCAGCCAACGCCTCAGCAAAACCACGACAGGTTTTATCCATCATCTCTTGGCTCATCGAAACACCTCTGCCCACCGCGCCGGCCACCATGGGCCGCACGCATAATAAAAAATGGGACAACGACGCCAGGAAGCGGTTGTCCCATTCATCGATCTTGTCCAAGCCAGTCTAGCCCATAAGACAAAGACTGTCAGGAGCTCTGGCTATCGGCGTTTCCGATTGCCGGCTATAGGCACGGATGCCTAGTCCACCTGAAACGTCGGCAACAGCGTGTCGATAATCTTCGACCCCATGTCGCGGTTTGCAGTCGAGTACTCCAAATGCGCCGTGGCAATCGTCGAATCCGTGACGATCGTCTTTTCGTAAATGATCGTGTCGCCCTCGCGCCACGAAACCACGTACCAGTTGTCGCCCTCCGCGGTATAGAGGTCAGTCTTGCCCGAGGTGTCCTCATCGACAAACATCTCGTGTGCAGTTTCGTCGTTAATGTTGACGTAGCCAGACAGGCCGATCACAAAACCCGTCTCCGGGTCCTCGTACCTTGTGCTGCTGCCGCTGGGAGTATCAACCATCTCAAATCGATTGGGAATCGACATGCTATAAGGATGCATGTCGTTCGTGTACGTATGCACGTCGGTCAGGTAATCGTCCGAATCGCCCGAGCCGTAGTATGCCGACTCGTCCTCGGGAACGGCCTCGTCATCCGATGACGAAGACTCCTCGTCCTTGGACTTGTTGCTCTTCTTCTTGGCAGAAGAATCTTTCTCGTCCGAAGACCCGGTATCGATCACCGAAATCTGCGTGCCGGAGTTCTTAGACCCGTTGAGCACCGTAAGCGCAAACACCGTGCCGCCACCGATGAGGACCACAGCGGCACACGCCACAGCAATGATGATCGGTGCCTTGCTCTTGGGCTTTTGAGGCGCAGGAGCGACCGGCGGCATCGATTGGGTCAGGCCCGGGGCAGAGGAAGGACCAGCGCCTGCAGATGTCGGTGCAGAGCCACTCGCAAGCGACGCCCCGCAATGCGTGCAAAACGTCGACCCATCGGGAACTTGCTGTCCGCATTTTTGACAGAACATCGTTCGACCTTTCATAGTTTAGCTTTTATCAGAGCCAAGTCTATACGCCCCCACCCAGGGCGCTGTTGCGCAACATGAAAAAGTCGATGCCGAGCCGTGCCGTCCCATGCGCCCAGTGCCCCAAACATGGGACATATGGCCCACCTTTCGAGACTCCCCAGCAGCGCAAGCTGGGGCATATCTATAAGTAAGGAACCCGTTGGGGCACGGCCGAGCGACGGCCGCAAACAACGAACGGAGGTATCACCGCACAGCACACAATGACATCCGCCGCCAAAACAAACAACGCTCCAACAACCCGCGGCGCCGTGATGTCACCGACAGACAAGGAGGACACCATCATGAAGAAAAAGACCCTATCGATCCTTTCCCTCTGCATCGCCCTCTTTGCCGCGTTTGCCCTTGTCGGCTGCGGCGGGAGCGCATCGGGCGGCGGCAGCGCCCCCAAGAGCGAGAGCAAGGAAGAGGCCCCCGTCGCCAAGAAGACCGACTTCATCTGGTTTAAGGTCGAGATGCCCGAGGGCGTCGGCGTAAGCGACCCTGCCGGCAAAAATGCCGACAGGGTCCAGCTCACCTTCCCCGAAGACGAGAACGCCTCGGCCGATCGCTTTATCCCCGTTTGGAAAAAAGCGCTGACGGCTGAGGAATCCCACGCCGACCAGGCGGAAAAGAAGGGGGATACGTTCCAGTGGAAGGATGGCGGGTCCGTCGAGTATAACGGCAGGACGTGGCTCGTCGGAACATACGAGGACAACAGCGGCATCTCAACCATGCTTTTTACCGACGTTGAGCCGGGAAGCGTCTACGTCCTCATCTCGGACTTCGACCAGCACAAGAAAGAAGCCGAGGCGCTCCTCAACTCCATCGAGTTCCCCGATGACATGGAAGAGGCAGTTTCCGAGGCACGCGAAGTCGAGATTTCGAGCATCGAGATCAAGTAACGGGACACCCGCACGCGCCTACGCGCACCCGCGCACATGCGCCCCATTAAAACAACGGGCACCTCACCCCGGGGAGAGCCGGCAACATCGGCCCTCCCCTCTTTTGCATGCGCGCATATTGCCACTTGTCGGCGCAAATCCGGCCCCCAGAATGGGACACATGGCCCACCCTAGCGAGCCGTCCGCGCGTACAGTAAAGGCAGGTAATCCATGGGCGGTTACAGATCGAGGAGGACACGACCATGAAAAAGAAGGCCTTTGCGATTCTCACCTTCTGCATCAGTCTCTTTGCCGCAGTTGCCCTGGTGGGCTGCGGTGGCAGCGGCGGCGCTACCGGCAGTGGCGGTGGCGGTGGCGGCGCAGAAAAGCCAGCCGTGGATATGAGGACCGATTTCATTTGGTTTAAGGTCGAGGTCCCCGAGGGCGTCGAGATCACCGACGTCGCAGGCGACACCGCCGATAGGGCCCAGTTTAAGTTCACCGAGAGCGAGCACGCCAGCGATCGCTTCATCCCTGTCTTCGACTCTGACAAGAACGCCGACGAGCTGTTCGACTACGAGGCAAAGTGGAATGCCAGCTTTGAGTGGACCGAGAATGACCCCGTCAAGTACAACGGCAAGACTTGGCGCAACGCTTCCTATACACACTCGGGCGGCGTGACGACCGAGTACTTCACCGACGTTGACGGCGGCAGCGTGTACGTGCGTATCGACAACGTCGAGGAGCACAAGGATGCCGTCGAGATCATGATGAAGTCCCTGGAGTTTGCCGACGACATCGCCAAGGCCAAGACCGAGGCCATGGACGTTAAGCTCGACGATATCGAGATCAAGCACTAAGCGACTGGCGAGCGCAACGGGAAACACGAGCGCAGTGCTAACAAGCGGCGGTGCCCCAGCGCTTCGTACCCCGGGAGGGCCGGTAAACCGACCCTCCCTTTCTTATGCCGGTAGCCAACGAACGCGAGGATGCCGGACGCCGGAACCACCCCAAATGTGGCAACAGTACGAAAACGACAAACACCCCAACACGTCCGCCCGCCGATTTATTGCGCCGCGCACACAATTTAAGACGGTGCCTTTAAACATCTGGGCAGTATAGTGACTCAAACGAGTGCATAACCGCACCCTGCGAATGGAGGAGCTATGACCGAACACCACGCCATCAGTCGCCGAGCGTTTACGTTGGGCCTAGGACTCGCGGCGTTGTCGCCGCTTGCAAGCCTGCCCGAAACCGCGACGCTGGGTATTCCCCTGCGAGCGGCATTTGCAGAAGACACGCCCACACCGGCGGCCAACCTCGACAAGTTCGTCATTCGCCTTCGCCCCGCGGGCTATTTTCGCACCGCAAGCGTCAACGAAGACGGCAACGTCATCGGCAACGTCTGCCACCTGTTTAATGACGGCACGTCCAGCAAGCTCATCCTTGAGCACGTAGCGACCGATACAGAAAATACAAATTGGTATGCCATCCGCACCCTGCTCAATTTCGAAGAGCACAAGAAGACGGGCTACAGCATTTGGTCGGTCGATGGCGACTCGGACAAAGATGGAAAGGTTATCCACGTATGGAGTGGCGAGCATGACGGCAAGGCCAGCCGCTCTTTTGCGTTCGTCCGCCAGTCAAACGGAACCTACATCATCCGAGACCGCACGGTCGAGAAAGAAACCGAGAAAAAAGACATTAAGTACCTGGCCATAGAAAAGGACGGCAAAGACCAGGACAACAATAAGATCTGCCATAAGAGTAAGAGCATTCCGTGGGAGCTCGAACTTATCGGTTACGACATGAAAAAGAACGATGCCACGGTTAGCAGCCTCGACTGGATCACGTACAGCAGCTACGTCGATGGGCCATGTTGGATGAGCCACGTCGATGGCAGCAAGTACCTCGACGAGCTGAGCATCCCGGGCACGCATGATTCGAGCACCTGCAGCGTCGACAACGACACCGAGCCCCAAACCTCGCTTGCAAAATGCCAGCAGGATTACATCCCCACGCAGTTGCTCGAAGGCATTCGCTATTTTGATATCCGACTTGGAAAGAACAACGATAAAGGCGACCCCGGCATCGACCATGGAATATGCTACCTGCTCAAAAAAGACGGGGGCTTTATACATCTCTCCGATGTCATCGGTTACTTCAAAACATTTTTGAACGAAAACCCGTCAGAAGCGCTCATCATGCTGGTGTCACGAGGCAACGACGAGGCTACCGACGAAAGCGTTACGACGGCTTTCGCCAATGTTATGGGCAATAACTCCGATCTGTTCTATACGTCGAGCCATGTCCCCACACTGAACGAGGTGCGCGGAAAGATCGTCCTGCTGCGTCGATTTAAACTCGCCGGCGACAGCGTAGACGGCCACACGTGGGGCCTCGACCTCACTGAATGGGACGACAAAATCAAGGCGCATTCCGGAAAGTCCATGTGCCTCGTCCAAGACGCGCGAGGCTTTGAGGCTGCGGGCAATGCGGGTGCCAAAGAGCCCTATTGCACCAAGGTATATGCCCAAGACCATTACGACTGCACGGGATCCAGTAAGATCGACTGGGTCGATATGGCCCTGGAGGCAGCGCCCGATCTCAAGCGCAGTCCCGTAGATATCACTGCCGCGGACGGGACAACGGTGCAGGCAACGGAGCGCTGTTGGTTTATCAACTACACTAGCTGCACGCAAAACAACCCTTTTACCGCGGCGCGAGTGGTCGACGAGCACCTGTACAAGAGCTCGTATATAAACAATACCGGAGTTGAGGGCACAAAAGAGAACTGCCGTAAGCACATTGGCATCATTGCGTCCGACTTTGTTGATGCGGCACTGGCCCGAAGCATCTACCAGCGCAATTACGATACGCAGCACAAGCAGACAGCTTCGTGCTACCTCCCAGTCCGCATGCACATGACATATGGCGACTCGCTGAGCGACGCCTCGCTCCAGGACGGCAAGACCGTTGGCGAGGGTCATTTCCGCCTCGTCGACAGCAGCAACGTACTCAACGTGGCGGCTTCGGGCCATGCGTTTGCCATCGAATATGTGGATGTCGACGCCTTGGGCAACGAGACCGTTACGGAGCTGCGGGGCTCCGTGCCCATCGATATCGATCCACGCGCACTGACACCCCACTTTGAGGGGCTCGAAGGCCTTAAGGCCGGCGAGGACGTGCGCGCAAAGATCGCGGCGCCGCTCGAGGGCAAGCTCGAAGGCGATGCCTGCATCGCCCAGCTCGAGTTTATGCGCGATGCAAACGGCGCTCCGGGCGCGGCAATGGCCGAGGATGAGGCATTTGCCGCGGGGACGTATTGGGTGCGTGCGAAAGGCCTATTGGGCGACGCGGCGCAAAACTACACGCTCGCCAGTGACGGAGCCGCAAGCTTTACCGTAGCGGCCGGTTCCGGTGCAGGCGGCGCCGGCACCGGAACTGGTGCCAACGCAGACGGCGCCGACAAGAACGGCGGCGGCAACAAGGGCAAAAGCTCGGCCAGAAAACTCGCCGACACGGGCGACGGCTCTGGTATCGCCGCCGGGCTCGCCGCTGCCGCCGTGGCGACAACGGTCGCTGGCGCGGCAATGCTTGCCAATGACCGCGAAGACAGCGAAGGCGCCAGCGAATAGGCAAGCCGACCGTTTGGATACATCGACTCAATCGGGGGGGCGCAGGATACCGTTCTGCGCCCCCGATTTTTACCGTGGCCCGAACGCCGCCATAGGCTACATCACCATGTTCAGCGCGTTCACAAATTCCTTGGCCTTCGCACGGCTGCTCAGGCTAAAGACACAAGCAGTCAACAGCCTGTTACGCAGGAAAACGTCGCGGCCCTTGATCCTGTTGACCCCCGTGATGTCCTTAAGATAGACAATCTCGGTGTGCTTGCCGCCGAAAGTGCCCTTCTTGAGCACCTCAATACGGTTGGGGTAGATCTTAACGTCTTTAAACCTACCCGAACCTTTGTCCTGGAACAGCAAAGTGTTGTTATCCATGCGTGTCACTCCCGCGGGGTTCGCTAAAACTGCCTCTATGGCCACATTTTAGTCACCGCAAGGCTCCCATGCGAAGGTGCCAGACAGCACAGCAATTCGTGTCCGCGCGAGGCTTTAAACTAAATGCGATAAAGATGCATTCCACAAGAGGAAAGTGGGGCGACAGTGATGGGCGAACTGGTAAACCGTGGAGAATCGGCAATCGTGCCAGAAGTTTTTTACAAGCAGGTTTCCTCGATTCTCAACGCCGCTCGCGACAAGGCCTATACCGCCGTTAACTTTGCGATGGTTGAGGCGTATTGGGAAATCGGCAAGAGCATTGTTGATGAACAGGGCGGAGAGGAGCGCGCCAAGTATGGAGAGGCGCTGCTCAAGGCCCTCGCAATCAGACTTACCAAGGATTTTGGTAAAGGTTTTGAAGCAAGAGAGCTGCGTAAAATGCGTCAGTTCTATCTTGCATTTCCAATTCGGGACTCACTGCGCCCCGAATTGAGTTGGACACATTATCGCAGGTTAATACGCATTCCTGACCCCGAAGCTCGCACCTGGTACATGAACGAATGCGCCGACTCTCGCTGGAGCACGCGCCAACTCGAACGCCAAATCAATACCATGTTCCGCGAGCGCCTTCTTGTCAGCAAGGACAAAGAGGCCGTCGCTCAGGAAATCCAAAAGAGCGCGACGGCTCGTCGCCCCGAGGACATCATCCGCGACCCATATGTGCTGGAATTTTTAGGCTTCTCGGACGACGTTGCGTTTCGCGAGAGCGATCTAGAGCAAGCGCTCATCACGCATCTTCAGAGGTTTCTGTTGGAACTTGGCCGCGGCTTCGCTTTCGAGGCGCGTCAGAAGCACATTACCTTTGATGGACGCCATTTCTATATAGACCTTGTGTTTTACAACTATCTGATGCGCTGCTTCGTGCTCATCGACCTTAAGACCGATGACCTTACGCATCAGGACCTGGGCCAGATGCAAATGTATGTGAACTACTACACGCGCGAGCTCATGAACGAAGGCGACAATCCGCCCATAGGCGTCGCGCTCTGCGCGGACAAAAGCGACTCGATTGTCGAGTACACGCTGCCCGAAGACAACGACCAAGTGTTTGCCGCCAAATACCTGCCGTATCTTCCAAGTAAGGAAGAGCTGGCGCGCGAACTGAGTGCCGAGTACCGCGCCATCAACGAAGCGACTAATGGCGAAGCGCAAGGGTAGCAGCACGTTGCGGCCGATACCCCCGACGGCGCTTCATATCCCCCGACATAAGAGGAGCGCTCCATGACAGACAGACCGAAAACAACGCTGCGCGACTGTATCTACGGACTTGCCGTCGGCGACGCGCTGGGCGTTCCCTACGAGTTCAGGCCCCGCGGCACGTTCGAATGTACCGACATGATCGGCTACGGCACGCACGGGCAGCCCGCCGGCACCTGGAGCGATGACACGTCCATGACGCTTGCTACCTGCGACTCGATTAGGGAGCTCGGTCATATCGACACCGCGGACATGCGCGACAAGTTCGTCAGCTGGATTGCCCGTGGCGAGTATACGATTGACGGCGTTTTCGATTATGGCGGCACAACCGCCCGCGCCTTGCACACCGGCAAAGGAGGCTCCGGCGAGCGCGACAACGGCAACGGATCGCTCATGCGCATCGCGCCCCTGGCGTTCACCGATGTGACAGACGAAGAGGTCAGCAAGGTCTCCGCAATTACGCACGCCCACAGAACGTCGACCGACGCATGCATCATATTTGTCGAGCTGATGAGGAGCGTGATGAACGGCGCACTTCCCTCATGGGTGCTCCAGCTGAAAGACGTGCCCGAGCACGAAATTAGGTCCGGCGGCTTCGTGCGTGACACGCTTAAGGCAGCCGCTTGGTGCTTTGTGAACACCAACAGCTACGAAGAATGCGTGCTTGCCGCCGTCAACCTGGGCGACGACACCGACACCACC
>ERZ833608.2256-NODE-2256-length-10593-cov-5.093661_pt1 | contig 10593 bp, 9 predicted proteins | sample MGYA00519694_ERZ833608 | MGnify/ENA primary metagenome ERZ833608 (study PRJEB31850, sample SAMEA3708742) | human gut metagenome | biome: human gut; feature: human-associated habitat; material: faeces | place: China | collected 2014 ... | reverse complement strand
CGCCGCAGCGGGTGCCCATCATCAGGCCGGCCAGCGGGGTCATGCCCATGGAGGTGTCCACGACCTTGCCCTGATCCACAGCGGCAATGGAGGAACCGTTGCCCAGATGGCAGGTGATCAGCTTCAGGCGCTCAATGGGCTCTTCCAGATACTCGGCAGCCTTGTGAGCAACGTACTTGTGGCTGGTGCCGTGGAAGCCGTAGCGGCGCACGCCGTACTTCTCATAGTACTCATACGGAATGGCGTACATATAAGCCTTCGGAGGCATGGTGCTGTGGAAAGCGGTATCGAACACAGCCACCATGGGGATGTTGCCGAACACCTTGCGTGCGGCCTCGATGCCCAGAATGCCGGCGGGGTTGTGCAGGGGAGCCAGAGGGCTCAGCTCGCGGATGGTCTCGATGACCTCGTCGGTGATCAGGCAGCTCTCCTTGAACTTCTCGCCGCCGTGGACCACGCGGTGGCCGATGGCATCGATCTCGGAAACGCTCTCAATGACCTTGCCCCCGCCGGTGGTCATCTTCTTCACGACCTCGGTAAAGGCCTCGGTATGGGTGGGGAAGATGGCGGGCGTGGTTGCCTTATGGCCGTTGGCCTCATGGGTAATCATGCTGCTTTCCATGCCGATGCGCTCGCACAGACCTTTGCACAGGACCTTTTCGCCCTCCATGTCGATCAGCTGGTACTTCAGGCTGGAAGAACCGCAGTTGATAACCAGAACTTTCATGGAATATCCTCCTTAAATTTGGCAGGGCAGATTTGCCCTTTCCCAATCGTTGATTTTATTATATAATGGAAGATATGAATTTTCAAGCGCAAGTTCTGCAAGATAGCACAATTTTTGCACAGTACGGGCAAAGTACTTTTTTAACAATCTGTCGGGAGATTTTTTCTATGAAATTTGCAGGCATCATAGCCGAATATGACCCCTTTCACAACGGCCATGCAGCCCAGCTGGCGGCGGTCAGGGCAGCGGGCGCCGACTGCGTGGCTGTCTGTCTGAGCAGCGGCGCTGTGCAGCGGGGCGGTGTACCCATCCTGCCGGAATCGGTCCGGGTGCGCGCCGCGCTGGGCGCAGGGGCCGACATCGTCATTGCGCTGCCCGCGCCCTACGCCTGCGCCACGGCGGAGCAATTCGCCGCGGCGGGGGTGCATCTGCTGGCGGCGCTGGGCTGCGATACGCTGGCCTTCGGTGCAGAAACACCCGATGCCGCCGCATTGCTGGACGCAGCGCAGCTGCTGCTGAGCGGTGAAATAAACGCGCTGATCCGTAAAAAGCTTGCGACCGGCATGACCTATGCCGCCGCCCGGGCCGATGCTGCCGAGATCCTGCGCCCCGGCATGGGGACGCTGCTGCGCACGCCGAACAACATTCTGGGCATCGAATACTGCAAGGCAATCCTGACGCAGGGCGCTGCGCTGACGCCCCTTGCGCTGCCCCGGCTGGGGGCGGCCCACGGCGGCGGGGCGGGGGAGCATGGGGGTACGCCGATGGCCAGCGCCAGCTACCTGCGCGGCCTGCCCCTGCCGGAATGGACTGCCTTTGTGCCCGCCGGTGCAGCGGCGCTTTACGCAAAGGCGGCTGCCGAGGGGCTGCTGCTCGACAGTGCAAAATTTGAGGTGGCGGTTCTGACGCAGCTGCGGATGCAGCAGCCGGAAAATTTTGCGCAGCTGCGCGGTATCAGTGAGGGACTGGAGAATCGCCTTGCAGCATCGGTGCGTCAGGCAGACGGTCTGGACGACCTTTACACCCGGCTGAAAACCAAGCGCTATCCCCATGCACGGCTGCGCCGCCTTGTGCTGGATGCCGCGCTGCAGTTTCCGGCAGAATTGCCAATGCCGCCCTACCTGCATGTGCTGGGCGCAAAAAAAAGCGCGCTGCCGCGCCTGAAATGCGCCGCCCTGCCGGCGGGCACGGCGCTGGCAGAGCTGGTGCAAACTAGCCCGCAGGCGGCTGAAATCGGCAGACTGCATAGCCGCGCTGTGGATTTTTCGTCATTATGCAGAGAAAAAATTCAGCCGATGGGGCTTGCGTTTACTGCTAAGCCGGTGGTAATATAAGCATAATATGGAGAAAACATGCGTGTGATACAACATTGTTGCATTTTTAACGCGCAAAATCGGTACGAAATGAAGGAGTAGAACATGGCGCTGCATGTAATGGACGAAGCGAACCACTGCCTTGGCTGCAAGGTGCCCCGCTGTCAGCAGGGGTGCCCCATCCACACCAATATCCCGGAGGTCATCCGCCTGCTGAAGGACAACAAGTTGGACGAGGCCGGCCGTATGCTGTTTGAAAACAACCCCCTGACCACCGTCTGCTCTCTGGTCTGCAACCATGAGAAGCAGTGCGAGGGACATTGTGTGCGCGGCATCAAGGGCGCGCCGGTCCATTTCTCGGTCATTGAAAACTATATTTCCTCTACCTACGCCAGCCAGATGACGCAAGGCCCTGCGCCGTCCAACGGCAAAAAGGCGGCCATCATCGGCTCCGGCCCGGCGGGTCTGACCATCGCGGTCATTCTGGCGCGCTATGGGTATGATGTCACGATCTTTGAGAGCCACGATAAGATCGGCGGCGTGCTGCGCTACGGCATCCCCGAGTTCCGTCTGCCCAAGACGGTGCTGGACGACTTTGAATACCGCCATCTGCGCCTGAAGGGCATCAAGGTCCGCCCCAACACCGATGTGGGCAAGGCGCTCAAGATCGAGGATCTGTTCCGCGATGGCTACAAGGCTATCTTCATCGGTACCGGTGTATGGCGTCCCAACACGCTGCACATCAAGGGCGAGAGCCTCGGCAATGTGCATTATGCCATCAACTACCTGCAAAACCCCGATGTCTACCATCTGGGCAGCCGTGTCATTGTTATCGGTGCGGGCAATGCGGCGATGGATGTCGCCCGCACCGCCATCCGCCACGGCACGCGGCATCTTGAGTGCTTCTCGCTTTCAAAGACGATCACCGCCAGTGAGTATGAGGCCAGCTATGCCAAGCTGGAGGGCGTCAACTTCATCTTCAACAAAAAGCCTGTTGAGATCACCGACAAGGGTGTTGTGTTCATCGATCTGAACGAGGCCGAGGACGGCACCCTGACCGAGCTGCCCGGCACCGAAAAGCTCTACCCGGCGGACAGCGTGATCGTTTCGATCAGTCAGGGCCCCTGCACCACCATCACCGACAGCACCAAGAACCTCAAGACGACCCCGCGCGGCCTGTTTGAGACCGATGAGGTCGGCCGCACCAGCATCCCCGGCATCTTCGCCAGCGGCGATGCCGTCAAGGGTGCCCGCACTGTGGTCGAGGCCGTGGCCTACAGCAAAAATGTGGCCGAGGCCATGCACGAGTACATGCAGACCCTGCCGCCCGACCTGCCCGATGCGTACGCAAATGTACCCGTGGCAGAGTACGGGGAGGGAAATTAAGTAAATAAAAACACCCCTGCGCCAATTTAACGGCACGGGGGTGTTTTGCTGCACTGCGCGATGAAATATTTCCGGGACGCATGTAGGGCGGCCAGCCCTCTGGCCGCCGTGCCCGTTTACGGCAGTGAGAAACTTTGTGTTTTACCCCTCCCTACAAAATCAACCGTAAAAGGGGAATGCCGTAAACCAGTGGGCCGGGCGTGCCCGGCCCCTACCGCGCGGCTTACCTTTTCCTTGCAAACTCCCTTGCATGCTTCACAAACTCCCGCGCGGCGGGGGAGAGCACCCCGCGCGACAGGCACGCCAGCCCGATGGTGCGCTTGGCGGCCGGCTCCAGCTGCAGGACCTGACACCCCGCGCTGGCGGCACCCTCCTTGAACATCAGCTCGGGCATCAGGGCAAGGCCCTGCCCGCAGGCTACCATAGCGATCATGCTCTGGTCGTCCACAATGTAGCAGCGGCTCGACACATGCAGGTCATTCTTTTTGAAATAGCTCTGGATGTCGGCGTCCACATCGGACTGCTGGCTGACAAAGGGCCGGCCGCGCAGCTCCTCGGCCCGGACAACACCGGGGCGGCGGGGCTTGTAGTCGGGCGGCGCAAGGCAGATCAGCCGGTCATCGTAGAGCGGCTCAAAATCCAGATCGTGGGCGCTGGAGTTGGACAGAAAGCCCAGCTCCACCGCGCCGGTTTTCAACCAGCCGGTAATGTCATCATAAGAGCCCTGATAGATCTGCACATCAATGCCGGGGAATGCCGCGCGGAAGCCCGGCACGATCTTCGGCAGCCATGTCACGCAGGCTGAGTTGAACACCCCCAGCCGCAGCGCACCCTTGTGCATACCGTTGATCTGGGCAATGGACTGCTCCAGCGATTCGCTGCTTGCCAGCATCTGCTGGATCGCGGGCATCAGGTTCTCGGCGGCAGCGGTCAGCGTGACGCCGCTTTTTGTGCGGGTGAAAAGCGGAAAGCCGCACTCGGCCTCCACGCCGGACACGGCATGGCTCACGGCGGAAGGGGTAATGTGCAGCCGTTCGGCTGCGGCGGCAAAGGTACCCAGCTGCGCCACGATGCTCAGCAGCTGGCAGTCGGTCAGGGTCATGATCACATCTCCTGTGGTGAATTTGATTCATGCTTCGTATGAAAAAGTATAGCTTTACTTCATGTCTATAATGTACTATTATGATAGCAGAAAGTCAATGCCTGCGGCGCACAACGCGGGCAATCTATGACTCCTCTCCCTCCGACCTTGCCCCACCGGCCCGCACACCGGTGGGGCTTTTTTTATTGGCCGGTTTGTGGTATGATACTAATAAAGCCTTCCCCCAAGGGGGAAGGTGCCCCGAAGGGGCGGATGAGGGGTGGCCTTCCCGCGGCAAACCGTGAATGGGTGGCTGCGGCAGACCGGCCCCTCATCAGGCCGTTGCACGGCCAGCTTCCCCCAAGGGGGAAGCCTTTAATGTAAAGGTGGAAAATCACATGACAAGATCACGCGGGGTGCGGGGCGCGGCAGGCGCCTGTGCGGCGGCATCCCTTGTCTATCTGCTGGGGCGCAGTCTGCTGGCCCTGCTGGTCAGCGCCCTTATGGGGCTGGCACATCCGGGGGCCAGTCTGGCAAAGCCCTTCGGCTTCAGTGATGTCAGCATAGCGCTGTTTCAGCTGCTGGTCGGCATTGGGGCCATCGCCCTGACGCTGGCCTTTCTGCTCAAGCTGACCCGCCTGCGGCAGGCGGATCTGCGCATCGCCCTGCCGGCCCCCTGGAGCCCGGGCTTCTGTCTGCCGGTCTTTCTCGGTGTGGCCAACCTCGCCAACCTTGCCGGGGCGCTCATCAACCATATCACAGACAACCCGGCAACGAGCGAGCTGCTGCCCAGCGGCGGCCCCGAGCTGTTTGTCTGCTTTATAACGCTCTGCGTCATGCCCGCTGTGGCCGAGGAGCTGCTCTTCCGCGGGGCGTTTCAGGGTTTGATGCGCCCCTGCGGCAGCGCGGCGGCCATCTTTGCACCGGCGCTGCTCTTCGGTCTGCTGCATCTCAATCTGGCGCAGGGGCTGACAGCCTTTGCCTGCGGGGTCTTTCTGGGCTGGCTGACCGAGCGGTCGGGCAGTATCCTGCCGGGTATGCTGCTGCACCTTGCAAACAACACGCTGGCGTTTTTGACGATCTACCTGCGGTATTACGCCCCGGCGGAGCTGTCCTTCGGCGTTGAGCTGTTCATCCTGCTCTTTTTCCCGGTGTTCGGCGGCTGGATGATCTGGAATGCCCGGCAGCAGGGCTTTCGATTTTCGGCCGGTCTGCGCCCCGGCGTGGATGTGCTGGCGGTGTTCACCAGCCCGGCCTACAGCGCCGCGGTGATCTTTCTGGTCGTATATGCGGTATTTTTTGTGCATTGAGGGGGAACTATGACCGATGAAGAGCTGATGCGCGCCGCGCTGGCAGAGGCAAAGCTTGCCGCCGCACTGGGCGAGGTCCCGGTCGGGGCGGTTGTGGCCAAGGACGGGGAGATCATCGCCCGCGCCCACAACCTGCGCGAGAGCGGCAAAAACGCCACCTACCACGCCGAGCTGCTGGCCATTGATGCGGCCTGCAAGGCGCTGGGCGGCTGGCGGCTCTGGCAATGTGAGCTGTTCGTAACGCTGGAACCCTGCCCCATGTGCAGCGGGGCTATCATCAACAGCCGTCTGAAGCGGGTCGTCTATGGCGCACGCGACCCCAAAGCGGGCTGCTGCGGCAGCCTGACCGACCTGTTTGCGCTGCCCTTCAACCATCACCCGGTCATGGAATCGGGCCTGCTGGAGGAGGAGGCACAGGCATTGCTGCAGGGCTTTTTTGCGATGCTGAGAGAGAAACGGAAGAAAAAATGACTACAAACCATGTATTCATCACCGGCGGCAGCCGGGGAATCGGCGCGGCGGCGGTGCTGGCGTTCGCCCGCGCCGGGTATGATGTTGCCTTTACCTACAACGCCCATCCGGACGCCGCCGAGGCGGTGCTGCGCCGCGCCGCAGCCGCCGCGCAGGGCGGCCGCTTTCTGGCAATACAGGCCGATGCGGGGGATTCTGCACAGGTGCAGGCCGCCGTGGAGCAGGCACAGCGGGAACTGGGCGGCCTGCAGGTGCTTGTCTGCAATGCGGGCATTGCGCAGGTCAAGCTGTTTACCGACACCACCGATGAGGATTGGCACCGGATGATGGCCGTTGATCTGGACGGTGCGTTCTACGCCTGCCGCGCCGTGCTGCCCGGCATGGTACACCAGAAATACGGCCGCATCCTGCTGGTCAGCAGTATGTGGGGGCAGACCGGTGCCAGCTGCGAGGTGGCCTACAGCGCAGCCAAGGCGGGGCTGATCGGCCTTGGCAAGGCGCTGGCAAAAGAGGAAGGCCCCAGCGGCATCACGGTCAATGTCATTGCGCCGGGCGTCATTGACACCGACATGATGGCGGGCTTTACCGCAGAGGACCGCGCCGCTTTGGCGGAGGAAACCCCTGTGGAGCGCCTTGGCACGGCGGACGAGATCGCCCGCACGATGGTCTTTCTGGCCGATGAGGCCAGCGGCTACATCACCGGTCAGGTGCTGGGTGTCAACGGAGGGCTGGTGATCTGATGCGCGCCGAATACCGCGAGGGAGAGCGCTTTTCGCGCCTTGAATTTACAGAGGAAACCTTTTACGACTGCGACTTCTCCGACTGCGCCTTCATCGACTGCACCTTTGAAAACTGCAAGCTGGACCACAGCGTGCTGAGTGAGTGCCAGTTCATCCGCTGTACGATTACCGGCTTGAAAGCAACGATGTCCCGTGCAAAGTATACGGATCTTCAAGGCTGCACCCTCAACAATATCGACTGGATGTCCCTGCAGGGGGACGGCTCGTTTGCCGACCCGATTGAAAAATTGCAGGGCTGCCGCCTGAAATACAACACCTTCACCGAGATGAACTTTACAAAATTCAACTTTGCAGGCAACGAGATCCAGCGCTCGATGTTCGCCAAGTGCAATCTCGTCAGCGCAGATTTTGAGAAATGCGACCTGCTGGACACCGAATTTTACCAGTGCGATATGCGCAAAGCAAACTTCAAAGAGGCCGGCGGGTATAAAGTTGATATTTTCGGCTGCAAGCTGCAGGACGCAAAATTTTCACTGCCGGAGGCGGTGTCGCTGCTGGGAGATTTGAGGATCAAATTGCTATGAAGAATATACAGATTGAAAAGCTATCCGATGCGTATACGATTCGCCGTCTGACGGACGCCGATGTGCCGATGCTGTGCGCATGGATGCTGCGCAATGACCAGTACTTCAGATATTGCGGCGGCAGTACAACGCCCGAGCGTGTGCGGCAGGACCTGACGCTCTGCCCGCCGGGCACAACACCGGCACAGAAGCACTATGTCGGATTTTTTGACGCGGATACGCTGGTTGCTGTTATGGATCTGATCGACGGTTACCCGGACGCAGACACGGCGCTCATCGGCTTTTTCATGATGAACAAGGACCTGCAGGGGCAGGGAACCGGCACGGCAATCGTCCGCGAGGTGCTGGCCGCGCTGCGTGCGCTGGGCTATACAGCGGTACGCCTCGGCATTGACAAGGAAAACCCGCAGTCCAATCATTTCTGGCGTAAAAACGGCTTTGCTGTGTTAAGAGAAGCCGCGCAGGAGCGCGGCATTGTCCTGCTTGCGGAACGCCGTCTGGCGTAAATGCCCCCTCACTGCCGCCCCCCGCAGCGGGGGCAGGATTACTACACACACCACCCCCTCTTTGCATACTATACCGCAAAGGGGGGCTTTTTATGGCTGTGTACCAGTACGGCATTGATGTGTCGCGCTACCAGGGCAATATCAACTGGGGCCGGGTGGCGGCGGCCGGCAAGCAGTTTGCCATGGTCCGCGTGGGGTCCAGCAACAGCGGCGGACTGTATGTGGACCCATATTTCCTGCAGAATGTCAACGGAGCCAAGGCGGCAGGCCTGCGCGTGGGGGTCTATTACTATACCTACGCGCGCACACGGGCAGCTGTGGCCAATGAGCTGACGACCTTCTTGAATGTCATGCAGGGGCTGCAGCTGGAATATCCGGTCTTCGTGGATGTCGAGGACGCCAGCCTGACCAGCCTTGGCCGTGCAACGCTGACCAGCCTTGTGCAGTACGCCATGGATATCCTCTACCAGCGCAAGTGGTACGCGGGCTGGTACAGCTATACCAACTACATCAACAGCAACCTCAACGCAGCCGCCCTGAGCCGCTACCCGTTATGGGTGGCAGACTACCGCGCCACCCTTGGCTATAACGGCAGCTATGCCATGTGGCAGTACACCGGCAGCGGTGTGGTCAACGGCATCTCCGGCGCTTGTGACCTCAACCGCAGCTACCGGGATTTTCTGCCGGAGATACAGGCCGGAGGCTACAACAACTATGGGGCCTCCGGCCCTTCTATGGAAACGGTGGCGGGACAACGGCTTGTGGTGTTCAACGCCCGGTGTGAGTATTTTTATTCCGCCAACTTCAACGATGTGGTCGGCTATCTGCCGCTGGGCAACTACTGCGTTGTCAAGCAGAGCACCCGGAAATATAACGGCTATGATTGGGTCATCTTCCGCTACCGCGGCAGCGAGTATTGGACCGCTGTCATCGGTGACCGCAACCGGGTCGAACCGTGTAATTGTGACTGCAATTCATAAACACAACTTGACAACAACAGTTTGTTGTATTACACTGGTTTTGCAGGGGCGGGTGCGGGCATCGACCCCTACAAACCTGCCCGCAGAGTGCAAGTCGATTTGACAAACACTTCCAAACTGTGGTTTAATAAAAATATATGTGCAAAAACTACCACTGTTTCAATATACGTCAGGGGGAACCGCCGCATGGCAAAAAAACAACAGGAATACGGCAATGACAGCATCCGCCAGCTGAAAGGCGCCGACCGTGTGCGCAAGCGCCCGGCGGTTATCTTCGGCTCTGACGGTGTGGAGGGCTGCGCCCACTCCATCTTTGAGATCATCTCCAACTCCATCGACGAGGCGCGCGATGGCCATGGCAACCGCATCAATGTCACGCTGTTTCCGGACCATGTCATCGAGGTCGAGGATTTCGGCCGCGGCATTCCGGTCGATTATAATAAGGCTGAGGAGCGCTGGAACTGGGATCTGGTCTTTTGCGAGCTGTACGCCGGCGGCAAATATGCCGAGGGCAGCGGCAACTATGATTTCAGTCTCGGTCTGAACGGTCTGGGCCTGTGCGCCACCCAGTACGCCAGTGAGTGGATGACGGCGGATGTCTACCGCGACGGCTTCCACTACCACCTCGATTTCAAAAAGGGCGAGAATGTGGGCGGCCTGCAGAAGGAGCCGTTCAAGGGCAGGCGCACCGGCTCGGTCATCCGCTGGAAGCCTGACACCGAGGTCTTTACCGATATTGCCGTCCCGGCGGAATCCTTCAAGGATATGCTTCGCCGTCAGGCTGTCGTCAACGATGGCGTCACGCTGGTATTTACCGACAAATCCGGCAGTGAGGCTGAAAGGTTTGAATATCTCTATGAGCATGGCATCACCGACTATGCCAATGAGTTGGTGGGGGATAAGGCCCTGACGCCGGTATACTTCTGCAGCGGCGCCGCCACCGGCCGCGACCGCGCCGACCAGCCGGACTATCAGGTCAAGATGAATGTGGCGTTCGCATTCTCCAACACCGTGCAGTGTCTGGAGTACTACCATAACTCCAGCTGGCTGGAGCATGGCGGCAGCCCCGACCGCGCCGTGCGCACGGCCTTCGTCAGCCAGATCAACGGCTGGCTGAAAACCAAGGGCCTGTACAAGAAAAACGAGAGCGCGATCACCTTCGCCGATGTGCAGGACTGCCTTGTGCTGGTATCGTCGAGCTTTTCAACCCGCACAAGCTATGAGAACCAGACGAAAAAGGCCATCACGAACAAGTTTGTGGCGCAGGCCATGACCGAGTTCCTCAAGCATCAGATCGAGGTCTACTTCATCGAGCATCCCGATGAGGCCGAGAAGGCCTGCAAGCAGGTGCTTATCAACAAGCAGAGCCGCGAGCACGCCGAGAAGGCGCGCATCACGATCAAAAAGACGATGACCCAGCAGATGGATCTCGCCAACCGCGTGCAGAAGTTCGTGGACTGCCGCACCAAGGACGCCTCCCGCCGTGAGCTGTATA
>ERZ833608.2253-NODE-2253-length-10608-cov-4.183834_pt1 | contig 10608 bp, 8 predicted proteins | sample MGYA00519694_ERZ833608 | MGnify/ENA primary metagenome ERZ833608 (study PRJEB31850, sample SAMEA3708742) | human gut metagenome | biome: human gut; feature: human-associated habitat; material: faeces | place: China | collected 2014 ... | reverse complement strand
TCAAGGGCATTCAAGAGGCCGTCTCCATCCCCGTCATGGCCAAGTGCCGCATCGGTCACATCGTCGAGGCGCAGGTCCTTCAGGCCATCGAGATCGACTACATCGACGAGTCCGAGGTTCTCTCCCCCGCCGATGATGTCTACCACATCGATAAGACCCAGTTTGACGTCCCGTTTGTCTGCGGTGCCCGCGACCTGGGCGAGGCGCTGCGCCGCGTCGCCGAGGGCGCCACGATGATCCGCACCAAGGGCGAGCCGGGCACGGGCGACGTCGTTCAGGCCGTGCGCCACATGCGCAAGATCCAAAAGCAGGTCCGCGACGTTGTGGCTCTGCGCGACGACGAGCTCTTTGAGGCAGCCAAGCAGCTGCAGGTTCCGGTCGAGCTGGTGCGCGAAGTCCACGCTACGGGCAAGCTTCCCGTCGTGAACTTTGCTGCCGGCGGCGTAGCAACCCCCGCCGATGCCGCGCTGATGATGCAGCTGGGCGCCGAAGGCGTGTTTGTCGGCTCGGGCATCTTTAAGAGCGGCGACCCCGCCAAGCGCGCAGCCGCCATCGTCAAGGCCGTGGCAAACTTCACCGATGCCAAGCTCATTGCCGAGCTTTCAGAGGACCTGGGCGAGGCCATGGTCGGTATCAACGCTGACGAGATCGAGATCATCATGGAGGAGCGCGGACGCTAGTCCGGCAGAAAGGATCGCACATGAGCGATTACGCAGACCAGACGGTCGCCGTGCTGGCGGTCCAAGGTGCTTTTGCCGAGCACGAGGCGAGGCTGTCCGAGCTGGGCGCACGTTGTATTGAGCTGAGGCAGGCGGCTGATTTGAAGCAGGACTTTGACCGTCTGGTACTTCCCGGCGGCGAGTCTACCGTTCAAGGGAAGCTGCTTGCCGAGCTTGGCATGCTCGACAGGCTTCGAAGCCGCATCGCTGAAGGCATGCCCGTCCTGGGCACCTGCGCCGGCCTGATTCTGCTGGCTCACGACCTTGCCGCCCATGACGATAAGGGCGCGCCGCGTTTGGCAACCATGGATGTACTTGTCGAGCGCAATGCCTATGGCAGGCAGCTCGGCAGTTTTCGCACCAAGGGACAGGTAGACGGCATCGACGGTGAAGTGCCGCTGACGTTTATCCGCGCGCCCCGCATCGTCGAGGTCCACGGCGACGCCAAGGCCCTGGCAGAGGTCGATGGCCGCATCGTCGCCGCCCGCCAGGGCAACCAGCTCGGCGTAACCTTCCACCCCGAACTCGACGACGACACCCGCCTCCACGAACTGTTCCTACAAATGTAGGCGGAATAGAAACGAGCGTGGATTTTCGGACACACAACAAATGAGAGTGGATAATCTCCCACTTTGAGCTTGAATGCAGGCTCAAACCGGGAGATTGTCCACTCTCATGCTATGTAGTCGTTTAAGAACGTCCCCAATGACGACTTTTTGGCAGGCTTGGATTAAGGCAACGCCGATGTCTTGGTACCGGCAGCGAAAACCCGCCAGAGCGAGCAAGGTGCCTTGAAACGAGGCGGCATTGACCTTTTGGTCATGCCGCCGAAGTTGAAAGGCAGATTGCCGCTCAGGCGGGTTTGCAGCGTCAACTAGTTACGCGGTTTGGTAAAACCGCGTAACCCAACTAGAAACGATTGCCGCGGAAGCCGCCGCCGTTGCGGCCGCCACGATCGCCACCGCGACCGCCGCGGTCGTTACCACGGTTGCCGCCGAAGCCGCCACGGTTGCCACCGCGATCGCCATAGCCACCACGGTTGCCACCAAAGCCGCCGCGACCGCCACGGTCGCCGCCACGGTCACCAAAGCCGCCACGGCCGCCGCGATCGCCACCGCGACCGCCACGGTCGCCGCCACGGCCACCGCGATCGTCACGGCCGCCGCGAGGACCGCGGTCCTCGTCCAGGCCCATGGCGACGAGCGGAGCGATGACCTTATCGAGAGCAGCCATCAGCTCGGTGGCCTTCTCGTAAGAAAGCTCGGGCAGGAGCTTCTCCTTCTTGTTGGCAAGCTCGACCAGGCCCTCAGCGGCATCCTCGGCAGCAAAGACGACGATCTTGCGCATATCGCCCTCGGCGTCGTCGATGCGGCCGACCAGGTCGGCAGCCTCGGCCTCGGCCATCAGACCATCGAGCTCACGAAGGCGCATACCCAGCAGGTCGGACATTTCCTTCTGCTCCATCTTGGGCTTGAGGTCAAGAAGCTTGATGGCGCGCTCGATGTTCGCCATGCGCTCGGCCTTGGCCTCCTCCTCCTTGGAAATAGCAAAGCGACGGCTGCGCAGCAGGCGGGCGGCCTTCTGCATCTTGTCCATCAGCTCTTCGTCATCGTAATCAACGGCGGCCTCGACAACCTCGGCCTCCTCCTCGGCGGAAACCTCGTCAGCAGCCTCAACCTCGGCAGCTTCGGTCTCCACGGTCTCGACTGCCTCGACCTCGGCAGCCATGGTCTCGTTCTCGGTCTCGTTCATGATCTCTTCGTTCTCAGACATGAGACTCCTTCTTGGCCCTCTCGGGCATCATCGCCCCATTCGCGGGGCCCGTCGCGCACTCTTTGCGCTTTAAACATTCATGCCTCTCGGCAAAACGTCCATTAGTTTATGGTGTCGCCATCCAATCTAGCTGCAGAATCTATGTGCACACATTAATGCGACATGTGCGACTCGCGACGGGCGTACACCAGCGACGTCGCGAACCCGACCACGGCAATTACAGCCGCCACACGCACGGCAGCTGCAAATCCAATCGCCTGGGCAACGTCGGCCGCAGCGCCAGCGGCGCCGGCAGTCGCCGCAGAACTCGAAAGCAGGCCGATAAACAGCGAGGGACCAAACGATGCGGCAATCATGTTCCACGTGTTGAGCAATGCCGTTCCGTGAGGATGCTCAGCGGCAGGCAGCGTCTCCAAGCCGGCTGTCTGCGAGGGGCTCAGCACCAAACCGACCCCGGCATACACCACAACGGTCAGTGCCACGACGACGCCGATGTTCATGCTTGCCGCCGTCATCGAAATGGCAGTCTGCCCCACAGCAATCAGGGCAAAGCCGACCGGCAGCAGCGGCCATGCGCCATGAGCGTCCATCACACGTCCGCCCACAATCGAGGTCGCGGCGTTGCAGGCAATCGCCGGCAAAATGAGCAAGCCCGCAACGAGCGCGGTCATGCCATATGCGCCCTCAAAATAGAGCGGCAGCAAAACGCTCATCGAGAACGTCGTCATCATCGACACCACCACGAGCATGCACGCAGGCCAAAAACGAACGCTCGCCATGGGGCGCACGTTGAGCACCGGGTTCTCGAGCTTGAGCTGACGGGCCGCAAAGAGGCCGAGCAGCACAACGGCGGCGAGAAGCGTCACGATACCGGCCATCACATTGGTCGAGAACTCGCCAACGGAATATACAAACGCCGTGATGCCGGCCGCAAGCAAAGCAACCGACAGAATATCAAGCGTAGTGTTCGAGCGCTCTCCAACATTCCGAACGAGCTTTGCTGCCGCCGCGGCGACCACGACACCGCCCACCAGCGGCACTACGAACACCGCCCTCCAGCCAAACAACGTGCACATAAGACCGCTGATCACGGGACCAAATGCCGGCCCTAGCGTAATGCAGGCACCGCCCAGGCTCAGATACAGACCGAGCTTCTCGCGCGGAGCGCAAGATAGCACCACATTCATCATGAGCGGAAACAAGATACCCGATCCCGCAGCCTGCAAAATACGACTTGGCAGCAAGACGGTAAACGTTGGGGCGACCAGGCACAGGACTTCTCCGGCGACCAGGCATCCACATGCGAAAAACAGCAGCTTGCGCGTCGAGAAGCGACCGGAAAGAAAGGCCATGATGGCCGTAAAGATCGACGTCACGATCATGTAACCCGAAACAAGCCACTGCGCCGTGGTGGCACTCACCGAAAAGGCCGCCATGATGTCGTGCAACGCCACATTAATGATGTTCTCGTTAAAGGCAGCAACAAAAGCTGCGATATACATTACGACGAGAAACGCCGAAGTGGCCGATGGTGCTACTTGAGCTTGTTGCTGAGATTTGCTCCCCATGTTTTCCTTCCTCTTGGAACGACAGTCGTATCGCCCCAGAGGAACAGTCCAGGGCGAGGATGAGCCCTAGACTTACGCCAGACGCCGCACGCGACGAGTCTGGCAACATGGTCCAACGTCGAAAGATTGTAACGCGGACGCACAGCTTTCCTTCCGCGCTATTATTAAAAGTCCACGAAAGCATGAGACATGAGGAGCCCGCCATGATTAAGCCCATCATGAAATCCGAGTTCTTTTTGCGCCTGCCTTCCGAAGACGCGGGCCCCGATGACGCCGTGACCGGGCAGGACCTCCTGGATACGCTCCACGAGCATGAGCACGAGTGCGTGGGCCTCGCCGCCAACATGATCGGCGTGCGCAAACGCATCATCTGCGTAAAGGACGGCAGCAAGTCGCTGCTCATGTACAACCCGCAAATTCTTGAGCAGGTCAATTCCTATCAGACGAGCGAAGGATGTCTCTCGCTTTCCGGCGAGCGCCCCTGTACTCGCTATCGCCGCATTAAGGTTGAGTATTTGGACGAGAATTTCGTCCACCGCATCAAAAACTTCTCGGGCTACACCGCCGAGATCATCCAGCACGAAATCGACCACTGCAATGGCGTCGTGGTTTAGGCCACCTGCCAAAATGAGGGTACCGGAGGCCTCCCTATGGATATCAGCCGCTTTGGCGAATTCGCCATCTTAGCGCAGTCACGCACGTTTCTTGATGCGGCGGAACTGCTTTTCATGTCGCAATCAACCCTCTCCAAGCACATCATGGCAATGGAGCACGAACTCGGCTGCAAGCTCATCGATCGAAGCCAGCGCCACGTAACACTCACCGCGCAAGGTGAAGCGCTCCTCCCCTATGCGCAAAAAATTGCGACGCTTCAGCACCGTTATCTTGCCGCCATTCAAATAGGCGCAGGTGAGCCGCTCGAGCACCTCACCGTAGGTTCTATCCCCATTATGGCCCCTTATGGGATCACGGACGCCGTCATCGATTTTCAGCAGGCGAACCCCTCATATTCCGTTGAGCTCATCGAGGGCGAGGGCGACACACTCAAGCGCATGCTCCTGCACGAGGACATTGACCTGGCCTTCATCCGTGACGGCGGCGCCATCGAGCCGGAGTTCAAAAAGATTCCCTTTACGACCGACCGGCTCGTGGCCGTCCTTCCACTCGACCATCCGCTCGCCGAACGTGACACCGTCGAGATAGACGACCTTATCGACGAGAATTTCCTCATGCTTCCCCAAGGCTCGTTCGTAAGCGAGCTCGTCCTTTCCCTTTGTCGCGAAGCTGGATTTGGCCCACGTGTTACGTTCACCGGCAAACGAGCCGAGAACATCATCTCCCTTGTCGCGCGCGGCGCCGGCGTCTCATTCCTCATGCGCAAGCCGGCGGAATCGCTCGCCAGCGGAAAGGTAGCCCTGGTGCCGCTCGAGCCCGCGACGACCTCCGAGGTCAGGCTCTACCTCAAGCGAAACGCCGCGCACTCGCAGGCGGTCGTCTCGTTCATCGGCTTCCTCCCCTACCGTCAGCTCCTGCAGGGCGACCGTACGTCTTCCACCGCGGCACGACCGTCATAATCCCTGCTGCTCCACAACCGCAGACTTGTGTCCGCAAACACGCTGACAACGGCACAAAACACAAATATGCCTCGGGCGGCACGTCGCCGTCCGAGGCATATTTAGTTAAAGTGCGCAGACAGACTAGTCCACCGAGATGTTGAGCGCCTTACCGCCCTCGTCCTTCCTGGTACCGATCACCATAGCGGCGACAAGAGCCAGAACGAAAGCGACCACACCGGAGATGACAAGGCCGATAAAGCCCATGTCGATGCCGGCAGGGTTAATAAAGCTCGGAAAACCGAGCGGGCCGGAGGCACCGAAGGCATAGAGTTTGGCACCCATGAGGCCGGCGATGGCGCCGCCTACACCAGCGGAAATAAAGGTTGCCCACATAAGGCGCTTACGCGGCAGCAAGATGGCGTAAAGCGCAGGCTCGTTGACACCGAAAATCGAAGAGACAAGGGCGGGAATGTTGACGGCAGCATTTTCCTCGGAATCCTTGGTTCGGATGATCATGCCAAGCACAGCACCGGCGATGGCACAACCGCCTGCATACACGAGCGGATTAATGAGGTCATAGCCGTAGGTTGCGACATCGAGGAACCACAGCGGGATGATACCCCAGTGCAGGCCGAACATGACGAGCAGGCTCCAGAACGTGCCGATGACGAAGCCGGCGATGGCGGGCTGGAAGTTGATGAGCATCAAGATGATCTGGGCAACGATGTTGGAGAGGACCGTCATGACCGGACCGACCACAAGCAGGCCAAGGATGCCGCAAATGAGGAGCGTCAGGATGTTGGAGAAGAACGAGCTCACAAGCGCGGGCAGCGCGTTAGAAAGGGCCTTGTGCACCTTGGAGGCAATCCAGACGATAAAGATCGCAGGCAGAATCGTCGATGAGTAATTCTGCATGATCAGCGGGATGCCAAAAATATCACCGTAGACATTGGACTCGAAGACCGTACCGGCGCCGAGCGTGTAGAGCGGATCTCCGCCCATAAGGGCAACGAGCGTCGGGTAGACGAGGATACCGCCGAGCGCCATTCCCATAACGGGCTTAAGTCCGAACTTCTTGGCCGACGTCCAGCCAATGATTAGCGGAAAGTAATAGAAGACCGAATCTCCGATTGCCGAGAGCGTCACATACGTATTGCTGTCCTTGGCAAGCCAACCGGCAACCGTGCAGAGCGCGAGCATCGACTTGATAAAGCCACCGGCCATAAGCACGCCAAGAACCGGTTGCAGAATCTCGGAGATGATGGCAAGCAGACGCGAGAATGGATCGCTCTTTTTGACGTCGTCGCCTTCATCGATATCGAGCGCGGGTTTGGAGTCGAACCCGCCAATCTGAACGAGGTCGTTGTAGACGGCCTCGACAGTGGCACCAATCACGACCTGATACTGTCCGCCGGTCTGGATGACGTCAACGACGCCCTTCGTCGCCTTAAGCTCATTGGTCTGGGCGAGCGATTCATCCTTGAGGTGGAAGCGGAGACGCGTAATGCAGTGGCTCACGTCCAACACATTGTCTCGACCACCGACCTTTGTGATGATTTCATCGCAAAGCTTCTGGTATTTCATGGAATTCTCCTTTTTCTGAGCGGGGTATAGCATCGATTTCATGCCTCCGTAGTCGACGTGGGAGGGCAAGGAACCCGCTTCCCCCTTTGAAATCCGCGGACGCACGTACGCCCGGGATGGGGAGCGGCAGAGAAGATGGAAGATGCCGATCACATGGCAATGAGCCTCATTGGCCCATATCACGCAATCAGGCCTACAGACGCGAATCTGCTGCGCCGAGAAGTCTCGTCGTCTGGCAGAACTTGTCACACAGACGTTCCGGTTCGCCCTGGGGAATCTGAGTACGCTCGGTCTCAAAGGAGAGGCCGTACTCGCGTGCCGGAAGGAAATACTCAAAATAGCCGTTGGTGTAACCGCAGACTATTCCCTCGACCGGACATTCGCGCTTCATGCGAATGCCCAGGTCGCTGCCGAGTTCACTCGGGAACACAAAGAGATGCAAGCCGCCCAGACTGATGACGGCACACTTAAGCGTGAGTGAAAAGTCGTCACGGGCAACGGTGTGATAGAACGTCTGAGGCTCGATGCGGTCAAGAACGACCTCGCAATCGAGCTTGATCTGGGAAATCGCCTCGGCAAGACCGGTCGAAACACGCTCAACCTCGGGAATGCCGCGTCCCTGGCGAAAATTGCGGTCGCTACAGTCGCCAGCAGCACCGACGACCATGGCCGGATAGTAACCAAGACTCTGAGCGAGCTTTTTGCCGGTAAGACCGGCGAGTTCGCTCGTGAGCTCTGTGCAGTCGGGTCCGACGCAAGCGGAATGCACCGCCCAGTTCACAAAGCCCGCAAATGGCTTGCCTTCGGTATCGAAGAACGACACCACGATAACCTCATTGTCGGCAAGCTCACCGGGAATGATGCGGTTGTCGTAGAAACCGGTGATGACTTTTTTGCCCATGCGACAGGTCGCAGGTCGCGCGTTGGCGCGGCACTCTTCGAAGCATTGACAGATGGTATCGAGGAACCAGCGATAGTAGTCCTCGTTGAATTTTCCCGTCCACCAGCTGCGATGGTAGGCGACGATCGAAGTGTGGTCGTGCGTCGCGGAGAGCAGAACGCAGTCACGGTCGATTCCGTAGCGCTCGGCGAGCATCGTCTTAACCTCCTCGGCCATGCTCTCCTCAAACTCGAGAACATCGGCGTTGAAGAGAAAAACTTCGCGGTCGTCCTGTTGGAAAAGAATCGCGTTGGCGAAGACGTCGTCATGGACGCCTGTCGCAGGCTCCAGACGGTTGGGGAGGTTACGGTATCCGATTAGATAGATGTCGCCTTGCGGGGTAATCTTGCGGCGTGCATGTCCGATATTCATGCAAGTTCTCCTTTTTGTCGCGCCGCGTTCAAAGCGGCAAGGATGGTTTGGAGGAGGCGCTCATGGGAGCCGGCGGCAAAGCCGGAGTTCATGGCCTCATAGGTGATTTTCTCGTACGCATCGGGGGCCGGCAGGTACTTCTGTCCGCCGTTGACGAGCGTGGCAAAGAACACAGAGCCGGACCGAGCGGCACGCACAGTGGCGCCGAATGCACTCGAGACCTCGGGTTGTACGCCGACAAGCTCGACGTTTCCCAGCCGGAGTAGATAGACCCTCGTGCGCTGCTCGCCAGCGGCATGAAACTCATACGTTCGGTGCGGAGCCAAAGAGTGAAAATCGGCGCGTGTCTGAGCGGGCAGGAGAACGTCGACCGTGCGGGCACCGATGCCGGTAGCGTCATCCTTACGCGCCATGCGAGCGGCCTCGATCAAAGCATCGCCCAAGGCCTGCCCCTGCTGGTGCAGCATGCGGTATCCGTCCTCATGGGCATCGACCGTCTGCTTAACGCCGGCCGCATCGAACATGACGTTCATGGCGCGCTCCGCCGGACCTTGGTCGCCCGCGGCGCCTGGCAGCAACAGGGCAACGCCGCCCAGCTCGCGCTCGAGTGACATGGCGGCAAAACCAAAGAGGTCTCCGCTCGCCATGCGCCTCCCCTCGGAGTCGCGCGACCCGTCGAGCACGGAGGACTGAACGTCCGCCGTCGCGAGCACGGCAACATACTCGCCCCCGGCATCCCTTATGGCGAGTACGGGCATCGTGTGGTCGGCAAACCCCCTGGGATTCGAGCCCAACCACCAGCCGGCAGGCGTCTCGATGTCGCGATTAACGTTCACGGGGCATTCGCCCTCTACAGTGGCGAGCGTGGCAGAGCGAATGCCCGCAACAGCGCGCTCGACAGCCGTGCGGGCGGCAGCGACGAGTGCTGCGCGATAGCGCTCGTTGCGATTGCGGGTAGCATCGTCGGCAAGATGCCCGGGAGTGCGGACGTGAGGCATGGAAAACGTGTGGGTAGGAACCACCCAAGAATAAGCACCGCTGCAATTGGCGGCATCCTCAACAATCTCACGCAGATCGGCGAGTAGAGCCGGAGCGATCGAGGTGACCTCAAGCGAAAGGACGCAGGCGCGTCGCCCCGTTCCCTCGATGATAAGGGCACGGGCGAAGACCTCATGACGGAGTTCGTCGAAACCGTCGAACGGCAACACGTCCCCAAGATCGATGGCCACACGAGCGGCCCCAGCCCTCATCTCTCCTTCGTCCATGGCAGATACTCCCCTCTGATTGCCGCTCACTCGACACCGTACAGTTGCTGCGCTGTACCGCCAAGCACAAGGTCGCTGTCTGTATCGCTCAGATTTGCAGCGCGAACGCAGGCGACACCCTCGGTGAGCCACTCGCGTTTAACGGGATAGCTCGTGCCAAAAACAATATGGTCTGCACCCAGCACGTCAACCGCACAGGCGAGGAGTGTCTTGCCCCAAGGCTGAGCATGGGACATGTCGAAATAGATGTTGTTCTCGAGGTGCCTGGAAACGGTCTCGGTATCGACCTGAAAACGGCCAGAAGCATCAGGGCGCTTGGGACCATGAGGCAGCAGCATCTCCTTGAACGCAAAGTATGCGCCGCCGAGCATGGAGTGGACCATCTTGATATTGGGGTAGCGCTCAAAGAAATCACCAAAGATCTCTCGGCCGATCGCCGTAGTTTGGTCGACGCAGCGGCCATAAGAGCGGCGAAGGTTGTCGTACGCGAGAAGCGACTCGTTCTCGACCGGCACGGGAACATGGTGCACGTAAACGGTGACATGGCGTTCGTTCAGGTGCTCGAAAAAGCTCGAGAAGACCTGGTCGTCAAGATAGCGCTTGCCGTAGTGAGCGCAGAGCTGCACACCCGCAAAACCATCGTCGAGCCTGCGGTCGAGCTCCTCCAAATTCGCTTTGGTGCCAAAGGGCGGCACAGCGACAAGCGGAATCAGACGGCCACTTGACGCCTTCGCGTCAGCAGCCATACCGTCGTTGAAACGCCGGCACATCTCGAGCGACATCCACTCGTGACAGCCGGGGAGCTTGAGGATCGCCTTGTCGACCCCCGCC
>ERZ833608.2248-NODE-2248-length-10631-cov-5.974376_pt1 | contig 10631 bp, 10 predicted proteins | sample MGYA00519694_ERZ833608 | MGnify/ENA primary metagenome ERZ833608 (study PRJEB31850, sample SAMEA3708742) | human gut metagenome | biome: human gut; feature: human-associated habitat; material: faeces | place: China | collected 2014 ... | reverse complement strand
CGCCAGATCTGCAAGGACACCGTGCTCGACGAGGTCGCCTTTGGCCTGGAGCTTGCCGGCATCGACCGCGCCGAGGCGCTGCGTCGCGCCCAGCTCGTCATCGACCGCTTTGGCTTGCCAGCCGACGAGGCGCCCTTCTCGCTCTCGCGCGGTCAGCGCCAGATGGTGGCACTCGCCTCCGTCGTGGTCGTAGAGCCCAAAATCGTGGTGCTCGACGAGCCCACGAGCGGCCTTGACTACCGCGAGTGCATGACCGTCATGGAAACCGTGCGCACCATGGCCGAGCGCGGCTGCGCCGTCATCATGGTCTGCCACGACATGGAAGTCGTATCCGACTTTGCCGAGCGCATCGTAGTAATGGCCGACGGCCGCATCCTCGAGCGCGGCCGCACGCACGAGCTGTTCTCGAACATCGAGCTCATGCAGCAAGCCTACGTTGAGCCACCTCAGGTCATAGAGCTTTCTCGTCGTCTGGCATCCTCCGTCTCTCCCGCCTTTGCACAGGTGAGCGAGGTCACCGATATCGTTCGCATTACCGAGGAGATGGTCCACCGTGGTTAACGTCATCGACTATATGCCGGGCGATACACTGCTGCACCGCTTGAACCCGGTCGTCAAACTGGGCCTTGCCGCCGCCATCATCATCGGCATCTTCCTGTCCGATACCTACGTGGCGCTGTTGGGCTTTTTGGCACTCACCCTTGCACTGGGCGCCTACGCCGGCGTCGTCGACCGTCTGCTCTCGCTACTCAAGCTGCTGATTCCGCTCGCGCTTATCATGCTGGTGCTTCAGCTGGCCTTTATGCGCGACGGCAACATCGTGTGGGGCTTCATCACCGACACGGGCCTCATTACCGGATCGAAGGCCTGCCTACGCCTGTTGGGCGTGGCGCTGCCGCTCATCCTCATGCTTATGGTGACCAAGCTCAACGACCTCGCCAACGCCTGCGTCGAGGTGCTGCACGTGCCATATCGCTATGCCTTCACCTTTACCACGGCACTGCGCTTTGTGCCGGTATTTGGTCAGGAAATGAACGCCATCATGGAGGCGCAGACTGCACGCGGCGTCGAATACGACACTAAGAATCCCGTCAAGAAACTCAAGCTCATGCTGCCGCTGTGCGTGCCACTGCTTATTTCGAGCGTGGGCAAGACCGATGCCACCGCGCTTGCCGCCGAGCAGCGCGGCTTCTACCTGCGCACGCGTGCGAGTTCGTATAAGCGTTACCCCATCAAAAGCCTGGATATCGCCGTACTTATCGTCAGTATCGCCCTTATCGCCATCGGCTTCCTGTTCTAGCAATCGCTGGCAGCAACCGGCAAATGCAAAAGGCCTCGGCTCGCACCAAACGAGCCGAGGCCTTACTGTTTTCCCAGATAAAACCTACCAAAATAAATCTGTCCCTTTTTGGCAGGCGGAAGAACTAGAGGCGGTAGGGGACGCCGCTGCGAATAATGGACTCGCGTACCAGGACATCCATCGCATCGAGGGTGATCTCGGGCATCTCGCGATACTTCTGCAACACCGAAAGCTCCGTGCAGGCCAGGATGACGCGGTCGCAGCCGCTACGGGCGAACTCCCACATCACGCGGTCGAACTTATCCATATCGGGCTCGCGCCCGGCCTTCACATCGTCGTAGATGAGCGACATCACATCGGCCTGACGCTTTTCACTGGGATAGACGACCTCAACGCCCGCGGTCTCGCATTCGCGCCCATAGACGTCTGCGCCCACGGTACCGTCGGTGCCCATGATGCCGATCTTGCGCACCGGCTCGGCCGGCATGCTCAGGTTTGGATCGAACTCGCACTCCCCCATCACCGCGCCGGCCAGAGCATAGCGCACCGACTCGCGCGGCATGTGGATAATCGGCACCTTCGTAAACGACTGGATCTGATCGTAGAAGTAGTGTGACGTGTTGCAGGGAATCGCTATGTGCGCGCAGCCCAGCGACTCGAGTGCCTGGGCACACTCCTTCATGGTCGCCAGCAGCTCGGTATGCTCACCGGTCTTGATGGCAAGCGTGCGGTCGGGCATGGTCGACTTGGAAAGCACCACCATGTCGATATGCTCCTGGTCGCACGTAGCCGCCGTATGGCGTACTACCTGGTCGTAGTAATACGACGTGGCCTCGGCGCCCATGCCGCCGATAACTCCCAGCTTTTCCATCGCCGCCTCCTTGGTGACGCCCACGCAATTGCGCGTATCATACCCGCGCCCGCCCGATACATACCGGACGGGCGCCACGCTCGTCTACTTGTAATACGTCTTGAACAGCTTATAGTGACGCAGCTTGGTGTGCCACATGCGCAACCAGCGGTTAAAGACAAAGTCTCCCTTCATAAACGAGGGATCGGCGCCCTTGCCCTCCTTGGCAAGACGATGTACCTTCGCACGCAGCTCGGGAGCCTTGACGTACTTGTCGACGACGCCCATGGGAACGACCATCCACAGCGCCTCGTCCTGCGCCGTCACAAACTCCGGCTCAAACGGGCGATTGAACACATACTCGTCCACCACGTACTTGGCAACGTTAAAGCCGCTGTTGGTTACGTAGTAGTTGCTGCGGCCTTGACGGGTGTTGAAGTCAAAGAACTTAAACGAGCCATCGCGCTCGTCATACTTGACGTCAAAGTTGGAATAGCCCACAAAGTGAAGGTCCTCGAGCAGCTTGCGCACGCCACTCATAAGCTCATCATTGGGCTCGGTGATGATGCAGGCGTGATTACCGACGCCGTGGGGCTGATGCTCCTCGAGCAGCACGTGACCCAGGCACATCATGCGAACCTTGCCGTTGCGATCAGAATAGCTGGTAAGCACACGCATGTACTCGTCGTTGCCGGGCACGCGATCCTGCAAAATCAGGTCATCGGTGTAACCACTGGCATAGGAATCGCGGATAACCTGCTCCAGCTCGGCGCGGTCGGCAATCTCATAAGCCTTCTTCTGACCCTCGAACTCATGCTGCCACCACATGATGCCGTCGGAAGGCTTCAGGATCATCGGGTAGGGGAAGTCAATCTGGTCAAGCACCTCGGCAGGCGCCTCTCCTTGCGTGTTGAGCATCTGCGCAGTAAAGGTAAACGTATGCGGATAGGGCACGCCGTGCTTCTCGCACAGCTCGTAGAAGATCTCCTTCTTCTGGCACTGCTCAAGCATGCTATAGGGCGCGTAAGGCGCAACGATGTTATCCGCCAGCTCGTTGGCATCCTTGGCCTGGGCCACCAGGGCAACATAGTTATCGCCGCAGCCCATCAGGACAATCGTCTTGTCGGCATGTGCCCGAGCGATACCGTTGACGGTCTTAAGCATCACGGGCATGGTGTCGATATCCACGTTAGGCGTGTAGTCGATAATCTGGCTGCGATACGCAGGGCCCGTCTGATACTTGCCAAAGACCAGGCTCTTGACCTGATACTCCTCGTAGAAAGCGCGCGCCACCGAATACGCGTTGATGTCGCCGCCGAGCAGCACGGGAATAAACTCGCGCTCTGTAAACTGCAATGCCATGGAAACTTCCTATCATGAACTGCCCACACGACGGGCGGTCTTTGTGCAACTGATTTATTCTAGCGTGCCGAGCCGCCGGCACCCAAAGCTCCACCGTATCTATGGCAATCGGCGTAATTATCCAGCACGAAGGCGGCAATCACCAGTGTACGACAACGGGGCAATGAACCCACCGTTGTTGTAGGATTCAACATGTTGCCCGCCCCGTCGAAAGGTGCACCGTGCCCCAGGCTCATCCGATCAACAACCCCATCATTGACGCCACCAAGCGCGAACTTGCGGATCGTGCCCAGACGGCAGCTCCCCTACGCACCGCTAACGACGCTTACAACGGGCCTGCCCGCATCGTCTCAATCAACACGTCGGAGCACAAAGGCACGCGTAAGTCACCCGTCGCCGACGGGCACGACACCGTCATCGAGCAGTTTGGCCTCGCCTCCGATGCGCACGCCGGGCATTGGCACCGCCAGGTTTCCTTTTTAGCTGCAGAGTCTATCCAGACGGCGCAGGCGCGCGGGCTCGATGTGCACGAGGGCGACTTTGGCGAGAACTTCACAACCCAGGGCATCAACCTGCTCTCGCTCCCCCTGGGAACGCAGCTCAAGATCGGCAGCGAAGTACTCGTCGAAATCAGCCAGATCGGCAAAGTCTGCCACACCCGCTGTGCCATCTACTATCTCGCCGGCGACTGCATCTTCCCCCACGAGGGCATTTTTGGCGTCGTGTTGCAGGGCGGAGAAGTCCATATCGGTGACGACATGCAGGTGGTCAAGCTCGGCGATGGTACCTGTTCCTTCACTCCCGCCGAGGCACTCAAAGAGGTGGAGCAGGCTCGTCGCGAAGGAACCCTGTAGTTGCAAAACCCCACGTTGAGATAGCTTTTACAGCCAAGAATCCCGTTGCAACAGGGTGCCGTAACGTTAAAGTTGAACTCTATGGTTTCTCAACAATTCACCATTCCCGCAGGTCAAAGCCAAAGCCTCAAGTTCAACTTGACCCTTTAGAACCTTTAAGGTTCAAGTTGAGGTCGAAAGCAGTAGTAGAATACAGCTCGACCAATAACCTACGATTGATTGCAGAGGGACTGGATGCAGCATTCGAATCATCGCACCGCAGCGCTCATCGCGTCGAAGCCGGCTCGTATCATCACGAGCGCCGCGCTCGCCGTCGCGCTGACGGCCACGCCGATGCTCTCCCCCGTCGCGGCCTATGCCGCCTCGCAGGCAACGCAGGATCAGCTTTCCACCGCCCAGAAAAAAATCGAGGACGCCACGAGCGCCTACAACGACGCCCGAACCAAGCTCGAGGATCTGCAAAAGCAGATCGACTCCAATGAGGCGAACATCGATAAGATTGAGGCCGAGCTACCCGAGCAGCAGGCCAAGGCAAGCTCCGCCATGCGCGATCTGTATAAGTACCAGAAGGGCACCAGCCCCATCGTGAGCTTCCTGGTGAACACGCAGAGCTTGGGTGACTTTATCACCACCTGCAAATACACCAACCAGATTACGAGCTCGAGCGTCGACGAGATCGAAGAGCTTAACAAGATGCAAACCGAGCTCGAGCAAAACAAAACCGAGCTCCATCAGGCCAAATCTCAGCTCGAGGGCGAGCAAAAGAATGCCGAGGACGCGCTGGCCCAGGCACAGCAGCTCCGCAGCGAGGCGCAGGCAAAGGCTGAGCAGGAAAATGCCGCCGAACTGGCTAAGCTCGAGGCCGACAAAGCCGCTGCCGCCGAGAAGATCTCGGGTACCGGCGTGAGTGGCAATAACTCCAACAGTCAGGCCACCAACTCCAACACCACCATCGACACCACGGTGAACAACTCCAACAGCGGCAATTCCGATTACGACTCGTTCATTAACGAGTGGACGAACCGCATCGACAACTACCTCGCCGGTTCCCCCATGGCAGGCCAGGGCTATAACTTTGCCGTCGCCGCCTGGAATACCGGCGTCGATCCCCGTTGGTCCCCCGCCATCGCCTGCATCGAGAGCAGCAAGGGCCTCTATTGCGCCGGCTCCTATAACGCCTGGGGCTGGAGTGCCCGCGGCGGTGGTTGGCGTAGCTTTGGCAGCTGGAGCGAGGGCATCTCCGCTCACGTTGCCTATCTGGGCGCCAACTACGGCTCCACCCTTACCCCGGCAGCTGCCAAAAAGTACTGCCCGCCCACGTGGCAGGACTGGTACAACAAGGTCGCTTCCCAGATGAACCGCATTTAGGCTCGCAAGCCTCAACTGCAAAGGGCCCCAAACGGGGCCCTTTTTCGTATATCTAGGAGACGACGCCCGTCGCGTTGCCGATAACAACGACGACACACATGACGGCAAACATAATCCCGAGCGCCTTGAACCATAGTTCGGCAAAAGCACTCCCCCGATACCGATCGAGTACGGGAAAACGACGTCGAAGCCTACGCCGGTCGAGCATTCCGAATGTAATGAGCAGCACCAGGCCATCGACCATAAAGAAATACTCAAGTGCCAAAAACCACGTTGGATAGTTTCGATTTTCGCCCGTCGGCGTAAATACCGCAAAATGGCTGCCCATCAGCAGCAACAACGTTGTCGCATAGACGCACCCATTCCATATGCGCCCCACGGGCTCGGGGATACGCGAGAGCAGACGCGCGCATTTGGACGTCACGGGGGAGACGATCGAACGCCGGTTTGCAGAAGCCGGAAGCGTGAGGGCAACCGGCTGCTGTACCCGCTGCACCTGCGACGCCACGACCCGGGGCACACTGACAGCAGAAAAGGTCGCGGGCGACGGTGCAGGGAGACATAGCTCATACGCCGCACGCGCAGCATGCCCCAGCGCCCTTGCGCTCGCAAAGCGCTTAGCCGGATCGAGCGCCATCGCCATGCAAACCGCATCGGCAAGCGGAGTTGGCATACCGTGCGTCTCGCATTGCTCACATATGTCCCGCCCCGGTTTGGGGTCAGTTCCCGTCAGGCAAAAGAACAGCAGTGCGCCAAGTGCGTAAATATCGCTGCGGACGCTCGTCTGTCCAAACCCAAACTGCTCGGGCGGCGCATAGGAACGCGTGCCAAACTTGACGGTGTCGGCGTCGGCGCCGTCACGCCAGACACGCGCGATCCCCAAATCAATAATCACCAACGAGGAAAAGGTCATGCCGGCATCGGGCGCATACCTCACGCCCGATACGATGATGTTCGAGGGTTTAAGGTCGCGGTGGATTACCGGTACCCCCGGCTCCCCCGCAGCTGCAAAACCAGCATGCAGCTCGCCCACCGCTTCACACAGAACGGGATACAGCTCGCGGGCATAATCGGGCGTCGCCCCCAAGCGTCCCACCAACGCCTCGAGCGTCTCGCCTTCGACATACTCCATCACCACGTCAAGCTCGTCGCCCACACGGCGGCAATCGACGATTCGAGGCAAGTGCTCAAAACGACGACCGGCGCGCTGGGCCGCAAACAGGCGCTCATATGCTCCACCAATCTGCACCGAAGCATCGATGCGCTTGCGGACAAAGGGGCCGAGAGACCCGCCGCCAGAGCCCTCAAAATAGACGAGTTCGGTCGTCTCGACATCCGAGAGCTTGAGCACGCGCTCCATACGATAGCTGTCATCGCGGTCGAGCGACGCCAAATGCTCGACAAGTGAAGCAGTCAGCTCGTCATCGGAATATGTTGGGCTCTGAGTATCCATGGCGTCCATCATAGCGCAGGGCGCGGACACCCCATGGCATCCACGCCCTGTTCGTTCGCATAGTTGTTTTGGTAACAGCCAACTCAGCCATCGGCCGCTAACTCACCGTCTCCTCGCCAAAGCGATACAGTTCCTCGTTGACCTTTTGCAGGCTGCAGCCGCGATCAATACAAAAGATGACAATCGCATCGCGACGGTCCTTACAGTTGAGGACGCTTACCCCGGCAGCCGTCAGAGCGCGGTTGGTCTCCTTGAGCGTCAACGCCATCGCAAAGGCAATCTGCAGCACCTTATTACGGCTTGGGTGGCGTGCACCGGTAAAAATCAGATAACCAAAGGTCTCATTGAGGTCGGCCATCCGCACCACGCGCGAGCGCTCTAAGCCCTTTTCCTGCAGCAGCTGCTTAAGGTAGTCCGAAAGCGACGGGGCGGCAAAGTCGTGTTCTTTGATATATCCATCGATGTTTGGCGCGTCGAGAAGCTCATTGAGTAACTCGTCAGTCAGCTTTTTATCGGGCATACGACCTCACCTCCCATACGGCGCAACGGTAGCGACATGTTAGGCCAGCACCCAGCTTGCGGCGGCAGACTTATCAAACACGTTGGCAAAATAGAGAGCCTTCTTGATGTCACCATCAAAGTAGATATTGCCCGCCACGGAGCCACCAGCGGCAAGGGTGCCAGACTGCAGCTCATCGGAGCCCTCGCTGTAATAACCCTGGTTCTGCTGAGCACCGTTGGCGTCCTCGCCCTTCCAGTCGTAGATATTGTAATCTGCGCCCTCATCGCCGTTGTTGACGTACGTGACGTGAATGCCCGTCATGGTAGAACCGTCAAAATTTGTGAGGCCGGGCTGGACGGAATCGACAACGACGGAAAGACCGGCAGCCGTGGTCACCGTCGCACCAACAGCCAGGTCAGTCGTAGGCTGCTCTTCCTTCTTCGTCTCTTCCTTCTTGTCACCATCGTCGGCGTCCTCGGTGACGGTCGCTTTATCGCTACCACAACCGGCAAGAAGACTGGCAGTCCCCAAGGCGACGGTGGCGAATGCGCCAAGTGCAGCGCGACGGCTCAGCAGCACTTCGTTTTCGAGCTTATTCATCATGCATCCTTCCTACGATCCGGCTACCGCGCCGGCACACAGCACATCGTAGGAAGGATTGGACTTGAATTCATTAGCTGTGAGCTAAAGTTGCGGTAAACGGCCAATGCAGTTATCCAAACGCCGAGCAAACGCACTTTGCACGACCGTCTGCTGGCAGCGTATCAACCCACCGTAACGGATTCCCCGGTAAAGGCACTGATCATCAACAGGGCAAAGAACACCAGGTAGCTGACACTCAGCGGGTACGCAATGATCAGGAAGATGACCCATCCAACATTGGTCTTACCATCGGCACGACGCTGCTCGCGAGAACGGCACAGCCAAATTGTCACGCCAATGGCCACAATCAGCAACACGAGTGCCGCTGCCGCCAACCCGGCAAGCACAAACATCACGCCAATGCTCACAGCGATGACCGGAAGCAGTAGCAAACCGCACCCGCATCCACCCGGACTATATACGGAAGACTGTCGGCGTCGCCTCATCGCCACCCCCATCATCTTTGAGCACTACAGTGCGATGGCCTGCTGAACAGGAACGATCTTATCCAGTTCCGGTTCGATGCGCCTCTTCTCCGCCTCGAGATCAAACGCTATCTGGGCGCGCAGCCAATAACCATCCGTCAGGCCAAAGTAGCGGCAAAGGCGAAGGTCGGTGTCGGCCGTCACGCGACGTTTTCCCAAGACAATCTGCCCGATACGCTGAGCCGGAATCCCGGTCTCTTTCGCAAGGCGATATTGAGAAATGCCCATGGGAACAAGAAACTCCTCTTTGAGAAGCTCACCAGGAGTCACCGGCGACAGCAAATCGGACGCAGTCTCATCACTTGCGATAATCGACGATTTCGACATTCCAAGCCATCCCCTGTCTCCACTCAAAACAGACCCGATAGCGCTCATTACGATGCAATCATAGTATCGCCTTACGTTAGTAACGTCAAACGTTTCTACAGACTTACATCTCTATTATATCGTACGTTTGTTCGTGTTTTCTAGAACAAATAGTCCTTCACGCCTTAGTCAAGCAAAAGCAGTCGTTTGTAGACATCGAGGCCCTTGAGCAGGATTTCCTCGTCAAAGAGCATGGTATCAGTATGCAGGGCACTCGTAGCATAGGCGGGGCAGCCCTCGGCGTCGCTCGGATTATCCTGCCCGACAGGAACGCCCGTGCCCAGCAAGAAGAACACGCCCGGCAGATGACGCTGATAGAACGCGAAATCCTCGGCGATTAGCAGTGGCTCGTCCACAAGTTGCAGCTCGGACAAGGCAGGCGCAATGTGGGCGAACAGCTCGGGGTCGTTATCGACCGGCGGATAGCCCTCGGCAAAGTCGAGGTCGTACGTGCAGCCTGTTGCGGCGCAGGCCTCGTCCAACACGCGGCGCACGCCCTCGCGCGCACGGTCGAACATACCGTCCGTAAACACGCGCAGGCTGCCAGCCACATGGGCCTCCCCCGCCACCGCATTGCAGACGGTGCCGGCCTGCAGCAAGCCGAACTTACCAATGCAGGGCTCGTCGGCACCCAACTCGTCCATGAGCTCGCACTCGGAAACCAAGAACTTGGCCGCTGCCAGCGCGGCATCATGCGATTCCTCGACTGGAACGCCGTAGGTCTTGGCGATATGGATGCTCGTGCCATGGATATGAATGTGCGTCTCACTTGAACGCGCCAGCAGCGGACCGGAACAGCTCGCCAACGTGCCGGCGGGCAAATCGGGCCATACGTGGAAGCCAAAGATGCGATCCGCCCCGTAGCGCTCGAATACGCCGCTCTCACACACCGTCTTGGCGCCACCGGTCGTTTCCTCGGCCGGCTGAAACACAAAGAGCACGTTGCGCTTGATGGCACCCGGCTGCTCACGAATCGTGCGATCGACATACGTCGCGGCGGCAAGCACCATGGCCATGTGACCGTCGTGACCGCACGCATGCATCTTACCGGGATGCGTCGAGGCAAAGGCCGCGCCCGTTGCCTCCGCGATGGGCAGGGCGTCCATGTCGGCGCGAATCGCCGTGGCATGCGCGGCGCCCGTGCCGGCATCGAAGAAAGCGCAGACGCAGCTGGGACACGGATGGGTCACCTCGCAGGCGAGCGGCGCCAACACGCCCTCGATATAGGCGATGGTTTGAGGAAGATCGAAATCGAGCTCCGGAATGCGATGCAGGTCGCGCCGATAGCGACGAAGTTCTTGGAGCTCGGTCATAAAGGTTCCTTTCATGGGGGGCATATCCATTCACACAATATTGTGACGCAGGATTGTGGCACCCTTGTTTCTAGCATATCCCTGCATTTTTTAAACGTTATATACGAATACTCTTGTTTGGTAAAGTGCAACGTGG
>ERZ833608.2245-NODE-2245-length-10645-cov-10.997450_pt1 | contig 10645 bp, 8 predicted proteins | sample MGYA00519694_ERZ833608 | MGnify/ENA primary metagenome ERZ833608 (study PRJEB31850, sample SAMEA3708742) | human gut metagenome | biome: human gut; feature: human-associated habitat; material: faeces | place: China | collected 2014 ... | reverse complement strand
CCGAAGAGATCCCCAAGCGCCTCAAAACGCGTAAGGACTCAGTAGGGAATCTCCGCCCTTCAGGGCGGAGAGGATGTCAACTCCACTGACGCGCCGCTCCAGCGCCCGTCAATCCATACATCTTCATATATTTCAATAAGTTGTCGTTTTTCGCAGGCAACAAAAAAGGCCGTCTTTCGACGACCTCATTTGTTCTGGTCGGGGCGGCGGGATTCGAACTCGCGACCCCTTGCACCCCATGCAAGTGCGCTACCAGGCTGCGCTACGCCCCGAACAGACTTGGAATCTTACCCGACTTTCTCGAAAAAAGCAAGAGGGTGGCTCCAAGTTTTTAGTCTTCGTCGTCCACAACGGTGTAGCGGCGGGTCTGCGCGCGCAGCTCCGGCGGCAGCAGGTTCTTCGTGACGCGGGCGTTGAGCGTTCCGGACGGATGGAAGGTGACGACGCGGCGCTCGGTGATCGTCACCGTTTCGCCGGTCTTCAGATTGCGCCCGGGGCGCGCGACCTTGTCGCGCACGGAGAAGTTGCCGAGACCGGGGATCTTCACCGTGTCGCCCTTTTCGAGGTGTTCGATGATGAGCTCGAAGAAGCTCTCGACGATGAGTTTGGCGTGAGGCCGGTCGAGATCGGGAATCTGCTCGAGAAGAGCCTCGGCGATGCTCGCCTTGTTGAGGGTGCGGACGTCCTGGGGAAGGTAGTCCTGAGGAATGTCATCCTGATCAGTCATGTTCTTCAGTAATTCGCTGACGCTGTGAAATCGTTTTCTGTCGCCTCTGGGCCGCCCGCGGTTTGGGCTGGCGGCACAGAGGAGCCTTAGGAGAGGGCCCGGCCTCAGGCGCGCAGACGCGCGCCCGCCACTTCGAGCACGTCGAGGATCGCGCGCATCGCGCCCTCGGTCTGCTCTTCGCCGAGCGGCTCCTCGGTGCGCGAGGCGAGCTCGATCGCGAAGGCGAGGGACTTCTCGCCCGCCCCGTCGCCCTCCTTCGGGCGATAGAGGTCGAAGAGGCGGAAGTCGGCGAGGGGCGCGAGGCGCAGATCCTTCTTCTTCGCCTCGGCGACGGCGTCGAAGAGCACCTGCACTTCCAGGTCGGCGGGGACCACGACCGCGAGGTCGCGCGTCACGGGTTGGAACTTGCTCACCGGGACGTAGCTGGGCAGCGGCAGCTGCGTGAGGGGCTCAACTTCGAGCTCGAACACCACCGGAGCGTGTGGAAGCTCAAACTGCTGCTGCACGCGCGGATGAAGTTCGCCGATGAAGCCGATGCGGCGGTCGCCGAGGTAGATCCCCGCGGAGCGGCCCGGATGGAGCGCCGGGAAGGATTCCTTCACGAATCGGACCTTGAGCGGGCGGATCAGACGCTCAACGTCGCCCTTGACGTCAAAGAAGTCCACGCGGCGGGCGGCTTCGCCCCACTGCGCGTCGTCGGCGGTGCCGTAGGCGAGGCCGGCGACGTGCTGCGGCTGGCGCACGCCCTTCACCGTCCAGGGACCCTCTTCGACCGCGGCGTCGGGGAAGAAGACGCGGCCGAGCTCAAAGATGCGCACGCGTTCGGCGCGGCGGTTGAGGTTGTACTTGAGGATGTCCACGAGACCGCCGATGAGCTGCGTGCGCATCACGGAGAGCTGCGAGGCGATCGGATTGAGCAGGCGGATCGGCTTCTCGTTGGCGGCGTAGGCGAGCTCCCACTCTTCGGGGACGAAGGAGAAGTTGATGAGCTCCTGGTAGCCGAGCTTGGCCATCTCGCGGCGCAGATCATGCGCGCCGCGGCGCTCCTCGCGCTGCGTCTTCATCGCGCTGCGCGCGAGCGGCGGACGGTCGGGGAGCTTCTCGAGGCCGTAGAGGCGCGCGACCTCCTCGATCAGGTCCTCCTCGATCTCGATGTCGAAGCGGAAGGACGGGGGCGTCACCGTGAAGACGCCGTCGGCGAGCGTGTATTCGAAGCCGAGGCGCTTGAAGCTCTCCTCCATGGATTCGAGCGGAATGTCGACGCCGACCACCTTGCGGCAGCGGTCCACGCGCATGCGCACGGGGGCGCGCACCGGGAGGTTCGCCTTCACGTCGTCGACCGGGCCCACCTTCGTCTCAGGCGTGCCGCAGATGTCGAGCACGAGCTGCGTGATGTACTCGAGGTGGTCGACCGTCGTCGCGAAGTCCACGCCGCGCTCATAGCGGTAGGCCGCGTCGGTCGAGAAGTTGAGCTTGCGGCAGCGGCCCTGGATCGCCTTCGGGAACCAGAACGCGGCCTCGATGTAGAGGTCGGTCGTCTCGTCGGAGATCGAGGTCTTCTCGCCGCCCATGATGCCCGCGAGGCATTCGGGCTCGTCGCCCGCGCAGATCACGCCGTACCAAGGCGTGAGCGCGACCGTCTGGCCGTTGAGGAGCTCGACGGACTCGCCCTCGCGCGCCCAACGCACGGTGAGGCGGTCGGCCGGGAGCTTCTTGAGGTCGTAGAAGTGGGTCGGGCGGCCGAGCTCGAGCATCACGTAGTTCGAGATGTCCACGAGCGCGGAGATCGAGCGCTGGCCGGCGCGCTCAAGGCGCGACTTCATCCATTCCGGCGTCTTCGCACGGGCGTTGAGGCCGCGGATCACGCGGCCGGAGAAGCGGCCGCAGAGGTCGGGGGCTTCGATCTCGACGGGCAGGCGGCAGCTACAGGTCGCGGGCACCGGCGTCATCGCCGCAAGCGTGAGCGGCGCGCCCGTGATCGCGTGCACGTCGCGCGCGACGCCCACCACGGAGAGCGCGTCGCCGCGGTTCGGCGTGAGCTTCAATTCAATGCGGGCGTCGTCAAGACGCGCGTATTCACGGATGTCGGCGCCGATGGGCGCTTCGTCCGGAAGGATCCAGATGCCGTCGTGGTTTTCGGAAATGCCGAGCTCGCGCTGCGAGCAGAGCATGCCCATCGACACGACACCGCGCAGCTTGCTCTTCTTGATGCGGAAGTCGCCCGGGAGCACCGCGCCGATCGTGGCGCAGGCAACCTTGATGCCGGCGCGCACGTTCGGGGCGCCGCAGACGATCTGCAGCGTCTCGCCCGTGCCCGCGTTCACTTCGCACACGTGCAGGTGGTCGGAGTTCTCATGGTCGCGGCAGGTGAGCACTTCGCCCACGACGACGCCCGTGAAGGCGGGGGCGGCGGTGCGGACTTCCTCAACCTCGAGGCCCGCCATCGTCAGCGCGTCGGCAAGCTCGTCGGTCGAGAGGGCCGGATTGACGTACTGGCGCAGCCATTCTTCAGTGAAAATCATTTTGTGTTCTCTCCGCCGGGAAGTCAGTTGAACTGCTTGAGGAAGCGCAGGTCGCCCTCAAAGAAGAGGCGCAGGTCGTCGATGCCGTAGCGCAGCATCGTGAGGCGCTCGAGGCCCGAGCCGAAGGCGAAGCCGATGTGCTTCTCCGGATCGAGGCCGTAGTTGCGCACGACGTTCGGGTGCACTTCGCCCGCGCCCGAAATCTCGAGCCAGCGGCCCTTCCTCGGGCCGCTCGTGAACATCATGTCCACTTCGACGGAGGGTTCGGTGAACGGGAAGTAGGACGGACGGAAGCGCACGACGAGGTCGTTCGTCTCGAAGAAGCAGCGCAGGAAGTCGCTGTAGACGCCCTTGAGGTCCGTGAAGCTGATGTCGCGGTCGATCCAGAGGCCCTCGACCTGATGGAACATCGGCGAGTGCGTCGCGTCGCTGTCCACGCGGTAGGTGCGCCCCGGGGCGATCACCTTGATGGGCGGCTGATGCGTGCGGGCGTAGCGCACCTGCATGGGCGAGGTGTGCGGACGCAGCGGGAGCGGACGTCCCTCGTCGTCGTTGCGGTCCACGTAGAACGTGTCCTGCATCGAGCGGGCGGGATGGTTGGGCGGGTTGTTGAGCGCGGTGAAGCTGAACCAGTCGCTCTCGATCTCGGGACCGTCGGCGACGTCGAAGCCGATCGAGCGGAAGATCTCCTCGACGCGCATCCAGGTGCGGATCACCGGGTGGATGCCGCCCTCGGAGCGGCCGCGCCCCGGGAGCGTCACGTCGATCGACTCGGCGGCGAGCTTCGCAGCGAGCGCTTCGGCGGCGAGTGCTTCGCGGCGGGCGTTGAGGGCCTGCTCGACCTGCTGCTTGGCGCGGTTGATCTCCTGACCGCGGGCGCGGCGCTCCTCAGGGGCGAGCTTGCCCAGCTCCTTCATGAGCATGGTGAGCGCGCCCGTCTTGCCGAGGTAGCGCGCCTTGGCGTCCTCGAGCGCAGCGGCCTGCTGCGCGAGGGCGAATTCACGCTGCGCGGACTCGATGAGTTCGGAAAGTTCCTGCATTTTGAATTCCAAAACGATGATGTCGGGGGACGCCGGGCGTCGCGCCGCCCGTCAACGGGGGCGTTCGGGCCGCGTCCGGTCTCCGTACTCAGCGGCGCATCCCCCTTCGGGGACGACGGGGATTCGGGGCGCGGCCTTCCCGCACTGCGGAGAAGGCCGCGCCGCACGGAACCCCTCCCGCCCCTCTGCGGAGGGGTGAAAGGCGCCGGATGAGGAGCGCGCGGAAGGTCCCGGACCCCCTGCGCCGCTCATTGGGAAAGCAGAAATTCTACATGCAATTCACTGATCACGCTCGAAAAAAGAGGCCCGCCTCCCAGGGAGACGAGCCTCTCATTTCAGTTCCCTTTGCGCCCGGTGCGCCTGCGCGTCCGGGCGGAAGCAGGAAGAGCTTCTTAGGCGTTCTTGACCGACGCGACGAGGGCGGCGAAGCCTTCCTTGTCGTTCACGGCCATGTCGGCGAGGACCTTGCGGTCAAGGCCAATGCCAGCCTTCTTCAGGCCGTTCATGAACACCGAGTACGTCATGCCGTTGGCACGGGTGCCGGCATTGATGCGGGCGATCCACAGACGGCGGAACACGCGCTTCTTGTTGCGGCGGTCGCGGTAGGCGTACTGACCGGCGCGCATGACGGCCTGCTTGGCAACGCGGAAAACGTTGTTGCGGCGCAGACGGAAGCCCTTCGAAAGGGCAAAAATCTTCTTATGACGGGCACGGGCCGTCACACCACGCTTCACACGAGGCATCTCTTATCTCCTTTCTTCAATTAGGCGTAGGGCAGCATGCGCTTGACGGACTTGATGTCCGACTCGTGCACCGTGACCATGCCGCGCAGCTGACGCTTGTTCTTCGTCGTGCGGTGGGAAAGGATGTGGCGCTTCGTGGCGTGGGCGCGCTTGATCGAGCCGCTGGCACGCGGCTTGAACCGCTTCGCAGCGGCGCGCTTGGTCTTCATCTTCGGCATTTGCCGTTCCTCTTTTATTGGATAAGCCCCGGGCGTTCCAGCTGTGAAAGCACTGGACGCTTCAACGGGCCCCGGGCCTACTTGTTATGCCGGCTTCGGAGATGACCCGAAGCCGGCGAAAGACAGCGATTCTACTCGAACTCGAGCGGAAGTGCGGAAAATCAGCGCTTCTTTTTCGGGGCGAGAACCATGATCATCTGGCGGCCTTCGAGCTTGGGCGCGTGCTCGACCTGGGCGACGTCGGCGAGTTCGTCGCGCACGCGGTCCATCAACTGCGTGCCGAACTGCTGGTGGGCCATTTCACGGCCGCGGAAGCGCAGCGTGACCTTGGCCTTGTCGCCGTCGGAGAGGAAGCGCACGAGGCTGCGCAGCTTCGTCTGGAAATCGTTCTCGTCCGTCGCCGGACGGAACTTGACTTCCTTGATCTGCACGACCTTCTGCTTCGCCTTGGCTTCCTGGGCCTTCTTCTGCTCCTGATAACGAAACTTGCCGTAGTCCATCAGGCGGCAGACGGGCGGCACTGCGTTCGGCGCGACCTCAACAAGGTCGACGTCCGCTTCCTCGGCCATACGGAGGGCTTCGGAAGTGCGAACAATACCGATCTGGGCGCCGTCGACGCCGGTCAGTCGGACCTCAGGAACTCGGATCTCACCATTGATCCGATGCTTGCGATCTTGAGCTATGGCTCTTCTCCTGAAAAAACTCTAGCGCTGTTGCGACTTCGCCCGCGCCGATCATTCGGCGTGGGAGCGGCTCTCGTCTTCGGCCTTGATGCGGGCGAGGATGTCCTCCACCTTCATCACGCCGAGATCCTTGCCGCCGCGCATGCGCACGGAAACCGTCCCAGCCTGAGCCTCCTTCTCGCCGACGACGAGAATGTAGGGGATCTTCTGCAGACTGAGTTCGCGAATTTTATAGTTGATCTTTTCACCGCGCAAATCAGTGGTGACACGGATGCGCGCCGCATGGAGCTTGTCGGCGACCTCCTGCGCGTAGGCGGCCTGCTTGTCCGTGATCGGCGCGACGGCGCACTGGATCGGGGCGAGCCAGGTCGGGAAGGCGCCGGCGAACTCTTCGATCAGCATGCCGATCCAGCGCTCGAGGGAGCCAAGGATCGCGCGGTGCAGCATCACCGGAATCTTGCGGGTGTTGTCTTCGCCCACATACTCGGCGCCGAGGCGGCCGGGCATCTGGAAGTCCACCTGGACCGTGCCGCACTGCCAGGAGCGGCCGAGGCAGTCCTTGAGGTGGTACTCGATCTTGGGGCCGTAGAAGGCGCCTTCGCCCGCGAGGATCTCGTACTTGATCCCGAGCGCGTCGAGGCTCGCCATCAGGGCGTGCTCGGCCTTGTCCCACACGGCGTCCTCGCCGATGCGCATCGCCGGGCGGGTCGCCACCTTGTAGGCGATCTCGGTGAAGCCGAAGTCGGCGTAGACCTTCTGCACGAGCGCAGTGAAGTGCTCGCATTCGGCGAGGATCTGGTCCTCGGTGCAGAAGATGTGGCCGTCGTCCTGGGTAAAGCCGCGCACGCGCATGAGGCCGTGCAGGGCGCCCGAGGCTTCGTTGCGGTGGCACTGGCCGAATTCGCCGATGCGCAGCGGCAGATCACGGTAGCTGCGCAGCTTCGAATTGAAGATCTGGATGTGGCCCGGGCAGTTCATGGGCTTCAAGGCGTAGTAGCGGTTCTCCGACTCGGTCGTGAACATGTTCTCGCGGTACTTCGCCCAGTGGCCGGAGCGCTCCCAGAGCGAGCGGTCGAGGAGCTGCGGCGCCTTCACCTCTTCGTAGCCGTTGTCCTGGTAAACGCGGCGCATGTACTGCTCGATCACCTGCCAGAGGGCCCAACCCTTGGCGTGCCAGAAGATCATGCCGGGGGCCTCGTCCTGGAGGTGGAAGAGGTCGAGCTCGCGGCCGAGGCGGCGGTGGTCGCGCTTCTCAGCCTCCTCGAGCATCTTGAGGTAGGCCTTCTGGTCGTCCTTCGACGCCCAGGCCGTGCCGTAGATGCGCTGGAGCATCTCGTTCTTGCTGTCGCCGCGCCAGTACGCGCCCGCGACCTTCATGAGGCGGTGGACCTTGAGGCACCCCGTCGAGGGGACGTGGGGGCCGCGGCAGAGGTCGACGAAGTCGCCCTGCCGGTAGAGCGAAATGGTCTCGCCCTCGGGGATCGAGCTGATGATCTCGGCCTTGTAGTGCTCGCCCAAGGCCTTGAAGAAGTCCACGGCCTCGCTGCGGGGCATCTCCTCGCGCACGATCGGAATGTTCTTCTTCACGAGCTCGTCCATGCGCTCCTCGATCTTCTTGAGGTCTTCGGGCGTGAAGGGACGCGAGTAGGAGAAGTCGTAGTAGAAGCCGTTCTCAATCGCCGGCCCGATCGTCACCTGCGCTTCGGGATAGAGCTCCTTGACGGCCTGCGCCATCAGGTGCGCGCTCGAGTGGCGGATGATCTCGAGGCCTTCGGGATCCCGGCCCGTGATGATCGCGACGTCGGCGTCTTCGGCGATGGTGGTCGAAAGGTCGACGAGCTTGCCGTTCACGCGGCCGGCGAGGGCGGCCTTCGCAAGGCCGGCGCCGATCGAGGCGGCGACTTCAGCAACGGTGACCGCGCCCGGATATTCGCGCTTGGATCCGTCGGGAAGGGTGACAACTACCATTTTGCAAACCTCACAAAACTTGCGGGCATAAAAAAAGTGCGGACCTGGATCCGCACTTTCTTCATTTGAGTCCTGCTGACAATTATGCGTCCACGCCCAATCTTAACGACGGGGCGCTGTTGTTCGCACAGCCATCTGAATGAACGGCATCGTCGGCATTCCCAATAAAATTCTGGTAGGCACGATTGGATTCGAACCAACGACCCCCACCATGTCAAGGTGATGCTCTAACCAACTGAGCTACGTGCCTGGAAGAGCTTCACGAGCAACGTGAGGTGCGAATATTACAGGTGCTTTTCGAAAAAAGCAAGGGGTTGGAGGACAAATTTCCAAACTTTTTTCGATTTTCCTTGTTTACTAGGAAGTTGCCGCAACCGCCCTCCTCAGCCGTCCACCCGTGCAGAGCGGAGTGGACGGTCTGAAGGAAGGACTTCGGCGTCAGAGGCGGCGCGCCGAAAGCACGCCCGGCACGGCGCGCAGACCTTGGAGCATGAGCCGCATGCCGTCGCCGCCCCTCACCTCGACGGCGAAGCGCATGTGGAGGTCCCCCTTGAGGGCCTGGGAGTTGATGCCGGTGACGTGGACCTTCTCGCGCTGGAAGACTTCGGAGACGTCGCGCATCATCCCGGAGCGGTCCTGGGCGACGACGAGCACCTCGGCGGGATAGACCTGGTCGTCGCCCGCACGCCCCCAGCTCACCTCGATCAGGCGGTCGTGGTCCTGATCCCCCATGTTCTTGAGGTTCGGGCAGTCGGCGCGGTGGATGGTGACCCCCCTCCCGCGGGTGACGTAGCCCACGATCTCGTCGGGCGGCAGCGGATGGCAGCAGCGCGCGAGCTGCGTGAGGAGCGAATCCATGCCGACCACGAGGACCTTGCTCTTCTTGGCCGATGCCGAAGCCTCGCGCACCTGGAGTTCGGGTTCCTTCGGGGGCTCAGGCTTCGGGGGCTGCACGGCCTGGGCGAGCGCCGTGAGGGTGATCTCCTCCTTCGCGAAGGCGATGCAGAGCTCATCGACGGAAGCGAAGCCGAGGCGCTTGGCGAGGTCGTCCAACTTCACCGCGGTCTTCCCGAGGCGCGCCAACTCCTTGTCGAGGCGCTCGCGCCCTTCGTCGAGCTGCTTGGCCTGCTGCTGGGCGTTGAACCACTGGCGCACCTTGTTGCGGGTGCGCGCGCTCGCGGCATAGCCGAGCTCGGGGTTGAGCCAGTCGCGCGAGGGCTGACCGGTCTTGCCGGCGATGATCTCGACGGTCTGCCCGGTCTTCAGGTGCGTGTTGAGGGGCACCATCGCGCCGTCCACGCGCGCGCCGCGGCAGCGGTGGCCGAGCTGCGTGTGGACCATGTAGGCGAAGTCCACGGGCGTCGCCCCGGTGGGGAGCTCCACCACGCGCCCTTGGGGCGTGAGGCAGTAGACGTGGTCGTCCTCAACGGCGTGCGCGTCCTTGTGCGGGTCGCCGCCGACGTCGGAACGCCAGGCGAGGAGCTGGCGGAGCCAGGCGACCCGCTGCTCTTCGGCCTCGGAGGCGCCGAGCGAATTGCCGGACTCCTTGTAGCGCCAGTGCGCGGCGACGCCGAGTTCGGCGAACTCGTGCATCGCACGGGTGCGGATCTGGATTTCGATCGGACGGCCCGCCTTGTCGGTCACCACCGTGTGGAGCGACTGGTAGCCGTTCGGCTTCGGGTTGGCGATGTAGTCGTCGTATTCCTTCGAGAGGACGGGGAAGTTGTCCTGCACGATGGAGAGCACCTCGTAGCACTGCTCGACGGTGCCGACGATGATGCGCAGCGCGCGCACGTCGAAGAGCTGGTCGAAGCGCAGGTGCTTGCGCTGCATCTTCTTCCAGATCGAATAGATGTGCTTCGGGCGCCCGGAGACGTCGGCCTCGATCTGGTGCTCGGCAAGGAGTGCACGGACCTTCTCGACCACGTGCTGCATGAAGTCGAGCCGTTCCTCGCGGGACTCGTCGAGCTCCTCGGCGATCTCACGGTATTCGTCGGGCCGCGTGAAGCGCAGCGACAGGTCCTCCAACTCCCACTTGATCTGCCAGATGCCGAGACGGTTGGCGAGCGGCGCGTAGACGGCGAGCGTCTCCTCGCCGAATTCGCGCGCGCCGGGGCTCTTCGAGGCGACGAACCACCGGAGCGTCTGCAGGCGGCTCGCGAGCTTGAGGAGCACCACGCGCAGGTCCTGGCTCATCGCGAGGAACATGCGGCGCAGCGCCTCGGGCTGCATCACGGCGCTCGCCTCGCTGTTGTCCGAGCGGGCGCGCTTCGAGAGGTCGTTCATCTTGCCGAGCTCGGTGACGAGACCGGCGACGGCGGGCCCGAAGCTCTTCGTGATCCACTCGCCCGGGTTCTGCACGAACTTCGGCACGCTGTAGAGATAGGCGGCGGCGAGGAGCTCCGGATCATTGCGGATGCCGCGCAGAATGCCGGCAACCCCGTCGGCGTGCGTAAGCACCGATTCGCCCGTCGAGAGCGTCCGGCCGTTGTAGAGCGGTTCCACGAGGCTGCGCGCGAGCCCCGGATCGGCGGGAGGATGATTCTCCGTCGGTTCCATTGTTTCCCCCTTCTTTTTCTTCTTTTGCCGCGGTGCGCGCGCAATGCCGCTGCGCGCGCCGCAGGAATGCTTTCATTCTAGGAAAGCCCGCGCGGGGCGCAGGCACGGGGCTTTCTCCTGTCGCAAATTCTTACCAAACCGAGCCGTAAAGCCCCGTCATTCATGGCGGGGATATAAGGCGACGC
>ERZ833608.2239-NODE-2239-length-10664-cov-3.165614_pt1 | contig 10664 bp, 10 predicted proteins | sample MGYA00519694_ERZ833608 | MGnify/ENA primary metagenome ERZ833608 (study PRJEB31850, sample SAMEA3708742) | human gut metagenome | biome: human gut; feature: human-associated habitat; material: faeces | place: China | collected 2014 ... | reverse complement strand
CATCGCTCAGCCTACCTTCGGCTGTAGCCATCCTCCGAGCCGCCACGCTGCTGGCCATACTGCTCGAGGTACTGCTCGAGAAGCGACCCCTGCGACGAGCTGTCGCTGTCTTGCTGCTGCTGGAGCGCCTCGTCAGAGCCAAGCGTCACCTGCACCTGCATCTGCTTGCTGCCGCGCATGAGCGTCACGGTCACGGTGTCTCCCACGCTGTGGGAGCGCACGGCCAGCACGAGGGCGTCGGAGCTGGTGATCTCCTCGTCATCAAGCGCCGTGATGACGTCACCCTTCTGGATGCCGGCCTGTGCCGCGGGGCCGTCATCAGCAAGCTCGGCCACGTAGGCGCCCTGGTTCACCGAGAGGCTGTTGCTGCGGGCGTTGTTCGCCGTCACGGTCTGGAACGAGCCGCCGATGTAGGCATGCGTCACGGTCTGGCCGGCGATGAGCTTCTGGGCCACCTCCACGGCATAGTTGCCTGGAATCGCGAAACCCACGCCCGAGCTGGAGCCCGAGTAGCTCTCGATGAGCGAGTTGATGCCCACGAGCTTGCCCTCGTCGTCCACGAGCGCGCCGCCGGAGTTGCCGGGGTTGATGGTGGCGTCGGTCTGGATGAGGTTGGTGTAGAGCGTGTTGCCCGAGCTGGACTGCATGAGCTCGTTGCGCGTCAGGGCAGAGACAATGCCCTGTGAGACGGACTGCTCGAGGCCAAACGGGCTGCCCAGGCTCATGACCCAGTCGCCAACTTGAAGCGTGCTGGAGTCTCCCACCTCGATGGGCGTGAGCGCGGCGTCGCCGGCGTCGATCTTGATGACGGCAAGGTCGCTCGACTCGTCGGAGCCCACGACCGTGGCGTCATAGCTGGCATCGCCGGTGGAGACGCTGATGGACTGCGCCCCCTCGATGACGTGGTAGTTCGTGACGATGTTGCCATCCGTGTCCAGGACGACGCCCGAGCCCACACCCTCGCCGTCGCTCGTCGTGACGTTGATGGAGACCACGGAGGGCAGCGCCTTCTGGGCCACGGCGTTCGCAAGCGTGGTGTCGGTGGAGTCGCCCGAGTTGACGGTCACGGTCTGGCTCGAGGACGTCGTGCCCGTAGAGCCCGTCTTGCCCGACGTGGTCGAGGAGGGCATCGCAACGAAGCCTCCCACGACAAGCACGGCGACCACGGCCGCGGCGCCGATCACGCCTCCGAGAAGGCCGAACAGCAGCGAGCGCAGGCCGGGATGCGGCTTCTTGGGACGCTTGGGCTGCTGCGATTGGGAAGCCTGGGGCCGTGGGCCCTGCGGAGGCACCGGAGCGCCGGAAACGAACGTGTCGGACATGTCCACTCCTTTGGATGGCGGCTCTCGGCCGCGGCTTTTGTCACTGTCGTTGTACCCCACATAGCTGAAAAGAACGCGCGGGAGGCCCAAGACCACCCGCGCGCAATAACGCTTGCAGCAATCTGAAAGGTCGAGAGACGGGGCGAGACCCGCCGGCGCCGCCCCCGTCCCGGCTAGAGCTTGAACAGGTAGCCCACGCCGCGCACCGTGACGATGTGGTTCGCGACCTGCGGACCCACCTTAGAGCGCACGCGACGGATGTGCACGTCGACCGTGCGCGTGCCACCGCAGTACTCGAAGCCCCACACGCGGTGCAGCAGCGTCTCGCGCGAGTAGGCGCGGGAGGGGTGCGTGGCCAGGAAGCTCAGCAGCGAGTACTCCATGAGCGTGAGGTCGACGGGCTTGTCGTCGATCGTGATCTGGTAGGTGGCCAGGTTGATCGTCATGTTGTCGACGACGACGATGTCGCTCGGGGTGTTCTCCTCGCCCGGCCATAGCAGTTGCGTCATGCGCACCTCGAACTCGGCCGCGCTGGCGCCGGCGAGGATGAAGTCATTGCGGCCCTGGACGGGCATGCGAAGCTGGCCGAGCCTGTCCTCGTCGGTCACGAGCAGGATGGGGATGCAGCCGTTCTCGGCGGAGTAGGCAGAGACCCGCAACGCAAGGTCGTCAGAGGCGCCGGCGAGGTCGAGCGTCACGAGGCCGAAGTCTGCGGTGCTCGTGATTGCCTGGCCGAACGTGTCGGGCGTGGCCAGCAGGACCGAGATGTCGAGCTCGTGGGAGAGCTCGCGCATGCGGTCGTGGAGACGCGTCGTCCGCGATATGAGAAGGACCTTCTTGTGGTGCATGAGGGCGCTCCCGTGTCCTTGGGACGCAGAGCGCCCCCGACCTACTCACCTGCGCTTATGTCAATAGAGATTAGCACGATTATGGCGTCCGTATCGGCCAATGGTCCAAATAGCAGACCATGCGTTACCGCCTCGTTACCAACGAGCGCCAGGGGCGCCAAAGGGGACGGGTTCCTTTGGCGCCCCCTGGGCATGGGACCAAAGTGGGACCAAACGAACCCGTCCCCTCTGGTCCCTACACATCCTTGATGTTGCCGAGGAACTCCTTGGTGCGCTCGCTCTTGGGATGGTCGAAGACCTCCTCGGGCGTGCCCTGCTCCACGATGACGCCGCCGTCCATGAACACGACGCGGTCCGCGACGTCGCGCGCAAATCCCATCTCGTGGGTCACCACGATCATCGTCATGCCCTCGCGAGCGAGGTCACGCATGACGCCAAGGACGTCACGGACGAGCTCGGGGTCGAGCGCGCTCGTGGCCTCGTCGAACAGCATGACGTGCGGGTTCATCGCCAGGGCGCGGGCGATGGCGACGCGCTGCTGCTGGCCGCCGGAGAGCTGGGAGGGCATGAAGTCGATGCGCTCGGCCAGGCCCACCTTCGTGAGCTCCTCGACGGCGACGCGCTCGGCCTCCTCGGGGCTGCGCTTGAGCACCTTCTCCTGCGCGATCATGACGTTCTTCTTCACCGACAGGTGCGGGAAGAGGTTGAACTGCTGGAACACCATGCCCAGCTTCTGGCGCACGGCATTGATGTCGACGCCCTTGGCCGTGATGTCCTGTCCCTCGAACACGATCTGGCCGCTCGTGGGCGTCTCGAGCAGGTTGACGCAACGAAGCATCGTCGACTTGCCCGAGCCCGAGGGGCCGAGCACCACGACGACCTCGCCGCGGTGGACGTCCAAGTCGATGCCCTTGAGGATGACCGTCTCGCCGTCATAGGTCTTGTGCAGGTCGCGGATGGAGACGACGACCTCGTTGTCGTCGGTTACCTGCGCGGCCTGGGACTGCGTGTTGTCTGCCATGGTCTTTGCTCCCCTACGAGATGTGGTCGCCGTCGATGACGCCGGCTTCCTTCAGAGACTTCTTGCGACGGCGGCCTGCCGCCTCCGTGCCGAGCATGCGCGCCTCGAGCCCGCTCACGAGGCGGGCGAGCGGAATAGTCACCACGAGGTAGAACAGGGCGGCGACGATGTAGGGCGTGATGGAGCCCGTGGAGGCCACGATCGTCTTGGAGTACATGACGACCTCCATGACGCCCACGGCGGCGAGCAGCGACGTGTCCTTGTACAGCAGGATGAACTCGCTCGTCATCGTGGGCAGCACGTTGCGGAACGTCTGCGGGATGATGATGTAGATCATCGTCTGGACGCTCGTCATGCCCAGCGAGCGGGCGGCCTCGCTCTGGCCCTTGGGGATGGACTGGATGCCGGCGCGGAAGATCTCGCACAGGTAGGCGGCCGAGTTCATGGCCAGCACCACGACGCCCAGCGGGTAGCTCGGGATCTGGACGCCGGCGAGCGGCAGGCCAAAGAACGCGATGTAGATCTGCAGGAAGGCCGGCGTTCCTCGCACGATGTTCACGTAGAAGCCCGAGATGGCGCGCAGCACACGCGGCTTGGAGATGCGCATGAGCGCCAGGATAAAGCCGAACGGGATGGCCAGCGGAAACGCCACGAGCACGATGGCGAGCGCCATGAGGAAGCCCTGGAACACCGAGGGGATGCTCGAGACGAGGATGGGCGGGTTGAGGAACAGGCGCAGGAACGTGTTCTCATTCCACCTCTGGACCCACGGCTGCTCCTTGAGCCAGTTGGACGCCGAGTCCCAGAAGCTCGTGCCCGTCACGGTGATGGCGGGAACGTCGGAGATGTCGTGCGCCGAGCCGTCCGCGAGCGTGTAGGAGCCGCTGATCTGCTCGTCTCCGCCGGCGATGGGGAACACAATCTTGTACAGCTCGAGACGGACGTAGGAGCCGGCCGGTGCCGCCTCGTCAAGCGCAAACGTCACGGTCTGGCCGTCTGAGCTCACGGTGGTCTTGGGGCGCTCGCGGGTCATGAGGTCGTCGCCCGACAGCAGCGTGAGGCGGGCGTCGTCGGTGGAGTAGGACGTGCCCTCCGGCAGCGTAAGCGAGACGCTGGCCACGCTCTCGTCGGCGCTCGCCTGGCCCTCCCACGTGATGCGCGTCTCCTGGCCCCCAAGCACGTCGCTCGAGCCGCTGCCGTTGGGCTTGGCCGAGCACTTGGCCGTCTCGAGGGCAAGGGCTGCCGTGGGCGTCGCAGACACGAGGGCGCACGACGCGAGCAGCGCGCACGCAAGCGCGAGCATGCCTCGGCGAACGCCGTACCTGGGCTTTCTGTTGTCCTGCATGAAGATCCGTCCTTTACGACAAACGCCCCTCCCCCGCGTTCGGGAGAGGGGCAGGGCCGCTGTTCTTACGCGATTCTAGCCAAAGTACTTGTTGGTGAGCTCGTCGACGGTCCCGTCGCTCGTGAGCTCGGCCAGGGCGTCGTTGACGGCAGAGAGCAGGCCGCCGTTGTCCTTGTTGACGGCGATGCCGTACTCCTCGCCCGTGGCAATCTCCTTGATGACCTGCGCGTCGGTGTAGGCGTCGGCGACCATCTTGGCGCCCACGGCCTTGTTCGTGACGACGGCGTTGGCCTGGCCGGACTGCAGCGCGGCGAAGCTGTCGGTGGCGTTGCCGTAGGGCTGGGTCGTGGCGTTGGGGAAGTTCTCCTGGGCGTAGGACTCGCCCGTGGTGCCGGACTGGACGGCGATGACGACGCCCGCCTGGTTGAGGGCGTCGGCGTAGGTGTCGACCGTGACGTCGGCGTTGTCCTTCATGGCAACGACGGCAAGGTCGTCGATGTAGTACGGGTCGGAGAAGTCAACCTGCTCCTCGCGCTCGGGCTCGATGGTGATGCCGGAGATGCCCAGGTCAACCTGACCGCCGGCGGCAACGGCCGGAACGATGGCGTCGAACTGCAGGTTCTTGAGCTCGAGCTCGAGGCCGAGCTTGTCGGCGAGCGCCTTGGCGAGGTCCATGTCGAGGCCCACGTACTCGTCGTTCTCGAGGTTCTCGAACGGCGGGAAGTCAGGCGAGGTGCCCACGGTGAGCTTGCCGGCCGTGAGCAGCTGCATGTCGCCGGAGGCGGCGGCGGAGCTGGCGGCCGTGGTGGTGGAGGCGGTGTTGCCGCCCGTGGAGCCGCAGCCAGCAAGGGCCATGATGCCCGCGAAGGCGCCGGCGGTGCCGAGGAATTCGCGCCTGTTCATGTTCTTCATTGTGTGTCCCCTTCCCTCGCGCCCCTTGGCGCGGATGAGATTCGCATTTGCGAGAAAAACGTTCTCGGGTATGCAAACAAACGAATCAATGGTTGCTTTTATGCGTGGTCGTTGCTGACGGTTGCTATTGTACTCATTAATTTGCATCTTGCTGGGCAGAATAATCGATTTTCTTGCATATTTGCAATCCGCCCAAATGATCGGGCGTGCCGACATTGAATAATCGGCACGCCCGCATCCACCTCGCTCCTAGAATCCGCCGTAGTAGTGGCGGAGCTCCCAGTCGGTCACGGTCTGGGAGTACTCGGCCCACTCCTCGCGCTTCTCGGTGAGCAGGTAGTTGAAGATGTGATCGCCGAGCGTCTCGCGCATGAGCTCGGAGCCGGCAAACGCCTCCACGGCCTCGCCCAAATCGTGCGGCAGACGCGTCACGCCGGAGGCCGCGAGCTCGGAGAACGGAACGCTGGACTCCTCGGGCAGCGGCAGCTCCTCGGCGATGCCGCGCATGCCGGCGGCCAGCGTCACGGCCATGGTGAGGTAGGGGTTGCACGTGGGGTCGGGGCTGCGAAGCTCCACGCGGCGGCTCAGCTGCTTGCCGGGCTTGTAGGTGGGCACGCGCACGAAGGCAGAGCGGTTCTTGGAGCCCCACGTGGCATAGCAGGGCACCTCGCCGTTGGGCACCAGACGCTTATAGGAGTTCACCGTGGGGTTCGTGACGAGCGCGAACTCCGGGGCGTACTTGAGAAGGCCAGCCACGTAGTGCTGCGCGGTGACGGACAGGTGGTGCACCGAGCCCTTGCCCTCGGCCCAGAACAGGTTGTTGCCGTTGTGGTCGAACAGCGACTGGGAGAGGAACATCGCAGAGCCCGCCACGCCGGAGAGCGGCTTGGGCATGAACGAGGCGAACATGTCGTGCTGGCGGGCCGTCTGCTTGATGACGAGACGCGCCGTCATGATGTTGTCGGCGCAGGTCACGGCCTCGGAGTAGCGCAGCGACACGCCGTTTTGAGACGGCGCGGCGGCATGGTAGGAGTACTCGACCGGAATGGACATCTGCTCGAGCTCGAGCGTGAGGTCACGGCGCAGGTCGCGGGCGGAGTCGTCCGGCGTGAGGTCGAAGTAGCCGGCGTTGTCGAGCGGCACGGGCACGGCAGACCCGCGCGAGACGGTCGTGTCCTCCTTGAAGTAGAAGAACTCGAGCTCGGGGCTCACGTTCAGCACGTAGCCGGCCTGGTCCGCGGCGCGGAAGGCCCGGTAGAGACACGCGCGCGGGTCGCCGGGGAACGGGTCTCCCTGCGGGGTGCGGATGTTGCAGAAAATGCGCGCGACGCCGCTCTCGGAGGGGCGCCACGGAAGGACCTGGAACGTGCTCGCGTCCGGGAAGGCGAGCATGTCGGACTCCTCGAGCGCGGCGAAGCCGTCAACGGCCGAGCCGTCGAAGCCGATGCCCTCCTCGAACGCCTCCTCGAGGTCCTCGGGGGAGATGGCGAACGACTTGAGGTTGCCAAGCACGTCGGTGAACCAAAGGCGCACGAAACGGATGTCGCGCTCCTCGACGGAGCGAAGGACGAAGTCGATGTTCTGCTCGTTTGTCATCGAGTTACCTCGCAGACGGTGCGTGTCGGCGCTCGCGGGCCGGTGGCGGCGCAGCGCTATCCCAATCTAACGGGTCAACTGTCTCACACGCGTGTTTCTAGGCTGTTACCCGCGACTTCGGCTTCGGCACAAGTGGATATCGCGGCGTCGGCCCCGTCACCATTCTCGGCCCGATAATACGTGGGCAAGTCATTCTCGGCCCGGTATTTCCGCATTATGTGGCGCCCGGACACGTAATTTCGGGCCTTCAACGGATGGGGCGCATGGCTGTCCGCCCAAAGCGAACGCTACGCAAGAGCCGCTAGCGCTTCTCGGCCTCATAGCGGGCGGCCGCAGCAGCGGCGTCGGCCATGAGCTTGGCTGACTCGTGGCAGTGGCCGGTCCTGCGGGCGTCGCACGAGCCGCCCGTGGCGCAGTCGGCGCACTCGCCGGCCCTCTGCGACCGGACGATGGCGCGCACGCACAGCGCAAAGACGACGGCGACGGCCGCGACCACGATGACATCGACGGGACTCATATGGATGCCTCCCCACGCGGCGAGATTCACGGCGCCGCAGGATAGAAGTTAACTATAGTGAACTTGCAAGTATCGCAAGGTAAACTCTACTTGCAAGACTATACGAGCAGAGCCGGTCGCGCACAAGCGATGCGGCAAACAACAGGGAGGTTTCACATGAGCGACGACACCATGCAACTCGTCATCATCAGGCACGGACAAAGCGAGTGGAACAAACTGAACCTCTTCACCGGCTGGACCGACGTCGACCTCACGCAGGAGGGGCGCGCCGAGGCGGCAGCGGGCGGCCGGGCACTCGCCGAGGCCGGCTTTGACTTCGACGTCTGCTACACCTCGAGGCTCAAGCGCGCCATCCACACGCTGGACATCGTGCTGGCCGAGATGGACCGCGAGTGGCTGCCCGTCGTGAAGACGTGGAAGCTCAACGAGCGGCACTACGGCGCGCTGCAGGGGCTCAACAAGGCCGACGCGGCAGCCGAGCACGGAGAGGAGCAGGTGCTCGTGTGGCGGCGCTCGTTCGACGTGCGCCCGCCCGCGCTCGAGCCCGATGACGAGCGCGACCCGCACGCCCAGGACATGTACCGCGATGTCCCGGCAGACGAGCTGCCCTATACCGAGTGCCTGAAGGATTGCATCGCCCGCGCCTGGCCCTACTTCGAGGAGGTCATCCGCCCGCAGATGCTCGCTGGCAAGCGCGTGCTCATCGCCGCGCACGGCAACTCGCTGCGCTCGCTCGTCATGAAGCTCGAGGGGCTCACGCCAGAGCAGATCCTCAAGGTCAACATTCCCACGGGCGTGCCGCTCGTCTATACGTTCGACCGCGACCTCAACGTGCTCGACAAGCACTACATCGGCGACGCCGATGCGATCGCGGCCAAGATCGACGCCGTGGCAAACCAGGGCAAGGCCCGCGGCTAAGGCGGCACAGGTATACTTGTCGCAGGTAAACACGTTGGCGGGAGCGAGCCCATGGCCTACATAGAGTTTGACAACGTCGTGAAGGCATACGGGTCGGGGGACGCGGAGGTCCGCGCGCTGGACGGCGCGAGCTTCTCGGTGGAGCGCGGTGAGCTCGCCGTGGTGCTCGGGGCGTCGGGCGCGGGCAAGACGACGGCCCTCAACATTCTCGGTGGCATGGACACGGCCACGTCGGGCCGCGTTACGGTGGACGGCCGCGACGTCACGGCGGAAAGCGAGTCGGAGCTCGTGGAGTACCGCCGCGCCGACGTGGGCTTCGTGTTCCAGTTCTACAATCTCGTGCCCAACCTCACGGCACTCGAGAACGTCGAGCTCGCGGCGCAGATCTGCCCGGACTCGCTCGACGCGCGCGAGACGCTCGAGAAGGTGGGCCTGGGCGCTCGCCTGTCCAACTTCCCCGCCCAGCTCTCCGGAGGCGAGCAGCAGCGTGTCTCGATTGCGCGGGCGGTGGCAAAGAACCCGAAGCTGCTGCTGTGCGACGAGCCCACGGGTGCGCTCGACTACGTCACGGGCAAGCAGATCCTGCAGCTACTCCAGGACACGTGCCGCCACGAGGGCATCACCGTGGTGCTCATCACCCACAACGCGGCCCTCGCGCCCATGGCAGACCGCCTCATCCGCTTCAAGAGCGGTCGCGTCACCGAGATGAGCACGAACCCCTCCCCCACCCCCATCAGCCAAATCGAGTGGTAGCGAACGGCTGGCCCCGGCCCCGGCGTATCCGGCGGCGGGGTCAGCCGTCGCCGCAAGCAAGAAGGAGCACCCATGCGCTCAGCCCTCGCAAAAGACGCCCTGAGAACCATCCGCCGCAGCGCCCGGCGCTTCGCGTCGCTGGCCGCCATCTGCGTGCTCGGCACGACAATGCTCATCGGCATCACGATCGCCTGCAGGGACCTGCGCCTCTCGGCAGACGAGTTCTTTGACGCCCAGCACCTCTATGACGTGAGCGTGCAGTCAACCCTTGGCCTCACGGATGACGACGTGAGCGCACTCGCGGGCCTCGATGGCGTCGAGGCGGCGCAGGGCGGCTGGACAGAGACGGCCTACACCGAGGTTGCCGGCGCGCGCCAGTCCGTGAGCGTGAGCGCCATCTCCAAGGACGGCATGAACGAGCCCTACCTACTCGAGGGGCGCCTTCCCGCCAGTGCGGACGAGCTGGCCGCGACGAGCGAGTATCTCGAGGCAAGCGGCAAGCGCATAGGCGACTCCGTAACGTTCGGCGTCGACGCCGATGCGGGCACGTGGGCGGCAGACGACGCGTCCGAGCACCAGCGCGAACGCGCCGCCGACCTCCTCGAGAACGTCAATGACCGCGACGACCTCGAGCTCGACGACGCGCGCGAGCATCTCGCCGACATCGACGCCGACGACCTCGCCCGCGCCGCGACCGATGACGGCATCGACCTCGACCGATGGGCCGACCTCTCAGACGACGAGCTCACCGAGCTGCTCACGCACGCCTACGAGGGACGCCTCGACGACCTCGAGACGGACACGGGAGACAGCACCGAGCTGTTCGCCCGACACACCTACAAGATCGTGGGCGAGGTCATCGACCCCACGAGCGTCGCTGCCAAGAACGGCTCGGCCTCGTTTCGCTCCACGGGCGCCAAGTACTCCTTCTTCGTGGCGAGCGACGCGGCGACGGCCAGCGCCTACTCCGTGGTCTACCTGCGCGTTGCTGGCGCCAGCGGCGTGAGTTGCTTCTCGGACGAGTACAAGCGGCTGGTCGAGGACGTCAAGGGCGAGGCCGAGGCCATCAAGGCCGAGCTCAGCGTCGAGGTCGACCGCAAGCGCGTCGGCCGCGGCAACGCCATCAAGACCTCCGGCAAGCACGAGGTCGAGGTCAACTTCTACCGCGAGATTAGCGCCACGGTCACCGTCCTTGTCGGCGTGACCGAGGAGGAGCCCGCCGAGGAGGAGACCGAGGCTGAGGTTGAGGCCGAGACCACCGAGGTCGCCGAGTAACACGGTTTTCAACGCTCGCCGCTGAGCTGGGGCTTTCTACAAGAACCGCAGGTCAGCAGCGTGTAGTAAAAACCACCTGCAACTCGCGAGGTGCACATGATCCGCCCCGGGAGGACGTTGGTCCTTCCGGGGCGGCTTCTTTTTTGACAGGATTTCA
>ERZ833608.2235-NODE-2235-length-10685-cov-6.086453_pt1 | contig 10685 bp, 8 predicted proteins | sample MGYA00519694_ERZ833608 | MGnify/ENA primary metagenome ERZ833608 (study PRJEB31850, sample SAMEA3708742) | human gut metagenome | biome: human gut; feature: human-associated habitat; material: faeces | place: China | collected 2014 ... | reverse complement strand
TCATCATCTTGGAGAGCATGCAGCGCACCTTCTCACCACCGGAGAGAACTTTTACCTTCTTTACGCCATCTTCACCGGCAAACAGCATTCTTCCGAGGAAGCCGCGGACATATGTGACATCCTTTTCCGGGGAGTACTGGGTCAGCCAGTCTACGATCGTATCATCATTGTTGAACTCTGCGCTGTTATCCTTCGGGAAGTACGCCTGAGTCGTTGTGAGACCCCATTTGTAGCTTCCGGAATCCGGCTCCATCTCACCGGAGAGGATCTTGAAGAGTGTGGTCTTCGCAAGCTCGTTCGGTCCTACAAGGGCAACCTTGTCCTCTCTTCCCAGGGTAAAGGAAATATTGTCGAGAACCTTTACGCCATCGATGGTCTTTGTAAGTCCCTCAACGGAGAGAACTTCGTTTCCGATCTCACGGGCCGGACGGAAGTCGATATACGGGTATTTTCTGCTGGACGGACGGATCTCGTCGAGCTCGATCTTCTCTAAGGCACGTTTTCTGGAGGTCGCCTGCTTGGACTTGGAAGCGTTGGCGGAGAATCTCTGGATGAACTCCTGTAACTCTTTGATCTTCTCCTCTTTCTTTCTGTTTGCTTCCTTCATCTGCTTGATCATCAACTGGCTGGACTCGAACCAGAAATCGTAGTTTCCGGCATAGAGCTGGATCTTGCCGTAGTCGATGTCGGCGATCTGTGTGCAGACCTTGTTTAAGAAGTAACGGTCATGGGATACCACGATAACGGTATTCTCGAAGTTGATCAGGAACTCCTCAAGCCATGCGATCGCGTCGAGATCCAGATGGTTCGTCGGCTCATCGAGGAGCAGGATATCCGGGTTTCCGAATAATGCCTGGGCGAGAAGAACTTTTACCTTCTGCGGTCCGAGAAGGTCTTTCATCGTTTTATAGTGGAGGTCTGTCTCAATACCAAGACCGTTTAACAGGTTCTCAGCGTCGGACTCCGCTTCCCATCCGTTCATGGTCGCGAATTCACCCTCGAGCTCTGCCGCCTTGATTCCGTCCTCATCTGTAAACTCTTCCTTCATGTAAATCGCGTCTTTTTCCTTCATGATGTCATAAAGGCGCTTATTTCCCATGATAACGGTATCGAGAACTGTGTATTCGTCGTATTTAAAGTGGTCCTGCTGTAAGAAAGAAAGACGCTGGCCCGGGGTGATCGCAACCTCACCGTTTGTCGGCTCGAGCTGACCGGATAAGATCTTTAAGAATGTGGACTTTCCGGCACCGTTGGCACCGATCAGACCATAGCAGTTTCCTTCTGTGAATTTAATATTTACGTCTTCAAATAAAGCTTTTTTACCGACACGGAGTGTCACATTATTTGCACTAATCATTTTCTAAATCTCCTTTTAACTGTCAAGGGGTATCTGTGAAACGCGCCTTAGCGCATCCCCCGCGCCGGGCACTTACCAAAGTCCTTATTATTCTATTAAAGAACACGATTTTTTGCAAGGCTTTTCACGAAAAAAGCCTGTTTTTCAAGGAAAAATCCTATCCAACAAAAGAACTGCCGCTCCAAGTACAACTCGGAACGGCAGTTCTCTTAGTTTCTCTTCTATTCGAATTAGAGTTTAACTACGTTAACAGCACGAAGCTTCTTGCTGTTCTTCGGATCCTGCTCTGTGTCGAAAGTAACCTTCTGGCCCTCTTCAAGAGTCTTGAAGCCGTCGCCTACGATTGCGGAAAAGTGTACGAATACTTCCTCGCCGTTAGCATCGTTGGTGATGAAACCATAACCCTTCTGAGCATTGAACCACTTAACTGTACCGTTATTCATTATTGGTACCTCCTTTAATAATTCAGGCTTTGCCTGATCCTTTTGATGATTCTAAAACGTAGGACAAAAAAATCACATATTTTTGTAAAGCATCCGTGAAAAAGTAGCAATGTCTTACAAAAATATGTGAGATCAATGACTTTCATTTAGAATACGGTTAGAGTATACCATTGCCCCGATCGAAATGTCAATAATTATCTTTGATTTTTAGACCTATTTTCTTATGGAAAAAGCATATGATTTTAAGAGCAACAGGATGCGGAGAATGACGATGGATCTTAGATTTTTGGGAAAAGTATTACAAGGGGCGCTGATCGGTCTTGGAGCGGTACTCCCGGGGATATCCGGAGGCGTTTTAAGTGTAGTGTTCGGAGTCTATCGACCGATCATGGAGCTTTTGTCGGATCCGGTACATAAGTGGCGGACCCATCTGCCGGAATTGTTCCCTTATATGATCGGATCGGCAGCAGGATTTTTAGGGGTGGCAAATCTGTTATCATATGTATTAGAGACTTATCCGGAGCCTTCTGTCTGCGTGTTTGTGGGACTGATCGTGGGAATGCTTCCCTCGTTGTGGAGAGAAGCGGGAGAACAGGGCAGGAATGTGGGAAATGTGATCTTATCCTGCGTGACATTAGTGGCAATGCTTAGTCTGTTATTCTGGCTGCAGAATTCCCAAAATACCGTAGAGCCGGGATTTTTCAGCTTTTTGTTCTGCGGCTTTGCCTTTGCTCTGTCGGTGATCGCTCCGGGCATGAGCTTTTCAACAATATTGATGCCCTTGGGACTGTATACGCCCTTTGTGGAAGGGATCGGTCATGTGAGACCGGAGGTTCTGCTTCCGGGAGTAGCAGGGTGCGTGGTGACTTTCATCTGTCTGGCAAAACTGGTAAACCGGCTGTTTGAGAGGCATTATGCGTTGATGTTTCATGGAATTCTCGGAATCGTCGGTGCAGCTACGGTGATGACCGTTCCCTGGGGCAGCTTTGCAACATCGGCGGATGCGGCATCCCGGAATCTGTTCTGTATGGCGGCGGGGATCGTGGCGGCAATACTCTTGGATTTTATGAATGAAAAACTGGCATGTTTTCCCGAAAATGAGACAGAATAAGATGTAAGGTCTTATTATGGAAAAAGGAAGGTAGAAACATGCAGATGTATGCTGTGGTGGCAACGGGAGTGCTGGGACTGCTGATCGGTTTCTGGTTGGGCAGGAGCATCCGGTGGAATATGGAAGAAACAGAAGAAGAGGCGGTCAACAGACAGGAAGAGAGAAGAATAACAGGGAACAGACAGCTTGTTATGGAAGGCACCGCCATAGGGAGCCCGGTGAACGGCGAGATCAGGAAAATATCGCAGGATACTTTGCAGGACACAACGGAAGAAGCGGCGGATGACAATACGAAGTGCATTACCATCCTGCCGGCGGATGGAAGAGTCTATGCGCCCACTTCGGGAAAAGTGCTGAAGCTTTATCCTATGGGCAACCGGATCCGTTTCCGCACAGACAGCGGGGTGGAGCTGCTATTGAATATCTGTAAGGATAAAGAAGAACTTCATAGCAACTATTACCGCTGCAATGTCCTGCCCAATGAGATCGTGAGAAAAGGCAAGCTTCTCGTAGAATTCGATCAGGAAGGGCTGGCGAGAGAAGGCGTGGATACGGCGGTGACAGTGGAGATGTGTCAGACACCTGACCGGGGACGGATCGTTCGTACCTGGAAGGATTATATCCGGGCGGGCGAGGAGCTGTTGTGGGTAGATTCCGTCTGCCTGCGGTAAGCTCCCGGAGTGGTATGGAAGGTATCCTGAAAGGCACGGAAAAAGGTACGGGAGCTGCCAAAGCCGGCATCCAGCGCAATCTGTGTCACGGAGAGCTCTGTGGACAGCAGAAGGTCTCTGGCATAATCAAGTCTTCTGGAATTCATATAATCCGGGAAAGTGGTGTGGAATTTTTCCGTAAATATCCGGGAGAGGACAAAACGGCTGACACCGAATTCTTTCGAGAGACTGTCCAGGGACAATTCCTTCGTGTAGTTAGCATCCAGATAGAGAAGCAGCCTCTGCTCCAGCTCCAGATCCTCCGTGCTTTTCCGGGTCTGCAGGGGGAGAGAGGGTAGGAGATCTGCCAAAAGGAGCGTCAGATACCCTTCCGCATAGATCTGCACATCAGAAGGAGTGGGACGATCTTTTTCCATGGTGGAAGCCAGAGCCTCAAGTCCCTGTAAGGCAATGTGGCTGTGCTCCGAGAGGGTGGAGATGGCAAAATCATTGCGTGAGGGCTTTTTATTCTGGAAAAAATGTCGGAAGGAATGACAGAAATCCGGCTCGAAGATACAGAGTAGATTCTGACCGGGTTCCACATGTTTTAAGCCGTGCATCTGGTTCGGAAAAACGAGGACACCCTGACCGGGAGTCAGCGGAAATTCCTGCTGTTCCACAGTGACCGTGGTGGAACCACTTAAGACATAGATCAGCTCCAGCTGTCTGTGAAGATGGACGGCATAAGGATTATTCTTGGACAGATACAGATAGAGTTGTTCTTTACGATTCTGATAAAAGAAACTCAAGGTGTTTTCCTCCTGCAACTTTTGTCACTATTATGACATTTATTCTATTGAAATGCAAGATTTGACACAAACTAATGGGAAATTGACACGCGATGTGACGGGATATCTGCTATACTGGTTTTATAAAATACGAAACAGTAGCAAAAGGCTGCGGAATGGAGATACTATGGACAAGACGAAGATACATAAAATGTGGATCGCCGATCAGGGCGACGGCACTTATACCAACCCGATCCTGTATACGGATTACTCGGACCCGGATGCCATTCGTGTGGGAGAGGATTATTTTATGATCGCTTCCAGCTTCTGCAATACCCCCGCAGTACCGCTGCTGCATTCGAAGGATCTGGTGAACTGGAAGGTCATCAATTACATCATGGATCAGCTTCCTTTTGATTATTATGACAAGCCGGTGCACGGCTGCGGTACCTGGGCTCCCGCCATCCGCTATCATGAGGGTACTTACTATGTATTCATTCCCATGCCGGATGAGGGGATTATGATGTGCAAGACCACAGACCCGTGGGGCAAATGGAGTGAGCCTGCCTATGTGCGTAAGGTCGTGGGTTGGATCGATCCCTGTCCTTTCTGGGATGAGGACGGCAAAGCTTATATGGTGACGGCTTTCGCCAGAAGCCGTATCGGCTTCAAGAGCATGCTGTATATGTCTCCCATCGAACCGGACTGCTCCGGGGTGCTGGATGACGGTCAGTTCATCTATGACGGTCATGCGACACAGCCCACCATCGAGGGCCCGAAGCTGTACAAGAGAAACGGCTATTACTATATCTTTGCTCCGGCAGGGGGCGTGAAGCCCGGCTGGCAGACCGTACTGCGGTCGAAAAATATTTATGGTCCCTGGGAAGAAAAAATTGTCCTGCACCAGGGCAATTCTCCCGTCAACGGACCTCACCAGGGCGCCTGGGTGGATACGCCGGACGGACAGGACTGGTTCTTACATTTTCAGGATGTGGGCAATGCGGGACGTATCGTACATTTACAGCCCATGCACTGGGAGAACGACTGGCCGGTGATCGGAGTAAATGCCGTGGACGGCTGTGGTGAGCCGGTACTGCGTTATAAGAAGCCGGAAGTGGGAGCTACATACCCCATCGATACCCCGGAGGACAGCGATTTCTTCGAAGGCGATCGTTTAGGACTACAATGGCAGTGGAATGCCAATTATAAAAGGGAATGGTACGAGCTGAAAGACGGTCAGCTCCTTCTCCATGCACAGGCGGCGGATCCGAAGACACAGCTGTGCGACATCAGTAATCTGTTATTGCAGAAGTGGCCTGCACCGGAATTCTCTATTACCACCTGTCTGCATCTGGAGCAGATGAAGGACGGTGATGTGGCAGGACTGGTATCGCTGGGCGGATGTTATACAGCACTTGCAGTTCAGAAAATACACGGCAAAATGAGCCTGCAGCAGCGCACCGGCAACTGGACGAAGGACGATGAAGTGCGCACCAGTCTGGGCGAATGGAACAGTGATGTCATTTATATCCAGATGAAGGTGGAGAAGGAGACTTATCGCACGTTCTACGTGGGAACCACGGAAGAAAATTTACAGCCTGTGGGACAGATGGTGGAAGCAACTCCGGGCCGCTGGGTCGGTGTCAAGGACGGACTGTTTGCCATCAACGAACAGGGTGCGGCTGGCGGTTCGGTGGCTGCGGATTATTTTGTATATCAGGAACTGTAACTATTTATAGGGCGAAGTAACCACTATGAGCAAATAACATGCAAGCATGTTATTCAGGAAAGCCTAGTAGAGGCGATTTTGCGAATGGGGTGCTGAATAGTTACTGAATCATAAAATTACATTTCTATTTACAATGCAATGACAATGTGCTATTTTGGCAGATGTTAATGTAAGGATAAAGGAATGATGTAAATTATGACGGAAGAGAAAACAATGTTATTTTCACAGGATGCATTGAGAAAATTACTGTGGCCGCTGATCATAGAACAGTTTCTGGCAATCGCAATGGGAATGGCTGACACAGTGATGGCGGCCAGCTGTGGAGAAGCCGTGGTATCCGGAATCTCCCTGGTGGACAGTATCTGTGTGTTATTGATCGGTCTGTTCACGGCCATGGCAAGCGGCGGTGCAGTTGTGGCGGCGCAATATATGGGACACGGAGATAAGGAAATGGTAGGCCGGGCCTCCAATCAGCTGTTTATAGCGGTTGGGGGTGTGGCCCTTCTGTTTATGGCCATAGCATTGGTCTGGAACAGGGGACTGCTGGCATTGCTTTACGGCAATGTGGAAGCGGATGTCATGAGTGCTGCAAGAATTTATTTTTATATTGTGGCGGTGTCCTTTCCTTTTCTGGGAATTTATAACGGTGGTGCAGCTCTGTTCCGTGCGGTAGGAGATTCCAAGGTGTCCATGAAGGTATCTCTGGTGGCAAATCTGGTAAATATTGCAGGAAATGCCATTTTGATCTACGGTGTTGGAATCGGTGCTGCAGGAGCGGCGTTGTCCACGCTTTTTTCCAGAGTATTGTCTGCGGTGATGATCGTAGTGCTGCTTAAGAAGAGTGACAAAATCGTAATGAGCAATGATTGGCGTCTGGATACCGAAATTCTTGGGAAAATCCTGTACATCGGTGTACCGAACGGTCTGGAGAACAGTATTTTCCAGATCGGTAAGCTTCTGACCACCAGTCTGATCGCCGGTTTTGGAATGGCAGCTACGACGGCAAATGCCGTAACGGGCAGCATTGCGAGCTTTCAGCAGATTCCCGCCAATGCCATCGGTGTGGCAATGATCACTGTGATCGGACAGTGTATTGGCGCAGGAGAGACAGAGCAGGCAGTATATTATCTGAAAAAAATGATGAAAGTAGCATATACCTGTATGATCCTGCTGGGCATTCCCATGATTATTTTTGCTCGACCGATCTGCGGAATCTATCATCTGAGTCCGGAGACAATGAAAATAACTGTTTTTCTGTTATGTTACAGCTGTGTATGTTGTATGCTGGTGCATCCGTTGTCCTTTGCACAGTCGAATGCGCTTCGCGCTGCGGGAGATGTGAGATTCACCATGATCGTGGCGATCGCTTCCATGTGGCTCTGCCGTGTGGGCATGGCATATATTTTGGGACAGGGTCTGGGACTCGGCGTCATCGGCGTCTGGATCGCTATGACCATGGACTGGGTCGTACGGGCATTTTTGTTTACTAACAGGATACGGACGGGAAAATGGCTGAAGTATAAGGATCGGCTGGTGAAGTAAATCATGGTACTGTGCTAAAGTTTTACATTGACAGAATTTGTAATGTGTTTTAGCATGTTTTTATAGAAATAAAGTCGGGGTCAAGCATGTGGGCTTAGACCTTTTGATCCTGGCATCATAGAAAAATACATAAGCACATAAAGTGCAGAAATGAGGCAGAACATGAGTAAAAAGCCCTATGCAGAGCGTAATTTAAAATTTGAGACATTGCAGTTACATGTGGGACAGGAGCAGCCCGATCCCGTGACCGGTGCGAGAGCTGTTCCCATTTATCAGACATCTTCTTATGTTTTCCGCAACTGCGACCATGCAGCAGCACGCTTTGGACTGGAAGATTCCGGTGAGATCTACGGTCGTCTGGGCAACCCTACCCAGGGTGTCTTCGAACAGCGTATTGCGGCATTGGAGGGCGGTACCGCAGCTCTGGCAGTAGCCAGCGGAGCAGCAGCCATCTGCTATACGATCCAGAACCTGGCAAAACAGGGAGATCACATTGTTTCTGCAAATAATATATACGGCGGAACCTACAATCTGCTGGCGCATACCCTGGTGGACTACGGTGTGACTACTACTTTCGTGGCTCCTTCCGATTATGACAGGATCGAAGCAAGCTTCCGGGAGAACACCAAGGCGCTCTACATCGAGACCCTGGGCAATCCCAACTCGGATGTGGTAGACATCGAGCGCCTGGCACAGATCGCTCATGCACACAAGGTGCCTCTGGTAGTGGACAATACTTTTGCTACCCCTTATCTGGTACGACCTTTTGAGTACGGCGCAGATATCGTGGTACATTCTGCAACCAAATTCATCGGCGGACACGGCACCAGCTTAGGCGGAGTGATCGTAGAGAATGGTAAATTTGACTGGGAGGGCAGTGGCAAGTTCCCTCATCTGTGCACTCCGAATCCCAGCTATCATGGTGTGACTTTCACTAAGGCAGCACCGGGCGCGGCTTTTGTGACCGCTATCCGTGCCATGCTCCTTCGTGATATGGGCGGCTGCATTTCCCCTGTTCATGCATTTATTTTCTTACAGGGACTGGAGACACTGTCTCTGCGCGTGGAACGTCATGTGGAGAATGCACTGAAAGTTGTACAGTATCTGAACAATCATCCTCAGGTAGAGCGTGTGCATCATCCTTCCGTATCCACCGATCCGGAGCAGCAGGAGTTGTATAAAAAATATTTCCCGAACGGAGGCGGTTCCATCTTCACATTCGAAATCAAGGGCGGCAAGGAGACAGCGAAAAAGTTCTGTGATAATCTGGAGCTGTTCTCACTTCTGGCAAACGTGGCAGATGTGAAGTCTCTGGTCATCCATCCGGCTTCCACCACCCATGCACAGCTGTCTGAGGAAGAGCTGAATGAGCAGGGAATCTACAGCAATACGATTCGTCTGTCTATCGGTACGGAGAATATTGATGATATCATCGAGGATCTGGAAGGCGGTTTCCAGTCTGTTTAAGGAGAGACCATGCTTTCATTAGCTGTTTTCTATTTTGTATTTTTAGGAACAGAGTATCTGTTTGATAACCGGATGGCGTTATATACGGATCCCACAGGAGTAGTGCTGGCGCAGAGCTATATCCTGGGCGTCAGCGTGTTTGGTTTCCTGGCATATTCTCTGATAGAAAAATGGAAAAGCAAATCCGGGAATCCCACTGCGTTCAAGGCAGCGGGATTCTTCTTGCCGGTGCCGGTGATCGCAGGATATGTACTGTTGCTTACCGGGACCGGGTACCGGGTACTATTGGGCAGCGGGTGTTTTCTGTTCCTGATACTGGGATATCTGGGCAGCAGGACACATTACCTGGCGGCACAGTTGCTTAGGGGAAGCAGACATCCGGCGAAGACTGTGAGTGTGGCTTATGCTGTGGGGCTGCTCCTTCAGTTTCTGAACCACAATCTGTTGTGGGGAGAGACAGTGGAAGGTATCTTCCTGGCGGTAAGTTTTGTGGTGCTGTGGATACTGACTGTCGGAATGGCGCAGGATGCATTGTCTGGATATCACCGGAGACAGAAGGCAGAGGACGGCGAAACGGTGTCGGTGAAAAACATGCAGGACGGTGCTGCTGCGGAGCGGATTACATGGAAGAATCCCCGGCTGGCAGGTGTAGCATTACTGGTGACGGTTGTTCTGATGACATGTATCTTCGCAACGCTGGACAATGCTGTGACCCTGGCACATGCTGCAGGTACCATGGATATCGGCCAGTGGCCGAGACTGTTCTTAGCACTGAGCGGACTTTTGGCAGGAGTACTGTTTGATCTGAATAACGGAAGATATCGTGGACTGATCATGTATGCGGTGACGATCCTGTCGACCATCTGTGTGCTGATCATCGAAAGCGGCGGATCGTTTCTGCCGGGACTGTTGATCTTCTATGTGTCTGCGGGATTTTTCGTGGTGTTTTTCACGAACGGATTTCTCCAGTTGTCCTATCGCATGCAGGATGGCAGGCTATGGGCAGGTATGGGAAGAGCGGCGAACAATCTGGGCGCTGTGATTACAGGAGTAGCTTCTGTAAGCCTGCTGACCGGAGAAAATCATATCCTGACAGCTGTACTGGCACTGGTGCTGTTCGTGCTGATCAGTGTGGCACTGTTGTGGTATTATAGTTGTACGCAGATTGTAAAGACTCCCGAAGAAATGGAAAGTCGCGAAATGTCTGGCAGTCAGAGCCGGCTGGAGAGATTTGCGGAAGCTTATGATCTCACGGAACGGGAGAGGGAAGTGCTGCAGCTTTTGCTGTTGTCCGATGATGGAATGCAGGAGATCGCTGACAGCCTCTTTGTCTCACGCGCGATGCTCTATCGGCATGTTTCTGCGCTGAATGAGAAGACCGGCACCAGGAGTCGCATCGGACTGATCCAGTTCTACTACAACTGGGAAGAAGATAAGAAATAGCGAGAGAACGAGAAAGGCACAGCCCTGTGAGGGACTGTGCTTTTTTAATTCATAGGAAATTTCTTCCTATGAATTAAAAAAGCTCCGCAGGGATCGCACCGCGGCGGTTATGAAATATGTCGCAAAAGCGACCCGCCGCAGGCGGAGAATCTCGC
>ERZ833608.2224-NODE-2224-length-10721-cov-4.514532_pt1 | contig 10721 bp, 5 predicted proteins | sample MGYA00519694_ERZ833608 | MGnify/ENA primary metagenome ERZ833608 (study PRJEB31850, sample SAMEA3708742) | human gut metagenome | biome: human gut; feature: human-associated habitat; material: faeces | place: China | collected 2014 ... | reverse complement strand
TGATTTGCTCATTAGAAAACCTTGATGAAGAAGGAAATTTCAAGGAAAAGGCTGCTATATTCCAAAAGCGTACAATTAAGCAGGAGAAAGTTGTTACAAGCGTTGACACAGCCAGTGAAGCATTGACCGTATCTCTTTCAGAAAAGGCTGTTGTTGATCTTCCGTATATGAGTGAACTTTCCGGAAAAGATACCAAAGAAATTGTGGAAGAACTTCGCGGTGTCATATTTGAAGACCCAATCACCGGAAAATGGGAGACTGCAGATGAATATTTAAGCGGTAATGTCCGGGAAAAACTCAAAATTGCAACATCTTACGCAGAAACAAAACCTGAGTTTAGCATTAATGTGCAGGCACTTAAACAGATACAGCCCCAAAATCTCGATGCCTCAGAGATAGAGATCAGGATTGGTGCCACATGGATTGATCCAAAATATATCAATGATTTCATGCGTGATACGTTCCAGACACCGGAGCATTTATTCCGCAGAGATACGATTGGGGTGCAGTTTTCGGGTGTGACCGGAGAGTGGAATGTAAAGGGCAAAAATGCGGACTATGGCAATACGCTTGTCAACATGACATACGGTACAAGCCGGGTAAATGCCTATAAGATACTGGAAGATTCCCTGAACCTCAAAGATACGAGAGTATATGACACCATTGAGGAGGATGGAAAGGAAAAGAGAGTCCTCAATAAAAAGGAAACCATGATTGCAAGCCAGAAGCAGGAAGCAATAAGGGAGGCATTTAAGGACTGGGTATTCCGTGATCCGGAGCGCAGGCAGGCGCTATGTGCCAAGTACAACGAGCTTTTTAATTCCACCAGACCGAGGAAATATGACGGTTCGCATTTAAAGTTTCCGGGCATGACACCGGACATTACGCTCCGCCCTCATCAGCTCAATGCAGTGGCACACCAGCTTTACGGAAATAATACCCTTCTTGCCCACTGTGTCGGGGCAGGAAAGACCTTTGAAATGATTGCTGCAGCAATGGAGAGTAAGCGGTTAGGTCTTTGCCAAAAGAGCTTATTTGTCGTGCCGAACCACCTGACAGAGCAGTGGGCGAGTGACTTTTTACGGTTATATCCGGGAGCGAATATCTTGGCTGCCACGAAAAAGGACTTTGAGCCTGCCAACCGTAAGAAATTCTGTTCCCGTATCGCAACCGGGGACTATGATGCGGTCATTATCGGGCATAGTCAATTTGAAAAAATTCCGCTGTCCACCGAAAGACAGGTAGCCATGATTGAGCGTCAGATCGAGGAGATTGAAATGGCAATCGAAGCGGTTAAGGCAGAAAAGGGCGAGCGTTATACTATTAAGCAGATGGAAAAATCAAGGAAAGCATTGCAGGTGCGTCTTGATAAATTAAATGATCAGAGGCGGAAAGATAATGTCGTAACCTTTGAGCAGTTGGGTGTAGACAGGCTGTTTGTGGATGAGAGCCACAATTACAAGAACCTGTTCCTTTATACGAAAATGAGGAATGTAGCTGGTATTGCACAGACAGAAGCGCAGAAGTCCTCCGATATGTTTGCCAAGTGCCAGTATCTTGATGAAATCACAGGCGGCAAGGGTGTAACTTTTGCGACCGGAACGCCAATTTCCAACAGCATGACGGAGCTTTATACGAATATGCGTTATCTCCAGTATGGTACGCTTCAGAAGCTGGGACTGGGACATTTCGATGCGTGGGCGGCTTCTTTTGGGGAAACACAGACCGCCATAGAACTTGCACCGGAGGGAACCGGATACCGGGCAAAGACAAGATTTGCGAAGTTTTTCAATCTTCCGGAGCTGATTGCACTTTTCAAGGAGAGTGCGGACATTCAGACACCGGATATGTTAAAACTTCCTGTGCCGGAAGCAGAGTATGAAAATGTGGTGTTAAAGCCGAGTGAATTTCAGAAAGAAATGGTGGCTTCTCTTGCGGAACGTGCTGAAGCAGTCCGGGACAGACAGGTGCAGCCTTACGAGGACAATATGCTAAAGATTACAAATGACGGAAGAAAGCTGGCACTTGACCAGAGGCTGCTCAACGATATGCTTCCGGATGAGGAAAATTCTAAAGCGGCAACATGTGTGGAGAAAGCCTATGAGATATGGGAGAACACCAAAGAGCAGAAGTCAGCACAGTTGATTTTCTGTGATTTATCGACACCGAAGGGTGATGGCACTTTCAATGTGTATGAGGATATAAAAAACAAGCTCATGGAAAAGGGAGTGCCGGAGCAGGAGATCGCATTTATCCATGATGCCAATACAGAACTTAGAAAAGCGGAGCTGTTTGCAAAAGTAAGAAGCGGACAGGTTCGTTTTTTATTAGGTTCCACAGCAAAAATGGGAGCCGGTACGAATGTGCAGGACAGATTGATTGCACTGCATCATCTGGATGTGCCTTGGCGTCCTTCTGATATTGAACAGCAGGAAGGTCGTATTTTACGACAGGGCAACCAGAATGATAAGGTCAAGATATTTCGTTATGTTACGGAAGGTACGTTTGACAGTTATTCGTGGCAGCTCATCGAGAATAAACAGAAATTCATCGGACAGATCATGACCAGCAAATCCCCGGTGCGAAGCTGTGAGGATGTGGACGAAGCGGCACTTTCCTATGCAGAAGTCAAGGCACTTGCCACAGGTAATCCCTACATAAAAGAAAAAATGGATCTCGATATTCAAGTATCAAAGCTGAAACTGATGAAGGCAAACCATACCAGTCAGAAGTACAGGCTGGAGGATAACATCACACAACATTATCCGCATCAGATCGCCATTTTCAAGGAGCGTATCGAAGGCTTTACCGCTGATATGAATAAATATGCGAAAAATAAGCCGGAGGATAAGGAGCAGTTCTTTATGCAGGTGGGTGGAAAATCATACACCGACAAAAAGGAAGCTGGAACTGCAATCATAGCCATGTGTAAGGAGATTAAAGGCATCAATGCCAGTGCGGATGTAGGTGAATATCTTGGCTTTAAGCTGAATGTAACCTTTGATTCTTTTAACAATAAGTTTGTGATGAATGTCAAGGGAGCCATGAGCCACCCGATGGAGGTCGGCTCTGACCCGCTTGGAAATATCACAAGAATCAACAATGTACTGGAAGCCATGCCGGCACAGCTTGAGGAAGCACAGACGAAGCTATCCAATGTGGAACATCAGCTTGAAACAGCAAAAGCAGAAGTAGACAAGCCGTTTCCGCAGGAAGCGGAGCTTTCCGAGAAACTGGAACGTCTTGCAGAACTTAATGCCTTGCTTAACATGGATGAAAAGGGCGATGATGCGATTGGCATGGATGACGAAGCCACGGAACCGGAAAAACCACATGAAGATGTGAAATCGGTGGATGAAAAAGGGGATGAGGTTGCTGATATGCCAGCAAGGTAGAGTAATCTTGGAAAACCGGTTACGGATAATAAGCTGTCAGACCGACCAGCAGAACGGACTTCATTGCAAGAAAGGCTCGCAGCAATGAAGGCAAGAGTGTCTGGGACACCTGCAGGAAGGGATGCAGTAGATAAGGCAAAGGGGAAAGATCAGATTTTATAAAAAGTTTTATTCCCAACTTTATTCCCAACCTGTCAGAACTATTCGGGTTGGGAATAAAAGCAGGATTATTAAAATGTTATAGCAGTTGATGTAAGGGCAGTCAGTAGTGGCTGCCTTTTATCGTACAAAATGGAGGTCATTTATGGCAGAAAATAATACAGAAAAACAGCGTGTGCAGGAGCTTACGGATAAACTGGAGCAGGGATTGCAGGATTTATTCAACAGTGACAGTTACCGCAATTATCTTAGCACGATGTCAAAATTTCATAATTATAGTTTTAACAACACGTTATTAATTGCGATGCAAAAGCCTGACGCTACGCTAGTGGCCGGATACAAGGCTTGGCAGAAGAATTTTGAGCGTCATGTAAATAAAGGGGGAAAGGCAATCCGTATCCTTGCACCTGCACCTTATAAAATTAAAGAGGAACGGGATAAGATTGATCCGGTTACACAAGAGTTGTTGCTTGATAAGGACGGAAATCCGCAGAAAGAGGAAGTCGAGATAACAATTCCGGCATTCCGGGCAGTATCCGTTTTTGATGTGGCGCAGACAGACGGAAAGCCGATACCGGAACTTGCGGCAAAGGAGCTTCTTTCAGATGTGGAAGGATATCAGGATATGATTCATGCAGTAGAAGCCATTTCACCAGTACCGATTGAACTGGAGGAGATTGCAGGAGATTCCAAAGGCTATTATGACAGGGAAGCAAAGCGGATTGCGGTACAGGAAAACATGAGCGAGAGCCAGACATTAAAGACCATGATCCATGAGGCGGCTCATTCTAAGCTGCACAGTAAGGAAGTGGAGCAGGATGAGCAAATGCGAAAAGACCGCAACACCAAAGAGGTGGAAGCGGAGAGCATTGCTTATACGGTATGCCAGCATTTTGGAGTGGACACTTCCGATTATTCCTTTGGATATATTGCCGGATGGAGCAGTGGCAGAGATACCAAGGAACTGAGAGCTTCCATGGATACGATACGGAGGACAGCTTCGGAGTTGATTACCGGGATAGAGGAACAATTACAGGAATTACAAAGGAACAGGGAAGTATCACAGGAACAGACAAAGGAAAGTATTCTCCTCATACAGAATACTGACCTTTCAGAGTTCAGTCTGCTTGATGTTTATGGCATGGACAGACCGGAATTGATGCAGGCATTATCGGAAATGTCGGATGATGACAAGTTGAGCATACAGGCGTATTTGGAGAGCAAAGGCGCATGGACGGCAGAAATCGGCAATCAGGATTCCGGAGAGTACGGAGAGTATCATCTGGATGTGCGTTATAACACGGATACAGATGAGCTGATTGATATGAAGGAGAGAAAGGCAGCCCATGATAAGGCAATGCAGGAAGAACTTGCAGAGAGTGATTCCAACAGGGAAGCACAGCTCTTGTATGGAAATACTGACAAATATGGCATTTATCAGTTAAAGGATAATCCGGAACTGGATAAGTTTCGTTTTGAAGGAACGGAAAGCTTGAAGCGTATGGGAATAACCAAGGATAATTTTGATGCAGTATTGCCGGAAAATTATAAGCTCGTGTATATGGGAGAACTGGCAGAATTGCAGGGGCAGACACAATCGGAAACATTGGAAGCAATCTATACAAAGTTCAATATTGACCATCCGGCGGATTACAAGGCACATTCCCTGTCGGTTAGCGATATTGTGGTATTACATGAGAACGGGGAAAACACCGCACACTTTGTAGATTCGTTTGGATTTACAGAGCTGCCGAAGTTCATGCTGACACTGGAGGGCAAAGAGAATGAGATAGAGACGGAGCTTGCGGTTCATATCGCAGACCGTTATATCCTGATGCACGAATGTGAGGAGGGATATGATTATTCCATTCTGGATGAACAGTACCATTTGCTGGATGGCGGTGTCTACGATAACCCGGATATTACCATTCGCAGGGCAATGGATATGGTGATTGCAGATTTGAAAGAACCGAGGTTTTCAGCGGTCACAGAGCAGTATTATCGTGATGAATTTTTGCAGGGCGAGGTGTATGCAGGTTCCGAAGCAGAGATTGTTGATTTTGAGGAACTTTCGGAGAAAGCCGAGGAAGTGGAACAGGCAGATTTGGAAGCAAAGCAGGCAGAATTTAGAGAGAACAATCCGGATGTGGTTGCAGATTTCCGGGCAAGGACGGAAGAACTGTTTCACAGTCTGGACGGACAGAGTGCGGAAGATATTGAAAAAACAGTGTATGCTTATGTGCAATCGCAGATTGATGAATACGGTCTGGATGCAGAAATTGTGGATGTGGTGGTATCCGGGAGTCGTTGCAGGGGCATAGAAAAGGAAAATTCAGATTTGGATGTAGTAGTAGAATACACAGGTTCCACCAGAGAAGATGACCTTTTCAATATGCTGCATGAGGACAGCATTTATATCGCAGGCATTCAGGTGGATATTAACCCGATCACAGAGGGCAGAACCGGAACACTGGAGACATATCTGCCGGAGGTGGAAACCTACCTGCAGGAGAAGGCACAGCAGGAGCAGACCAACAATCAGCTTGTCACGCAGGGCAGAGAAAACGCACTGGAACAGCAACCGGAAAAAGAAAAAATGATAGAAGAAAAGACACTTTCAGAATTGGAAAAAGAGCCAGTGGTTGAACCGGAGACAGTCCATATCACATTTACGGTTGCAGAATGTGGCGAATTTCACACTATGGGAGAGTTCCATGAGGGTATTGAAACGATAGAGGAAGCTATGCAACTCTACAATGTCATTGATCCGTCCCGTATGCACGGAATCCCTTCGCTTGGTGTAAATATGCACATTGACGGTACAGAAGAATGGGAAGATGAGGAAGCGGATATTGTCAGAGGAAATTGCATAGATGTGGATTTTCTGAATTACACACCAGAGCTTCGGGATACCCCCACAGTGCAGGATGCCCTTAAAAAACTGATTGCAGCATATCCGGATAAAGAGGTTAATGACAGGGAGACAAAGGAAGCAAAGATACAGACGATTGCGACAGAACTTGACCAGTTATCCTATGATATTGACACTTTTGAATATAGAGACTCGGTACCGGACAGGGAAGCACAGGTTCAAATGATTGCAAATGATATAAGAAGCGGTAATGTGAAGCCATTACAGATTTTTTTGCAGACATCTATTGATGAGGGGATAGATGCAGACAGCGAAAGACAGGCAAAGGAATTGCTTGCAAAGCTGGCAGAATATAAGCCACTTGCCAAAATCGAGGAGCTGGAGGAACAGAATTATAACATGATTGATGACAGGCTTAATAATGGTGTGGAGAAATTCAATCGTGAGGAAGAAAAGAAAGAACAGGCGGAAAAGCCGCAGGCGCGTTCTTCCTTAAAGGAACGTTTGGCAGCCAAGCAGACGGAAGTGGCACAGGGCAAGAAAGATTCCAAAGAGCAGGAAAAATCAAAGAATACACACAGGGAGATGTAAGAATATGAATAATCCATTTACGGTAGAAGAAACGAATTTGATATGTATTTTCCAGAGTGACAGCAGGACAAAGGTTATAGAGGACATTCATAAGGCTATGAAGCATATCGACGATGATGAGCTTTTAGAATTGTCGGTGCGTGTGGCAGGAAAACTGGAAAGCATAGGTGATGAAGAATATGCCGGATTAGTGTTGGAAGCGGCAGAATAAAAATATGGTAGTCATTAGGTGTCTCCCTTTTGACTACCGTTTTTTATTAAAAATTAAAGAGGAGCCGGATCACTCCGACTCCTCCAAGTATGTGTCCGCAAACACATACCCCAATTGCTATCTATAATATACTATAGGCAGGTAAAATATGCAAGCATTATATGGAATTTTTTAAGATGTTTAAGCGAGAGAACAAATCAGGATGAATCGTAATAGCTGAAACATTCGGGTTTACAGAAGATTCGTATTCTCTTGTAATCTTTTCAAATTCACGGATGAATGATTTGATTTCTGTTTTAGAGACTTTCAGTAATTTTAAGTAGTAACAGATAAGGATAATGTAATCGCCGATAGTCTTGAAATTTATGTACGGCATCCCCATTTCTAAAATCAGGCATTGTTTCATTGGTCTTGAAGGGTCCATTTTTTTGAAACGGGTATCATATACAACATCGTTGTGAGCAATGGCATTTCTTAAATCTTTTAAGGCATATACATATTTATAAAGTAATTCCCGGTAAGTATCACTTGATAGATTGATACCGATGGTACGAGATACTTTTTCACGCATATCAATAGTCAGGCATGAAAGCAAATATCCAAAATCGCCCATAGTGAGAATTTCAAATATTGCCCATAAGGGAACTTCATTGTAATTGACATTATTATAAAAATGAGTGATTTTCGGATTCTCTTTTCTGTATGCAGCAGCAATGGCATTTTGTATGGAGCCTTGAAGATTCAGTTTGTTGTTCTGGTATTTCTTCTTTATATCCTCACGAGTTCCGGCAGGAGCATTCTTGTAGCTGCTGATTGCCTTATCGTACATATCATAGATACTGCTGGAATCAATTTCTGACATAATGGTGTTCAACGCAATATTTTTAAGTGCAGTTTCTATAAACATCATTTTTCCATATAAAAGAGATTTTAATTTTGTATCATATTGTATGGTTGCGTTAATCTCATTATATGAAGTGAATGGAAGTCTGTTAGAGGAAGATACAAAAAAACGGTATCCTTTATATCCATGAAAATATCCGGTATTGATTAGTTGTTGCTTTTGTGAACTCCCTGAGATGGAAATTCCATTATCCCTAAGATGTCGCATTAAAGCATCGGGTGATTTGTAATCAATATTTGCCATAATCTCTCCTAAGTATTTGTAATAATAAATTAAGTATAATACATGCGTTAAACATTAACAAGCTACAAGATGCGATTATTCTTTTTCCTGGACTGCTCTGAGGTAAAATCAGGGTGTGTCTGACCGAGGTATTGATTCAGATTTTCCAGTTTTCGGTTTAATGATTGAACCTCTTTTTCATAATCTTTATAGGTGGAAGTTAGTTCATTTTTCTGTTTCATCAGTTCCTGATATTCTGCTTTTAGCTTATCAACATTTAATCCTTTTAAGTTTATCCCAGTCTGCTCAAGTACACGTCTTGCACCGCCATATAGAATGAGCTGGCTTTCGTATCGGCGGAAATATGCGTCTGGGTTCTTTGATTTTTTATAGGCAATGTGATAGGAGCGGTTGGTTTTGTACTGCTTGGCATATTTGATGATTTCTGCAAGGTCTTTCATGCGGTGTTCCAGCTTCACAACGCTCTGTTTGGCAGATTTTCCGGCTTCGGTTTTTACAGTAATCTGATGCTTCAGATCGGAGAGAGAACCAACTTCATTATAGCTTTGTGCAGCAATCTTCAAATTCTCGATAGTTGCCCATTGTTGGAGTCCGGGACTGCCTTGGAATTTTTCATCAGAAGTATCAATGAGCCTGCGGGAAGAGTAGTCTTTTTTCGGTATAACAGTTTTTCGCTCCCGTTTTACTTCGATGCGTTCCCGGATACGTTCCTTTGTGTATTCCTTACCAAGCGATTTCGCACTGCCACGGACAAAACGTTCTTTATCCAGAGGACGGAAAGAGATGTATTTGGCAGCACTTTCTTCAAAAGATTCCCCTTTGATTTCATATCCTTTGGCTCTCATTAAAAGTAAAAAATCTTCGTATGTGGAAGCCGACTTAATGCAAAAATTGATGTCCCTTCTAAGCTGAGTTTTCCAAGTAGAGCCATTCTGATCAGACTGCCATTCTTTGTATTTTTTACCACGTTCACCACCCGGAATGATGATGGAAAGGTTATGCTCTTTGCATAGATCATCACTTAGTTTCCGGATGTGGTAATACGACTGTTTGCAGTCGTGATATTTGTTATGCTCGATGTTATCAGCAGCACAAAATATGATGTGATTATGAATATGTCCTTTATCAATGTGTGTGGTGAGAACATACGAATATTTCCCATCTAAAACCTTGTCAGCAAGTTCTTTTCCAATGCGGTGAGCTTCCTCATAACTGACTTCTCCCGGAGCAAAAGCCTGTATCAGATGATAGGCTTTGTTAGGACTGTTTTCCCTGCAATGGTCAAGGGTGTACTTAAAGTCAATCGCTGCTGTTTCTGGTGCACACGCATAAGATGAAACATAGATTTGCTCATCCGTTTTGTCGGGGTTGCAGATGTAATCTATTGCTTTATCAACGGTTGCTTTGATAGCATGGATTTTTGTGTATGCCATACTTTATTCATCAACTCCTTTACTTCGTTTATATCTTCCTTATAAATGTTTCCGGTGCTGTTTACCCGCTTGGCAATCTGGTTCAGATTATTGCCGATACGGGCGAGCGTGGTGTTGTATTCCCGCAGGTGTTCGTAGTTTACATCGTAGACATAGCCATACAAAATCAGATGCCGAATAAATGCGGATTTGCTCTTCATGCCGGAGGCTTTCCATTTCTGATCTAAGATGTATTGCTCGTCATCGCTGAGATAGATTTTAAGTTCATTTTGTCTTTCTCGGTTTGCCATTGCAGTATCAGTCCTTTCCTTATTTGTATAAAAGATTTTCAAATATGCCGTAGCCGGCGGTTGTTTTTTGCTTTTAGGGGGACAGGGGGATATGCCCCATGCAAGCCAATTTCTGCAAGTTTTCACTTGGTAGAAACTTGCGGAAATGGTGCCTGTGAGGGAACACAGGCAGTGCTTGCTATTCTTCTGCAAATTACCCGTAGGGAATTTGCGTGTTGCGTGAGTATAGGCGAGCGGTTTGCAACACAGTAGGGCGTTACCGCCCTTGTTATGGATAGCGTTGATAATTCGACTTTGCAGTTGGGCAGAAGCAATAAAAAACTGCCACGGTTCATAAGGGCATGGATTGCCCGTAAAAACTCCATAGCAGTTTGTGTGACTTTTTATGATTTTTGATTCTATCCATAATGATTTTATCAATGGGAAAGGGGAAAGTCAATGGCTGGAGAGAGATAAAAGATTTACAGAGAAATTTAGGGGAATAAGCAAAGATACTGCATATTCTGCATTTAAAATTAGAATTGGAAAACCAGAAGAGAGGGGGTGAAGCATGAATACCGTACATCGTAGAACGGAAATAATCAATATTCTTATTATCAGACGACATACAACAGCGAATGAAT
>ERZ833608.2212-NODE-2212-length-10752-cov-3.744601_pt1 | contig 10752 bp, 5 predicted proteins | sample MGYA00519694_ERZ833608 | MGnify/ENA primary metagenome ERZ833608 (study PRJEB31850, sample SAMEA3708742) | human gut metagenome | biome: human gut; feature: human-associated habitat; material: faeces | place: China | collected 2014 ... | reverse complement strand
AATAAATAACAGATGTATGTACAGACACTAAACATAAAAAACAATATTATGTATGCATATGTAATTCCAACATATTCTATACATGTTGCCATAATAAACAAGCTCACAATTGATGCTATATTTTCAGATGTTCCCACCAATGAGAAAAAACTGCTCATAAATTGTTTTGGCGCTACTTTTTTCTGCAGAACATCCAAATGCTGATAGAAAACATAAAACAAAATAACTGATACCGGCAATAGGAATAATGCTAATTGAGTATTTATCATACTAAATGCAAATATGATTGCTATGAGCCATACAAAAATCATTATTTTTTTATTACTCATCTTCATCCGATTATAAATCATAGTTCCTACTAAATTACATGCTTGAAAAGCAACATAAATAATCCCAAAATAACGTACTGGAATTCCTCCTTGCTGATATAGAACCTGCCAATATTGAAAAAAAGGTTGTACAAATAGTGTTGCTGATGCAAATAACAATATCATATAAAGCAATGGCTTTGATGATTTCAAAACACAAAATCCCACTTTTAATTCATCTCTTAAGTGTCTTTGTTCCCTTTCTTTCTGACCTGACGTTTGTGAAAAAACACATAATGCAGCCATTAAAAATGCCAAAACGAAAAGCATTAATGAAATAGCATACATATAGCTATGCATTTTCTCATAAAATAAACTTCCCAGCAAACCGCCTGCTATTGAAGAAATACTCATTACATAAGATGATGCTACTGAATAAGCTTTTATGTCCCGTTGTTCTTTTTCAAATTCTAAAACCACTTCTGCTTCCAACGTTCCCGACTTCAATGCAACGCTTAATCCATATAATACATAGGCGAATAAAATAACTATAAAGTGATCACTGAAAAACCCTATCAATAAATAGGAACAAAACAATGTAACAACAGCTGCCATATAAATTTGTTTTCTTCCAAATAAATCTGCCCATATTCCACTTGGAAATTCAGTAACCATTGCTACTATCATAAAAACAGATTGTAACGTGGCAATTCGAACTAAATCAAAACCTTGTTCCAATAAAAAAATAGTCAGGATCGCATGTGGAAAAGTACGTCCTAAATTCCAAAAAAAATCAGCTGCACATACAAGCTTCGCATTTCTAGTTAGATATTTTATATTTTTGGTCACAAATATATTCCTCCAATAATTGTTTGTCTTAGCTGCTTGTTATTATACAGATATTTTTATTATTTTAAAGGGACATTTTATGCCCTATTTTCTGACACAAAATGTCCCTTTACATTCAACATTCTAATGTTATATCACCATATAGCGATGTATTCATAGATGATAAAGTATAATTTTTATGATAAATATTTTCTTATTATAGATGCGTTTCTTTCTATATAAAACATCTCACTAATACAAAGTGCATATTCAAAATACTTTCGGCACTGTGGCTTCATAAATATGTTTTTCTCTTGTATCAGTTCATTATATATCCACCCTATTTCAAATAAAAAATTATATAATTTACTTGCATCACCGGAATTGAAACAATATTCAATTCCTTCTGTAGCTATTTTTAATGCTTCATCATAACGAAAAATATCTGTAGACAAATTTTTCCGCAATATCATTAACACCGCTGCTTCCTGATCTCTATCCTCTAACCTTACCGTGCTTTGTACCAATTGTTCCCACAATTCATTTACAATCTCCATTCCCTTCTCTGAATTTCCTGATTTTCTACTTAAAATAGCAGTATAATACATTAACATAAACTCCACCCGCGTCAAAAAATGTTTTGTATTATCAGCGCAACATTCTGAAATAGTATATGAAAGTGTGTATTTTAATCTCTCCTGATACTGTTCTGCCGTGATTTTTTCATCCAGATACAACGCTATATCCCTCATACATTCAACAAATTGCCGATTTTGTGCATATTCAGCTTTATCTCCAAGCGTTTGTACCAAATGCTCAAGAAGTTGCAGTTCCTCCCCTTGCACTGCCCTTTTTCCTACCATTTTTATTTTATCCACAAGTATCAAATCCGCATAATTGTCAGTAATAATATCTGCATTATAAATTCCTAACTTTATCTCCAATTCGTCAAAAAGAACTGCAAGCGTTCCATCGTTCGCATCCCGCATACCATTTTCTAATGCTCTATATGTTTTTTCACTACAACATTTTTGGGCAATTTCTTTTATTGCCTTATTTTTTTCTTGTCTGTATATTTTCAAAACTTCATTTAACAAATATACTTCATAAGTCGGCTTTATCTGCCAAAATGTATAATCATCTATATGAAACTCTGCTTTTATTTTGCGAAGCATATTCAACATTTGTTCATAATCTTTCGGTGCCTGCTGATTAATTTTCTGAAACTCTAAAATAATCCCTTCCAGCAATCTGTCCAATCCCTCTATCTTAAAATTTCTTCTTTTTAGTTCGATTGCTTTTTTATAGAATAAAATCTTTTCGTTAATATCCGGTGTATCCATATATGTTCCAAAAACATATACAGCTCTTCCATATATCTCTACGATTTCTTCGCTGTCAAACATTCTCTCTACATAATTCAATAAAAACCGTATCTGTGCATACTCCTCCTGCCATTTGTCTGGATGAACCGTTAACTTTTTCTCTACATAAAGAAGAATATAGCTAATTTCCTCCATACTCAGACAATTTCTCATTGTCAATTGATTCGGATAATTTTTCACTGTACATACAATTGCATTCTGCATCTGTTCTAAATTATTGTCCAAAAAACCTTGCCAAAAAGTACAAAACTGCCAATGTAATTTTTTATCGATATATTTACCTTTATGTCCTTGATAAATAACATGATGTACAGAATCTCCCCGAAGAATTTGAGCAACCGTGTCCCTGCGCCACAAATGATATTCATATTCAGACTTAGACAACATAAAAATAAAATGCCTTAATGATTTTCCTACTCGTTCAAAGAGAATTTGCATCATATAACTATTGGGATAATTTTCATCATTTTCAAAACGCGACAATGCTTTGGCTGACATTAAACCTGCGCTGACATCTTCTTGTGACAATCCCATTGCCTCTCTGATACCTTTATAAATTTTTCCGATTTTCAATGTCTCACTATGCTGATACAAATTTATCCACCTGTTATCATTTTTATAAAATGTCTGACAATATTATATCGTGAAGCATAGCTTCATGATCGTTATCTACACTCGCTTCACTCACCAGTCTTTATTATATCGTGATTTCTTCACTCAATAATTTCGCCATATCTTTTTTACATATTATCTTGTGTACTATCTAACTGTATTGTACATATATCTAAGAGGTTTTTCAATTTACTTGCAGGAATTTTTTCATACAAAAAGACTGCCATTTTCGTGACAGTCTTTAGATTTTGCTCCCGATCTCCCAGTGAATACAAATTTATTCTGTTTTAAGCTTCCGCTTTTTTTGCTTCCCCTTCCGGGAAAATGATTTTATTAACAAAGAAGAATACCACCATGGATACACCACCATTTAATACGGTTGTTCCGATGTTGTAGAGCCAGTCCGGTACAAACATTCCTGCAACAGCAACCCAGATACAGTTGATAGAGTTTACGATACAGGTTACGATACAGAATGCAATCAGATACCACATTCCCTGATACCAAATGTTACCTTTACTGCGAAATACGAAGCTTCTCTGGATTGGGAAGTTGATACACTCACCAACTACCATTGCGATCATATATGCACAGAAATAAGGAAGTCCGCCGTGTGCAGCGTCATAACCGATGATATTCCATTTGAATGTCTCTCCGAATAAAGTAATGTCGATTCCCGGGAATCCGAAATCAACTTTTGGAAGCCCTGCAAATGCAAGTGGTAAAAACAGTAACATAAAATATTTCAGTACTGTGATAAGGTTACTTACAATAACAAATAAACCACCTTCACGAATCCATTTTGATGCGCCCGGATGCTTTTCTGCAAATCCAAGCCATAAGCCTTTGATTTTCTCCATAATATTAATCCCTTTCTCTCTGGACTGCGAAACTCTACTTTACAGTTTCGGAATAACTTTCTGCATTTATGTTCCGCTTTACTTGTCTTAATCCTAACATAAGAATTCCTTTATGGAGAAAAATTGCATAATCTGTGCTTTTTTTAGCATAAATGGTATGGATTATCCTATTAATACCTCTTTTCCTTTAAATGCAAACCCATAATGTCTGATCTGCTCTTTTTCAAAACCTCGTCCCAAAAGTTCCGCATCATAATTTTTTTCTTCAATCTGTGAAAGTGCTGCCTGCACGGTTGCTTCTAAATCTGCTTCCTGTCTGCTATTATGCACCTTAAATTCCATGATCACTGCTGGAAGTCCCTGCCTCTTTCTGTCTCTTGGAATCAGCATGACATCATATCTGCCAAATCCGCTTTCCCGGTTAGAGCGTGTTTCGTAAATATCTGCCTGATCTGCCATAAGACCGAGCACAAATCCATGATAAAACCTTTCCGGTTCACAGTCTGCTCCCTGTCCACTTCCAACATCGAAATAGCTGAACGTTGCCATACAAACTCTCTGCATATAATAATTCATTGCATCCACATCACCCTGTATCAGTGCCTTCACAAATGCATTATAATTCGACAACGATCTGCCAAACCAGCCTTTGAACATGTTTGTAAACATACTGATGGTTTCCAGATTTGTAATGGAAAGTGTGTACCATGGCTCTCTTGTAATGCCCTCATACTTCAGATTTTCCACCTTCAGGTAGCCACCAGCCAAGAGAAGACTCCATACCGCATCCTCGTTCTGCTCTAACTGATCGAACACAATCTGTTCATCTATATTGACTGTAATATTTCCACCATCCAAAAGTGTTTCCATTCTGGTTTTCATTTCCGCTGAACCGGTCTGCAGCAGTTTGTCCACAAGACCATTTGAGCTGGTGGATGCCCAGTATGGCTTCAGTTCTTTTTTATCAAGATAATTCGTAATTGACCATGGATTATAAATATCTTTATGTGATCCAAACGTAAATCCGTCATACCATAATTTTACATCTTCTTTTTTATCACTTAGCTGGTATTTTTCCAGTGCCCCAAATACCTCTTGTTCTGTAAAGCCAAACGCCTCTGTATACTGGTCTGAAGTTGTGCTGACAACGTTAAGATTATTCAAATCCGAGAACATTGACTCTTTGGATACCCGTGTAATCCCTGTCATCAATGCACGTTCCAGCGAACTGTTTGTCTTAAACGTTGCATTGAACAGATTTCGCATAAATGAGGTTAATTCCTCCCAGTATCCATATATATATGATTCCTGCATAGGAGTATCATATTCATCCAATAAGACAATTGCCTTCTTCCCACTTATCCGCCCTAAACATTTGCATAGATAATTCAGACTGTCGCAGGCAGTAACATCATCCATATCTACTCTCTCTGCCAATACCTGCCTATATGCCATCTTCTCTGATTCACTTAGTTTTTCATTTTGGAGCAGATATGCATAATCCTCATACAAACCAGCAATCCGCGATTTGATCTGCTTTTTTGCATCTGCTGCATTATCTGCCTTTACCGATGCAAAGCTTACAAAAATTACCGGATATGTTCCCTGAATTTTTCTGTATGCTTCTTCGTTCCAGATATCTAATCCATCAAATAAATCAGACCGGTCTGCATATATATTAGAGAAGAAACAGTTAAGCATGCTCATATTCAATGTTTTTCCAAACCGCCTTGGTCGCGTGATGAGTGTGACATCATCCTGGCTTTCCCACCATTGCTTTATGAAATCTGTCTTATCAATGTAAAAGCACTGGTTTTCTCTTAAAGCTGCAAAATCCTGCTTTCCAATCCCGATCTTTCTCTGCATCACTGTCCCCCGCTTTCTGCTTCTATGTCATAATACACACTTTGGTAATCTTTTATCTGATACAAATTTCATGTCATTATACGTATTTTTATTATAGCTGTATTTATATATTCATGCAAATATAAATATCCACGCAAATCCCCGTTCATGTAAATGCAAATTCTACGCAAATCCCCATTCATTATCTTGCGTTTTCCTATTCCATAAAAAAGCCCCCGCATGCTCAATTTTCTGAACATGCAGGGACTTTCCTGTCATATTTTAAGTTCTGTTATCCTTGCACGCAGAGTGCCTGATAATCTATTCTTCTTTTTTCTCTTCCGGTGTAACTTCTGCTGTTGTTTTTGCATGTTTTTTGCGATAGCGAACGATCACAAGTGCCATGCAGAGTACTACTAATAATACTGTTACAACATCAATTGTCACGAAGAGTTTTGTCATATTTGACATTCCGCTATCATCAGTAGTATTTGTATAATAACCGCTGTTTGCGATTGTATACATAATATTCTTGCATGATGTGCGAAGTGCGTTATTAAGAGTTGCACTTTCTGTATTTGTCAGCTGGTTAGATGCCTGAGAACTAAATCCGAGCATCAGGTCATTTCCTGTACGAACGCAGTGATCTGTGATCATGTATCCGTAAGAACCATCATAATCTGTGATGACCATTCCCTGGAATCCCCACTCATTACGAAGGATTGTTGTTAATGTGTCTTCATTTGCACATGCCGGAACAGTTCCGATCCAGTTGAAGGAAGACATTACAGCAATCTGTGTTCCGTCAAAATTCTTGATACATAATTCGAATGGTTTTAAGTAAATCTCACGGATTGCCTGCTCATTAGAATATGTAAGTAAGAATGCACATCTGTTTGTCTCCTGGTCGTTTAATGCAAAATGCTTGATGTAATTGTATGTGCCTTTTGTTGCCATCGCATTTACCTGGGCGGCTGCAAGTTTACCTGCAAGTACACCATCTTCCGAATAGTACTCGAAGTTTCTTCCTGCAAATGCAGAACGATGTGTGTTCATTGCCGGACCGTATACACCATAGTTATTTACATCTGCATACTCCTGTCCCATTGCAAGTCCAAGGTCATATAATAAATCTGTATTCCATGTCTGTGCCATTAATACTTCTGTCGGATATGGTGTTCCATAAGTTCCTGTAATGAAGTTGTTAACTCCGGCAGGTCCGTCACAGTCACTTGTTGCAACTTTTCCTACAGAATCGATCTGAGCTGTCTGCCATCCACCAAGGTTTACAAGTAATGACATATCTTCAAAGCTCATCTGATCTAATAACTGATCCCACATCGGATCATCATAAGCCTTGCCTGTTAAATCTGCTAATGTAAGACCATTATCAGATCCTAATGTTGGCATTGTATCTTCTGCATTGTCATATGCTGTAGAGTCATAGTATGCTGTAGAGTTTGCTTCTACTTCTTTTCTTGTTGCATCATCCATTACATAAGCTTCTTCAGCCGGTGCTGCGGTAGCTTCTGCATAGTTTGCAAATCCGTCTGCTCTGGAAAGATAGGTAACATTTCCTGCTGTGTAATCATTTAACTGATTTGTTGCAACAACATTATCTGTTGTGCGTGCACTCTCGCTGTAGTTGATATCTGAATCTACAGTGAAGGTTGCCTGATCTAATACTGTATGGGAATCAGATCTGACAGATACTGTGTATTCGCCGGCTTCAAGAATATATCCGCCGCCTGCTACTTTGATCTCGTTTGCATCATAAGATGCCATATCTTCTTTGTTGATCGTAAACTCAACTGTTTCAGATTCACCCGGTGCGATCTCACCTGTTTTTGCATAATCAATTAAGTTTACGGAAGCTTTCTCGATTCCTCCGTTTGTATAAGGTGGTGTGAAGTATACTTCTACAACATCCTTACCTGCAACATCGCCTGTATTTGTAACTGTTACATTGAATGTTACATTGTCTCCATTATCAGAGAAATCATTCATTTTCTGTTCAAATGTTGTATAAGATAATCCGTAACCAAATGGATATTTTACAACATCCTCATAATTGATCACACCATCATCAGATGCTGTCTCATAATATTTGTATCCTACATAGATACCTTCTACATAATCAACAAAGGAAACTGTTCCTTCGTATGCTGTATCAGAAGCTGCGATTGCTTCTTTTAAATCATCTACATTGTTGTATGCAAATGCTCCAATGTTATTATAGTATGGAGTCTGTGTTAAATCTTTTACATAAGTATCAACTGTTTTTCCGGATGGATTCACAGATCCGTTGATGATCTCACCGAGTGCAGCCATACCTGTCTGACCTGTACCAGGTGCAAGGATTACAGCTCCGATAGAATCATAATTGTCTACCCAGTCAAGTTCCATTGGGTTGTTTGCGTTGATCACAACGATTACTTTACTGAATTCTGAGCAAACCTTATCAAGCATTGCTTCCTCTGTATTAGAGAGTTCAAGATAAGATTCTCCTGCATCAAAATCATCATAATCACCGTTGTTAGTGTAGGAAATATTTGTATATGCATAGTTTGCAGGATTTACAGAAACTTCATCTGCCACATTGTAAGTGCCATGGATAACAGAGTTCATGTCTGTAGGAAGATCATATCCTTCACCACCGCCACGGCTGATCACTACCATTGCTACATCAGAAAAGCTTTCTGCTTCGCCCATGACATCATCTGTATAATAATCTGCTGTAGGTTCCGGCAATGTGATATCAAAGGATCCGTCTCCGCCTAAAATTGTTGCAGCCGGTCTGTCTGCACGGTAATCTGTGTACATTTTTGTCAGGGACTCATTTGTCTTATATCCTGCATCTGATAAAGACTGTAAAATACTTACTACAGAAGATGTATCTGCAGAACCTGAACCTGTACCACCATAGATAGGGTTTGTAGATGCCCATCCAAATACGTTCATGGAATCCACATCACTGCTAAGAGGTAATAATCCATTATTCTTTACAAGAACCATACCTTCTTCGCCGACTTTTTTGATTACTTCATTACTTGCTGCTTTTGCTTCATCGGATACTGTTCCGCCACCGTTTAATACAACGGAAAGGTTTGTGTAAAGCGGTCCGTAGCAAACCATGTTTACCATGGTCACAAGTGCGAGTACCCATGCTAAGGAAGCTCCCCAGCGAACTAAATGTCTTTTTCCTTTTGGTGCAATAAAGTGTGCAGCTACTAATAATACAATCAATACTAAAATAGAAATAAGGATTGCATAAATGTATCCGCTGCAGTTTGTTACATATGTTGTAACGTCTGCTTCACTGACACCGAGGCCTCCTAAAATAGGAACCAGAATTGAAATAATAAACTCGATCATCTCTAAATCCTCCCTTGTTTTCTGAAGGAAAATCCGAGTCCTCTGACGAGGAGAGGATTTATCCTCCCAAGATTTATTTTGTCCGTTCCGGACTTTGTAGTTATAATCTATCATAAAGTACTTTTCTTATGGAAAAATTGCATAATCTGCATTTTTTTTGCATAAACGGTATTGCGCATTGTGAGTTTCAGACAAAAATAACGCTATGTTTTCATGCACAATGCACAAACCATAGCGTTATAAATCAAAAAATGCGAATGTTTAACCGTCCGTATTCTTTTTGACACAGTTATCCGTTCTGCACTTCGTCAGATGCAGTTTTTTTCATCGGGATCAAAATCTTCAGATCAAACCAGTTTTCTTTTGTGTCAATACTGACTGCGCCGTCGTATTTATTTACCGTATAGCGGATACTCTTGATTCCGTAACCGTGAAACTCTTTTTCCTTCTTGGTTGTCAGGAAACGTCCTTCTTTTACTTTTAAACTACCTTCGTAGTAATTTTCAAAACGCAAGATCAAAAAATTCTTCTGCTGGGACACAGTCACATGGATCAGCCGCTTTTCCTTGTCTGCAATCTTGAGTTCACACTCGATCGCGTTGTCGAGCGCATTTCCGAAAATACTGCAGATATCCATGATATCCATAAAATCAAGCAGCGTTCCATCTGCCACGCAGGTAAACGTGATCCCATGCTTTGCGCAGTATAAACTCTTGCTTGTCAGCACTGTATCAAGCACTTTATTTCCGGTCTTGTTCTGTGCTTCGTACTGCCTGATCTCATCTTCCATGTGATTTAAAAACTCATTTCTTTTCTCCGGGTCAGTCTCACTCCGAAGCACAGCGATCTGATGTTTTAAGTCGTGATATTTATAATTGATGAGATCGATACTCTCACGTGACTGCTTGTACTGCACATACTGATTCTGTAAAACATTCTGCACTGCTTCTAACTCCCTGCGCACACGGAGTTCGCCACATTGGATCAGGTGCGCATACAAAACCGCAATTCCACCGAGATCAACGATCGTGCGGACCTGACCGATTTCAAGCGCATATCCATTTGCGAACGTATCCGCATTGGAAACAAAACTTAGATTGCTGACCGCAAATACCGCTATCACAATCAACGCTGCCGAAAAATATTCCCTGAGACTGATATTTAGTTTTCCATCTTTTGGCAAATGCTGCTGCAATAACTTCCATAATAAAAACGCAACTGCACCATAAACTGCTGCAAGCATGATGATTTTTATTACCCTGCCCGGCAGCTCATTTGTCCAGACTGAACATACGATCTGCCATTCCATAGATGCCATAAATTCTGCGACAACAAACGCAATCATACCAAAATATCCGGCATCCCGGAAATTCACATCGCAACACAAATGAATAAACGCTATCATTAAAAAAACTGCTATGATCATACACGGTATCCAGAAATAAATTAACACATTACCTGTTGATACCAGAAAAGCCGACTGCACGATCAACATTCCTACTATAATTAATGCACTTTTCCACCACTCGAATCTTTTTT
>ERZ833608.2210-NODE-2210-length-10755-cov-17.554579_pt1 | contig 10755 bp, 7 predicted proteins | sample MGYA00519694_ERZ833608 | MGnify/ENA primary metagenome ERZ833608 (study PRJEB31850, sample SAMEA3708742) | human gut metagenome | biome: human gut; feature: human-associated habitat; material: faeces | place: China | collected 2014 ... | reverse complement strand
TGAATCGGTTGAAAGAGCCTTTGAACAGATCGCCGGCAACCTGTGATTTTCGACGTATGAAGCGGAATTGCTTACTCAATAAGTACCTTATGGAGACGGGATCTCTTCGGAGACCCCGTCTCTTTTTGTATAGAAACCACAGATGCAGCCCACTCTATCAAAAAGGGGTGAGCAGATGTCCGGCAAACGGGTATTGGCGTTGTATGCAGCTGTTCTGCTGGGATTTGTGGTAGTTTTGTGCCGCCTGTATTTTCTGGCAGAGAACCATACCTATGCTGCCCGGGCCGAAGCACAGAGCACGGTCCGGCTCTCGCTGCCTGCCCGGCGGGGCAGCTTCTACGACCACAGCGGCCTGCTTCTCACCGGGCTGGAAACGCGGTATCTTGCCCTCTGCTTCCCGGGCGAAAACAACTACCCACGCCTGTATGCATTTACGGACAGTGCCGGGCAGGCACTTTTGTACCGGAACCGCAACCGCTCCGCACCGTTTCTGCTGGAAGTGGACCGCGACCTTTCCGGGCGCGGCATACGCTGCTTTGCAACGGCACGGCGCTGCGCAGAAGTTCCGCTGTGCCAGCATCTGATCGGCTATCTGGATGCAGAAGGCCGCGGCATTGCCGGGCTGGAAAAGGCGCTGGACAGCCAGCTGGCCGGGACAAAGGAGCATGACACGCTGGTGTGCGCGGTCACAGCACAAGGACGGCTGCGGGCCGGGGAAACACCGCAGCTTACCCGGCAGGACAGCAGTGCGGTGGGCGTGCAGCTGACGATCTCCCGCCCGGTGCAGCGTGCCGCCGAAGCGGTGGCCGCAGACACCATGACCAGCGGCTGCATTCTGGTTCTGGACACGGCCACTGCTGCGGTTCGCGCCAGCGTCAGCGTACCGGGCTATGACCCGGATGACCTTGCCGCAAGTCTGGATGCACCGGACAGTCCGTTCCTGAACCGCGCACTGGAAAGCTATGCTGTGGGTTCAGTGTTCAAGCCGGTGCTGGCTGCGGCAGCGCTGGAGCAGGGCATCCTGCCGGAGTACGAATGCACCGGTGCTATGGTGGTGGATGGACAGATCTTCCGCTGCGCAGGCGGTGTTCCGCACGGAACGGTGGACATGACTGCGGCTCTGGAAAAAAGCTGCAACGGCTATTTTATCCGGCTGGGGCAGCAGCTGGGGGCAGAGACGCTTTTGCAGATGTCTCGGCAGCTTGGCTTCGGGCAGGAGGTGCCGGTGGCAGGTGCGCTGCACGCCGATGCCGGAAAGCTGCCGTCTGCCGGGGAGCTTGCCCAGAGCGGCCAGCTGGCAAATTTCAGCTTTGGGCAGGGCGGTCTGCTGGCATCACCGGTACAGATCGCCGCCATGATGAACACCATTGCTTCCGGCGGGGTGTACCGCACGCCTTTCTTCGTGTGTGGCTCGGTGGATGAAACTGACGGTACGCCGCTGGAAACGCTTGCACATCCGCAGTCAAGGCGGGTGATGAGTGCGGAAAATGCAGCGCTCCTGCGTAAAATGCTGCAGCAGGTGGTGGAAGAGGGCACCGCACAGGATGCTGCCGGGCTGGAAGAAGGGGCTGGCGGCAAGACCGGTACCGCGCAGACCGGGCAGTTCACACCGGATGGCACGGAACGCAAAAACTTGTGGTTCGCAGGGTTTTATCTGGCGCAGCAGCCGCGCTACACCATTGTGGTGCTGCAGGACGGGCAGGTGAGCACGGAACATTCCAGCGCCGCCATCTTTGCCCGGCTGTGCGCAATGCTGGACCTTCTGGCATAAAAATGCACGGTTTCTGCTTGCTTTTTTGCGCTTGTTATGCTACTATATATTTGTATTTCTGCGTAGTTTTTGTTGAATTAAAATAAAGGAGCGTTTCAATCCATGTCTGTTATCGAAATTGTTGGCGGTGTGATCCTGCTGATCGCTTCGCTCGTCATCGTTTTCCTCACTCTCATGCAGCACACCCACGGTCAGGGCCTTTCCGGTGCCATCAACGGCAGTATGGGCGGCGCAAACAATGCCCGTTTGACCCCGGCTGATCAGATGCTGGCCAAGACCACCCGCATTGCAGGCATTGTTTTCTTTGTGGTTGCCATTCTGGCATGTCTGTTTGCAGGCCGTCTGGCAGGTTGACAAGGTTCGTGCAGCCCCGTGTAAAGGACGGGGCTGTTTTTCTGTGTTATGATAGGATGTCGGCGGCAGTCTGACCGCCGGGCAGGGTGGGGCAGCTGGCCCACGATTGGCAGCGCTGCGGCACGTTGGAGGCTGCGGCCATGGAAGAGCAAGGAGAAAAAATATTATGGCAATGCGCGATAAAATTGAGCACGCGATCCAGAATCAGCCGTGCACCGTCAAAGACCTCAAATCCAAATTCGGCGGGGACCGCGGCTCGGACCGCAAGGTGATGGAGGCTGTGGATCAGCTGGTGCACGAGGCGGTCATCTGCCAGCGTCAGGGCGTGTTCTTTACGGTGCGCTCCGGCCGTGCAGACAAGGCTCTGTTGTGCAAGGTGGTAAAACTGGGCAAGAATTTTGCCTTTGTCATGCTGGAGGACGGCACCAGCGATATCTTTATCCCGGGCCGTTTTACCCGCGGTGCCATGCCCGGCGACATGGTGCTTGTGGAAAAGTTTGAGCACCCCCGTGTGGAGGGCAGCGATGAAGGCGAGATCCTGGCCATTCTGGAAGAAAAGAACGATCTGGTGGGCACTGCCCGCCGCATTGATGGCCGCCTGAAGTTCGTGCCGGACGACTGCCCGGCCATCTCCATGCAGTTGATGCGTGACTGCGAGGGCGGTGCAAAGGACGGTGACAAGGTGGCCGTGGAGATCCTGCAGCGCGGCAATCGGCAGGAAGATCACCGCGTGGGCGTTGCCATGCGGTTTGGCAGCTCGGACGAAGCAAAGCGCTGCGCAAAGGCCCTGCTCTATGCGCAGGATATCCGCAGCCGCTTCCCGGATAAGGTTCGTGAGGAAGCCAAGAAGCTGGAGAACGCTGAGGTCTCTGAAAAGGACACCGAGGGCCGCATGGATCTGCGCGCCCTGCCCATCTTCACCATTGACAGTGCTGAGACCAAGGACATCGATGATGCCATCAGCCTGACCAAGACCCCGGAGGGCGGCTTTGAGCTGGGTGTCCACATTGCAGATGTTTCCAACTATGTCAAGCCCGGCAGCGAACTGGACAACGAAGCGTTTAACCGCGCAACCAGCGTCTACTATGCCGATCAGGTGGTGCCCATGCTGCCCAAGCAGCTTTCCAACGGCATCTGCAGCCTGAATGAGGGCGTGCTGCGTCTGGCCTTCTCCTGCCTGATGCATCTGGATAAGGATGGCAACCTGATCGATTACCGCTTTGTCAAGTCGATCATCCGCAGCCGCGTCAAGGGCGTTTACTCCGAGATCAACGCCTTGCTGGCCGGCAGTGCTGACGACGAGCTGAAGGGCAAGTACCATGAAGTGCTCAGCCAGCTGCCCGCCATGAAGGAGCTGTACGGCCACCGCGCCCGCCTGCGCAAGGAGCGCGGCTGCATGGATATCGAGAGCGGCGAGGTGAAGCTGATCCTCGACGAGGACGGCCACTGCATCGATGTGAAAAAGCGCACCTCCGGCGAGAGCGAAGCTATGATCGAAGAGTTCATGCTGCTGGCCAACCAGTGCGCTGCCCACTTTGCCCGCGTGAAGCAGATCCCCTTCGTGTATCGTGTGCACGAGGAACCCAATGCTGAAAAGCTGGAGCGTCTGCACACTCTGCTGCAGGCCTGCGGCATCAACGATCACTTTGCCAAGGATGTGCCCACCCCCAAGGAGCTGAGCGCCATTCTGGAAGGTGTGCGCGGCGGCCCGTATGAGCAGATCATCAATACCGGTATGCTGCGCTGCATGTCCAAGGCTGTGTATGAGGAAAAGCCCAAGGGCCACTACGGTCTGGTGCTGAAGGACTACGCTCACTTCACCAGCCCCATCCGCCGCTACCCGGATCTGGCCATCCATCGCATCATGACCGCCCAACTCAAGGGCATGGATAAGGATACCATGGTGCTGCGCTACAGCGACTTTGCCGAGAAGGCAAGCAAGCAGTCCAGTGAGCGCGAGATCATTGCAATGCAGATCGAGCGCAAGGCTGAGGACTGCTACAAGGCCGAGTATGCCCGCCGCCATCTGGGCGAGTGCTACGAGGGTACGATCTCCGGCGTGACCCAGCGCGGCCTCTTCATCGAGCTGGACAACGGCGTGGAAGGCTTTGTGCCTGCTTCCAGCCTGACTCCCTCCGGCACCAGCCTGACCGAGGGCGTCCGCCTGACCGACCCCGCTTCCGGCAAGACCTGGAGCCTCGGCGACAAGATGATGATCACCATCGTCCGCGCCGACGTCAATCTGGGCAAGATCGACTTTGAAGTGGCTCCCGCCGCCAAAGCCTGAGGAGGGGAGAGTATGAGCATCCGTCATGCACTGCCCGCTGACGTGGACACACTGGCCGAAATCGAAGCGGCGTCCTACCCGCCCGCTGAGGGGGCATCCCGGCAGAGCATCGCCGGGCGTGTGGCCGTCTACCCGGACTGTTTCTGGCTGCTGGACGAGGGCGGCGAGGTGAAAGCTTTCGTCAACGGCTTCGTCACCGATATGCCCGACCTCACCGATGAGATGTACGATGACCCCCATCTCCACACGCCGAAGGGTGGGTGGCAGATGATATTCAGCGTCGTCACCGCCCCGGCCCATCGGCACGAAGGCTGTGCCTCCCGTGTTTTGCGTCAGGTCTGCGCCGACGCGAAAGCCGCCGGGCGCAAGGGCATCGTGCTCACCTGCAAGGAACGGCTCATCGGCTTTTATGCGCAGTTCGGCTTCGTGGATGAGGGCGTTTCCGTCTCCACACACGGCGATGTGGTCTGGCATCAGATGCGGCTGACATTCTGAGTCATCATAAAACTTTTATCCGTCTCCGGTACGCCGGGGGCGGATTTTTTATGCAAACCTGCCCATTTGCCAAAAATTGCGGCAGTTGGGCGGTTTTGTTTGTTGTAGGGCGGGAAGCGGCGGGGTATACTGATGCCAGAACCAAACAAACCGGGGCCGAACGTGCTGCCGGTACAGAACAAAATGGAGGTCACGTCTATGTATTATTCCAGTGGCAATTACGAAGCCTTTGCGAGGCCCCGCAAGCCCGAAGGCGTGGATCGCAAATCGGCTTATATCATCGGCAGTGGTCTGGCGGCCCTGACGGCAGCCTGCTATCTGGTGCGCGACGGTCAGATGAAGGGGGAGAGGGTACACGTTTTTGAAAAAGACCCCCTGCCCGGCGGTGCCTGCGACGGCTATAAGTACGACGTGGGCTATGTGATGCGGGGCGGCCGTGAGATGGACAACCACTTCGAGGTCATGTGGGACCTGCTTCGCTCCATCCCTTCGCTGGAGACCGAGGGGGCCAGTGTGCTGGACGAGTATTACTGGCTGAACAAGGCCGACCCCAACTACTCCCTCTGCCGCGCTACCGTGAACCGGGGCGAGGACGCCCACACCGACGGCAAGTTCGGCCTGTCGGATAAGGGGGCGATGGAGATCATGAAGCTCTTCTTCACCCCCGACGAGCAGCTTGAGGACAAAAAGATCACCGACTTTTTTGACGATGAGGTGCTCAACTCCAACTTCTGGCTCTACTGGCGCACCATGTTCGCCTTTGAGAACTGGCACAGCGCCCTCGAGATGAAGCTCTATCTCAAGCGGTATATCCACCACATCGGCGGTCTGCCCGACTTCACGGCCCTCCGCTTCACCCGGTATAACCAGTACGAGTCCATCATCCTGCCCATGGTCACCTACCTGAAAGACCACGGCGTCCAGTTCTACTACGACACAAAGGTCGTGGACGTCCAGTTCAGCCTCGAGCCGGGCAAAAAGCAGGCGGCAGGCATCACGGTAGACCATAAGGGCGCGGTGGAGACCATCGACCTCACCGAGGACGACCTGCTCTTTATCACCAACGGCGGCTGCGTGGAGAGCTGCACCGTCGGCGCACAGAACAAGGCCGCGGGCTTCGACCCCGCCATCAAGCCGGGCAACGGCTGGGACCTCTGGAAGCGCATCGCAGCGCTGGACGACTCCTTCGGCCACCCGGAAAAGTTCTGCAGCCAGCCGGAGCTGACCAACTGGGAAAGCGCCACCATCACGACGCTGGATGAGAAGATCCCCCGGTATATCCAGAAGATCTGCAAGCGCGACCCCTTCAGCGGCCGCACCGTCACCGGCGGCATCGTCACCGTGAAGGACTCTAAGTGGCTCATGAGCTGGACCCTGAACCGGCAGCAGCAGTTCCGCGCACAGCCCAAAGACCAGCTCTGCGTCTGGGTGTACGGCCTGTTCAGCGATAAGCCCGGCAATTACGTCAAAAAGCCCATGCGGGACTGCACCGGCCGGGAGATCTGCATGGAGTGGCTCTACCATCTGGGCGTGCCGGTGGAGGACATCGCAGAGCTTGCCGAGCACAGCGCCAACACCGTGCCGGTCATGATGCCCTATATCGACGCCTTCTTCATGCCCCGCGCGAAGGGCGACCGCCCCGACATCGTGCCGAAGGATGCGGTGAACTTTGCCTTCCTCGGTCAGTTTGCCGAGACGGAGCGGGACACCATCTTTACCACCGAATACTCCATGCGCACCGGCATGGAGGCGGTGTACCGGCTGCTGAACATCGACCGGGGCGTGCCGGAGGTCTGGGGCAGCACCTATGACGTCCGGGCGCTGGTGGATGCCTCGGTGAAGCTGCGGGATGGCCGGAAGCTCACGGACATGGAGCTGCCCCTTATGGGCCGCATCGCCCTGAAGGAGGCGCTGAAGAAGATCGAAGGCACCGACCTCGAGAAGTTCCTGCGCCAGTATCACGCTATCTGACAATAACACTCCATTTTTGATCCCTCCATAACCGGAAGACCGGGTCGCTGCAAGCCTGAGGCAGGAAGCAGCGGCCCGGTCTTTTGTGCTGATTTGCGCGAGATTTCATAAAAAGTCGTACTCATAAAGAAAACTATTATGCAGAATGACCATCTTTGTGCTTGCTCTTTCGGCGGTTCTGTGGTAAGCTTAAAACAAAGAATGCTGCACAGCGGAAGAGAGGCTGTGCCGTAAAAATTGGTCTGGAACATAAAGGAGGTTCTTTTTCGTGAAACACTTTATTTCTCGCCGCAATTTCCTGAAGGCTGCCGGTGTCACCGCCGCTGCCTCCGCCATGGCTGCTGCCGTTCCTCAGGCTTCGGCCGGTTTCCTGACGGGCAAGGATGCCGCTGTCACCATCCTGTACACCAACGATGTCCACACCTACATCGACAACAAGTCTCCCAAACTGACCTATGCCGCGATCGCTGCCATGAAGCAGGGCTATGTGGATGAGGGCAAGCCCGTCCTGCTGGTGGACGCAGGCGACCATATTCAGGGTACTGCCTACGGCTCCATGGACGACGGCGCTACCATCATCGAGCTGATGAACGAGGCTGGCTACGACATCGCTACTCTGGGCAACCACGAGTTCGACTACGGCATGGCCCGCGCAAAGGCCATCATCAAGGAAGCGGACTTCCCCTATGTCTCCTGCAACTGGGTGGACCTGCGCACCGGCCTGCGCGTCCTGCCCGCTGTCAAGCTGTTCCCCGCAGGCGGCAAGTGGATCGCATTCGTGGGCATCACGACCCCCGAGTCCTTCACCAAGTCCACTCCTGCTTACTTCATGAACGCCAAGCAGACCAAGTACATCTACGACATCCTGGGCGGTGACGACGGCAGGAAGCTGTACGACGCCGTCCAGAAGGCCATCGACAAGGCCAAGACCCTGGGCGCAGACATCATCATCGGTCTGGGCCATCTGGGCGTTGACCCGTCCTCCTCTCCCTGGACCAGTGAGGAAGTCATTGCCAACACCACCGGCTTTGACGCCTTCATCGACGGCCACTCTCACACCGTCATGGAGAACAAGCAGGTCTACGATGCAGCCGGCAAGGCTGTCACCCTGACCCAGACCGGCTCGTATCTGGCAAACGTCGGTAAGATGACCATCGCCGAGGACGGCGCGATCACCACCGAGCTCATCTCCACCGCCGATGTCTCCGACGCCGCTGTGGCCGCTACCGCAGAAGCCTGGATCAACGATGTGGACGCTATGCTGGGCGAGCAGATCGCCACCACGGACATCAAATTCTACATCAACGACCCCGCTACCGGCAAGCGCCGCATCCGTATGGGTGAGACCAACCTCGGCGACTTCGTGGCCGACGGCATCTATACTTACTTCAACGAGGTCGAGCAGCTGGACTGCGACATCGCTATGATGAACGGCGGCGGCATCCGCACCGATGTGGACGCCGGCAAGTGGACCTTCAAGACCTGCAAGCAGGTCAGCCCCTTCGGCAACGTGGCCTGCCTGATGTCTGTTACCGGCAAGCAGATCCAGGATGCTCTGGAATTCGGCGCCCGCTTCGTCGGCCCGGAGGGCAAGGAGAACGGCGGCTTCCTGCATGTTGCCGGTGCGACCTACGAGATCCACACCGACATCCCCAACACCGTCCCCACCGACGACAAGAATGTCTGGATGGGCAGCGCCACCGGCACGCCCCGCGTCCAGAACGTGCGCATCTACAACAAGAAGACCGGCGCTTACGAGCCGCTGGACCTGAACCGCACCTATGCGCTGGCCGGCATGAACTACACCCTGCGCAATCTGGGCGATGGCTTCGCCATGTTCGACGGCGCAGAGCTCATCAAGGACTATGTCTCTGAGGACTACCTCGTCATGTCCACCTACGCCATGATCTTCGACGCTGTGAACGATATGCCTGTTCTGAGCAGTGCCAACAGCCCGCTGGCAAGCTATCCGGGCTACCTGCTGAACTACGAGAATCCGTATGGCGCAGGCCGCATTCAGGTGGTCTGAGTTTTAGAAAAAAATCAGTAAGATAAACAGAACGCCCCCTCTTCCAGTCGGAAGAGGGGGCGTTCTGGTGAAAACCTCTCCGTCATCGCTGCGCGATGCCACCTCCCCTACCGAGGGGAGGCTTTGGCATACCGCAAAGCTTTCCCTCTTCGCCAGAGGCTCCCCTACAAGGGGAGCTGTCTGCGAAGCAGACTGAGAGGTTGGACAGAGGACGACCTTGCCTTGAGGGAAGAGAGGGAAAGCTTCCGGGTGAAGCTTAACCCTTCGCAAACAGTCCCTTCAGCGCCAGCGGCGTCACGATAGAGGACACGACGATGAGCAGGATGACGGCAGTGAAGTAGACAGGGTCCACCACACCGACCCCGAGGCCCTTCTGGGCCACGATGAGGGCCACTTCGCCGCGGGTCATCATGCCGACGCCCACCTTGAGGGAGTCCGACCAGTTGAAGCGGCAGGCCTTCGCGGCGAGGCCGCAGCCGATGATCTTGGTGAGCAGGGCCACCACCACGAAGCAGGCGCTGAACAGCAGGATGGTGGGTGTCAGGCCGCTGATGTCGGTCTTGAGGCCGATGCTGGCGAAGAAGACGGGGGCGAAGAGGGTGTAGCTGCTGATGTCCACCCGGCGCTCGATGTAGGACGCATCCTCAAGGGAGCAGAGCACGATGCCCGCGATGTAAGCGCCCGTGATGTCCGCGATGCCGAAGTACTGCTCAGCGATGTAGGCCATGGCAAAGCAGAAGGCGAGGCTGACGATGGTGATGCGCTGGGTGTGGGGGTTGCGATGGTCCAGCCAGAGCATGGCCTTGTGGATGATGAGGCCGATGACGATGGCTGCGATGAAGAAGAGGACGGTGTCCATCAGCACATCAACGAGGCTGGTGTCTGTGCCGCCGCTGGCACCCAGCACACAGGTGAGCACCACGATGCCGATGACATCATCAATGACGGCTGCGCTGACGATGGTGGTGCCGAGGAAGCTCTTGAGCTTGCCCAGCTCCTGCAGGGTGGCCACGGTGATGGAGACGCTGGTGGCCGTCATGATGGTGCCAATGAAGAGCGCCCGATAAAACTCCGGGCTGCCCAGCGCCGAGAAGCCGTAGAACAGGCTGTAGAGCAGGGTGCCGCCCGCCAGAGGCACCGCCACGCCCACGCAGGCGATGAGGGTGGCGATGGGGCCGGCCCGCATCAGCTCCTGCAGGTTGGTGCCGAGGCCGGTGGTGAACATCAGCAGCACGACGCCGATCTCAGCAAAAATGGCGATGGAGTCGCTGGGCTGCACGAGATTCAGCAGACAGGGCCCGATGACGAGGCCCGCGATGATCTCACCCACCACCTGCGGCGCCCGGCATTTGCGGGCGAGCAGCGCGAAGAACTTGGCGCTGATGAGGATGAGGGCGAGATTCCGAAAAATGGAATACATAAATGATCCTTCCTTTGACGTTAGCAGTCGTTTCGCTCCCCCGTAAGCCCTGCCATGCGCCGCGCACAAAGACAGAAGGGGAGAAGAACATCCTTTATTATAGTCCATCTTTCGGCGAAATGCAAAGGAAAACTGACTTGGAAATGACGAAGGATGCCATATAAAAGAGATATGACGGATATACTGGAAAAGCATAAAAAGAATGATGAGGGAGATTTTGCTGTCATGCGCTCAAAAATACGAAAAAATTCCTGCGGAAGGGCTTGACAATTTTTGCGGGGCTTGCTATAATAAGTTGCTGTCTGAACAGACACGCCGCACAGTCCGCGCGACGCCGCGCGGACTGTGTACCCTTGGCCTCATATTCTTGAGGCCCTTAAGTCCAAAAGGAGGTGCTACAAAATGGCAAAGTACGAAACCATGCTGAT
>ERZ833608.2207-NODE-2207-length-10759-cov-5.451140_pt1 | contig 10759 bp, 5 predicted proteins | sample MGYA00519694_ERZ833608 | MGnify/ENA primary metagenome ERZ833608 (study PRJEB31850, sample SAMEA3708742) | human gut metagenome | biome: human gut; feature: human-associated habitat; material: faeces | place: China | collected 2014 ... | reverse complement strand
CGAGGCCAGCGAGGATATCGCCAAGATGAACGCTATCGGCCCGTCCGACAAGCCGTATTTTAAACAGTCCATGCTGGATCTGTACAAAAGCCGCGCACCGTGGCTGCTCTTTCTGATGATCTCGTCCACCTTCTCGAGCATGGTCATCCGCGGGTATGAGGATGCCCTCGCCGCCGTGACGGTGCTGACCGCCTACATCCCGATGCTGACCGACGCGGGCGGCAACGCGGGCAGCCAGAGTACCTCGACCATCATCCGCGGCATGGCGGTCGGCGATATTGAGCCGCACGACCTGCCCAAGATCCTGTGGCGTGAGTTCCGCGTGGCGATCCTCTGCGGCGGCACGCTGGCGCTCTGCAACTTTGCAAAGCTTATCTTTCTGGACGGCATCCTGCCCCCGGTCGCAGCGGTCGTCTGCCTGACGCTGCTCTGCACGGTCATCCTCTCCCAGCTGATCGGCGGTCTGCTGCCGGTCGTTGCCGAGAAGCTCAAGATGGACCCCGCCGTCATGGCATCGCCGCTCATCACCACCATTGTCGATACCACGACGCTGCTCGTCTACTTCAACATTGCACGGACGCTGCTGAAAATCTAATTTTAGACACCGTGTTCAATATTGTGAATTGTACCACACCCCCGGGTGTGGTACAATTTTTTTAGAGAAAAAGCCTTCCCCTGTGGGGGAAGGTGGCCGAGCAAAGCGAGGCCGGATGAGGGGCAGACTTCCCGCGGCAGCCCCTTTGCCGGGCTATGGCGGAACCGCCGCCCCTCATCAGTCAGCGGTCGGGGCCGCTGACAGCTTCCCCCTGAGGGGGAAGCCATCCTTACAATCAGGAGTTTTCATCATGAACATGCAGGATTTTTACACCGGCCGCGCCTTTGATGCGTATGAATTTTTCGGTGCGCATACCTACTTCGGCGGCACACATTTTGCGCTGTGGGCACCGTCCGCCCAGCATATCGCGGTCGAAACCGAGGCCGGTACCTTTGACATGCACCGCACCCAGCCCGGTGTTTGGGAGTGCGATGCCCCCGGCGTCAACGCGGGCATGGTCTACCAGTATTATGTCCGGGGCGCCAACGGCCAGACCGTGGCCCACTGCGACCCCTACGGCACCGCCATGACGCTGCGCCCCGACGGCCGCAGCATCATCACCGATACGCCCAAGGGCTTCAGCGATGACAAATGGATGCAGAGCCGCACAAAATGCTTTGATAAGCCGATGAATATCTATGAGGTCCACGCCGGAAGCTGGCGCCAGAAGGAGGACGGCAGCTGGTACACCTATGCCGAACTGGCCGAGCTGCTGCCCGCCTACTGCAAAGAAAACGGCTTCACTCATATTGAGCTGATGCCGCTGGCCGAGCATCCGTTTGACGGCAGCTGGGGCTACCAGATCACCGGCTTTTTTGCGCCGACCAGCCGCTACGGCACACCGGACGAACTGGCCGCCTTCATCAACGCCTGCCACAAGCAGGACATTGGCGTCATTCTCGACTTTGTACCGGTGCATTTTGCCGTGGATGCCTACGGCCTGAAGGAATTTGACGGCACCCCGCTGTATGAGTACCCGGCCGCCGCCGTGGGCCAGAGCGAGTGGGGCAGCTGCAACTTTATGCACTCCCGCGGGGAGATCCGCTGCTTTATCCAGTCCTGCGCCGATTACTGGCTGCGGGTGTTCCACGCGGACGGTCTGCGCATGGACGCAGTCTCCCGCCTGATCTACTGGCAGGGCGACCCCAACCGCGGCGTGAACGGCTCAACGCTGGAATTTTTGAAGGGGATGAATCAGGGGCTGCAGCAGCGCCACCCCACGGCAATCCTCATCGCCGAGGACTCGACCAGCTTCCCCAAGGTCACCGCCCCTGTGGAGTACGGCGGCCTCGGCTTTGACTACAAGTGGGATCTCGGCTGGATGAACGACACGCTGGACTACTTTAAAAAGACCAGCGAGGAGCGCCGGGAAAATCTTGGCAAGCTGACCTTCTCGATGATGTACGCATGGAACGAGCATTACATCCTGCCGTTCAGCCATGACGAGAATGTACACGGCAAGGCGACCATCGTACAGAAGATGTACGGCGACTACGAGGGCAAGTTCCCGCAGGCGCGGGCGCTGTATCTGTATATGGCAATCCACCCCGGCAAGATGCTCGACTTTATGGGCAACGAATTTGCGCAGCTGCGTGAATTTGATGAAAGCCGCGAGCAGGACTGGATGGTGCTGCAGTACCCCAACCACGATGATTTCCACCGCTACCGCAAAGCGCTGAACGAGGCGTACTGCGCCAACGAGGCGTTCTGGAGTCGTGAGTACGACCCGGCGGCGTTCCAGTGGCTCGACTGCGCCCACCCCGAGCTGGACGCCTGTGCCATCTGGCGCGAGGGAAACGAGGGGGCTGTGCTGGCTGCGTTCAACTTCGGCGATACCGAGCTGGAGGATTACACCCTGACCCTGCCCCGCACCGGCAAGCTAACCCTGCTTTTGGACACCGACTGGCAGTGCTTCGGCGGCAAGACCGAAAAACCGAAGCGGGCTGCCGGCAAGGCGTGCGACGGCACGCTGAAGGTGACGCTGGCCCCGTTCAGCGGCCGGCTGTATAAGCTGGTCTGATTTTACAAGGATAGGCAACACCCCTGCGCCGTTTTTGGGATGGCGCAGGGGTGTTTTTTGCTGTGCGGTAGGGGCCGGGCATGCCCGGCCCGTAACTTTGCCGTTGCAACCTTGCCTTTATATCTTCTTCACCTCCCAATACTCCTCCACGATCTCTCTTTCCACAAACGGCTCCCTGACACCGTTGCGCTCGATTGTTGTTTCGTGGCCCTTGCCTAAAATCGCAATAATATCCCCGGGTTGGGCGTGGTCGAGGGCGTAATAAATCGCCTGCCGCCGGTCGGGAATCTCGGCAAACGGTGTGGCCGGGCAGCCCAAGCGCAGCCCCGCGCGGATGTCGGCCAGAATCTGCTCAACAGGCTCGGTGCGGCTGTTATCCTCGGTGATGACGCAGAAATCCGCCAGCCGCGCGCAGACGCTGCCCATCCCGAACCGGCGCAGTCGGCTGCGGTCACCGCCGCAGCCGAACACGGCAATCAGCCGCGCGGGCTTATAGGCCCGCAGCGTGCGCAGCAGCCTCTCGGCTGCGGCCTCGTTGTGGGCGTAGTCGATCAGCACGGTGAACGGCGCGTCCAGCGGCACAGGCTCCACACGGCCCCGCACCACAGCGCGGGCCATCCCCCGCCGAATGGCATTCTCGCCCGCCCCCAGCTGCCTTGCCGCAGTCAGCGCGGCCAAGGCGTTCTGCACGCTGAATGCCCCCGGCATTCCCACGGTGTAGGGGATGCCGTCCACCGTGAAGGCCGCCCCCAGCCGCCCGCCGGTGCGCAGCAGGGTGAAGTCTGCTCCGGCCCGCACATCGGCGGGATGTGTGATGCCGTAGGTTATCATTTGACAGGTGCATCCGGCCGTGATTTTCCCCACATAGGGGTCATCGTTGTTGAAAACTCCTACGCGGCATTGCCGGAAGAGGGCACTTTTCCAGTAGAGATATTCCGCAAAATCGGCATGCTCGCCGGGGCCGATGTGGTCGGGGGAGAGATTGGTGAACACCCCGGTATCAAATGCTATCCCGGCTGTGCGGTCGGCTTTCATACCGAGGCTGGACACCTCCATGATGCAGGTGTCGCAGCCGTCATCGGCCATCCGGCGCAGCAGCGCCTGCAGGTCACAGCTCTCGGGCGTGGTGTGGTTCAGATCGTGGCGGTGCCCCGGCCAACAGGCACCGTTTGTGCCGATCAGCCCCACCCGCCGTCCGTCCGCCTGCAGGATGGCCGCCAGCAGGTGGGCGGTGGTCGTCTTGCCCTTGGTGCCGGTGATGCCCACCAGCGTCATCCGCCCGCCGGGGTCGCCGTACAGCCGCGCCGAAAGCACGGCCATCATGCGGCGCGGGTCGTCTGCCTGCAAAACGGCGCAGTGGTCGGGCAGATCGCGCCCGGCATAGCCCGGCCCGCACAGCACGGCCGCCGCCCCGGCTGCGGCGGCCTGTGCGGCGTAGACGCTGCCGTCGGTGTGGCGGCCGGGCAGACAGACAAAAAGCGCCCCCGGCTCCGCACTGCGGGAGTCGCAGCAGACGCAGGTGATCTCGGTCAGGGCATCCCCCCGCAAAAGCCGGCAGCCGGTATCCCGGATAAGGCGGCGCAGATCCATTCGGCATCACGCTCCAAAAAATTGCTCATACCAGATCAGAAAACTGTAGACGCACCAGATCTGCCGCCAGCAGTCGCCGCCGTGCAGGTGCCGGTTCAACATACTATGCAGCACCTGCGGCCGAAAGAACTGCGCAGCCGCCGGGCGCGCAAAGGCGGCGCGCACCCGGCTGGTGTAGGGCTCCTGCCGCAGCCAGTCCCGCACCGGCACAGGAAAGCCCAGCTTTTTGCGGGCGGCGCTGGCCGGGGGCAGTGTGCGTGCAGCCGCCTGCCGCAGGGCAATCTTCGTCATGCGGGCATCGGCCTTGGCGGCGGCGGGCAGGGCGGCGGCCAGGGCAAACACCTCCTTGTCCAGAAACGGCACCCGCAGCTCAAGGCTGTGGGCCATGCTCATCTTGTCCGCCTTGAGCAGGATGTCCCCGGCCAGCCAGAGGTTTATGTCCACCTGCTGCATCCGGCTCACCGGGTCCAGCCCCTCGGTGCTGTCCCACAGGGCCTCCGTCAGGAACATCGGGTCGCCGTCCCCCTCATAGTCGGCCAGCAGGCGGCGCTTTTCCCGCTCGGTCATCAGGGCGGTGGGGCCAAAATACCGCTCCTCCAGCGGGCAGCCGCGCCGCACCAGAAAGTTCACCCCCGGCCCGGGCGGCAGCAGCCCGGCCGCCGCGCCCAGACCGCCGCGCAGCCAGGGCGGCAGACGGTTGTACCACTGCGCGGTAAAGGGGTCACGGTAGATGTTGTACCCGCCGAACAGCTCATCTGCGCCCTCGCCCGACAGGCAGACCTTGACCTCCCGCGCGGCCTCGCGGTTCAGGAAGTAGAGCGCCACGGCGGCGGCATCGGCCAGCGGCTCGTCCATGTGGTACTGCACGGCGGGCACGGCGTCCCAGAACTCCCCGGGGCTGATGCGCCGCACCCGGTTGCGCACGCCGAGGCTGCGCGCCAGCGTCCGGGCGGGGAAGGACTCGTCATAGCGCGGCTCGGCATAGCTGATCGTGTAGGTGCGGCCGGGGCGCGCCAGCGCCGTTATGTAGGCGGAATCCACCCCGCCGGACAGAAAGCCTGCGACCTCGACATCGGCGATCTTGTGGGCGGCGGCGCTGTCCTGCAGAACAGCCTCCAGCTCGGACGGCGGGAGCGGCGTCTCCCCGGGCAGAAAGGCGGGCTGCACCCACCGCGTTGTGCGCACGATGCCGTCAGAGAAGATAAGAAAATGCCCGGGCAGCAGCTTCTCCACCCCGGCAAAAAAGGTGTCCCGCCCCGGCGAATACTGGCAGGATAAGTAGAGCGGCAGCTGCGCCGCGTTCAGCCGCTTTTCAAAGGACGGGTGGTCCAGAAATGCCTTGATCTCGCTGGCAAACAGCAGCGTGCCGTCCGCACAGCGGCAGTAGTACAGCGGCTTGATGCCGAACATGTCCCGCGCACAGAACAGCGTCCCGGCCCGGCGGTCCCACAGCGCAAAGGCAAACATGCCGCGCAGCCGGGGCAAAAGCTCGCGGCCCCACTGCTCCCACCCGTGCAGCAGGACCTCGGTGTCGGTGCGGGTCGCAAAGCAGTGGCCCAGCGCCGTCAGCTCGGCGGTCAGGGCCTTGTAGTTGTAGATCTCGCCGTTGAAAACGATGACCAGATTTTTGTCCTCGCTGTACAGCGGCTGGGCACCGCCCGCAAGGTCGATGATTGCCAGCCGGCAGTGGCCAAGGGCGGCAGGCCCCTCCACAAAGGTGCCCTGACCGTCCGGGCCGCGGTGGGCGATGCGCGCCAGCATGGGGGTAAGCGCCCCGGCATCGGCTGCGCCCTGCCCGGCGATGAATCCCGCAATTCCGCACATGAGATCATTGTCCTTTCCCGGCAGAGCAACCTGCCGTTACCGTTTTGTACACTCGACTTGCTGGCATTTTACCACAGGCTGTGGTAAAATCTTGTCAGAACAAAGCGGAAAGAGGGCGAGACAATGACACTGGGACAGAACATCCAGAACGCGCGCAAGGCAAAGGGAATGAGTCAGGAGGCGCTGGCCGAAAGGATCGGCATCAGCCGGCAGGCGCTGGGCAAGTGGGAGAAGGACACCGCCCTGCCCGGACTGGACAATTTGCAGGCGCTGGCGGCGGAGCTGGGCACCGGCGTGGATGCGCTGCTGGGCGCACAGGCCGAAAGCCCCGAAGCCCCCGCCGTGACGCTGGACGCCCTGCGGGACCTGCTGGCCGCCCGCGATGCCGAGGAAGGGCGCCGCCGACGGCTGTGGGGCGGTGCCGCGGGCGCGGCGTTCCTTGTGCTGGCGGGGCTGCTGGCCGGAACGGCGCTGCAGTATGAGCGGCAGATCAACGCGCTGAACCAGAATTACGCCGCGATCCAAGCCAGCTACGCGGCCCAGCAGGCAGACCTTTCGGCGCAGATTTCGGAGCTGCAGGATGCCGTCCGCATGGGGGAAACCACGGTGCTGGACTGGCGCTGGCTGCCTGCCGATAAGCTGCACAGGGACGCGGCGGGCAGCTGGATGCCTGTGCAGGTGCAGGTCACGCCGCGCACAGCCGCCGCGGGCACGGCCGCACGACTGGCCGTGCGCTGCGGTGATGATACGCAGCTGTATGAGATGACCGCCGCGCCCGACGGCAGCTTTGCGGCGGACGGTATCGTTTTTACGGTGGGCAGCACCTACGATTTGAGTGTGCAGTGGACCGCCGACAGTATGACCACCAGTGAGGGCTTAGGCACGGTGGACTTCAACGACGAAATGACCGAGCCGACGATTGTCTGGGGTGCGGCGGGCAGCAGTCTGGACTTTGGGTATTCCGTGCGGCGGGTCGGCAATAAGCAGTACCGCCTGACCCTGACCTGCTACCCTGTGGAGGTGCAGGTGGACGCCCCGCCGTGGATGCAGCTTGCGCAGGTGGAAATCGACCTGCGCCTGAACGGCGACGCCGGGGAGCCGACAGCCACCGCCGTACTGGATTGCGAGGACGAGTACAGCTATGGCAATTCCTCCCGCACCGAGAGCGTCTGGAATGGCACGTTTTACGATGATGCCGTCATCAACGGCTGGGAGTACGATGGCGAGACGCTGCCGAAGTACGTTGTGCGTGTGACAGACACGAATGGAAATGTCTGGACGGAGGAAATGCCGCTGACGGAGAAATAATGTGCCTTCCCCCTTGGGGGAAGGTGCCCGAGGCCCCGCCCGAGGGCGGATGAGGGGCAGCCTTGCCAACAGAACCCATTTGCCGGGCGGCTGTGGTATACCTGCCCCTCATCCGGCCCTGCGGGGCCACCTTCTCCCTATGGTAGAAGGCAAAAAGAATAAACGCCCCCTTGCGGCATATACTGCCACAGGGGGGATTTTTATGCCGCAGATTCTGCCAGTGCTGCTGGGCGGGGATGCCAATGTCTACGGCATGGCCCGCAGCTTTTATGAAACCTGCGGTGTCCGCAGCCTTGCCGTCTGCCGCCGTGCGCTGCCGGCGCTGGCCTGCAGCCGCCTTGTCCGCGTTGCTGTGCAGGACCCGGCGTTTGCGCAGGACACCGTGTTCACCGCCACGCTGCTCGGTCTGGCCGCACAGCATCCCGGCAAAACGCGGCTGCTCGTCCCCTGTGCGGACGGCTACACCCGCCTGCTGGCACGCCATGCCGATGCCCTGCGCGGGGCCTACCGCTTTGCCTGCCCGCCGCCTGATGCTGTCGAAGCGCTCAGCGACAAGCAGCGCTTTGCCGCCGCCTGCCGCGCTGCCGGGCTGCGCACGCCCCAAACGGCGGTGTTCTGCCCCGGCGGCGCGGTGCCGGACCTGCCGTTCGGCTGGCCGGTCATCGTCAAGCCGGCGGACTCCGATGCGTGGGCGCGCTGCCGCTTTCCCGGGAAACGCAAGGTGTATCTGGCAGGGGACGCCGCCGCGCTGGGCGCTGTTCTGGACGCAGTCTGCCGCAGCAGCTACTGCGGCGCTATCCTCCTGCAGGAGTACATCCCCGGCCCGGATACCTGTCTGGGGGTCGTGAATGCCTACTGTGCGCGGGACGGCAGCGTGCCGTGGCTTGTGCAGGGGCAGCCCCTTTTGCAGGAGCGCACGCCCGAGGGCACCGGCAACTATGCCGCCGTGCTGGTGGAGCCTGCCCGGCAGGACACCGCCCTGCTGGACACCCTGCGGGGGCTGCTGCAGGCGGCGGGCTGGCGCGGCTACGCCAATTTTGATTTGAAATACGACCGCAGCGGGACGCCGGTTCTGTTTGAGCTGAACCCCCGCCCAGGCCGCGCATCGTTTTACTGCGATGCCGCGGGTGCGCCGCTGGCAGGGCCGCTGGTGGAGGATCTGCTCTGCCGCAGCCCTGTTACACCGCCGCGGCTGCGCCCCGCTGTCTGGCACACTGCGCCGTGGTGCGTGGTGCGGCGGCACTGCCCCAGCAGGCTGCTGCTGCACCGCGCCGCTCTCCTGCGCCGCCGCGGCAGAGCCAACGCCCATCTGCTGGCGGCAGGGGAGGGCGCGCCCCGGCGGATCTGGTTTGTGATGCGGCAATGCGGGTATGCCCGCAAGCTGCAGGGGCAGCGAAAACGATTGGAAAAGGGGTGACAGCAGCCATGTGCGGCATCGTTGGCTTTACGGCAGAATACCTTGACCCTGCATCGGCCCGGCAGACGGTCAAGGCAATGGCGGAGCTTATCCGCCACCGCGGGCCGGACGGCGAGGGCTATTACGCCGACACGCGCGCCGCGCTGGGCCACCGCCGTCTGTCGATCATAGATGTGAACGGCGGCGGCCAGCCGATGTTCAACGAGGACGGCACCCTTGTGGTGGTGTTCAACGGCGAGATCTACAACTATAAGCCGCTGCGCGCAGAGCTGCGCCGGTTGGGCCACACCTTTGCCACCGACTCCGACACCGAGGTCCTGCTGCACGGGTATGAGGCCTGGGGCGCGGCGCTGCCCCGGCATCTGCGCGGGATGTTTGCATTTGCCCTGTGGGACCGCGCCGCCGGCACCCTGTTCTGCGCGCGGGATCTTTTCGGCATCAAGCCGCTGTACTATTACCAAAAGGGGGCGTGCCTGCTTTTTGCCAGCGAGATCAAGGCGTTTCTGGCGCATCCGGCCTTTGAAAAGCAGCTGAACGAGGCCCGCCTGCCCGACTGGCTCAGCATGGAGTACCTGCCCGACCGGGAAACACTGTTTGCGGGCGTGTATGAGCTGCCGCCTGCCCATACGCTGTGCTGGCAAAACGGCCGCGTGAGTCTGCAGCGCTACGCCGCGCCGCGCTTTCGGGTACAGCGGGGCCGCAGCCTGCGCAGCTGGGCGCAAGCGATCGGTGATGCTCTGGGGGACAGCGCCGCCGCCCACCGCATCGCGGATGTGGAGGTCGGGTGCTTTCTCTCCGGCGGGGTGGATTCCTCGCTGGTCGTGCGGGAGACAGCGCGCAACCAGCCTGCGGTACAGTGCTTTTCGGTCGGCTATCAGGAGGAAAAATACTCTGAGCTGCCCGCCGCCCGCGCGGCTGCGGCGGCGCTGGGCGTGCCCCTGACCGAAACGACTGTTACGGCCGAGGATTTCTTCGCGGCGAACCGCGCGATCCAGTGGTATCTTGACGAGCCGATGCCCAACCCGGCGGAGGTGCCGCTGTATTTTCTATGCAAAACCGCACGGCAGCGTGTAAAAGTGGTGCTGTCAGGCGAGGGGGCGGATGAGCTGTTCGGCGGCTACCCGCTGTACCGGCAGGCCGTATGGGCCGAGGGCTGGCAGCGGCTGCCGCGCCCTGTGCGCCGCGCGCTGGCCGCCCTGCTGCCGGGGTGCGGCCTGCTGCGCCGGGGCGTACAGCCCCGCTGGCAGCGCTGCGCCCGTGCCAACTATGTGTTTGAAACCCCGCAGGAGCGCGACCGATACCTCAAGCGCCCCGGCGCTGCGCCCGACCCGGCCCGCCGCTGCAAGCCGTATTTTGATAAGGTGCGCAGTCTGGATGAGCCGACGGCCCTGCAGTGGGTGGATTTGCAGACATGGCTGCCGCGGGACATTTTGCGCAAGGCGGACCGGATGAGTATGGCCCACAGCCTTGAGCTGCGGGTGCCGTTTTTGGACCGGCGGGTGCTGGCTGTGGCGCTGGGGCTGCCCCGGCGGTACCGCTGCACCGCGCGGCGGGGAAAGATCGCCCTGCGCGCCGCTGCGGCACGCAGCCTGCCCCGGACGCTGGCTGGCGCGCCCAAGCGCGGCTTCCCCGTGCCGCTGGCCGACTGGCTGCGGCAGGACGAATACTATGCGCGGGTGAAGGCCAAATTCACCGGCCCGGCGGCCGAGCGCTTTTTTGACACCGGGGCGCTCTGCGCCCTGCTGGATGACCACCGGGCAGGGAAAACAAACGCTATGACGAAGATATGGGCGTTTTACTGCTTTATAGAATGGTATGAGATGTACTTTGTAGAGCAAAAACCGCCGATTTTGTAAAAAACTTACCGAAAAAGCTTGACAAAGACCGATTGCGTTGCTATAATAACTTACGCAGTATGTCCCTTGTGGGCAGAACCCGCAATAAGCGCCCGTAGCTCAGCTGGATAGAGCAACTGCCTTCTAAGCAGTGGGCCGGGGGTTCGAGT
>ERZ833608.2203-NODE-2203-length-10783-cov-3.029735_pt1 | contig 10783 bp, 7 predicted proteins | sample MGYA00519694_ERZ833608 | MGnify/ENA primary metagenome ERZ833608 (study PRJEB31850, sample SAMEA3708742) | human gut metagenome | biome: human gut; feature: human-associated habitat; material: faeces | place: China | collected 2014 ... | reverse complement strand
TATCATTATCAGATGGCGATGGGCGACGGGCTGGGATGCATGTATGACTTCAGCCTGGAAGAATTCTGCCGCAAGTTCAAATATTTTCCCGTACCTGCAGACAGCGCACTGAAGATATTGACACAGGCAGGATACCTGGAATATACCGATGAGCAGGACAATGCCTCACGGATTATCTTCACGATCCGCCGGGATGAGTTATATAAACTCCGTGAGATGGGAGAAGCCGCAGAGAAACTGATACAAATGATTCTGCGATCTTACACGGGTGTCTTTACAGACTATGCCTACATCAGCGAGCAGACTCTGGCGGTACGTACGGGACTGACCCGGCAACAGATTTACGACTTGCTGGTGATGCTGAGCAAGCGCCGTATCGTCGACTACATCCCGCACAAAAAAACACCTTACATTATATATACACGTGAGCGGATAGACCTCCATTATCTGCAAATACCCCGAGCAGTATATGAAGAACGGAAAGAACGCTATGAAACCCGTATCCATGCCATGGTGGAATACGTCACTTCGGAGAATGTCTGCCGTAGCCGGATGCTGCTCCGCTACTTCGGAGAGAAGAACGAACATAACTGCGGGCAATGTGACGTCTGCCTCAGCCACCGCGCCGAACCGGATATATCACAAAGCACCTTCGACGGACTGAGAGAGCAAATATGTGCTCTGCTGAAAGAGCATCCGATGACTCCGGCGGAGATAGCTTCACACATAAATACAGATAAAGAGCAGTTGAGCGAAGTGATACGGTTTATGCTGGACGAGGGCTTACTGAGCTCTGAGAACGGACTGCTTACTGAAAAAACTTCCTGAAAAGCAACAGGGTTATGTGATGAAATTACTACATTTGCAACCAAACTAAAAAAACTTTGATCATGCCGAACTTCTTTAAATCTTTTTTTGCGGGGAAAACAGAAAACCCTGAGGAAGAAAAACAAAAAAACGCCAAAAAGAACTTTGAGATATTCAAATACGATGGATTGCGCGCTCAACGTATGGGCAGACCGGATTATGCCATAAAATGTTTTACCGAAGCCCTCGCCATAGAAGAGGATTTTGAAACACTAAGTTATCTTAGCCAACTCTACGTGCAACTAACCGAACTGGACAAAGCCCGCGAAATACTGAACCGCATGGTGGAACTGGAGCCTACACTGACCAGCACCTATCTTGCTCTGGCCAATGTATGCTACATGCAGGAAGACTATCCCGCCATGGCAGGAGCGGCAAAGAAAGCTATCGAAATAGAAGAAGGCAACGCCATGGCACACTACCTGCTAGGCAAAGCAGACAATGGGCAAGGGGACGGCATCATGTGCATCGCTCATCTTACGAAAGCCATCGTACTGAAAGATGATTTCATCGAAGCACGTCTGCTCCGTGCCGAAGCACTGGTCCAAATGCAGCAATACAAGGAAGCGATGGAAGACATAGACACCATTCTGGCACAAGACCCGGAAGACGAAAGTGCCATCTTGCTCTGCGGAAAGATAGAAGAAGCTACGGGAAACAAAGAAAAAGCAGAAAGCAGCTATCAGAAAGTGACGGAGTTGAATCCCTTCAACGAACAAGCCTTCCTCTACTTAGGACAGCTTTACATCACCCAAAACAAGCTGGCAGAAGCCATCGAGCTCTTTACGGAAGCCACAGAACTGAACCCTAATTTCGCAGAGGCCTATCATGAGCGCGGACGTGCCAAGTTGCTGAACGGCGACAAGGAAGGTTCTGCAGAAGACATGAAGAAAGGACTGGAACTCAATCCTAAAGAGATACAGAACTTTAACGGACAATATGGTAACCAACCGGGGGGAAGTACCGGTAATATCCTAGGATTATAACAAATTCAATTATTGCCGCCAATGAAACGAAATTTATTTCTATCAGTACTTTTTGTACTGATGTTCGCACCTGCCCATGCACAGCAAGTGAACATATTGTCCTATAACGTACATAATTGCATCGGTATGGACAAGGAGTACAATTACCGACGCATTGCCAATGTTATCAGTCAAACTTCTCCGGACATAGTCGCCCTGCAGGAACTTGACAGTGTAACGGTGCGCAACAAAGGAATCCATGCTCTCGGAGAACTAGAAAAACTGACCGGAATGCACGGGACTTATGCAGCAGCCATTCCTTTTCAGGGTGGAAGCTACGGCATCGGAATCCTCTCCAGAGAGATACCCATAAAATACAAAATCATTCCAATGCCCGGACGGGAAGAAAAACGTACCCTCATTATTGCAGAATTTAAAGATTATGTATTTTGTGCCACACACCAGTCCCTCACTCCAGAAGACCAGCTCCTTGCCGTACCATTGATAGAAAAAGCCTTGCAAAACGTCGATAAGCCCATCTTTATGGCAGGCGACATGAACTCTGCACCAGCAAGCGCTCCCCAGCTGGAATTGGCAAAACATTTTGCCACCCTCAATGACACAACCTCTTATACTTTCCCGGCAGACCGTCCCAACCGATGTATAGACTACATCTACGGCTATTCCAAGAATGGGTATCGGTTTGACGTACAATACCGGAAAGTCATAGAAGACACCATTTCATCCGACCATCGTCCGGTTCAAGTCATTGTACAAGTTAAAGGGAAATAAGTTAAATTGCTACTATCCCTAAAAAAAACATTGTTTTTTGTTTGTATATAAAAGAAAAGCATTACTTTTGTCACGTAATTCAAAAACAGAGAATACAAGTATGAAGTCATTTACTTATGCATATTACTTCTTTTTTTACTTTTACTTTAGCCAGAAAGTAGAGCGGGAGTTTGTATGTATCAAGTGACAGTGATGCTTAAGGACTGAATAGAGAAACAAGTAAATATACAGAATCCCGCTCCATCGTATGGAAGCGGGATTTTTTTTATAGCATAACCAAGAAAATAAAAATAATGAAAAAGGTAGCCATTCAAGGAACATTAGGCTCGTATCACGACATCGCCGCACACAAGTACTTCGAAGGAGAAGAAATAGAGTTAATCTGTTGCGCCAACTTTGAAGACGTGTTCGGTGCCATCAAAAAAGACAGTCAGACCATAGGAATGCTGGCAATAGAAAACACCATTGCAGGTAGTTTGCTGCATAACAATGAGCTATTACGCCAAAGTGGCGCACAGATTGTCGGCGAGTACAAGCTGCGTATTTCCCATAGTTTTGTCTGCCTGCCCGATGAAGACTGGGATGATATTACCGAAGTCAACTCCCACCCTATCGCCCTAATGCAATGCCGTGAATTCCTGGGGCAACACCCCGGAATCAAAGTGGTGGAAGGCGAAGATACCGCCCGCAGTGCCGAAATCATCCAACAGGAACATCTGAAAGGCCATGCAGCTATCTGCTCCAAAGCTGCTGCAGAGCGTTATGGCATGAAGGTCCTGCAGGAAGGTATCGAAACCAACAAACATAACTTCACCCGTTTCCTGGTCGTAGCCGACCCTTGGCAAGTAGATGAACTGAACCGGCATCGCAGCAAGGACGTCAACAAGGCAAGCATGGTATTCACACTTCCCCATACTGAAGGAAGCCTTTCCCAGGTATTGTCTATTTTGTCTTTCTACCGCATCAACCTGACCAAGATACAATCACTGCCCATCATCGGGCGTGAATGGGAATACCAGTTTTACGTAGATGTCGTCTTCGACAATGTGCTGAGATATAAACAATCCATTGCGGCCATCACACCGCTGACCAAAGAACTGAAAATATTAGGAGAATATGAAGATGGAAAATCAAACGTGTAGAATAAAGCCTGCCGACCGCCTGGCAAGCGTAAGCGAATACTACTTTTCGAAGAAGCTGAAAGAAGTGGCACAAATGAATGCCGAAGGAATGGATGTCATCAGCCTGGGAATCGGAAGCCCCGACATGCCGCCTTCCGAAAAGACAATCCGGACACTTTGCGAAGCTGCCTGCAATCCGGACGGACATGGTTACATGCCCTACGTAGGTATCCCCGAATTGCGCCGCGGTTTTGCGGACTGGTACCAAAAATGGTACGGTGTAGCATTGAATCCCAACACAGAGATACAACCGCTCATCGGCTCCAAAGAAGGCATCCTGCACGTGACGCTGGCCTTTGTCAACCCCGGTGAACAAGTATTGGTTCCCAATCCCGGCTATCCCACCTATACTTCATTAAGCAAGATTCTGGGTGCCGAGGTCGTGAACTATAACTTGAAAGAAGAAAACGGCTGGATGCCCGACTTCGACGAACTGGAACGGATGGACATGAGCCGTGTAAAACTGATGTGGACCAACTATCCCAATATGCCCACCGGGGCGAACGCAACACCGGAACTGTACCGGAAACTGGTGGACTTCGCACGCCGCAAGGACATCGTCATCGTAAACGACAACCCCTACAGTTTCATCCTGAACGAACATCCCATCAGCATCCTCAGTATTCCGGGTGCCAAAGAGTGCTGCATAGAATTCAATTCCATGAGCAAAAGCCACAACATGCCGGGATGGCGTATCGGCATGCTTGCCTCGAATGCCGACTTCGTGCAATGGATATTGAAAGTAAAGAGCAACATCGACAGCGGTATGTTCCGTGCCATGCAACTGGCAGCCGCCACTGCCCTGGAAGCAGAGCAAGACTGGTATGACGGCAACAACGCGAATTACCGCAACCGCCGTCAGTTGGCAGGAGAAATCATGCATACCTTGGGTTGCACCTACGACGAAAACCAGGTAGGCATGTTCCTCTGGGGCAAAATCCCCGACAGCTGTACAGACGTGGAAGAACTGACTGAACACGTGCTGCATAAAGCCAGAGTGTTCATTACTCCCGGATTTATCTTCGGAAGTAACGGGAAACGGTATATCCGCATCTCCCTCTGCTGTAAGGACAATAAACTGGCAGAAGCATTGAAGCGTATCAAGGACATGAAATAAATGCTTACAAGTAAGAGATGAACACCCTAAAGCCGGAATCCCGTTTACTAAAACTCCACCGGAGATTTACTAAAACGGGAGGAACGATTTAGTAAATCTTCTCCGACGTTTTACTAAATCTCCGGGACCTTGCTCAGAAAGTCTTCTGAAAAGGAGGAAACGTCACAAGGAAGAAAAAGCATAATTAAAGAATATTATTAAACAAATAAAGAATATGGAACTCGAATTAGAACCTATCACATTACCTGGTGTTGAAGACAAACGCCCTATGGTAATAGCCGGCCCCTGCAGTGCCGAAACCGAAGAACAAGTAATGAGCACCGCCAAACAATTGGCAGACAAAGGCCTCAAGCTATTCCGTGCCGGCATCTGGAAACCGCGCACCAAACCGGGCGGCTTCGAAGGAGTAGGCGTAGACGGCCTTGCATGGCTGAAGGAGGTAAAGAAAGAAACCGGCATGTACGTTTCAACAGAAGTTGCTACCGCCAAACATGTATACGAATGCCTGAAGGCTGGAATTGACCTTCTTTGGGTAGGTGCACGTACCACCGCCAATCCTTTCGCCGTACAGGAAATTGCCGATGCACTGAAAGGCGTAGATATCCCGGTACTGGTGAAGAATCCGGTAAATCCTGACCTGGAGCTGTGGATTGGAGCTTTGGAACGTATCAACAATGCAGGCTTGAAACGTCTGGGTGCCATCCACCGCGGGTTTAGCAGCTATGACAAAAAGCTCTACCGTAACTTGCCCCAATGGCATATCCCCATTGAGCTGCGCCGCCGAATTCCCAACCTTCCTATTATCTGTGACCCCAGCCACATAGGTGGAAAGCGCGAACTGGTTGCTCCACTCTGCCAGCAAGCTATGGATTTGGGCTTCAACGGACTGATTATCGAGAGCCACTGCAACCCGGACTGTGCCTGGAGCGATGCAGCCCAGCAAGTCACCCCGGATGTGCTGGATTACATCCTCAACCTGCTGGTCATCCGCAAGGAAACACAAAGCACCGAGAACCTCAGCGAATTGCGCAAGCAGATAGACGAATGCGACAACAATCTTATTCAGGAGCTGGCCAAACGGATGCGTGTGGCACGTGAAATCGGTACATACAAAAAAGAGCATGACATGACCATCCTGCAAACCGGACGCTACAACGAAATCCTCGAGAAACGCGGCTCGCAAGGCGCATTGTGTGGCATGGATGCTGAATTCATCAAAAAGGTATTTGAGGCGATACACGAAGAGAGTGTAAGACAGCAGATGGAAATTATAAATAAGTAATTGGCACATTAAACATCATGAGAATATTAATACTTGGAGCCGGGAAAATGGGCTCTTTCTTCACAGACATCCTGAGTTTCCAGCACGAGACGGCTGTGTTCGACGTCAATCCGCACCAACTGCGTTTTGTCTACAACACCTACCGCTTCACCACACTGGAAGAAATCAAGGACTTCGAGCCGGAGCTGGTCATCAATGCCGTTACGGTGAAATACACGCTGGACGCTTTCCGCCAAGTGCTGCCTGTACTGCCCAAAGACTGCATCATCAGCGACATCGCTTCGGTAAAGACCGGATTGAAGAAATTCTACGATGAAAGCGGCTTCCGCTACGTGTCGACGCATCCTATGTTCGGTCCCACTTTTGCCAGCCTCAACAATCTGAATACGGAGAATGCCATCATCATCAGCGAAGGCGACCACTTGGGGAAAATCTTCTTCAAGGACCTCTACCAGACCATGAAGCTGAACATCTTTGAATATACCTTCGACGAGCATGATGAGACTGTGGCATACTCCTTATCCATTCCGTTTGTATCCACTTTCGTGTTTGCAGCGGTAATGAAACACCAGGAAGCTCCGGGCACCACCTTCAAAAAGCACATGGCCATTGCCAAAGGCCTGCTGAGTGAAGACGACTACCTGCTCCAAGAAATTCTCTTCAATCCGCGCACCCCCTCACAAGTGGAGAACATCCGCCTGGAACTGAAGAACCTGCTGGAAATCATCAGCAATAAGGATGCAGAAGGCATGAAGAAGTATCTGACTAAAATCAGGGAAAAGATTAGATAAACAATCAACAAGTGTGTGCCTCGATGCCAAGGTACACACTTTTATCCCAACTAAACACCCCGGATGAAAAAGACAGTCACCACCTCAGGCTATCCGTCGAAGTAGCCCTTTGAAGAGGTGCATGAATCACCGGAAATCCTAACAGTTGACACTAAAAGACAAAAAAATGTCTCCGGTACCATTTTCAAAAGCGGGTGCAAAAATATCACTTTTTTCAAGATGAAAATATCCTTTTTATCTTTTTATTACAATCTGCCAACTTCCTTTTCTATCTCCTCTCACCCTTGTACTCACTTGCTAGACAACACAAAACAGATATATAAAATAATAATTACATTAAACTTCCAGTGTATAGATTATTTTTAATTTTAGCAACTATATTTTACGATTAAAATGCATTTGTATTATTTTTGTATAAATAACACGTGGCAATTAAATTGCCATTAGACAATATACTACTTGAAAAATCAGGTTATGAAAATTTTTCTAGATAAAAGATGCATAATCAATTTATGTTTCCTTTTTTTATATTTAAGTTCGGCTTTTGCCACAGCAACCATAGTCGGCAAACACCGCAGATTACTTATTATAAACTCGTACAATGAAAGCGCACCCTGGAGCCAAGAACTTATAACTCCCATCCTGCTGCAAACATCTCCTATAGAGGACATCACAGCCGATGTAGTACACATGAACGGGACGTTCATTCGTAATGACTCATTGTATATCCGGATGGAGAATGGCATTTTCGAACGTTTCCAGGATAAGAAACCCGATTATCTTGTACTTCTCGGCAACATGGCTTTTACTTTAAGGGAACGTATTTTGAGTGAGTGGGGAAATATTCCAATAGTATTGATCGGCAACGAAGACACGTATGCTCCACGGGAATATTATTTCACCGGACGTCCTATACACATTTCCAATGCCATCACATCTCCTCTGGTTGACCTGCAGCCGCAATACAACTTTACTTTTATCGAAACGCCGTATATGTACAAAGAGACCATCGACATGATGGTACAGATGCTGCCAAAAATGAAAACGATTGTATTCGCAGCAGATGAACTCTATCATAACCAAGACTTGGACCGGCTTATTCATGCCTATATAACGTCAAAGTATCCAAACCTCCACTATGAACGCTTAATAGGTAATGAAAGAAACCAAAACGAATTACAGGCATATCTGCTAAATGATGAACCGGAGACGGGTATGCTATTTTCCACATGGTTTTACGAGCGTAAGAATCTACTCGGTTTTCCTACACTCATCAGTGGAGACTTTCAGTTAGTTGCATCATCGCCTCAACCCGTATTTGCATTAAGGAATGCCTATGTGGGTAAAGAGGGGTTTGCGGGAGGATATTTCTATGACCGCATGGAAGTGCAAAACGCGCTTTCTTCAGCCCTCAAACAGATATTTGCAGGAGAGGATGCACGGAATATCCCATTTACATATAGCAAGAAATCCTATCCCTTCATCAACTACCAGCAACTGCAGATGGATGGTCTGGACACCACACTCTGTCCTAAGGACTCGGTATTCATCAATAAACCGCTTACATTCTGGCAGAAGTATCAATGGTGGATTATTTGCGGAGTAGTGTTGATACTCTCACTACTTATCATAGCTTTAGTCATTTATCGGTTCCAGCAAAAGAAAATCACCTTGCTAAGTGCCCATGATACCCTTTTACGTAATATGCCGATATCTTATACTCAAATAGAGGTTTTCTTCGACAAAACGGGACAGATAGCAGATATGAGCTATCGATGCGGCAATATTATTTTCAACGACCAGTTTACGCCAACTACCGATGGTTCACAAAAAAATGCCTTCTCCCAAATAGAGCACCTGACACATTTCATGGAAATGGTATTCCAAGAAAAGCAAACGGTAACATTTACTCATTACTTCAAACAAACAAACAGCTTTTACGAATTCATTCTTTGCCCGGCATCCCAAAAACACACTTTGGATGTCTTTGCCGTAGATATTACAGCGCGCAAAGATGCCGAAAACACATTGCGAGAGATTAATAAAAAACTGGAAATGACATTGGGCATAGCACGCATCATACCATGGCGCTGGGATTTAAAGGAGGGTCTGATTTATTGCGAAGCACAAAAGATATTAGACCACATGAACTTTACAAAGGAGAAGAACTCTACAGTCCAAGTAGATATTATCAAGGCGTCAGAATATTTCCGAAAGATACACCCGGAAGACTTCGAACGTATGCACCATGTACATGAAAATCTCATTTCAGGCAAGTTGCAGCATATCAAAGAAGAATATCGTATCATCACCGAAGTAGAAGGGCGAAAAATAACAGATTGGATGGAAACCAACGCAGTAATTGACCAGCGCGACAAGAACGGCTATCCAATATCGCTTGTCGGCTCCCTTTTACTGATAACAGAACGCAAGAGGCAAGAAGAAGCGCTTATCCGAGCACGAGAAAAAGCCCAAGAATCCGACCGGCTGAAATCTGCATTTCTAGCCAATATGAGCCACGAGATACGTACCCCCTTGAATGCCATCGTAGGATTCTCCAGCCTGCTGACTGCAACCGAAAACGAAACCGAACGCAAAGAGTTCATCAGTATCATAGAAACCAACAACCAGTTGCTATTGCAACTGGTAAGTGACATCCTGGATCTTTCAAAAATAGAAGCAAATACACTGGAATTCAATTATCAGAATGTCGACTTAAATCAGTTGGCAAAAGATGTGGAAAACACTGTACGAGGCAGACTGCAAACAGGTGTTGCCCTACAATTCGTTCCTGAAGTACCAGTTTGTTATGTACAGACAGAACATAACCGTCTCTCTCAAGTCCTCATCAACCTGCTGGTCAACGCTGCAAAATTTACAGAGAAAGGTGAGATTATGTTTGGATACAAAATCCGTGGAGAAGAACTCTATTTCTACGTAAAAGATACGGGCATAGGCATCTCACTAGAGAATCAGAAGAAAATATTTGAACGGTTTACCAAAGTAAACACCTTTATACAAGGAACGGGATTAGGGCTCTCAATATGCAAAAACATTGTCACAAAAATGAAAGGACGCATCGGAGTAGAATCCGAAGGAGAAGGTAAAGGAAGTACTTTCTGGTTTACAATACCTTATAAACCGAAAGAGGCTCAAAAGGAAAATAATCTAACTTTAATGCCTCTTCTGAACGAGAGAAGCAAGGAAAAGCCTATAATCCTGATAGCAGAGGACAACGAAAGCAACTATATGCTGTTCAAGTCTATCCTACAGAAAGATTATGAGTTGGTTCATGCTTGGGATGGGGAGGAAGCCGTGGAACTCCATCAGAAGTTTCATCCGCATGTGGTCATCATGGACATCAATATGCCTAAAATGGATGGATATGAAGCTACTCGCGAAATACGTAAAGTATCCAAAACGGTACCTATCATTGCAGTAACGGCATACTCCTTTGCTTCGGACAAAGAAAAGATTATGCAGAATGGCTTTAACGGATATATGTCCAAGCCGGTTGACATACAAAGATTGAAAGAAAAACTCGACTATACAATCCACGGGAATTTTATGATGATGTAGGGTTCCGGTCTGCTCTTTCCTATATGATATTTTTTGATTATCCAAGAAATATCATGTACTTTTGCACAAGTTAGAAAAGAGACAATGATAGACCAACCCACCATAGACCGCATACTTGATGCCGCACAGATATACGATGTCGTATCAGACTTTGTCACCCTGCGCAAACGCGGTGTGAACTATGTAGGTCTGTGCCCTTTCCACGATGA
>ERZ833608.2198-NODE-2198-length-10805-cov-5.396000_pt1 | contig 10805 bp, 8 predicted proteins | sample MGYA00519694_ERZ833608 | MGnify/ENA primary metagenome ERZ833608 (study PRJEB31850, sample SAMEA3708742) | human gut metagenome | biome: human gut; feature: human-associated habitat; material: faeces | place: China | collected 2014 ... | reverse complement strand
CGGTCGCCACAATGGGCTGCTGACTCAGGATACGATACGGTAAGTTGGCGGTATAGGTATCGAGCCGCAGCAGCGCCACGATAAAAAACACCACCGCACCCAACAAAAAGCCAAAGCCGTAAAACTGCTGCGGCAAAAGCAACGACACGGCGGTCGCCAGCCCTGCCACACCGGCAAACAGGCCCGAGGCCAGAACGGCTCCCTTGTAGTCGGTAAAGTACAGCAAGATAAGCAGGATCGTGTTGCCCACGGCATACAGGCCGTAGCCTACGCATAACGTGCGAAAATACCCGTGCATAAGATTGTTAAAGCCCAGCGGCAGGGCCGAGAGCACTGTAGTCTCGAGCGAGATGACCGCCGCGGTCACAAACAGCTGCTTGAGCGCGCAAAAGCGCAGTTCGCTGTTGAGCGTGGAGAGCATCTCCTCCTCGGCCACCACAATATCGCCCACCACGCCGCCGTCGTTGAACAGGCTGTAGTAGTCACGGTAGCGCGGATAGAAATTGACCTCGACCGACACCACAAAGTTGACGGTCGTGACGAGTGTGGTCAAAAACGCAATGAGTGCCGGAACGTCATGGTAAGGAGCCCCGTAAAACAGGCCTTTGATCTGCACGCCAATAGGGCCCGCCCAGATAATAACCAGGTGTACGAAAAGCCCCAAGTTGGTAAACAGCCCCGTAAGCGCAAGCGGCATAAATTGGTCGAGCCAGCGCAAAAAACACCAGGGACTCCGATCACTCTGTGGAAAATACCGGTACAGCAGTACCACATCCCAGGCAAGCATGACGCCGTAGCCTAGGGCGATTGACGCCAACAGGCCCTCGACCGGCGGCAGTCCCAACGTCAGCGCTGCCAGGGCGCACAGGCACGCCACGCCAATGGCGGCCGCAAAGCTGCACAGAATGCCACGATAATCTTTGATGGCCGTGAGATAGCTCATGCCGTTCCAGTTGACGATCATAATGTTGAACAGCCACAGGCACAGCAGCCCCTGCAGCAGCGTGGCGCCCGAGAACAGCAAAAAGATGCCGTAAAGCACCGTGCCCGCAACCAACATGATGGCGTTGGAGCCCCAAAACGAGGGCAAGACCTCCTCTTCGCGCTCGGCAAAGAGCATGTCGGCCAAAAAACGCGTGACCGGCATAGAGATAAAGCTCGTGAGCGTAAGCGACGCCAGCAGCGTATAGGTCACCATGCACACCAGCAAATCCTGGTTGGCACGTCCCACACCCCACAGACCGCACAGCACCAAGATACCCACCTGGAGCAGCACGCCCAGCAGCATGGGGCCCGTGCACACAATGCCGGCGTAGCCATAGGCGCGCATCGTGGCAAACAGACCTTTGCGCCCAAACAGGCGCTTGAGCTCAAAACCAATTCCGGCCACCGGCTACTCCCCCTCTCTGGGCAGGTTAAACGCACACGTCGTCTCGTCGTACAGCGCACGATAGTTGGCGAGCATCTGCTCGTGCAAAAAGTACGTGGCGACGCGACGCTGACCGCGCTCCCCCATCTCGATACGGCGGGCACGGCTCGCGCACATGCGCTCCATGGCATCGGCCAAGCCCTTGCGATACATAGGCGGCGTCACAAATCCTGCCACGCCAAAGTCGTCACCCGGAGCGCCTTCGAGCAGCTCGCGGCAGCAGCCCACCTCGGTCGTCACGCAGGGACGACGCGCTGCAAGCGACTCCAGCACGCTCAACGGCTGACCCTCGGAGATGCTCGTCAAAATGGTGAAGTCGAGCTTCTCCATGTACTCGACCACGTTGACGCGGCCGGTAAAGATCAAGTCACGCACGCCCAATGTCTCCACCAGCGCATGACACTCGGCGCCGTACTCCTCATCGTCCACGCCGCCCATAATGTGCAGGCGCACCTTGGGCAGGCGCTCGTGCAGCTCAAAGAAGGCATAGATCATGGTCTTGACGTCCTTGATGGGCGCTAGGCGCACCACCGCGCCAATATCCACCCAGCCGTCATCGGGCTTTAAGGGAATATCCTTAAAGCGATCGAACTGGATGCCGTTGGGGATGACCAGGCATTTGTCCGCATCGCAGCCCATATCGATCTGCGTCTTACGGGCGTTGTGAAACAGACTCGTCACGCGGAAGGCGCGGCGGTAGATTTCCTCCGAAAGCAGGTAGAAAAAGCGAATCCAGCGGTTCTTAAACGACGGTACCACCCAGTCGGCACGAATGATCTCTTCCTCACGCTCGCGGGTATAGATGCCATGCTCGGTCAGCAGCACCGGCGCATGGTGAACGCTTGAGCCCAAGCAAGCGAGTAGGCCACCGTAGCCGGTCGAGATGGCATGGTACACATCGGCCACCGGCACCTCGCTGCCCAGCAGGTAGAGCACGGGCAGCAGCATGGAGCGCATGGTGTGGAATGCGTCGGCAAAAGGCGTGTAGGGGTACTCGGCCAGGCACACGTCGCGGAAGATATCCATAAAGGTGCGGCTCTGCAAAAATGAGAGCGGATGTACGTGGCGGCGCTGGAAGATATCGAACAGCACGTCCCAGTCCGGATTGGAGAGCGACACCAGGCGACGCAGCGCCTCGCGCTCGCGGTCGTCAAAGTCGACCTCTTCCTGCTCGCCCGAAAGCCGCAGGGCATCGTCCAGAAACACCTCGTGCACCTCGACCACGTTGTCGGGCAGCTCGTAGACAAACTTGCCGCGGTCGGCAGCATGCGCGCCAATCACCCACAGCACAAACTCGTGCTCGGGCATGGCCTGTATATAGCCGTGCATCCATGTGGACACCCCGCCGTGCACATAGGGGTAGCAGCCCTCGAGTACCAAGCAGATTCTCATTTGTCGCCACCCTCCTTGCGCGCAATGGTCACCGTCTTGTCCGTGGCCTTGACCAGGTACAGGTCACCCGTCAGATGCGTAATCTCGCCACCCGTAACCGCACCCGGCTCGCCGTTGTTGGCGCGGAACATGAGCCACGCTTCGTCGTGGAAATTGCCCAGACTGAGCGTCCAGGCATCCGCACTGGTATCCACGCTCACCGTCACGGACGAAAAGCGCTGAATGGCACCCGAGCATTCCGAACCGGTCTGGCGACGCAGGTCGGGCGCAGACTTGGTAAGCCAGTCCAGGTAGTCGGTCAGGCCGCCCTTATAGACTTCCCAGCCCTCCTTAGCGCCGCGATCGGGATCCAGCAGGTCGTCCGGGTGCATGAAGTGCGTGCTCACGTAGTGCATGTTGAGCTCGGACACGGCAGCCAGGCGCATGTAGGAATCGTCGACCATGCCGCCCGAGACAATACGCGGCTGCTCCACAATGCCATCGCTCGCCACGCCAAACTCCTGCACATACGGAAGATCGGTGCCGTCCTCAAAATACGTACTGGCGATGGTCTTGATGCGCGGCACGTCGGTGCCGATAAGCTTGCGCGCGCGGGCCGAAAGGATATTCGATGGCGGCACGTAGACCGAGCCGTGCGCGTTGGGCAGCACCTCGTCCTGAAAGGCGATAAGCTCGTTGAGCGATGCAACGATCGTCTCCTTATTCTTCCACGTCTTGTAGTCGTACAGCGTGCCATAGTCGGTGTCCCAGAGTGCCAGCGGCTGATGGTTGTAGCCGTGAAAGCCCAGCTCTCCGCCCATCTGCAGCAGCATGCCGCCAAAGTAGCGGAACTGCGTGGTATCGGCCTGGCGCGCGGGCTCGGTCTGGTTGACCGCATCCTCGTAGTTTTCGATCATCACGCCGGTAAAGCGAACGCCATATTTTTGCGCGAGCTTTTGCAGATCGGGCCACCAGACCTTGGCATAAAAGTCGGCGATGGAAAGCCCATAGTCGCGCTTGATGTAGGTGCCGTCGCCCGAGGGCACGGGGCTGGGAAAGTCGTCCAGATAGAAGACGGCGCTGTTGATGACCGGATAAGCCGTGGCATCGCCCAGCAGGCTGATCGCCGCGGCGTAAAACCCACGCATGACCTTGTCGTAGACACCGATATTGCACACCACGGTGCGTCCGCTACCGCAATCATTCGACCAAATGAGCGGCGAGCCCGCATCACCGGTCTTAGCCCACACATGCGCCGTATCGCGCAGCGAAACCGAAAGCGACGAATCAAAGGGGTCCGAGAGCTCGTAGCGCTCTCCACCGCCCAGCATAAAGTCCTCGTTCGGCACAATGCTTTCGGCTTTTACATAGTCATATCCGGCCGATTCAATGCCAAGCTTGGGGGCAATCACTTGCAGATAGCTCGAGTTATCCGGCGGCATGGCGAGCATAAGCGAACCGCCGGCACTCACCCAACTCATAATGTCGGTCAGGTGCGTACCGAGCCTATCGAGCGACGGCATGAGCAAAATCACGCGATCGTAGGAGGTCAGCGAGGGGATGGCGTCCACGCCGTCCAGGGCGAGGTCCACGTCGCGGTGCGCGATCTTCATGTCGAGCAGGATCTGGTCAAACTGCTCCTTTACATCCTCGACGCCTGCTTGGTCGGTATCGGTAATGACCAGGCACGTGGGCTTTTGGCCAAATATCGCCGAGGAGGCCGGCACCGCATCGTTGGCAGCAAGCATCCCCAGCTTATGCTGGCCCGCACTGTACTGCACGCCGGCGCGCTCTACCAGAAGCACGGCAGCCATGGCAATAAAGACCACCCACACCACGAGCAGTCCCGTCCAGCGAAAATGGCCCGCACGGTCGCGGATATGCTGCACCACGCTCATCGGGCCTCCTCTCCGTTGCGCCAAAAAGCCAGCTCCTCGCGGTTGGCGGCACTTAAGTACACATGTTGCTTGTCGATCGCGTCGATCACACGCTGTACCGCTTGCCCATCGCGACGAATCACAGCCAAGCGCAGGCAAAGCATCCACACGTCCTGCTCGTCTGGCGCATCGATCACCAACTGGTTCGCGACGTCCTCTGCCTTATCGATCACGCCGGCATCGGCCAGCGCCGTGGCATAGCGGATGCGCAGCGCCGGCCCGTCCTCGCGTTCGCAACGACGCGCGAGCAAGCGTGCATACTGCTGACGCTGAATCTGTGCCACACGGCCCTCTGCCAAACCCGAGTCCAGATAGGCGCCCAAAAAGTCGCAATACGCATCCAGGTTATGCGAACTGGGGTCGGTCTTAAATGCACGCTCCAGCTGCTGTAGTTTAAGGTCGGACTCCTTGGAGATCTGCGCCACCGCCGTCGCGGCATAGTGCGCCACCTCTACGTCGTCGTTCAGCTTAGCCGCCTGAAGCTGCGCCAGATACGCATCGGGTTCCTCGGTAAGCATGGAAAGCATTAAGCGGCGCCGGTCTGCCGGGTCGTTAACGATGAGCGCCTCCTCGAGCGGGATCACGCCTGCATCGGCTTCACGGTCGTGCACCAAGATGCTGCGACGCAGCTCGTCGTTAATACGCAGCGACTCCAACGTGGCGTCCTTAAGGTCCGCGCCAAACACGGCGCTGCGCGCGATAAGCAGCAACACCAACAGCGGGCCCCACAACGGCACGAGTACCATCACGGCCAGCATATGCCCGCGCACCGGCAGCAGGCCCAACTTCATAAGCGTCCACAACACCAGACAAACCAGTGCATGAATCAGCAGCAAGACGGCAGCGACGACAAGCGAGATCAAACGACATCCCCCTCACCGTCACCGGCAATATGCTGCAGCAGCGCCACGATGTCCTCGCCGTCGACGAGCTCCACCGCAATCTGCTTCGCTCTCAGGCGCTTACGGATAATGGGCAGGTCGCACGCCTTTGCCTGGCGCATGAGCAGGTAAAGCACGTCACCATCGACCAGGCCCGCCGCATCGCTCTCGCGGATTGCCGACCCAATTGCGCCCACCAGCTCGCCGACAGGCTCCATGCCCGGCACCACGCGCAGGAGCAAAAAGCTTCCAATCTTGCCATCTGCCAGCGCCTGCTCGGCCGCGAGCTCTTGGCCAAAGGCCGCCTGCTTGAGCACGCAAGTTCCGTCAACGCAGCGTTTATCCTGCGCCACCGCCTCATAATCGAAGGCACGGCCCAGCGCGCTTTCGACCAGGCCGCACAAGATGCGGAACAGGTTTTGGTAATAGAGCGTCATTTGGTTCTCGGCCGCGCGTCGCACAAAGATCAACACGGCGGGTGCCCCGTCGCGCTCGATCGTGTATCCAAACATGGGAAGCCCCGGCGTCAGCTTGCGATTCACCCACAGGCTCGAACGACCCTCGCCGCCCAAAAGGGGCGCAAGCTGATTAAGCGAGAGCGAGCGCGGGGCATCTTCGGCAATCACGGGACTCGCCGCCACCAGACGGGCAAACGCCCCGCCCGAAACGTGGTAGATCGTCACCGAATCGTTTTCGAGAATCTCGCCCATGAGCTCGCAGCACTTGCGGTAGATGTCGCGCGGATTGAGCACGTCAAGCTCTTGCGTCACGGCAAAGATCTTGCCAAAGCTATCGTGGCGCCCAACAATCTGGCGCTTGTATGTGCGCTTGTCCTCGATAGCATCGTGGTAGAGCTGTGTGAGAAACATATTGCGATTACGCACGAGCTCGTTTTGGTCACGCTCGACCTTAATGACCTCGCTGTTGCGCAGCTGCACATAGCCGCACACGGCGCCCACCACAAAGTACGCGATAAACGGCAGCCAGTTGGAAGGCTCATAGAACAAGCCCTGGAAAGTGTATCCGTACAGGGCAAAATAACTCACCGCCAGACCAATCGACGCCAACAGCGCGGCGACCAGGCCAAAGTCGAGACCGTAGAGCGTGCCAATCAGGACCACATAGAGCAGTCGATAGTCGAGCACGTTGAGCTGGGCAGATTGGGAGAACAGATGCTCCAGCGCCTCGAACAGCACCCAAGCGAAGCCCGTCTCCAGGCATTTAATGGGCAACGCGCGCAGCTGGATGCGATCGATCGCCGCACGAAGGGGATTGGCCTTTTTGGTACGTGTGTTTGCCCAGCGGGCGTGGATGGTCGAAAGGTCGCGCAGCAGATCATAACGCTGAAACCAGCCATAGCGTTTGCGAGCGACATCGCCTGCGGGCAACGCATAGCCGGTCGACTCGCCATAGGCAACGGACAGCCCGGGGAACAGGCCCAGGAGCGCGCCGCCCAAGTCGCCCGTTGTGTGATAGAAAGCATCTGCAACGTCGAGCGTCTCAAAGGTCGCATCCCAACTATCAAAGACGCGATGCACCAGCACCGCTAGCTCCTCCGCGCACAGCAGGGGTAACGGCGCTTCTGCGGCACCTTGGAGCGCGACCGACCCGGTCGAGCACGCCTCAAACAGCGGTACCAAGAAGGGGTCGTCGAGCGCCGCGGAAGCGGTATACAGATAGGGCGTGCACAGAATCTTGGCTTGGATGTTGACTTGAGAGGCATAGTAGTGGCACAGGTCGTTGGCCGCGCGGGCGATAATGCCCTTACCCGTTTGGGCGGCAGCATCTGTGGCATCAAGCGAATCGGCATTGCTCGCCGCGCCGCCAGCAACCTCCGCGCCCGCAGGCCCCGCCACAAACAGCAGCTGCACACGGCGGCCCATGCAGGCACGAAAGACCGAGCGCAGCAGCTCAATGTCGCCAAAGGTCTCGGTATGCGGGGTGAGATAAGTGGAGAGGTAGACCACACGGTCGAACTCATAAGCCTGGTCCAGGTGGCGCAGCAGCTCTTTCCACGAGCCGTGGGGCGATGACTCGCGCTGCGCATCATCTACAGCTACAACCTGAACATGATCGCCAGGAAACGCCTTGGCACAAAAGTCGTCGTCAACATACGCGGTATTGCCAACAACCAGCACCTCCATGGCGCGCCCCTCCCTTAAATTCCACTTTTGTCATAGTCAAACATGCGTATTGTACGCTGTCAACGCGAGCCGAAGCGCCTTTAAGGCTGTCTTAAGAACTTTTTCAGAGGATGAGGGGGTGGCAGGGGGACTAAGTGGTTACTATGCCGAGCTACTCTTTTGGCCAGTCAGTCAATTAATCGGTTCCACTCGCCTTAAATAATGATCAGACAGTGCCGCGGCGCACCAAGATGGTCGTCAACATGCTCGAGGGCATCGAGGTGCGTTGCGGCGTGGAGTACAAGGAGCCGGTTGCCGCCGAGCCCGACATCGCCGCCAAGACGATCTACTGCGGCCCCATCGACGCGTTGCCCACGGAGGCGTAGGCAAAGCGGGCCATCGCAAACAGAAGCAAATCGAACAGGGCGGCTCACGGCACCTTACCGTGAATCGCCCTCAATCGTTGTACGGTTAATCTCGAGAATTTAATGTGAATCTCTAATACCTCGATAGAATCTCATCTCTATTTTCTTTGAGATACTCATCCAAATCCGGCACAGCAAATTGAACATAGCCCCTCTGAGGCGCCTGGATTACTTCTCGTGAAAGCAGCTTGGCTCTAACAGAACTCAACTCGCTCGTCTTTTTACCAAGGCGCTTAGCTACATCTGAGGTCTTGGACTGTTTGCTGTCCTCGCACATGGCATACAAGTAGTTGATTTCATTACGCGAGAGACCAGAAATCGCAGGCTCGTGGACCACGTCGTGGAAACGAGCTTCGGCAAGCAGGATACCTTCATCAACATCGCGCTCACTAACGAGAGTTGATTTTTCCCGATGAAGGTTGGCGCGCTGCCAGATTGAATACCCAACAAGTTGAACTAAATACGCATAACCTTTTGTTGCTCTCGCCGCTTTTGATAGCAAATCCCCGTCGAGAGAAAGACCGGTCGCGTTAAAGCTATCACTCAAAGAAAGTGCAATCTCGATTTGATTGATAGGAGCAAGGTCTTCAGGAACCGCGCGACGAAGAAAAGTAAGTGCCTTGCCGTTAATGAGATCCATAACGCCCGATGGCAATCCGGCAAAGGCAAGAGCGATGTTGGCTTTCTCCCCAATGAGTAATTGAACTGTTGAGGCAATAATACGCATTTCCTCAACTGGGGCATCTTGGACTTCATCAACAGCGATGAACAAGCCCTTTGAGCCCTGTGCAATCTGCTTTAGTTTTGCTCGAAGGCTCATTTCGCTTGAAGAAATGTCCAACTTGGCAGAAGCAATACCAACGTTAACGCCAAGCGAAGCGGAGGAAAAAGTCAGTTGGTCTTGAATCTGCTCCATAAGATCGTGCGACAAACGCGGACCAGCCGAAACAACAACGGCCTTCCAACCCAGTTCAATCGCTCGGTCGCGCAGATCGCAAAGAAGAACCGTTTTCCCCGACCCGCGCGGCCCTGTGATTCGCATAAGACGTGCGGGGGCGCCAACGCCGGACATGAGACCCTCCACGAACTCGAGAGAGATATCATCACGACCGATGATTCGAGGAGGCTCCGCACCGGCGGTCGGACGAAATGGATTGTAGAACCTGGCTTTGTCCATAACCATCAACCTCAGGCAGACTTCGCTTATATAGATTTATAAATTAGTATATATGTATATATAGCTTTATAAGCGGCTATACAATCGATAATGTAAAGCTAATACATCGAATTAGGGGATACATTCGGGCAAAACTAACCCAACGAAACAAAAATGTGGAAATAAATGCTCAATCGTAGCCAGACGATCACCAACGCCGATCCTGCACGTGCAATAAGCGCAGAGATGGCCCTGCTCTGCAAGCAAGGCCTCCAGAACTTCTCGCTTGCTCTCTCCGCGCAACGCTGTGTAATTAAACGTCGTATCGGGGGTGTTGCGTATGGCCCTCTTGGCCTTGGTAAGCGCCGCAGGCTCTTTTCCCTTAACGATCGGAATCACGACAGCAGCTCCTCAAGCTCAAGGGTCGTCTTAGCGGCAACAACATCGGGATCATCCATGCCCACAAACTCCTCAAGCTTTTGGAGCGCAAGCCTGGCGTCGCCAAAGCGCTCTTCATCAACGGCGCAATTGAACAAATCGAACAATCGAGCCGCCTCTTCAGGTCGAGAGAATGCTCCCAGAACGGTGTTGAGAATATCCCCGGCATCGCGTCCACGCGTCTCCATAGCAGGCACCGTTGCAGCGTCCTCTCCAAGAATGCGGATGTTACCGCGAGGTACCGACGCCACCACAACAGGTGAATGCGTTGTAACTATAAACTGTACGTTTGGAAATATGCGAACCAGGTCCTCGAGAATCCGCGCCTGCCAGCGGGGATGCAAATGAAGGTCGATCTCATCGATCATAACAACGCCGTATAGCCAACCACTTCAGACTTCAATTGTGCAGAGAAAAATGGGCAGGAGATAAGGCCTTTCGAGTCAGCGTTAGTGTAAGGATGTCGATGGCTAACCGCCAAACGCAAACGACCCCTGTCTTAGAATCTGGGATTGCTACATAACTCATAAATCGTGGAGCCCGCAGAAACAGAGTAGCTCAACTTCGCATTTGTGAACAAAAAAGCCCAGCAAAAGCTGAGCTTATTAAACAAAAGGTGCTCCATGGCGGATTCGAACCGTCGACCTTGGGATTAGAAGTCCCCTGCTCTATCCAACTGAGCTAATGGAGCAAATAACCGCACGCCAAGCAAGCGCGAGCCCGCCAAGCGCAAATAAGTATAACCTACTTGAACTGTTCGCGGTATGCCTTGCATACCTCATCGACCGGGCCGTCCATACGAAGGTCGCCCTTCTCAATCCAAACGCACGCTGGCAGATGCGCTCAACCTGCTCCATGGGATGCGACACGAACAAAACCGTCACGTCACCGCTCTGGATAAAGTGCTGAATACGGGCCTCGCACTTTTGCTGGAAGAACACGTCGCCGACGGAAAGCATCTCATCGACGATCAGGATATCGGGCTCGGTAATGGTGGCGATTGCAAAAGCAATGCGCGCAACCATACCCGAAGAGAAGTTCTTGA
>ERZ833608.2197-NODE-2197-length-10812-cov-7.446779_pt1 | contig 10812 bp, 8 predicted proteins | sample MGYA00519694_ERZ833608 | MGnify/ENA primary metagenome ERZ833608 (study PRJEB31850, sample SAMEA3708742) | human gut metagenome | biome: human gut; feature: human-associated habitat; material: faeces | place: China | collected 2014 ... | reverse complement strand
AAAACCTTCAACTATATGCTGCTCGCTGCGCTCAATGGCAAGGGCGTCAGCGGGAACATCGCGGGTGATGCAGGAGCTGGCGCCGGTGATGGCGCCCTCCCCAATGGTGACGGGCGCGACCATCATAGTGTCGGAGCCAATGAAGACGTTGTCTCCGATGGTGGTGCGGCTCTTGTGGACGCCGTCGTAGTTGCACGTGATGGAGCCGCCACCGATGTTGACGTGGTCGCCCATGGTGCAGTCGCCAATGTAGGAGAGGTGGGGCACCTTGGAGCCGCGGCCCACCACGGTGTTCTTGAGCTCGACGTGGGTGCCGATGTGGGCGCCCTCAAGCACGTGGGCACCGCCGCGAAGGTAGGCGCGCGGGCCGCAGGTGACGCCGTCGTCGATGGTGACGTCGGTGCCGACGGTCTCCTCAAGCGTGACGTCGTTGGCAACGGCGCAGTTGGTAAGGCGCGTGTTGGGGCCGACGACGCAGCCCTCGCCCACCGACGTGCTGCCCCAGAGCATGGTCATGGAGAGAAGCTCGGTGTCCCTGCCGACGGTGACGTCCGGGCCGACCCAGACGGTCTTGGGGTCCAGCATGGTGACGCCGGAGGCCATGAGGCCCTCGTTGATCTTGGCCTGCGCCAGGGCCGAGAGCTCGGCCAGCTGGATGCGGGAGTTCACGCCGAGGCCCTCGCGGTAGTCCTCGCAGTGCGTGATGGTGGTGGCGTAGCCGTGGCCGCGCAGAATCTCGACCATGTCGGGCAGGTAGTACTCGCTCTGGGCGTTCTGGTTGCCCACCTCGCCGATGTACTTGGCAAGAAGGGCGCCGTCAAAGGCATAGCAGCCGGCGTTGCACTCAAGGAGGCCGGCGGCCTGCTCGGGCGTGCAGTCCTTCTGCTCGATGATGCGCGTGACGGAGCCGTCCTCGGCAAGCTCGATGCGGCCATAGCCAAACGGGTCGGGCGGCGTCATGGTGAGGATGGCAGCCGCATGCTGGCCGCCGGAGACGCTCTGGGCAAAGGCGCGGATGGTCTCAGGCTCAATGAGCGGCAGGTCGCCGTTGAGAACCACGACGGGGCCCTCGCCGATGCCGGCAGCCTCGATGGCCACGCGAGTGGCGTGGGCGGTGCCCAGGCGCTCGGCCTGCTCGACGCACTCCACGTCAGTCTCCGCGGCCAGGTGGGCGCGGACCTCCTCGGCGCCGTTGCCCACGACGACCACGATGCGGTCCGCACCGGCGACGCGCGCGGCACGCGTGACCCAGCTGACCAGAGGCCTGTCGAGCAACTTGTGCATTACCTTGGGGTGACGGGACTTCATACGCGTTCCCTCGCCGGCAGCGAGGATAATTGCGGTTGCGTCCATGTGATCTCCTGTTACGTTATAGAGACGTGTGTTTGGAAACGATACACGGCGCAATATGATACCGCAGGCATATGATGAGCGCGTAACGATTGGTTTGCGGCGGTTGAGGCTTGCGCCGCCGGTGTGGCGTTTGCGCTGGCTGTGCATGGTGGCGGCGCTGCGGCGTTGGCGTTTTGCGCGAGGGGATGGGAGGTGCCCGTGGATATCATGCGAGAGGAATCGGGCAACGAACCCGTCGCGGCATTCTCGATGTCGCATCCGGCGGTGCCGGCGCTCTACATGGTACTGACGTTGGGGCTCACCATGTTCTCGATGCAACCGGTGCTGATTGCGCTGTCGCTCGCGGGCGGGTTGGCGTACGGGTTTGTGACGCGCGGGGCCGCCCGCACGTTGGGGGCGCTTCGCTGGCAGCTGCCAGTGATTTTGATCATTGCGCTGGTCAACCCGCTGTTTAGTGCATCGGGCTCGACCGAGCTTTTCCATATTGGCATGCGCGTGGTGTATTTGGAGAGCATGATGTACGGCCTGTGCATGGGTGGGCTGTTTGTGGCGAGCGCGCTGTGGTTTGAGGCCGCGGCGTCGATGCTCGAATACGACAAGGTGCTCGCGCTATTGGGCAACGCTGCGCCGGTGGTCGCGCTCATGATCTCGATGTGCATGCGGCTTATCCCACAGTTTTTGCGCCGTGGTCGCACGGTGCTGGCGGTACAGGATGCGATTGATGTGCCGGGGCGGACGCCCGCCGATCCCGTGCGTTCGCGCCTGCGAGCATCGAGCGTGCTGATGGGCTGGGGCATGGAAGATTCGCTTGAGCGCGCGGATGCCATGCGCTCGCGCGGGTGGGGTGCTGCGTCGCGCCGTACGACGTATGCGCGGTATCGGCTGGGGCGCGGTGACGCTGCCGCGCTGGTTGGACTTGCGGTGTTTGGTGCCGCCGCGGTGGCGGTGGCATGGACCGCGACGACGCAGTATTCGTTTTATCCGCAGCTCTCGGTGCCGGCGCCGTGGCTGGGCTATGTCGTGTACGCTGCCTGGATGGTGCTGCCCTGCGTGTTGCATGCGATCGATGAGAAGAGGTTCGGCTGATGGCTCGGTTAGATAGGGACCCGGTGTTGGGCGCGGCGTGCGGCCCGGATATGCCGGCGATTGAGGTGCGGAGCCTGAGTTTTGCCTACCCCGGGGCTGATGCTGCGGTGCTCGAGGGGCTCGACTGGTCTGTTCCCCAAGGTGCATTTGCGCTGCTTGTTGGCGGTACCGGATCGGGTAAGTCGACACTGCTGTCGCTGCTCAAGCCCGAGATCGCTCCGGCGGGCGAGCGCACTGGCGATGCGCGCGTGCTGGGCGAGAACGTTGCCGACATGGACGTGCGCGCGTCTGCGGAGCGCGTGGGCTACGTGTTCCAGGATCCCGAGAACCAGATTGTGTGCGAGACCGTGTGGCACGAGATGGCGTTTGGCCTAGAGAATCTGGGTGTGTCGCGCGACGAGATGCGCCGCCGTGTTGCCGAGACCAGCTATTTCTTTGGTCTGGAGGACTGGCTTCATCGCGATACCGATACGCTTTCGGGTGGTCGCAAGCAGCTGCTGTCGCTCGCCGTCGTCCTGGCGCTGCGTCCGCGCGTGCTGCTACTCGATGAGCCCACGTCTCAGCTCGATCCCGTTGCCGAGAAGAATTTTCTGCACGCGCTGTTTCGCGTGAACCGTGAGCTGGGCTGCACGGTTGTTGTGGCTACGCATCAACCGCGGCCGATGCTCGAGTATGCGACGTGTGCGTACCGGATTGAGGGCGGTCGCGTGCGCGAGGTGGCGGATATGGCTTCTTTGGGGCGCCGAGAATCGCTGTTTTCCGATGGTATGTTGGGGTGGGGTGCCATCCGATGTGCAAAAAACGGAGTATTCAGCAGGCGTGAGGGCAATTTGGGCTCTCTGGAGCCGTCCAGGGACGTATCGAGCGCGAAAAAAAGTTTGGAATTGGACAAATCGTCCGAATTTGTGGCGCAAACGTCGCTCGAGAATGGCTCGGAAGCCTTTTCACGCACGGATGGAAGCAGAATACTCCAAAAAATGCACGGCGGATCGGCTACCACCCTGTCGGAAGGCTGGTTTCGCTACGATCGCGCGGGCGGTTGGGTGCTGCGCGGGCTCGATGTGACGTTTTCAGCCGGCGCGGTACATGCGGTCGTGGGCGGAAACGGCTGCGGCAAGTCGACGATGCTCTCGGTGCTGGCCAAGACGGCTAAGCTGCAGCGTGGCCGCATGGCGCGTGGGGCGGCTTCGGCGGCACTGCTACCACAGAATCCCAAGGCATTGCTGGTCGCCGAAACGGTGCGCGACGAGCTGATGGAATGGGCTTCGGCCTGCGGGTACGACGAGGCCGCAGCACAGGAGCAGACAGCGCGCCTGGGTCTGGCGGGCTTGGAGACGCGTCACCCGTACGATCTTTCGGGCGGTCAGCGTCAGCTGCTTGCGTTGGCAAAGCTGCTGTTGATTGGCCCGGAGCTGCTGTTGCTTGATGAGCCCACCAAGGGTTTGGACTTGGCCAGCCGCCGCATCATCGCCCGCGCCCTGCGTGACCATGCGAATGCCGGCGGTACCGTCATCATGGCCACGCACGACTTAGACTTTGCCGAGCAGGTGTCCGATGACGTCGCCATGATGTTCGACGGCGAGATCGCCTGCATGGAGCCTCCGGCAGATTTCTTTGACGACAACGTGTTCTACAGGGTGTGATGGGATGACGGATCATCGCGCCTCGCGCCTACTTACAAAAATGGAGATCCCGCTGTTGTTGGTGGTGCCGGCAGTGATGACTGCGGCGTTGCTGGTGGGCATTGAGCAGACGGCGCTTGCCATGCTGGTTGTAGTGGCGCTCGTGCTCGCACTGTTTTTTGCGGGCTATGAGACATCACGTCCAGGCCTGCGCCAGATCATGCCCACGCTGGTGCTGGCGGCGCTGGCCGCGGCGGGGCGCATCCTGTTTGGGCCCATTCCCGATTTTAAGCCCGTGAGCGCTATCGCCATTATCGCGGGTGCGACACTTGGCCGTCGCAATGGTTTTATGGTCGGCGCGTTGGCAGCGCTGACCAGTAATTTCTTTTTTGGACAGGGTATGTGGACGCCGTGGCAGATGTATGCCTGGGGTCTGGTGGGCTACATCGGTGGCGCACTGGCGCATGCGGGCGCGTTTGACCGCGCCGATGGAACCGTGCGAATGCCGGCGCTGTTGGCGTATGGCTTTGCGTCGGGCCTGCTGTATGGCGTCGTGATCAACGCGTATGACATCATCGGTTTTGTGCAGCCGCTCACCTGGGCAGGCGCCATAGCGCGTCTTGCTACGGCGGTGCCGTTCGACATCACGCATGGCCTCGCGACCTGCGTGTTCTTGGCCGCTCTGTACAAGCCCTGGTGTCGCCGCATCAACCGCGTCGTCGTGAAGTACGGGCTGTAGTGGCGGTTGCGCCGAGGCAAGAACCAATACTGTCTTGGTGTCATATCAAAACTATGCCGGTTTACGGGGCTAGATTGGCGCAGGCCGATCATACCGGCATTTTTCGAAAATAGACGAGCCGTCTACCTGCGGTTTTATTTCGCTCGAATTGTGTGTGGTTAGGGATCTGCGATTCAGTCCCGTAAACCGGCATAGTTTTGGAATGGCCGGTTGATATGACGGGCATCATGGCCCTCAGAGAGTCAATTGATCCGTTTTCTTCCGTCCCGAGACGTCCCCAGGGAATCGGTTGACGGCGCTCGCCACGAAACTGGCCCATCTACTACGTTTAGCCCAACACCCCCAAGCACAACCGCGTTTTATGAAAAACCGCAGGCTTTCTACCTGCGATTTTCTTTTTGCGTTGTTCGCTGTGGTTGAGGGTAGTGGCTTAAACGTAGTAGATGGGCCAGTTTCGTGGCAAGCGGGCCGCGTGGATACCCTCGCGAGGTGAAAAATGATCCCTTTTCCTCCGTCCCCAGGGGATTAGTTGGGGCTAGAGCTCTAGGGTGAGGGTGACGGGGCAGTGGTCGCTGCCGAAGATGTCGCCGCGGATGCCGGTGTCGCGTACGTTGCCGGCGATTGCGTCGCTTACCAGGAAGTAGTCGATGCGCCAGCCTGCGTTGTTCTTGCGGGCATTAAAGCGGTAGCTCCACCAGCTGTAGACGCCCTCGACGTCCGGATTGGCCGCGCGCCAGGTGTCGGTAAAACCGGCGTCGAGCAGCTCGGTAAACTTGCCGCGCTCCTCGTCCGAAAAGCCTGCGTTGCCGCGGTTGGACTTGGGGTTCTTAAGGTCGATCTCCTCGTGTGCCACGTTAAAGTCGCCGCAGGTCACCACGGGCTTTCCGGTCTCGCGCTCGAGGCCTGCCAAAAAGCCGCGGTAGGCATCGTCCCAGGCCATGCGTACATCGATGCGCGCGAGCTCGTTTTGGGCGTTGGGCGTATAGACGTCCACGAACCAGAACTTGTCGAACTCGAGCGCACAGACGCGGCCCTCGGTTGCGGCTTGGGCGACGAGCTCGGCAGCCCCGCCCTCGCCGGCGTAGGGTAGCAGTGCGTCGGCGCGCAGTACGCGCAGCGGTTCCTGGCGGCTAAAGACTGCAGTGCCCGAGTAACCCTTGCGTTCGGCGTAGCTCCAGGTTTGGTGATAGCCGGGCAAGTCGATATCGACCTGGCCCTCTTGCAGCTTGGTCTCCTGCAGCGCCAGGATGTCGACGTCGAGGTCCTGCGCGATCTGAATAAAGCTCGGGTCTTTTTTGAGCACGGCGCGCAGGCCGTTGACGTTCCACGAGGCGAAAGTGTAAGTCTGAGGCATGGTGTCCTTTCGACGGGGTTGGCAGGCTTAAGATTAGCGCAACAGGGGCGGGGCGGAGTCCGCGAGTGATAGTGCGAACGCCGCCGTCCCGGAGATACGGACGGAGGACATATATGACGCAGGCAATATCGGACCCCAAACAGGCCTCCGCCGCGCTGGCGGAGCTGTTCGAAACCCATAGCCACGTGGTCTTCTTTGGCGGCGCGGGCGTTTCCACGGCAAGCGGCATTCCCGATTTCCGCAGCGTGGACGGTCTGTATCACCAGCGGTTTTCCTATCCGCCCGAGACTATGCTTTCGCACAGCTTTTACGAGGCGCATCCGGCGGAGTTTTTCGACTTCTACCGGACCAAGATGATCGCCCTTAACGCCAAGCCCAACCGCTGCCACACCAAGCTGGCGGAGCTGGCGCGCGCTGGCAAGCTCGATGCCGTGGTGACGCAAAATATCGACGGCTTGCATCAGTTGGCGGGCTCGCAGCGCGTGTTTGAGCTGCACGGCTCGGTCCACCGCAATATCTGCCAGACGTGCGGCGCGGTCTACAGCGCCGAATGGATTTGCGCGCGCGAGCACGAGGGTGCCGCGGGCGTGCCCGTGTGCCCCGCGTGCGGTGGTCGCATCAAGCCCGATGTGGTGCTCTACGAAGAGCCGCTCGACGAGCACGTGTTGACCGGTGCCGTCGCCGCCATCGCCGCGGCCGATGCCCTTGTCGTGGGCGGAACCTCGCTCGTGGTGTATCCGGCGGCAGGCCTTACGCGATACTTTACCGGCGATACGCTGGCCATATGCAACCTTGCTCCCACCGATCAGGATGCAAATGCCGACCTGCTGATTTCTTGCGACATCGCGGCCGCGTTTGCGTTCTAGCCCGCGCGCGCGGATACAATAGAAAGACTGAGTGCAAAGCGACCCCGCCGCCAGCCCCCCAAGCTCGGCGGCGTGGGCATTTTAGGAGGATGTTCATGGCGAACGACAGCAAGACATGGCGGTGCGGAAAGTACGAGCTCAGCTTTGACCGTCCGCGCATCATGGGCGTCCTCAACGTGACGCCCGATTCGTTTAGCGACGGCGGTGAGCACTTCGACCCGGATGCCGCCATCGAGTACGGCCTGGCGATGCTCGATGCCGGCGCCGATATCATCGACGTGGGCGGCGAGTCCACGCGCCCCGGCTTTACCCCGGTCAACCCCGACGAGGAGGCGCGTCGCGTGCTGCCCGTCGTGCGCGCGCTCGCCAAAGAGGGCGCCATCGTCTCGATTGATACGCGTCATGTGGCGGTTGCCAAGGCGGCGGTGCGCTGCGGTGCTTCGATTGTTAACGACGTGACGGGCTTCACCGACCCCAAGATGGTTGAGTTCGTTAAGACGAGCACCTGCGGCGTCATCGTAATGCACGCCGGCGAGGTCGCCGCATCCGCACGCACGCACGCGACGGTGCAGCTCGATACCTCGGCTGCGGCGTTTGTTGCCGAGAAGGCACGCGAAGCGGCTGCCGAGGCCGCGCGCGAGGCCGAGAAGCCGGCCCGTCGCCGTCGCGGCAAGTTGCTGGGCGAGCCCAAGGTTGAGGCCAAGCTTCCGGGCGGTGTGGTACAGCCCTCGCTGCCGTTTGGCGAATCGGAGCCTGCGCCCGAGCCTGTTGACGAGCCAGAGACGCCGGCTGCCGAGCAGGCTGCCCCTGCCGCCGCTGCACCCGAGACCGTGCCCGCAGCTACCGAAGCCGCACCAGAGCCCAGCGACCACCTGGCCGCCATGATGCGCCGCAGTGCCCGCCGTGAGGAAGCCTACGTGCCTACCTCTCAGCTCCGCCGCTTTACCCTGCCCGATTCGGCGCCCATCATGCGCCGCGTCATGGGCTTTCTGTCCGACCAGGCCCGCACGCTCATCCATGCCGGCGTGTCGCGCGACCGTATCTGCATCGATCCCGGCCCGGGCTTTGGCAAGACGGCCAACGAAGACATCGTCATCCAGCGCGAGACCGCCAAGATGGCGTCGCTGGGCTATCCGCTCATGTGCGCCGTGTCGCGCAAACGTTTTGTGGGAGCTGTCTCGGGCGTGACCGATGCCGCCGCGCGCGATGCCGCCACGTTTGGTGTGTGCCTGGGCGCCATCCAGGCCGGCGCCAACATCGTGCGCGTGCACGACGTTGCGGGCTTTGCGCAGTTCCTGAACGGTTACTGGGCCGTTGCCAAGCCGCAGCCGCGCCGCGCGTTTGTGGCCGTGGGTTCCAACCTGGGGCATCGCTGCGACAACATCCGCGCTGCGCGCGACATGATTGCCGAGATCCCGCTCACCTGCGTGTCCAACTGCTCGCGCATCTACGAGAGCGAGCCGGCCTACGAGACGCGCCAGGACGCGTTTGCCAACGCCGTCATCGAGATTAAGACCGAGCTGGCTCCGCTGGTGCTGCTTGACGAGCTCATGAAGATTGAGGCCGAGCTGGGCCGCGACCGTTCCAAAAAGGCCAAGGCAAACGGCCCGCGCACCATCGACCTGGACCTGCTGTGGATGGACGGCGAGACCCATGGCGGCAAGAAGCTGCGCCTGCCGCATCCGCTGATCGGCGAGCGCGACTTTGTGTTGGTGCCGCTCGAGGACCTGATGCACGACCCGGCGCGGTTCTTCCGCTACAACGGCGTCGAGGTCAAGGAGCCCGAGGACCGCGTGGGCCATATCGTGGGCGAATTGGGGCGTATGTAGATGATCGAGATGAATGCTGTTGCCGCCGGTACCGAGCTCGACGCGGCGCGTGACGCGGGCCGCGAGGGCATGTCCGCGGGCTGGTGCGCGTGGAGCGCGGGCGATGCATCGCTGACGTTTTCGCTGGTCGTGCGCCCCGATGTGAACATGCATGCCTTCCACGGCCTGCCGTTTGTGGCCGCGATGGGCATGATGGACGCGCTTGTGGGCACGGCATCGACGCCGGGCCTGGGGCTTGCCGGCAAGGTGGGCATCCAGTGGCCGAGTGACATCGTGTGCGGCGCGCCTGCGTTTGAGACGTCGCTCGCGCGCGTCGCCGTCAACGGCGGTGCCGGTGCCGCGGGCATGTTTGCCGCGGTGACGGTGGATATTGAGCGTTCGGCACTGAGCGAGTTCGGTGTAGATGTGGCCGACGAAGCGCTGGTCGAGGCATTGGCCGCGGCGGTGCTCGCTCGCGTTGACGCCTGGGCGGTTGTTGCCAACACGCCTCAGGGCGCTGCCGGTCCGCTGGCTCCCGTGCTGGGCGAGTATTTCGATATGGTGCCGCTGCTGGGCCGCCAAGTTGCGGCGGTGTCGCCCAACGGCCTGCCGCTCGCGGTCGGTGTGTTCGCGGGTCTGGACATCTGGGGCCGCGCGACCATCAAGACCGATGCCGGCGAGCAGGAGTTTCCGCCCGAGGCCGTGTGCATTCGCGGGCTGTAGCGAGAGGCGCCCGCGCTCAAAGATAACGATGACAGCGAAGCCCTTCTCGGCCTGCACCGGGGAGGGCTTTTGCGTGACTGCAGGGCGGTATCTCGGCCCTATTCCTCAAAACTGAAAATATTTCGTTTTTGAGGAATAGGCTTGGCGAACGTTTGCGGGGGCTGTGGCATCGGGCATGCTCGACTTAGGCCCCCGCCCTACGCCAGTTTCTGCATGCGGCGGTAGATTTCGCAGATGCCTTTGATGGTGAGTTGGCCGTCGACTATGTCGAAGGCGTCGGTTGAATCGGCGACGATGCTGGCAAGGCCGCCCGTGGCGATAACGGTGGCGTCCTCGCGCCCCAGCTCGCGCTTCATGCGCGCGACCAGGCCCTCGGACATGGCGGCGGCGCCCGTTACGGCGCCGACCTTGATGCACTCCTCGGTATCGCGGCCGATGGCGTGCTCGGGCGCCTCGAGCGGAACGCTGGCGAGCTTGGCGGCTCGGGCGGCGAGCGCGTCCATCGAAATGCGGATGCCCGGCGCAATCGCTCCGCCAATGTAATAGCCGTCCTCGTCGATGACGTCGATATTGGTCGCGGTGCCAAAGTCCACCACGATCGCCGGCGCGCCGTAGAAAGTCTCGGCCGCAACGGCGTTGGCGACGCGGTCGGCGCCCACGGCCTGGGGGCGTGCCGCGCGCAGCTTGGTCACCGCGGCCGTCTGCGGCCCGATGACGATGGCGTCTGCCGCGATGCGGTTGGCCACGGCGTGCCACTCGCGCGAGAGCTGCGGCACCACGCCGGCAAAGGCGATCGCGTCGACCGCGCCGAGCGAGAGGTCGTACATCTTAAAGAAGCCCATCAGGCGCACGTGGATCTCGTCGGCGGTATAGGAGCGGTCGGTGGGCATACGCCACGACTGCACCAGCTCGTCTCCGTCAAACAGGCCCATGGCCGTCTGCGTGTTTCCCATATCGATAGCGAGCAGCATGTCTACTCCCGGTGTCGGCGTAAAAGGACGCGCACCATTGTATACGTGCCGCCGCCGACGCTAGGCTGCGATTCGTTTACGGTGATATGGGCTGAGGGGTTTAAATATGAAGGAATTATGCTCTACGAGATTTTCCTTGCCGTTTACCGAACTCCCGCGTAATATTCTTTCTTGCGCACATGAGGCGCCCAGACATTGCGGGGTGGAGCAGTCTGGTAGCTCGCCGGGCTCATAACCCGGAGGTCGTAGGTTCAAATCCTGCCCCCGCGACCAAGAACTTGCAGCTCGTC
>ERZ833608.2195-NODE-2195-length-10821-cov-2.850827_pt1 | contig 10821 bp, 8 predicted proteins | sample MGYA00519694_ERZ833608 | MGnify/ENA primary metagenome ERZ833608 (study PRJEB31850, sample SAMEA3708742) | human gut metagenome | biome: human gut; feature: human-associated habitat; material: faeces | place: China | collected 2014 ... | reverse complement strand
CACCCAGACCGACAGCGCTTTGGAGTGCGCCCGGTATGACCGGATCATCGAGGAGCATAACGGCATCGATCTCCAGCTGCTGGGCATCGGCCGCAACGCTCACATCGGCTTCAACGAGCCGGACAGCTGCTTTGCCTGCGGTACCCATCAGGTGACCCTGACGGAGAGCACCATCGCCGCCAACACCCGCTTCTTTGAAAACGAGGCGCAGGTGCCCCGGCAGGCGTACTCCATGGGTATGCAGGCCATTATGCAGGCCAAGCGGGTCCTGCTGATCGCCAGCGGCGCGGACAAGGCGGAGGCCATCCGGAACAGCTTCTTCGGCCCCGTGACGCCTCAGGTCCCGGCGTCGATCCTGCAGCTCCACCGGGATGTCATCGTCATCGCCGATGAGGCTGCTCTGGCGGACTGCCCGGCAGAGGCGTAAGTGAATCGCTGCCCGTTAAGAGGACGGTAAACATATAGAGCTTCCCGGCCGGCAGTCAAACTGTCGGCCGTTTTTTCGTGCAGACGCTGTTGCGCACAGGCGTGAGCCGTGGGAAACACCGTGTCACCGGCGGCGGTGGATGCCTTGCGCACCGCTGCTTGCACCTGCGGATAGATTGCCATGTTCCTGATGCAAAACAGTAAACTGACCGTTGAATTATTCTTTACATTTCCCGTATGGGTATGGTACAATGCCACCGGAATCAGGAGACACGAGGGGGACCTTTTATCCAAAAGGAGCAAACTACGGCAGAACTGATTAACATTAAAATCAAGCGCTGACAGAGTGCATTGAGGACAATCTCATCCGGTATATTCTGGATGAACGGCTGGCGGTGGGTGCAAAGCTGCCCAACGAATATGAACTGGCGGATCGGTTCGGCGTCAGCCGGGGAATGATCCGGGAAGCGGCTGAAGCTGTTGGGCTACGAGGCCATCAACGGCCTTGCCATGATGGTCGCCAGCACACTGGTGTTCGATGTACTGAAGCTGGCTGATTAGGAGGATTTCTATGGCAAAAATCATCGCGCCTGTTGTCACGATTTTCAACGAAGAGGAAAAGCCCGACTACGCAGGCAACAAAAAGGTTATCGATTTCCTGATCGAGGGCGGGCTGGACGGCATTCTTGTGCTGGGTTCCGCCGGAGAATTTCCGGATCTGAACGAGCAGGAGCGTCTGGACTTCTTCCGCTTCTATGCGGAGTATGTCAACGGACGGGTGGAGCTGCTGGCCGGTACCGGCTGCATCCGCTACGCCGATACGCTGGCCCTGTCCAACGCGGTGTATGAACTGGGCTACACGCCCATGGTCATCAGCCCCTACTATTTCGAGATGGATCAGGAGAAGCTGTTCGTCTACTATGACCGTCTGGCCAAGGACGTGAAGGGAGACCTGTATCTTTACAACTTCCCGCCCCGTACCGGACATTCCATCGCTCCGGAGACGATTCGCCGCCTGATCGACGCGAACCCCAACATCATCGGGCTGAAGGATTCCGTGTCCACCCCCGGCCACACCAATATGGTGTGCCGGGCGGTAGATGGGAAGCCCTTCACCGTGTACTCCGGCTTTGACGACCAGTTCCTCAGCAACATCGCCAACAACGGGGGCGGCGGGTGCATCGGCGCGCTGTCTATCATCGTGCCGGAGATCTGGAGCAGTCTGGTGAAGGCTGCCAACGAAAGGGACTTTGCGCGCACCTTCGCCCTGTACCACCTGATCCAGAAGCTGATGCCCATTTATGATATGGACACCAACTGCTCCCTGATTCTCAAAAAGCTGCTGGTGCACCGGGGACTGGAGATCAGCGACCGGGCCGTTTGCCCCTTCAACCAGATGAACGCCGCCATCTATCAGAGCGCCGCGGACCTGCTGGACAGCGTGTTGGCTGAATACCGGTCCATGCGCTGACAGGGAAACCGATTCAAGGCTGGCCCCTCGGTCGGCAAATACAATAACAGTAAAAGGGCAGGGCCGGACAGAAATTTTTCTGTCCGGCCCTGCTTGCTGCGTTCTTCCTTGCACCGTTTCCGGCAGATTTATGATAGGGTTATTATACCGCAGGGCGGGGCGTTGTCAAACTCGGGCATTGTGAAAAACCGCGGTTTGTGGTAAATTAAGTCCATAAAACAACGGAAAGAGGAATACACATGAAGGATTTCCGGCAGGAATTATATGAAAACGGCTATTTCCGGCAGGAGGAGCTGTGCTTTGCCGACTGTGACCGGTATCAGCGGGCAAAGGTCTCCGGCCTTTTGAACAAGGCGGCGGCCTACGCGGGGTATGACTACAACGCCCGGGGCCTGACCCATGACGTGCTGTTTGAAATGGGGGAGGTGTTCCTGCTCTCCCGGCTGGCCATGCGTATCCACCAGATCCCTATGGCGGGGGAGGTGCTGGACATCGCCACCTATGAAAACGGGATCAAGGGCGCGCACATGCAGCGGGTCTACGAGATGAGGGATCAGACCGGCGAGGCGCGGGTGTCGGTGAAAAGCGACTGGATCTTAGTGAACCCCGCCACCCGGAAGATCATGCGGCCCTCCGCCTTTACCGCCAAGCCCATACAGACCTGCGGCCGGGTCATCGACTGTCCGGACCCGAAAAAGCTCCTGCTGCCCCACGAGGGGGTGGAGGAGCTGGGGACCCGGCAAGTGGTCTGGTCCGATCTGGACGGCAACGGCCACCTTTACAGCGCCAACTACGGCGACATTATCTGGGACTACCTGCCCTGTGACTTACAGGAGCGGACGCCCCGGGAATTCTACATCAATTACAACCACGAGGCTACCCTTGGCGAAACGCTGCGTCTGGTGGGCTTCCGGAACGGGGACGGCAGCTATCTCATGGAGGCCCTCGGCCCGGACGCCGCCTGCTTCACCGCACTGTGCGTGTTTTAATTTGGAATCTTTAATACAAGGACAAATATTTCTGGCAGAAATGCAAATTGTTTTTGCAATTTGCGGCGATACCCGATATCATGTTATTATAATAAGTAATACCATTTGGGTGGTTGCACCGCAAAGGTGATGTCAAGCGGGCCTGCCGCCCATCTCTTACAAGTGAATAGGCGCAGGGGGTGCGGTGCGGAAACCGGCGCACCCCCTGTTCAAACTGCAGTCAGCCCCCTGAGGGCTGTGCCGGAATCGGGAGGAACGAACGAGCGGAGAAGCGATCGGCTGCGGAAGAAAGGAGCGGTGTATGAAAAATCTGAAAAAGCTGACGATCCTGCACTCGAACGATATGCATGGCGATTTTCTGGCCGAACAGATCGACGAACGGCTGGTAGGCGGCGTGTCGCTGTTGTCGGGCTATGTCAATAAAGTGCGGCGGGAGGAAAAGAACGTAATCTACGCCGTGGCGGGCGATATGTTCCGCGGCAGCGTCATTGATTCGGAGTACAAGGGCACCTCTACCATCGGCATCATGAATCTGGTGGGGCCGGACGTGGCCACCATCGGCAACCACGAGATCGACTACGGCCTCGCTCATCTGCTGTTTCTGGAAAAGTGCGCGGATTTCCCTATCATCAACGCCAATCTGCACATCAAATCCAACGGACGGCGGATGTTCCGGCCCTTCTGGATCGCCCATATCGACGATATGAAGATCCTGTTCATCGGCATCATCACGGAGGAGGTGCTGGCCGCCACCAAGACGGACGAGCTGATCGGGTCCTTTGTGGACATCGGGGAGGCGGCCCGGGAGGTGGGCAACATCTGCAACGCCTACAACGCCATCGACATTGATTTCACCGTGCTGCTGACCCACATCGGCTTTGAGGAGGACAAGAAGCTGGCGGCGATGTTGGACCCGGACTGGGGCGTGGACGTCATCATTGGCGGCCACAGCCACACAAAGTTAGAGGAGCCCTTCAAGGTCAACGACATTTACATCGTGCAAGCGGGCACCGGTACCGACGAGATCGGCCGGTTCGACATCATGGTGGACACCGACCTCAACGCCATCGACACCTTTACCTGGCAGATGGTCCCCATCGACGATGCCCACTGCCCCCGGGACGAGGAGGTGGAGAACTTCATTCAGCGCTACAGGAGCGCCACCTCCCAGAAGTATGACCGCATCATTACCCGCTTTTCCTGTGAGCTGACCCATCCCAAGCGCAATCAGGAAACGGCGCTGGGAGACCTCATCGCCGACATTCTGCGGGACAGCTTCGGCATCGACCTGATGCTCATGGGGTCCGGGGCCATCCGCAGCTACTCCCTCGGCCCGGTGGTCCACTATGCAGACCTTGTGGAGTGCCTGCCCTATGACGACGCGGTGTATATGCTCAAGGTCACCGGTACCCAGCTGGAACGGATGATCCGCCATATCCTGCGGGACGAGGCGTTTCAGGGGGAGCACACGGAGTTCTACCAGTTCTCCCACGGGACGCACATCGTCTGGTCCCGGAGCGAGCAGGCCTTCCGCACCCTGACGCTGGACGGCGAGGCCCTGTACGCCGAGCGGCTCTACACCGTGGCGGTGCAGAAGTGCCACTACAACAACCTCAAGCCGTTTTTGGACATCACACTGGAAGAAGTGGAGAAGAATGGCAAGATCCGGGTGCTGTCCACCTCCGCCCGGGACGTGGTGGAGGAATACCTGACGGTGAACCAGCACCTCAGCCGGGAGGTGGAGGGCCGCCTGGTGGTGTAGGGCTGAGGGCCGCTCCTGAAAAAGCGACGAGTTTCCTGAATGGATCTCTGGTACAGAAAAGCGGAAACGAGACGGCGTTCTCTGATGTGCCGCATAAAAATACCCGCCGCAGTTTTTCACTGCGGCGGGTACTGATATCAGTTCCATTCCTCAGCCAAGAGGAAGTCGCGGATATTCCGGTGTTTGATCCCGTTTCGGCTCATATCGAACTCATCGAGAGAAACAACGTACTTCGGGAAGTTGTCGCGGATGCTGTCATACGCACCAAACTCACGGTTGACGGTTTCTTCCGATGCCAGCAGGTAAGTGACCTGAACATACAGCTTTTCGCCGCGCTTGTCACATACAAAATCAATTTCCTTATCGCCCGTTCTGCCGACAGTCACTTCATAGCCCCGGCGCAGCAGTTCCAGATACACGATATTTTCCAAAATGAGATTGATGTCCCGCATATTGCCGCCAAAAACAGCTTCGCGGATGCCATGATCGGCATATCATACTTCTCATTGGTGGCAAGGATCTGTTTGCCCTGCAAGTCCTCCCGTTTCACCTGATAGAACAGGTACGCCTCACAGCAGTATCTGATATAGTTCAGAATCGTTTCCGGGGCAACGGTGCGTTGCTCGTTTTTCAGAAACTTTGCAAGCGAGGTCGCAGAGAAGGTCGTTCCCACATTGGCGATCACATAGGCAATGATCCGCTCCAGCAAATCTACATCCCGGATTTTATTCCGTTTCACGATGTCCTTGAGCTGGACAGAGTTGAACAGATCGTGAAGATATTGCTTGGACGGCGCATCCGCATAGCGGAGGTTTGCGAGGTAGGGCATCCCTCCGGCAAGCAGATACGTTTGGAAACTCTGCTGGATGGACGCATCGGGTGTGATCGTGCGATACAACTCCATGAACTCCCCGAAGGAGAACGGATAGATCACAAACTCCACATACCGACCGCCCAAATAGGTCGCAAGCTCACCGGACAGCAGCTTTGCATTGGATCCGGTGATGTAGATATCACAGTCAAGTGAAACGCGAAGAGAGTTGATGCACTTCTCCCAGTCCTTGACCTCCTGGATCTCATCGAAAAAGAGGTAGACCTTGCCGCCGATCTCCTTGGCGCGTTTGGTGATCTCATCATGCAGCGCCTGTGCGGTTTGCAGGTGGGAATAGCTCATATCTTCAAAATTGATGGAGACAAACTGCGTCGGGCTGACACCGGACTCCGTGAGTTCCTGCTTGATCAGCTCCAACATGACCGACTTCCCGCAGCGGCGAATACCGGTCATGACCTTGACCAGCTCCGTTCCGATAAATGGGCGGATGCGGCTCATATACAGTTCGCGTTTGATCATAAGTCTTAGCCTCCTTTCCGTGGCTGACTATAGTATAGCACACTTACGGTTGAAATTCAATTGAGAAATTGCGAGTTTATAAGTTATAACTGATAAAATATAAAGTTTGACACAAAGCGACAGCTACGAACAGAAAATGTGCGGCCGATCATCAAAAGGTTCCAATGTGCTTGCGGAGGTGGAGGACTGAGGGCCGTTCCCGGAAAAGCGGCGGGATTTCCTGAATGGATCTCCGGAGCAGAAAAGCGGAAACGGCGTTCCCTGTCGGAGAAGAATCTCCGGCAGAGGGCACCGTTTTGGGTGCTGTATAAGTCTGCGGCCCTTTTGCAGAACAGATTCGGGATTGGCTTTTTATGGCAAAAATTTACAATTCCCCTTTGTCGGGATTCCGCAAATTTTTGGAAATGCTACGAAAGATAGGTCGATCTATCAAAACCGGATTGACAAAGCGCTTCGCGAGTGGTACTGTAACCACATCTTACGAGAGGGGATGTGGACAGGATGATGAAGTTGTTCGATCATACTGTCGCAGCGGCTGCCAAGGCAGACGCCGTATCCTCTTGCGCCGCAAGCTCCCGTTCTATGATCGCCATTATTATGGACGCCATTATGGCGTCCATTTTTGTTGCCATTATTTCCATTATTGGCACAATTCCATATGGCTGGCGTGGGGTACAGAACGGTTGAGCTTGTAAGAAAAACGAGCCAAAAGCGGTCCCGCTGGTCAGCGGGGCCGCTTTTTTTGCTACTTGTACGGGGAGGTAATCGACATGAAACTCACAGGCGCGCGGATCTTGATGGAATGTCTGCGGGAACAGAAGGTGGATACCATTTTCGGGTATCCCGGCGGCACGATTTTGAACGTGTATGACGCTTTATATGACTGCAAGGAGATCACCCATATTCTGACTTCCCATGAGCAGGGGGCCGCCCACGCGGCGGACGGCTACGCCCGCAGCACCGGCAAGGTAGGCGTGTGCTTCGCCACCTCCGGTCCCGGCGCCACGAACCTGACCACCGGCATTGCCACCGCGTACATGGATTCCTCATCGGTGGTCTTTATCTCCTGCAACGTGCCCCAGAACCTCATCGGCCGGGACGCGTTTCAGGAGGTGGACATTACCGGCATTACGATGCCCATTACGAAATCCACCTATCTGGTGCGGGATGTGACAAAGCTGGCGGACACGGTGCGGGAGGCCTTCGCCCTGGCCCGCAGCGGCCGCCCCGGTCCGGTGGTCATCGATATCACCCGGGACGTGACCAGCGCCGAGTGCGACTACGAGCCGCTGCCTCTGGAGCAGCACGCCGCCTCCGGGCATCTGGCATCCCTGATCCGCCGGGCCTACACCAGCAGCCTGAAAATGCCGGAGGCGGATCTGGATGACGTGGAAAAGCTGGTGGAGATGATCGCGGAATCCAAAAAGCCCATGCTGATCTGCGGCGGCGGCGTGGTCCGCAGCCGTGCCCACGAGGAATTCCGGCAGTTTGTCCGCCGGATCGACGCGCCGGTGGCCATTACCGTGATGGGGGGCGGCGGCGTTTCCGGTCGGGACGTGATGACCACCGGCATGATCGGGATGCACGGCTCCGTGGCCTCCAACATGGCCTGCGACAACTGCGATCTGCTGATCGCCGTGGGCTGCCGGTTCTCCGACCGGGTGGCACTGAAGCCGGAGACCTTCGCGCATCAGGCCAAGATCGTCCATATCGACATCGACCGGGCGGAGATCAACAAGAACGTCCAGACGGACCACCACATCATCGGCGACGCCAAGCAGGTCCTGAACCTGCTGCTGGAGCGCCTGCCCCAGTACGAGCATAAGGAGTGGAAGGACTTCGTGCTCTCCTTCCCCCGGGAAACGGAGTACGGCGAAAGCGAGAGCGTCCTGACGCCGAAGCAGGTGCTTTCCGCCATCGCCCGGAAATGCCCTCAGGACTCCATCGTGGCCACGGATGTGGGCCAGCACCAGATGTGGGCCATCCAGCACCTGCATTTCGACTATCCCGGCCAGCTTCTGACCTCCGGCGGCTTCGGCACCATGGGCTTCGGCCTGGGGGCCGCCATCGGCGCCAAACAGGGGAACCCGGACAAAACGGTGATCCACATCACCGGCGACGGCTGCTTCCGCATGAACGGCAACGAGCTGGCTACCGAGGCCTATTACGGGCTGCCGGTCATCACCGTGATCTTCAATAACCGGAATTTGGGCATGGTCCGGCAGTGGCAGAGCCTGATTTACGACCGCCGGTATTCCCAGACGTCTCTGGAAAACCGCAGCCCGGACTTCGTGAAGTTCGCGGATGCCTTCGGCCTGAAGGGCCGCCGGGTCACCCAGCCCAGCGAGCTGGAGGAGGCTATCACGGAGGCGCTGGCGGAAAGCGCTCAGGGCCGGGGCTACGTCATCGACTGTGCCATCAACGCCGACGAGATGGTGCACCCCATGGTCAACGGCGGCCATCACATCACGGAATTCCTGCTGAGCTGAGGAGAGGAGGACAACATCATGGAAACGACATTACGCACCTTTTCCGTCCTGGTGGATGACGAGCCCGGCGTGCTCTCCCAGATCTCCCGGCTGTTTTCCCGCAAGGGGTTCAACATCGAATCTCTGGCCGTCGGCCCCACGGAGGAACGCGGCCTGTCCCGCCTGACGCTGGAGGTCCTGACGGACGACCAGCAGACGGAGCTTTTGTGCAACCAGCTGTCCAAAATGGTGCCGGTACATTCCGTCCGGCTGCTGGCGGAGGAACACTCCATCCGCCGGGAGATGGTGCTCTGCAAGGTCCGGGCGGAGGAGCGGAGCGTCCGCAGCGAGCTGATCCAGCTGGCCAACGTGTTCCGGGCCTCCATTCTGGACGTTTCCTCCACCTCCATGACCCTGGCGGTCATCGGGGAGGAATCCAAAAACGAGGCGCTGACGGATCTGCTTCGGGAGTTCGGTATTCTGGAAATGGTCCGCACCGGCATGGTGGCGCTGGAGCGGGGCCGGTACACCATTCAGGACGAGCGGAAGGAAACGCTGGAATTCAATCTTGGAAAAATGCTGTAAATCGGGCATTTATCATTTATTTCAACACAAAACCATTATAAAAAGGAGAAATCTACCATGGCTAAGATGTATTATGAAAAGGACTGCGACCTGAACTATCTCAACGGCAAGAAGATCGCCGTGATCGGCTACGGCTCTCAGGGCCATGCCCATGCCCTGAACCTGAAGGACTCCGGCTGCGAGGTCTGCGTAGGCCTGCGGGAAGGCTCCAAGAACTGGGCCCAGGCGGAGGCCGCGGGGCTTACCGTCAAGACCGTTGCCGAGGCCGCCAAGTGGGGCGACATCGTGATGATGCTCATCAACGACGAGGTACAGGCCGACGTTTACAAGAAGGATATCGCTCCCTATCTGGAGGAGGGCAACGCCCTGGCCTTTGCCCACGGCTTCAACATCCGCTACAAGCAGATCGTGCCTCCCGCCGGTGTGGACGTGTTCATGGCGGCGCCCAAGGGTCCCGGCCACACCGTCCGATCCACCTATGTTTCCGGCAAGGGCGTGCCCTGCCTGGTGGCCGTGGAGCAGAACGCCACCGGCCGGGCCTACGAGATCGCGCTGGCCTACATTGCCGGTATCGGCGGCGCCCGGGCAGGCATCATGGAGACCACCTTCCACGATGAGACCGAGACCGACCTCTTCGGCGAGCAGACCGTTCTGTGCGGCGGCGTGGTGGATCTGATGCAGTGCGGCTTCGAGACGCTGGTGGAAGCCGGTTACGCCCCTGAGAACGCCTATTTCGAGTGCATCCACGAGATGAAGCTCATCATCGACCTCATCAACAAGGGCGGCGTGGCCGCCATGAATTACTCTATCTCCGACACCGCCGAGTTCGGCGAGTACGTCTCCGGCCCCCGGGTGCTGCCCCACGAGGAGACCAAGGCCCGGATGCGGGCGGTGCTGGCGGACATTCAGGACGGCACCTTTGCCGGCCGCTGGATCGCGGAGAACAAGAGCCGGGGCCGCACCTTCTTCAACTCCAAGCGGGACCAGCTGGCCAAGCACCCCATGGAGCAGGTGGGCGAGGAGCTGCGCCGCAACATGATCTGGGGCGGCGATAAGGACCTGGACACCGCCTCCAATTGACCGAGGGGAGGAGAAGCGTATGCGTTCTGAACAGATCAAGACCGGCGTAGAGCGGACGCCCAACCGCAGCCTGCTTTACGCGCTGGGCTATACCGATGAGGAGCTTGCCCGGCCCCTCATCGGCGTGGTCAGTTCCTATAACGAGATCGTCCCCGGCCACATGGGGCTGGACAAGATCGCCGAGGCTGTAAAGGCCGGTATCCGGGCCGCAGGCGGTACGCCGGTGATGTTTCCGGCCATCGCCGTGTGCGACGGCATCGCCATGGGCCACGTGGGGATGAAGTATTCTCTGGTGACCCGGGACCTCATCGCGGATTCCACGGAGGCCATGGTCATGGCCCACCAGTTTGACGGTCTTGTGATGATCCCCAACTGCGACAAGAACGTGCCGGGCCTGCTGATGGCGGCGGCGCGGCTGAATATCCCCACCATCTTCTGTTCCGGCGGCCCCATGCTGGCGGGCCGCCTCAAGGATGGCCGCCGCACCTGCCTGAGCCATATGTTTGAGGCGGTGGGGGCGTATCACGCCGGAAAGCTGGACGAGGCCGGGGTGGCGGATTACACGGAAAACGCCTGTCCCACCTGCGGCTCCTGCTCCGGTATGTACACCGCCAACTCCATGAACTGCCTGACGGAGGCCATCGGCATGGCCCTCCGGGGCAACGGCACCATTCCCGCCGTGTACTCCG
>ERZ833608.2188-NODE-2188-length-10834-cov-2.890064_pt1 | contig 10834 bp, 8 predicted proteins | sample MGYA00519694_ERZ833608 | MGnify/ENA primary metagenome ERZ833608 (study PRJEB31850, sample SAMEA3708742) | human gut metagenome | biome: human gut; feature: human-associated habitat; material: faeces | place: China | collected 2014 ... | reverse complement strand
GAAACCGGGGGGCGATCAATAAGCTCTGGCGAACAGTACCCGGCAAGCCGACGGTTTACCTGTCACCATACACTTACCCGGAGTCTTATCACCAGCTAAAGGAATACAGCGGATCGTAGCTTTCGTCTCGTTCTTGATCAATTCTTCTGTTTCCGGGGTTCCATCCCAGTGGGCCATGATGAAGACACCATCCTCGATCTTCTCCTTAAATTCCTCATACGTATCTACGTTTATGATGTTAGCCTCACGGTGATCGTACGCTTTCTTGAAGATATTCGCTTGGATTTCCTCCAACAGATTCTTCACGTATTCCTCAATGCCATCACAAGTGATCGTCTCCTTCTCCAAAGTATCACGGCGCATTACTTCGATCGTATTATTCTCCAAATCACGACCACCCATAGCCAAACGCACGGGAACACCTTTTAACTCGTACTCAGCGAACTTCCAGCCCGGCTTCTTGTTATCAGCGTCATCATATTTCACGGAAATGCCTAACGCTTTCAATTTAGCCACGATACCAGCGACCTTCTCGCTGATCTGCGTCAATTGCTCAGCGCTACGGTAGATCGGTACGATCACAACCTGTATCGGAGCCAAATGTGGAGGCAATACCAAACCGTTATCATCAGAGTGAGACATAATCAACGCTCCGATCAAACGTGTGGAAACACCCCAAGAAGTAGCCCAAGCCTAGTCGCTCTTACCGTTCTTGTCGATGAAAGTAACGTCGAAAGCCTTACCGAAGTTCTGCCCCAAGAAATGGGAAGTTCCCGCCTGCAAAGCTTTTCCATCCTGCATCATCGCCTCGATCGTATAGGTATCCAAAGCACCGGCGAAACGCTCGCTCTCAGACTTCACGCCCTTTATTACCGGCATTGCCATATAATTCTCTGCGAAGTTCGCATAAACGTCTTGCATCTTCTTAGCTTCTATCTCCGCTTCTTCACGAGTAGCGTGAGCGGTATGGCCTTCCTGCCACAAGAACTCAGCCGTACGAAGGAACAAGCGAGTACGCATCTCCCAGCGCATCACGTTCGCCCATTGGTTGCACAAGATAGGCAGGTCACGGTAAGACTGAATCCAGTTACGGTATGTATTCCATATAATGGTCTCCGAAGTCGGGCGAATGATCAATTCCTCTTCCAGTTTAGCTGCCGGATCTACGACAACCCCCGTACCGTCATGATTTGTCTTCAAACGATAGTGAGTAACCACGGCGCACTCCTTGGCGAACCCTTCTACGTGCTCAGCTTCTTTGCTTAAGAAAGACTTCGGGATCAGCAAGGGGAAATAAGCGTTCACATGACCGGTTTCCTTGAACATATCGTCTAGGATACGTTGCATCTTCTCCCAGATAGCGTATCCGTAGGGCTTGATCACCATACAGCCGCGTACTGCCGATTGTTCTGCCAAATCGGCTTTTACCACCAACTCGTTGTACCACTGAGAATAGTTCTCACTACGTTTGGTAAGGTCTTTCAATTCTACTGCCATTCTATTTCGTTTTTTAAAGTTTTTCCTACGTTTAAAATGGCTTGACCCGAACATTTTCCTTGATATTTAAAAAAAGGCAGCCGCTGTGATGCAACTGCCTAACTCTAAATGGAGGAGCGGCAAGCGAGACTCGAACTCGTGACCCTCAGCTTGGGAAGCTGATGCTCTACCAACTGAGCTACTGCCGCATAAACATTTCCAAGGTCATGCCTTAAAAACGGTGGCAAAGTTAATAAATTACTTCCTAAAAAAACAAACGTTTCGTCAAATATTTCTTATTTTTGCTCGGGAAAACAAAGATATTCTTTCAAAATACAGACTAAATACCAATGAAACGAATCATACTCATCACCGGAGGAGCACGTTCCGGCAAAAGCACCTATGCGGAAAAGCTGGCACTCGAGCTCTCTCCCACTCCCGTTTATCTTGCCACAGCACGCATCTGGGACGAAGAATTCCGCCAGAGGGTAATCCGGCATCAGGAACGCCGAGGGCCGGAATGGACAAACATCAAAGAGGAGAAAGAACTCAGCCGCCACCGGCTGGAGGGGCGGGTCGTCCTGATAGACTGCATCACCCTGTGGTGTACCAACTTTTTCTTCGACCTGCATTCAGATACCGACCGGGCACTTGCCGCTGCCAAGGCGGAATTCGACTGCTTCACGGCACAAGACGCAACCTTCATCTTTGTAACCAATGAAATAGGTATGGGAGGAACTTCCGAGAACGAACTGCAACGAAAGTTCACGGACATGCAAGGCTGGATGAACCAATATGTAGCCGCCCGTGCCGACGAAGTGATACTGATGGTATCCGGCATCCCACTTACCGTAAAAAACACTCATTCATAAAACAACAAACAACTAAAATTCAACAGACTGATGAAAACATTTCATATCACCCGCCCGGACGAGTCAATCCGTCCTGCATTGATTGACAAAATCAACAACCTGACCAAACCCAAAGGCTCATTGGGCATTTTAGAAGAACTGGCACTCCAAATCGGACTCATACAACAGACATTATCCCCCGCCTTGAAACATCCGCAAAACATTATCTTCGCCGCCGACCACGGCATTGTAGAAGAAGGTGTCAGTCTCTCTCCGAAGGAAATCACCTGGCAGCAAATCAGTAACTTCCTTCATGGAGGGGCAGGTGTCAACTTCCTCTGCCGGCAGCACGGCTTTACCCTGAAAATAGTAGATGCAGGAGTAGACTACGACCTCCCCTACAAGAAAGGCATCATCAATATGAAAGTACGTAAAAGCACCCGGAGTTATCTGCACGAGGCAGCCATGACGGAGGAGGAAATGGAGATGTGCCTGGAACGGGGTGCCGAGGTGGTGCACCAATGCCATGAAGAAGGCAGCAATGTCCTCAGTTTCGGTGAAATGGGTATCGGAAACACCTCTTCATCCTCCTTGTGGATGACCTGCTTTACCGGTATTCCTCTGGAACAATGTGTCGGCGCAGGCAGCGGACTCGACAGCGCGGGCATCCGCCACAAATACGAAGTGTTGAAGCAGTCTATGGAGAACTACAAGGGCGACGGCTCTCCCCGGGACATCATCCGCTACTTTGGCGGACTGGAAATGGTAATGGCCATAGGCGCCATGCTGCAAGCTGCCGAGCTGAGGATGATTATCCTTGTTGACGGATTCATCATGACCAACTGCCTGCTTGCCGCCGCCAGGCTCTACCCGGAAGTGACGGATTACGCCATCTTCGGACACTGCGGAGACGAGTCGGGCCACAAACTGGTGCTCGACGCCCTGCATGCCCGTCCGCTGCTGAATCTGGGGCTGCGTTTGGGAGAAGGAACAGGGGCCATCTGTGCATATCCCATTGTCGACTCGGCCGTGCGGATGCTCAATGAAATGGATAACTTTGCACATGCCTCCATCACTAAATACTTTTAACATGAACAATGTCTTGGCTGCATTCATAATGCTCACCCGACTGCCCTTCTGGAAAATCAAGGAAGTGCCGGCAGAGTGTTTCAAGCATGTGGTTCCCTATTGGCCGCTTGTAGGCTGGCTGACGGGAGGCGTGATGGCAGCAGTGCTGTGGCTTGCCGGACAGATTATGCCGGTGTCATTGGCATGGATTCTTGCCCTCATCGCACGCCTGCTTGTCACCGGTTGCCTGCACGAAGACGGGCTGGCGGACTTCCTTGACGGCTTTGGCGGCGGCACCACCCGCGAACGGACTCTTGCCATCATGAAGGATTCCCACATCGGAAGCTACGGTGTCATCGGATTGATATGCTATTTCCTGCTGTTGCTCCAACTTCATCACCTGCCACTGGGACTTCTCTGCATCCTTGTGCTCAGCGGTGACTGCTGGTCCAAGTTCTGTGCCTCCCAGATTGTCAACTACCTGCCCTATGCCCGGAAAGAGGAAGACAGCAAAAGCAAAACCGTCTACAACCGCATGAGCCGGCACGAGTTACTGGCCGGATTTCTTTGCGGCCTGCTTCCTTTCGTACTGCTGCTGCCTATAAAGCTGTGGATTGCCACCCTCTTCCCACTGCTCACCTTCTTCCTGCTGTACCGATTGATGAAGCGGCGCCTACAAGGATATACGGGGGACTGCTGCGGGGCCACTTTCCTGCTATGCGAACTGTCCTTCTACTTGGGAAGCCTTATTCTAATTATAAATTAACAACTGAAAATTAAAGATGGAAGTAATACTCATTCGACACACTTCGGTAGATGTCCCTCCGGGCGTATGCTACGGACAGACCGATGTTCCCCTGAAACCTACGTTTGAAGCGGAAGCCGCCGTAACAGCAGAAAACCTGAAGACATACCTTCCGTTCGACCACGTCTACACCAGTCCCCTAACCCGCTGCGTGCGCCTCGCCACCTATTGCGGCTATCCCGATGCAGAACGGGACAAACGGATTATGGAAATCAATTTTGGCGACTGGGAGATGAAGCCGTTCGAGCAGAATGAGGACCCACGCCTGCAGGAATGGTATGTCGACTACATGAACGTGGCAGCTACCGGTGGAGAATCTTTTACCATGCAATACCGGCGTGTCAGCCAGTTTCTGGACGAATTAAAGAAGAAGCCCTATACACGCGTTGCCATCTTCGCACACGGAGGCGTATTAATCTGCGCACAACTCTATGCCGGAATCCTCAAAGCCGAAGAAGCCTTCGACGCATTGACGCCCTACGGCGGCATCGTCCGCATCAATCTCGACAAGGAATAGTGAACGAAATAGTAGGGCCTTCCTCCGCTTCGGTTTGTACCTTGTAGATACCTCCAAAATAATGAATAAAATGGGCATTGATTTCATGGCGAATCAGGCTCGTTTTATTCTCAAAATGCACCTTTGCAAACGGGGCGTTGACCACGTCGAAATAAAGGAGCGGTTTACTCCGGTCGCGTCTGATGCGGATAATCGCCTCATAACGGGCAGTGTCCTTCTCTGACGGAGTCAACAGGCTGACAAGCAATGTATCGAACCACCTCCGGTCCGTCCTCGCAAACTGTTCCTTGAGATCGGTCTGCAGGCTGACAGACACAGTGCTCTCCCCACGACCGTTCACTTTATCCAGCACCTCACTGCACAACTGAATAATGTCACACTCCTCGTCCTCATACTGAATCTTGCCGGACTCCAAGCGGGACAACTCCAGAATGCTGTTGACATAATTCAGCAGACTTTCCGCATTGGTCTGAATCATCTGCCCGTATTCCCTCTTAGTCTCCTTATCCAGCTCCTCCTTCCCGGTCAGCAATTCGGCAAAGCCCACCACCACATTCAGCGGAGTACGTATATCATGGCTGATTTCCGATTTCAGACGTTCCTTCGCGATGTTGTCCGTCTCTGCCTGCAAAGCGGCTTCAGCCGTCTTCTTCTCTACGACAGCAATCTTTCCGGAGACATAGCGCGTATACAGATAGAAAAGCAGCATCAGCAGCAGACAGACGCCCAGGAGTATAAATCCTATACGGTAATTCATGTCCTGAATCTTCTGCTTCTCCAACAGCAGCTCGTCAATGTGGTAAATCTCCTTCACCTGCTTCAACTGGTTGGCCGAGAAGGCATTGTTCAGCGAATCCTGCTTGCGTATGAGGTAGCGCCGGGTCTCGATGGCCCCGTCAATGTCCCCCTTGTCATATTGCGTACTCGCCTTGTAGTTTATCAAAGTGGCAAAGGTGGAGACGTAGTTGTTCAGTACCGTAGGGGTCACCTCGTCTATCAATGCGATGCTTTTGTCATACTCATCGGTCTTGGCATAGTATTGAAGCTGTATCAACTGGACATTCAGCCAGAAGACGGGATCTACATGCGGTTCAAGCAGTTTCTTTACTTTCTCGATATGCTCGTGCGCCACTGTAAAGTTCTTCCGGTTCATGTAGTGCAGGATATACTTCACTTCGCAGTCAATCTCGAAATTGCTCCAGTTCTTCCGTGTCTCGGGTTCTTTGGAAATAACCGTCTGCAACGTCGTGTCCATTTCATGCAAATAGGGCAGCTTCAGGCTGTCTTTACCGCCATTGCCGTATACCTGGGCAATACGCGACAGTATATCCACCTTCAGGCTGGCCTTTGTCTGGGGAGAGAAATTCCGGTAAGCCTCCAAGAAAGAGTCCAGTGCCTCATTCGGGCGGCTGGACACTCCGTAGGCACATCCCAGACTGTTATACGCCGCTATCATCCCGTTATTGCTATGGCGGAGTTTTGATTCCTCCAACGTCTCCTTAGCCACATACACCGCTTTCTCTATCTGTCTCTTGGAAGCCAGGGCGCGGCTGATGGCAGCCTTCTGCTCCAGATAATAATCGTAAGTGCCTACCTGAGGGACAAAATCCTTCAGCACATCCACCCAATACGACAGACTGTCCGGGTCGTGTTTCTTGTCATAACATGCCGCCAGATAGTAAGCGCCCATATTCTCATAGAAAGCGTTCTTCTGCCGCCGCGCCTCCTCGTACAGACGGGTGGAAAAAGTCATGTTATAGGGAGCATACTGGTGCTTGTAGGCCATGTCACGGAGATACGTCAGCCGGACAAGGGTGGCCGGCAGGGTATCGGCAACCTTCAGGATGCTGTCCTGATACCGGACAGCCCCCGTGTCTTCTGCCAGCAGCGGACAGATATATCCGCAAAACAAAACATGGATGAGAATCAGTATTCGTTTCATTGCGCCGTTCCTCCGTGTAATGCGGGATTATACTTCAAAGGATGCGTAAAACAGAAACGCGCGCCACGGGTGTACCCACTGTCCACCCACAGCTTGCCGTTCATATATTTCACAATCAGTTGGCAGATGGAAAGGCCCAGTCCGCTTCCCTGCACAAAATCATTCAGCTTTTCAAAGCGTTCAAAAATCAAGTGCTGCTTCTCCGGTGGAATGCCGCATCCGGTATCCGTCACGGAGAAAAGTGCCGTACCGGCATCAGCCATCTTCAGTTCCAGCACGATGGAGCCTTGTTCCGTAAACTTGGTGGCATTCACCAGCAGGTTTATCAAGACTTGGCGGAGGCGCGCATCGTCCGTATCCAGCATCAGGACGGACAAATCCGTGTCAAAACGCATTTCAACCTCCAGCTTGCGCGAGGCCATCACGGTCTCCACGACCTCATTACACAACTTCACGGCATCATGCGTGCGGATGTTGAAGGTTATATTGTCATTCTCGAAATCCGAGAAATCCAGAATGTCATTGATAAGTTTCAGCAACTGAAAGGAATTCACCTTGATAATTTCGGAGAATTCCCGGCGCGATTCGTCATCGAACGACTCGTCCTCATCCGTCAGTACCGCCGAGAATCCGACAATGGCATTCAGCGGCGTACGTACCTCATGGCTCATGTTCGAAAGAAACATATTCTTCCGTTGTATGGCTTGCACCGCTTTCTCCTTCATCGCCTCCTGCCGTATCTGGGAACGCTTCAAACGGAATATCTTCTTCCAGCCCAGCACCAGGAGGAATATCAGAAACAGTACGGACACAATGATGCCTGCCAGATAGAAACGCATGGATACAATGCGGTCGCGTTCGTTCTGGTAGGCCAGTTGGTCGGCCTGGAAACGGGTACAGAGCCGGTCTATCTCCTTGGGATAGTTCTTCTCGAACGAAGTCTTGATATACGAAAAGACCTTGCCGTACTGTCCGTAGGCTTCTTCCTTGTTCCCCATCTTCACCAGTAAATCCGCCTTTTCGAGCAGAGCTTCCTTGTAGATGTTATGGTTTATCCGGGCATATTCGGTTTGAAGGAAATCATTGTAGGCGGCCAAGGCTGCCTCATGCGCTCCGGTGGCCACCAGATAACGGGCATCTATAATCAGAAGGTATTGCCGTATCTCCGGAATCAGTTGCGTTTCAAGCTGGCCTATCTGTACCAGACAATGGCTGGCAGCTTTCAAGTCACCCTTGAATAATTGGCAGGAAGCATTGGAGATGTGGCGCATGGCCAGCTCCAGCGGAGAAAGCCGGTCTTCCGGATAGAGGTTCAGACGTGCAAGATAACGCGAGGCGCCGTTTACATTCCGTATGCGCAGGTTATAATCTATCAGTTCCACCAGTAGCATACGGATATGCACATCCTCCCCGTCCATCCCATCCAGCAGTCTCAAGGACTCTTCATAAGCGGCACCGGCTTCCCGGAGCCTGCCGGTATAGCTGTACACCTCTCCCATGGCATTCAGCGCAAGGGCATTGCCGAAGGGGTAGGCAAGCGCGCGGGCTTTGGAGTACATCTGGTCGCTCTGGGCAATGGCCATACGGATTTCTCCACGGAAAAGGGAGGATTTTATAAGTATTCTTTCCAGTTCGAAATAGGTGTAATAGCGCTGGGATTCATCCAATTGGGACAAAAGGCCGTCGGCATTCAGCGAGTCACACTCCTCCCGGGTCAGATAGTCGAAACCGAGGCTGTTGTGAAAAGTGGAGATGACCTCATGGACTATACTTTCCTTTTCTTTAGTCCAAGAATCCGCTTTATCTGTTGTCGATGCAATTATTGTGCTCCCGAACCAAATAAAGAAAAGGAATATATATAGTTGCTTTATCCTCATTTATAAGACTTTGTCTGCTTTAAAAGTTACATTTTTAATGCAACGCGGTCTTGCAAAGATATTATATCTTTTTGGAACGGACAAAGAATCAGTTAAAATAACAACATTTTAAAAACAAAAGGAAGCCAAGGTCGATGTCACTATTACGGCAACCACCATCCACCACTCCACACGCCGGTTGATGCGGACAGCCACACGCATATCTTCTATCTTCAGAGGCCGTTCATTAGAACCGATATAAGGTTTCCATACCTCCTCGCCAAAATAGTTGTGCGGACCCCCGAAACGGCAATTCAAAATACCGGCAAGGGCGGCTTCCGGATAACCGGAATTGGGACTGGCATGCTGGCTGCCATATCTGCCCACAAAAGCAAACAAGGAAAGGCGACCGGAAACCAGTACCATCAGAAAGGCTGTCAGACGGGCGGGAATATAATTGGCAACATCATCCAAACGGGCAGCAAAACAGCCGAACCGACGATAGCGTTCATTCTTGTAGCCGACCATGGAATCCAGCGTGTTCACCATCTTATAGGCAAGCATGCCCGGAACTCCCAACAGCAGATACCAGAACAAGGGGGCAACTACCCCGTCACTCAAATTCTCTGCCAAAGTCTCCAATGCCGCGGTTCGTACCTCCTGCGCCGAGAGTGCAGACGTATCACGCCCTACGATACGTGCCACTTGCATCCTCCCTTCCTCCAAGGAACGGTCCACCGCCTTGAACACCATACGCACCTCGCGAACCAGCGTAGTGCCCGCCAAGCAATAGAATATCAGCAATATTTGCACCGTCAGAAGCATGCCCGGAGAAAAGAGTGCCGCCAAGCGGAGCAACAAAAGCGTAATGACATATACCCCCAAGACAAGAGACACCGCCACAAACGCACCTTTCAGGAAACACGAATCGCCCCGGTTCAACCGGTGCTCACAGAAAGAAATGGCTTTGCCGAAAGCCACAACCGGATGGGGCAGCCACGCCGGGTCGCCCAGCCAATGGTCGAGCAGCCAGGCAGTGAGAAGCGGCAGGTTCAAGTTGAAGGCGACACCCAAAAGTATAAGTACATCTTCTTCCATCGGTTATTCCTCCTCAAGCCATTGTCCTATTGCTTTTACAAGCCTGTCATTCTCCTCCCGGCTCTGGGCGGCTATGCGGAAGAAGTGCTCATTCAGCCCGTCAAAGTTGGAGGCGTCCCGAATCAAGATGCCATGCTCCCCGGCCAGATAGTCTTTCAAGGCGGAAGCCTTGCCCATACGGAGGCACACCAGCATGAAATGGGTTTCGGTGGCCCATACCTCCAGTCCTCCCAATGCCTCGAGCGCACTGCGCAGGCGGGCAGCCTCTTGCAAGTAAGACGCCACATCCAGCGGATTGGGAACATCATGTTCCAACAGATGGAGCCCTGCCTCAATGGCAAGCTGGTTGACCGACCAGGGCATACGGTTAGTACGCAGACGGTGCAGCAGGTGGGGGGCGCCGGTGACATATCCCAGTCGCAGACCGGGAACGGCATAACGCTTGGTCATGGAGTGCAGCAGCAAGACGTTGGGAAACTCTGCCGCCTCGGCAGCAGAGAAAAGCGGACGCAAGGTGAAAAACTCGTAAGACTGGTCGATGACGAAACATACCTGCGGATTATGACTAATAAGTGTTGCCAGATATTCCTTCTCCACAACCGTTCCGGTAGGGTTGTTGGGATTACACAGCCACAGCATGCGCACCTCTTCCGACAAGCGATACCCCTCGCTCTCCGCAGGAAGCCGATAGAGGGAAGTGACCCGATGGCCGTGCATGCGGCAGGCATCGGCATATTCACTGAAAGTGGGCTGCACAATGGCGGTGTTTGTCCCGCGGAAAGTCTGTGCGGTGAGATAAATGGCTTCGGTAGCTCCGTTCGTCACGCACACTGCCTCGGCAGGAAGACGGTGGCGGCGGGCAAGGCAGGCCTCAAGCGTGTAAGGCTCCGGTTCGGGATAGTTGCCGATGCCGTCAATCCGGGCACACAGATGCGCCTTCAAGGCAGAGAGGTCTACCCTGTTGTAAACGTTCGAGCTGAAGTTTGCCGTAATGGGACGGCTGTATTTATAGGAATCGTCTCCGTGTCCTTCAATCATGGTTCTTTGTCAATATTTGGTAGATAAGCGGCAGGTTAACGTGGCGACGCACGTGCTCGGCAAGCCTATCGTATTGTTCTTCTTTGAATGTATGGTAATCGAAAGCGCCGGCATTCCCGGACAGTTTGTCTGCAAAAGGCGCAAGCAGGAAATCTATGAATTCCGGATTGTCTAGAATGCCAT
>ERZ833608.2187-NODE-2187-length-10840-cov-9.558646_pt1 | contig 10840 bp, 8 predicted proteins | sample MGYA00519694_ERZ833608 | MGnify/ENA primary metagenome ERZ833608 (study PRJEB31850, sample SAMEA3708742) | human gut metagenome | biome: human gut; feature: human-associated habitat; material: faeces | place: China | collected 2014 ... | reverse complement strand
GACCTTTCTGCAAGTCTCATAGTGCTTGAGTGCAACTTTTCTGGGAAGTTAAGGTACTTCGCCGGCCTTCACATGAAGAACGAGAAGGACCTCGTCGCCTGGGAGACGCACCAGGCCTACATCGGCCTCGGCACGGTGGTCTACGCCGCGGCGGGCATGGGCATCGATTCGACCTGCCTCGAGGGCCTCGACTACGCGAAGATGGACGAAATCCTCGGCCTCAAGGGAAAGGGCCTCACGACCGCGGTTGTGGTGAGCTTCGGCTACCGCGCCCCCAACGACGGCAACGCCTCGCGTCCGAAGTCCCGCCTCAGGACGGAGGAGCTCTTCACGTCGCTTGACTAAAGCCGTGTGAATCCCTCTCGCCCGGGGGGGGGGCCCTTCACGGCGGCCCCCTGGCGGGTGAGGAAGGGCCGTCCGGTGCGGTCGAGAGTGTTCACTCGCTCGTCCGTCCCTGCGGCCCTTCGTCTTTCTGCGCCACTGCGGAAAACGGGCGCGGCCGCTAGGATGGGGGAAAAGGCCCGTTTCTCTTCCGAAGGAGTCCCCTCATGAATCCCATCCTTGAAGCCGCCCGCAGGCGCTACACCGCGAAGCACTACGACGCGAAGAAGCCCTTGACCGACGAAGCGCTTCACGATCTTCTCGAAATCCTGCGCCTCGCGCCCTCGTCGCTGAACATCCAGCCCTGGCACTTCTACGTCGCCCGGACGCCCGAAGCCCGCGCGCGGCTCATGCCCGCGGTGAAGGACTTCAATCTCGAGCGCGTGAGGGAGGCGCCGGTGATCATCGTCTTCGCCGTCGAGCGCGACCTCGCCGCGCGGTTGGACGAGATCAACGCGCAGGAGACGAAGGACGGGCGCTTCGACGCCGCCGCCGTCGCCTCCGGATTCGACAAGGTCGTGAAGGAGGTGCGCAAGGGCGGCGTGGCCGCCTACTGCGCGGGTCCGGACAAGGGCGCGGTGTGGGCGGCCGAGCAGGCGCACATCGCGCTGGGGTTCCTCCTTCTCGCGGCGGGCGCCATGGGCGTGGACGCCACGACCCTTGGAGGCATGTGGTTCGACAAATTGGACGAGATCCTCGAACTGCCCGCCGCAGGCCGTCACGCCGTGATGGCCTGCGCCCTCGGGCACCGGGCGCTTGACGACTCGAACGCCGTGCGCCCGAAGTCGCGCCTTCCCTTCGAGGAGGTCGTCACCTTCCTCTGACGCGTCTGCGCCTCCTGCACGCCTTCACCCTCTCCGGGGCCGCGGGCGGGCGTGGAAGCGCTCCGCCCCGGGTTGCTAAACTCTCCGCCCGACCCTTTCGCCACCCGACTTCCTCTTCCGCTCCATGACCCACACGACCTCCATTCAACGCGCGGCCGCCGCGCTCGCCTGCGGTCTTCTTCTCGTCTGCGGGTCCGCCGCGTGCGCCGCGGAGGACGCCCTCGACGTGAAGGCGGCCGAGGCGGAGAAGTACCTCGCCGACACGTCGTTTTATGAGCGCTGGAGCGCTGCGGGCGCGATCGACTCGCCCGCGACCGCCTCGAAGGTGAAGAACGCGGCCGAAAAGGAGCTCGAGCGCATCGGGCGCGCGATGAAGGACGTCCAGCAGGTCTGCGTGCGGCGCTTCTTCGTCAACAAGTGCGAAGACGACGCGCGCCGCATCTCCTTTGAGCGGCAGCGCGAGATCCGCCGCGTGATCGTCGCGGCCGACGAGGTGATCCGCGCCGATCGCGTGCGGCGCACCGAGGAGCGCCGTGCGAAGAACGCCGCCCAAGAGCGCGCCGAGCCCGTGCGGATCGCCCCGAAGGCGGTGAAGACCGACCGGCCCGATCCCGTGAAGCTCGCGCCGAAGAGGCCCGGCGACTCGCCGCTGCCGCAGGTGATGCCGCCCGCGAAGGTGCGCGAACCCTCGGCGCCCGCGGGCATCAAGCCCGCGGAGGTGAAGCCCGCGGCCGCGCCCGACCTGATCCCGGGCTCCAAGACCGGTGTTTCGCCCGACGCCGGCCGCGGAGCGCTCGAAAAGGCGAACGAAGACTGGTACGCGCAGAAGCAGCAGGACGCCGCCCGCCGCGCGAAGGCTGCTGAAGAGCGCGCCGAAAAGCGCCGGCTCGACCGCGAGGCGAAGCAGAAGCGCTTTGAGAAGAGCCTCGAGGAGCGTAGCGCCGCGCAGCAGCGCTACGAGGAGCGGCAGCAGAACCGCGAAAGCGGCCTCGCGAAGTACTTCTGAGGAAGCGCCGATGCGCCGTCATTCCGAGCTTTTCGACGCTTCGCGCCCCCTCGCGGAGCGCGTCGCCGCCGCCTTCGCCGCGGACGGTCCCCTGGCGCGCGCGACGCCGGGCTTCCGCCCGCGCCCCGGGCAGACCGACTTCGCGCTCGCGGTGGCCGAGGCCGTGGTGACCCACGGGACGCTTCTCGCCGAAGCGGGCACCGGCACGGGCAAGAGCTTCGCCTACCTCATTCCGGCGATCCTCTCGGGGTCGGTCGTGGTGATCTCGACCGCAGGAAAGCCCCTGCAGGACCAGCTCTTTGAAAAGGACATTCCGGCGCTCTGCGCCGCCCTCGGCGTCAACGTCCCCGCGGCGGTCCTGAAGGGGCGCGCGAACTACGTCTGCCTCTTGCGCCTCGAGCGCACGGAGGAGGAGGGGATGCTGCCGCAGCGCGACAGCTACCGGAAGCTCCGTGAAATCAAGCGATTCGCCTCCGTCTCGGCGACGGGCGACCGGGCGGAGCTCCCGACCGTCCCGGAGGACGATCCCCTCTGGCCCCTCGTGACGAGCACGCGCGAAAACTGCCTCGGCAAGGACAAGTGCCCGCACTGGCAGGAGTGCTTCGTGCGCGCCGCACGCGAAAAGGCGATGCAGAGCCAGATCGTTGTCGTCAACCACCACCTCTACCTCTCCTCGCTCGCGCTCAAGAACGCCGCGGGCGGACAGATCGACGGCATGCTCCCGCAGGCGAACCTCACTGTCTTCGACGAGGCGCATCAGCTCCCCGCCATTGCGACCGACTTCTTCGGGACGTTCTTCAGCACCTGGCAGATCGACCAGATCAGCACCGAGGCGCGCTACCTCGGCATGAACCATGCCCGCGACGGCGCGGACTGGGACAAGCTCTCGCACGCCGCCTTCAAGGCGATCGCGGACTTCCGGATCGCCGCGCAGACGCTCGGCCTCAAGGAGGGCGACCGCCGGGCGGTGAAGACGATCGAGGGGTTCCACACCCTCGCCGAACCCTTCGGCGTGATGCTCCAGGCCTTCGGCGGCGTCGTGCGGGCGCTCGAAGCCAACAAGGGCCGCAATGACGAGTTGGACGCCCTGCTCGTCTACGCCGGGGAGGTGGACCGCGAAATGGCCGGCTGGGAGTCGATCTTCCGGCAGCTCAGAAAGGAGGCCGAAGGCGGGGAGGCCGAGGACGCCGAAGCGGGCGCGGCGGTCGAGAAGCTCGAAGCGTCTGCAGCGTCCGAAAAGCCTGAAAAGCCCGGCGTCGCCCCGATCGACGACTTCGCCCTGCGCCGACAGGGCGGGAGCGTGCAGTGGGTGTCGGTGTCCGCTTCGGGGCTTCGCTTCAACAACACGCCCCTCTCCTTCGCGAAGGAGTTCAGCGAGATGCGCGGCGCCGAAGGCGGCGCCTGGGTCTTCACGTCGGCGACGCTCTCCGCGGCCGGCGACTTCTCGCACTTCTGCGCCGAGACGGGGATTGCGGACCCGAAGGCCCTTACCTGGGAGAGTCCCTTCAACTACTGGGAGCAGGGGTGCTTCTACCTTCCGAAGCTCCCCGCGCCCGTCAACACGCTCGAGCACGCCTCGCGCGTCGTCGAGGCCGCCTGGCCTCTCGTCGAGGCTGCGGGCGGGCGGACGTTCTTCCTCTGCACGTCCCTCGCCGCCGTGGCGCGGGTCGCCGAAGAGCTCGAGGTGAAGCTCGACTACGCCGGGCGCCCGTATCCGCTTCTCGTGCAGGGGCAGATGCCCAAGGCCGCGCTCATCAGCGAATTCCGCCGGCACGGCAACGCCATCCTCGTCGGTTCAATGAGCTTCTGGGAGGGCGTGGACGTGCGCGGCGACGCGCTCTCGCTCGTCGTGATCGACAAGCTGCCCTTCTCGCCCCCGGACGAGCCCGTCTATGCGGCGCGCTCCGAGGCGATCCGCCGCCGGGGCGGCAGTCCCTTTGCGCTGCAGGCGCTCCCTGAGGCGATCATCTCGCTCAAGCAGGGTGCGGGGCGCCTCATCCGCTCGGAAACCGACCGCGGCGTCTTCATGCTCTGCGACGCGCGCGTCGCGGAGAAGTCTTACGGCCGCAAGGTGATGCAGAGCCTGCCGGACTTCTACCGCACGCGCAGCCTCGAGAAGGCCCGGCAGTTCTTCCTCGACCCGAAGGCCTGGCACGAAGCGCTCTACGTGAAGCCCTAGCGCCTCAGGCGCGCTCGAACACCCCGACCACCTCGAGGTGCATCGCGCCGGGGAACATGTCCACCGGCGTCACCGAACGCAGCGTCATGCCCCGAGCGCAGAGCACCCGCGCGTCGCGCGCGAAGCTCTTCGGATTGCAGGAGACGTAGGCGAGGCGCCTCGCGCCCGAGGCTGCGAGAAGCTGCGCGAGCGACTCCGCCGCTCCGCCCGCGAGTCCCTGGTACGCGGGGTCCGCGATCACGACGGTGGGCCGCCAGCCGTCGGGCAGGCCCGACGCGAGGAGCTTCTCCACGGGGGCGGCGGTGAAGCGGGCGTTTTCGAGGCCGTTCACGCGGGCGTTTTCGCGCGCGCAGGCGATCGACGCCTCGACCCGCTCGACGCCGAAGGCTTCGCGGGCGCGCCGCGCCGCGAGAAGCGTGAGGGTGCCCACGCCGCAGTAGAGGTCGAGCACGCGGTCCTCCGGGGCGACTTCCAGTGCGTCGAGCGCCGTCCGGTAGAGGACGGGCGTTTGCGGGGTGTTCACCTGGAGAAAGGTCTGCGCGCCCACTTCGAAGGAGAGGCCCATCCAGTCCGCGCGGATCGTCGCGCGCCCGTCGACGACGCGCGTTGCGTCCGGCGCAAAGGAGAGCACGGCGCTCCCCGGAGCCTCGTGGAGGTTGATGAGAAGCGAGGTGAGGCCGTGGGGGCGGAGCGCCGCGCGCACGCGCTCGAAGAGCGCCTCCGCGGCCCGGGGATCTGCGGGAAGCCGGCGCATCACGAGCGCGGCGAGGCGCTCGCCCGTGCCGGGCGCCTCACGCAGCAGCAGCGCCCGGAGCGCTCCCGCGTCGTCCGCTTCGCGCCAGGGTGAGAGGTCGGCATCGAGGAGCAGCGGCGCCAAGCTGCGCGCGGCCTCGCCCATCCAGACGGGCGTCTGGGGGCAGGATTCGGCGGCGACGAGCTCCTGGCTTCTTGCACGGTAGTAGCCGAAGTGCGGTTCGCCCCCGATGAGGCCGGGGTAGAGGACCGCTTTGTTGCGCCAGCCCGTGCGCCGATCCCCGGGGTGTCCGATGGGGGCGCGGACGAGCGTCGCCGTGAAGCCCGCTTCGACAAGGGGCTTCACGACGAGCGTCTGGGTCTTGAGGGCGAGCTCGCGTGCGTAGGCGAGCCGCCCCGCGGGACAGCCGCCGCACTCGCCCGCGAGCGGGCAGCGCGCGGGGTCGAGGTCGGGCGAAGGTTCGAGCTCCGTGAAGCCTGCGGCGAGCCCGCGCCGGCCGCCCGGGCGGGGCGGCTGGTAGTCGAAGGAGACGCGCGCGCCGGGAAGCGCGCCGGGAATGAGGACCTCGAGGCCCTCGGGCGTCACGGCGACGCCCGCTCCCGAAGGGTCAAGCCCCGTGACGGGGAGCCCTTCGGCGCGCCTCAGGGCGGGTGCGGGTTGAGGGCGCTTCGCCATCAGCCGAGCACCAGGCGCGGGAGGAGGTAGATCACGGCTTCGGCGATGATCACCGCGGCGACGACGCCCCCGAGGTACTTGAGCATGCCGAGGCCCGCCTCCTCGAGGAACCGGCGGCGCTCTTCAAAGTGAAGGCGCGTCGAGAGCCCGCGGATGTGGCGCCAGACGAGAAGGAGGGCGAAGCCCGCGGCGAAGGCGACGAGCAGCAGCGCGCAGGCGAGGTTGTACAGGGCGCCCGCCCAGTAGGGGTGCGCGCCCTGCACCCAGGCGAGCACGAAGGAGAGGACGAAGGCGAAGACGATCGCGCCGAGCCAGAGTCCGCGGTGCGCGCGCCACTCCGCCGCGACCGTCCGGTCGAGGCAGCCGTGGCCGCCGCCGAGGGTCTCGGCGCGCAGAAGAGAGTCGTTCGAGGCGGGGGTCTGTTGGGTCATGCGAGTCACCTCAACTGAAGAGGACGGGAGGCTCTCCCGCAAGCGTCGCTCGCGGGAGGCGCTTGGCGGGAGTCACAGGGAGCCGAGCGCCACCACGGCGACGAAGAGCGGCGCGAAGAAGCCGATCAGGATGCGCACGAAGGCGAGCGTCGGGGCCGGATAGGTGCGCACGCTCTGCAACTCGCGCGCCGTCGTGGGCCAGGCGATCCAGGCCGCGGCGATCGCGATGCCGAAGGACGAGAGCGGCATGCCGACGTTCGAGGTGACGTAGTCAAGGATGTCGAAGACGTTCTTGCCGAAGAACTTCACTTCGGACCAGGAGCCGAAGCTCATGTTCGCGGCCCAGCCGACGACGGCGCACCCGACGAGCGTCGCGAGGATCGCGTTCTTGCGGGTGAGCCCCGCCTCCTGCGTGAGGAGCGCGGCGCAGGCTTCAAGCATCGAGACGGAGGAGGAGAGCGCGGCCACCACGAGGCAGGCGTAGAAGGCGACGGCGAACCCATGGCCGAAGGGCATCTGCGCGAAGACGGCGGGCATCGTCACGAAGGTGAGCCCCGGGCCCGCGGCCGGGTCGAGGTTGAAGGCGAAGACGGCCGGCATCACCATGAGGCCGCCCAGAATCGCCGCGAGGATCGCGAGGAAGGCGACCCAGCCGACCGACGAGGGCAGGTCCGTCTTCGGGTTGAGGTAGGAGCCGTACGTGATCATCGTGCCCGCGCCCAGGGAGAGCGAGAAGAAGCAGAAGCCCATCGCGTTGAAGAGCGCGCTTCCCGTGAAGTCCTCCCAACGGGGCGTGAAGAGGAACTCAACCCCCTTCCAGCCGCCCGGGAGCGTCACGCCGCGCACGATGAGGACGAGCATCAGGATGAAGAGCGCGGGCATCAGGATCTTCGAGACGCGCTCGATCCCCTTCTCGATGCCGTTCACGACGACGTAGGCCGTGAGGGCGAGGAAGAGGAGCAGGTAGCCGTAGGAGTCCACGGCGTTCGAGACGAAGCCGCCGAAGTAGGTGCCCAGCTCCTTGGTGTCGGTGATGAGGCCGTTGCCCAGCACGGCGTCCCAGAGGTACTTGAGGCACCAGCCGCCCACGACCGAATAGAAGGAGAGGATCAGGAAGACCGTGAAGACGCCGATCCCGCCGAAGACGCCCCAGGGGCGGCCGGCGACGCGGTTGAGGCTACCCACGGCGCCCTGGCGCCCGGCGCGGCCCATCGCGAATTCAGCGATGAGGAGCGCCACGCCTACGGTGAGCGTGAAGAAGATGAAGGGCAGCATGAAGACGGCGCCGCCGTTCGTGCCGGCCATGTAGGGGAACTTCCAGATGGCGCCGAGGCCGACGGCTGAGCCGGCGGAGGCGAGAATGAAGCCGAGGCGGGAGCCCCAGCTTCCGGTGGACGCGGTCTGCGACATGGTGTGCTGTGAGAGAGGTTGAGTATTGAGGCGCCGCTCCGGGCGCGACGCCTCCGGGTCCGGAGGGCGCGCGGGGAGTGGAGGGATGAGTGGGTCGTCCAGGCCGAGAAGTTTAGCAACCGGCCGTTAAATGAGGCCGATGCCCTTCGCCGCGACGATGAGGATCACGATCGGAGCGAGGACGCCCGCGAAGAACCGGAAGGCCGTGAGCATAGCGGGGCTCCAGGAGGCGTTCGCCGAGAGCTGCGTCTTCGTCGTGCGCCAGGCGACGAAGCACGACACCGCCGAGAGCCCCAGGCAGCCGATCGGCATGCCGATGTTGGAGGTCGCGTAGTCGAGCAGCTCGAAGAGCGTGCGGCCGAAGAACTTCACGTCGGCGAGCGGTCCGAAGGAGAGCGCGCAGAAGACGCCGACCACGCCGAGGACCGAGGAGACCATCAGCACCGCCGCGCGCCGCGAGAAGCCCCAGCGGTCCACGAAGTGCTGCGCGCTCATCTCGAGGATCGAAATGGACGAGGTGAGCGCCGCGACGAAGAGGCAGGCGTAGAAGGCGACGGCGAAGAGGTCGCCGAAGGGCATGCGGCCGAAGACGGCGGGCATCGTCGCGAAGGTGAGCCCGGGACCCGCGTCGGGCGCAAGCCCGAAGGCGAAGACGGCCGGCATGATCATCAATCCGCCCAGAATCGAGGCGAGGACGGCGAGGAGCACGATCCACGCCGTCGAGGGCCCCACGCTCACGCGCTCCGAGAGGTAGCTCCCGTAGTTCATCATCGAGCCCGACCCCACGGAGAGCGAGAAGAACGCGAACCCCATGGCGTTCAGAAGCGCCTCGCCCGTGAAGGCCTCCGGGTCCGGGCGGAAGAGGAACTTCACGCCCTCCATCGCCCCGGGGAGCATGAGTCCGCGCACGATGAGGACGAGCATCAGGATGAAGAGGAGCGGCATCAGGACCTTGCCCACGCGCTCGATGCCCTTCTCGACGCCGCAGAGCACCACGGCGGCCGTTGCCGTGAGGAAGATCACGTGCGCGCCCACGGACTGCACCGGGTCGGAGCTGAAGGCTTCAAACGCCGCGCGCATCGTCGAGGGGTCGGTGACGGTCGCGCGCCCCATGAGCGCCTCGATCAGGTAGTGGGCGCACCAACCGCCCACGACCGAGTAGAAGCCGAGGACGAGCGCGCCCGTGATGACCGAGATGAGGCCCACTGGCCGCCAGAGGGGGCCGCCGAGCTTCAGGTACGCCGTTCCTGCGCCGCCGCGGGCGGCGCGCCCCATGCACATTTCGGCCGTGAGGAGCGCGAGCCCGATCGTGAGCGAGAAGGCGATGGTCGGGAGCATGAAGATCGACCCGCCGTTCGTGCCGGCCATGTAGGGGAACTTCCAGATGGCGCCGAGCCCGACGGCGGAGCCCGCCGAGGCGAGGATGAAGCCGAGCCGCGAGGACCAGGCGGAGCGTTGTTGAGCCTGAGGCATGTATGAACTTCCGAATTTTTCGGGGAGAAGCCGCAGATTGTATTCGGGCGGCCGGAGGTGAAGCGCGGCCCGGCGCGGGGAGCCCCGGAGACGCATCGGGCCGCTGCGCGGCGAGGCGGGCGGCCCGGGGAGGGAGGGTGCGGGGAATCAAAGAAGGCCCGAGATCAGCACCGCGATCACGAGGATGGGCGAGAGCACGCACATCGTGAAGCGCAGCGCCCGCATCCACGCCTCGCTCACCGGCATGCCCCCCGTGATGTCCGCGCTCACGCGCTTCCAGCAGTGGTTGCCCGCGAGGAAGAGGATCACGAGGCCGCCGATCGGCAGCGACAGGTTGCTCGTGAAGAAGTCGAAGACGTCGAAGAAGGTCTTCGAGCCGAAGAACTTCACGTCCGAGAGGACGCCGAAGGAGAGGCACGGCAGCGCCCCCACGACCGCGAGCGCGATCGTCGAGACGACCGAGGCCTTCGGACGGCTCATGCCCTTTTCATCCACAAGGTAGGCGACGATGATCTCGATCATCGAGACCGAGGAGGTGATCGCCGCGACGGTGAGGCAGAGGTAGAACATCACCGCGAAGAGCTGTCCGGCGGGCATCTGCGCGAAGACGGCGGGCATCGTGATGAAGGTGAGGCCTGGGCCCGCGGTCGGATCAAGCCCGAAGGCGAAGACCGAGGGCATCACCATCAGGCCGCCCATGAGCGATGCGACGACGGCGAGGAAGGCGATCCAGACGCACGAGCGCACGAGGTTCGTCTTCTGGTCGAGGTAGGAGCCGTAGGTCATCATGCAGCCGCACCCGACGCAGAGCGAGAAGAAGGTGAAGCCCATCGCCTGCAGGAGCCCCGCGAAGGTGAAGGCCTCGGGGTCGAACTTGAAGAGGAACTTCACGCCCTCCATCGCTCCGGGGAGCATCAGCCCGCGCACGATGATCACGAGCATCAGGATGAAGAGGAGCGGCATCAGGATCTTCGAGACGCGCTCAATCCCCTTCGTCACGTCGAAGGCGACGATGAGGCCGTTGAGGAGCAGGAAGAGCCACTGGAAGCCCAACGCCGTCACCGGGTTGGCGGTGAATTCGGCGAAGTGGGCGCCGAGGAGCGACTGGTCCGTGATGAGGCCCTGGCCCACGAGCGCTTCGCAGAAGTAGGAGAGCGTCCAGCCGCCGATCGCGGAATAAAACGACAGGACGAGAAAGCCCGTGAGGACGCCAAGGTAGCCCGCGGGCAGAAAGAGCGGGCCGGCCAACCGCCGGTAGGTCGTGACGATGCCGCCGCGCCCGAGGCGCCCGAGGGCGGTTTCGGCGATGAGGAGCGCGAGGCCCACCGTGAATGTGAGGAGAATGTAGGGGAAGAGGAAGACGCTTCCGCCGTTCGTTCCCGCCATGTACGGGAACTTCCAGATGGCTCCGAGACCGACGGCCGCGCCCGCGCTCGCGAGCACGAACCCGATGCGGCTCGTCCAGGTGATGCGTTCAGTAGTCATTTCTTTTGGATCCTTGTTTTTCGTATTTCCCGCCGCGGACAGCGGCTCTTCGGGCGGAGGGCCGGCGCCTGCAGTCGTGCTTGACGCACTCCCCGCCCTGAAGGACGGGAATTCTCCACTTGACCAACGCTCAGCTTTTCCCGCCGGCCTGCAAGGGCTTTTGCCCTTCCGGTATCGGCGAGCTGTACCTAAAGCGCACAAGTGGTCTTCGTCTGCACCGGC
>ERZ833608.2182-NODE-2182-length-10854-cov-5.276970_pt1 | contig 10854 bp, 10 predicted proteins | sample MGYA00519694_ERZ833608 | MGnify/ENA primary metagenome ERZ833608 (study PRJEB31850, sample SAMEA3708742) | human gut metagenome | biome: human gut; feature: human-associated habitat; material: faeces | place: China | collected 2014 ... | reverse complement strand
AAACACCGTATTTCCTGTGCGGTTGCAGGGTCGATGCAAGCATCGACCCCTACAGCCGCCCGCAAGTTTAGCGTTACAATTCCACCTGAAACGCCTTTTTCACAGCGTCGTTCCAGCGCCCGTCGCTGCGCAGGATCTTCTCGACCGCGCCGCGCACGGCACCCTCGCCGCCGCGCTGGGGGCAGATATAATCTGCGCGGGCCTTTACCTCCTCGGCAGCGTCCGCCGGGCAGGCCACAAAGCCGCACAGCGCCATAGCCGCCAGATCGTTAAGGTCATCGCCGCAGTAGGCGGTCTGCGCCCGGGTATAGCCGTTTTCCGCCATAAACGCCTGCAGAAATGCAGCTTTCTGCCCGACATTCTGGTATACATCGGTAATTTTCAAATCGGCGGCGCGGCGGCGGACGGCCTCGCTCTGCCGCCCGGTGCAGATCATCACGCGGATGCCTGCCGCGCGGGCCAGCACCAGCCCGGCCCCGTCCTTGATGGCAAACTTTTTCATCTCATTGCCGGTGGCATCGTAATAAACGCCGCCATCGGTCATCGTGCCGTCCACATCCAGCACCAGCAAGCGTATCATAGTCAGGCCCTCTCATACTCGCTGGGGGTGATAAACCGCACCGGCAGCCCCGCCGCACGGATGGCACCGGCCATCTGGGCATTGTAGGCTGCACCGCGGCCTGTGTGGGTGTGCAGGCCCGCATCAGCATAGGCCGCCGTGCCCGTGCGGTAACCATCGGCACCGGCCAGCAGCACGCCCGCCGCGCCGCACTGGCGCAGCAGCCGCAGCAGCATCAGCACACTGTTGCCGCCCTGCGCATCGGTGGCGGAAAGCCGGTCATAATTCACAACAGCGGCATCCTTATCAGCGCGCAGGTTGCTGGTCAGGATCAGCGGGCAGGGATAGGCCGCGGCCTCATCAAAGCGTTTTGCGTTGGTGAAGAAGGCGTAGTCCGGCTGCATAAAGCCCGGCACAAAGTTGGCAGATACTGTCACATCGGCAGCGGCAGCCGCCACAGCGGCACGGCCTGCCTCTGCAGCAAGGCTGGCACCGGGGGCCAGCACCAGCACCGTCTTGCCCGCAAAGGCAGCCTGCAGGGCAGCCAGCGCGGCGGTATCATCGGTGCGGCGGTTCTTGTACTCGGTGTACAGGGCATCGGCGTAGGCCGCATCAAACACCGTCCTTTTGTTGGGGGCAATGTCCGCCAGAATATGGTTGATGTCCCGGTTGGTCAGATCGCCCTTGCCGAGGTAATGCTCCGCATAGTTGCGGTGCAGATTGAACTTGGCCGACAGGAAATACGCCGGGGTGTAGCCCCAGGCGCACTCCCCCTTGATGGGCGCAATGTGATCCTGAATGGCATCCATCAGATCGTCAATGTTGTAGTGGCTGCCGAAATACTCGTTCATATAATCAGCGATCAGCTCGATCGGCAGGTTGCCGGGGATACGGCCCATGCCCATCAGGCTGCCGTCCACAGCCAGATCGCGGCGCAGGTGCTTATCCAAAAACTCCTGCGCCAGACAGAAGCTCAGGGCCATGTTCTCATGCAGGTGCAGCGCAAGGCGAATGTCCGGCGCAAGGTTGTGATCGGCCATGCTGACGATGCGCTCCAGATCGCGGCGGCGCATGCTGCCGAAGGTATCCACGATGGAGAACTGCCACGGGTGGATGGCGTTGACCTGCTCAAAGATCCAGAGCAGATCTTTATCGCTGTAGCCCATGATGTTGATGGGGTTGATGGAGACCTTGTAGCCCAACTCCTTGATGCGGCGGGCAAAATCCATGCCGTCTTTAATGTCGTAATCGTGCGCGGTGATGCGGATGATCTCGATGCCGTGTCCATCATAGGGGGACAGCTTTTCGATGTCGTAGTTGGAGCGCATCGCCATGCCGGAGTACATCGTGCGGCCGCGCTGGCTTTCGTCAGGCAGCAGGCGGTTCAGCTCCTCAATGGTGTTGCAGACCGTGACATCGGGATCGTAGCCGTCCACATTGCGCAAAAAGCCCACCTCGACCACATCAACGCCCGCGCGGGTCAGCGTCTGGATGATGCGCCGTGCCTGCCCGAAGCCCCACTGCCAGTCATTGACATAGCCGCCGTCGCGCAGGGTGCAATCCAGCAATTTGATATCAGCCATGCTGCTTCTCCTTCAGAATTTCATTGACCAGCGCCAGATCCTTGGGCGTATCCACACTGACCGTCTTGTACGGGCTGACAATGGCATGCACCTTATGTCCATTCTCGATAAAGCGCATCATGTCGTTTTCCTCGGCCTTTTCCAGAATAGATTTCGGCGTATCATGGTAAAATTTCAGTGCCTGCTTGCTGTACAGCTGGATGCCGGTCACCTTCTCATACTCAAAATCCAGCGTGCCCTTCGGGTAGGGGATGGGGCTGCGGGAAATCAGCAGGATTTCCCGCGCGGCGTTGGTCACGACCTTCTGGTTGGAAAAATCAATGACATCAGCCGGGTGCTCCATAATATTGGTCAGCACAGCGACATAATAAGGGTCATCGGGCAGGGTTCCGGGCAGGATCAGGTCAAACGCGGCCGGGTTCACCAGCGGCTCATCACCCATCAGCTGCAGATACAGGTCGGCGTCCTCCACGGTGCTGACCTCCCAGATGCGGCCGGTGGGGGTGTCATGGTCGGGGCTGGTCATCAGATATTTCATATCATACTTCTTGCAGGCCTCAGCAATGCGGTCATCGTCGGTGGCGATCAGCACATCGTCCAGCTTCGGGCAGGCCTTGGCGGCCTTGTACACCCACCAGATCATCGGCTTGCCCAGCACATCGGCCAGCGGCTTGCCCGGCATCCGGGTACTCGCATACCGCGCCGGGATTACAGCGATTGTTTTCATATGTGTACCTCGCTTACACGGCGGCCTGAACAGCCGCCTCTATCGTTTGGCATACGCCGTCAAAGCGGCGGTCTATGTCCAAATTGGTGAACCGCAGAACCCTGATATGGTTCTGTGCGAAAAACTCTGTGCGCAGACTGTCGGTCTGCTGTTGCTCGGGCGTGTAATGCTGTGCCCCGTCCAGCTCGATGACAAGCCTTGCTTTTGCGCAGTAGAAATCAGCGATATAGCCGCCGATGGGCTTTTGGCGTTGGAAGCGCGGGGTGAAGGTGCGGAGAAAGCAATACCACAATTTACGCTCCCATGGGGTCATATCTCTGCGAAGCTGCTTTGCCAGCGGTACGTTTTTTCGATTGTAGTAAAGCATTGCACATATCCTTTCACGGGTGCCTTTGGGAAGGTTCTCTCCCTCCGGCGCTCCGCGCCACCTCCCTCGCAGAGGGAGGCAAGGCGCCTTGGCCCCCTCTGTGAGGGGGCTCCGCCCGCAGGCGGTGGGGGAGAGAACCTCCCGGCCGGATGCCGTTTTCCCCGCGCATCAGACCAGTTTCCTCGCCTCCTCCAGCGTCAGCAGGATTTTTTCTTCGGCGGCGGTAAAGCCGCGCAAAACGAAGCTCTGTACCGTTACGGCGCGGGCAAAGGTAAACGGCAGGCAAAAGTTCAGCACCTCGCTGGGCATTGTGCGCTCCAGCACGACCGCCTCGGGGAAAAGCGCCTGATAATCGGTCGCATCGCGCGGGTGCGTCTTGATAAACAGCGGCCCGGCTGCATATTTTGCCGCCACCGCCTTGAACATCGCGTCCTGCTCGTTTTGGGTCATCAGGCCGTCCGCCACAAAGCTGCGGGGCAGCAAAAGCGTGGCGCCCTCGGCCTTTTCCGGCAGGGGCTGGGTCAGAAACACGCGGCGCACCATTGCTTTTTCGTCCTCGGTCAGGCTCTGCAGCAGCGCAGCCTTGCTGTCGGTCACCATGCGGTCGGCAGCAAACAGCGTACACCGCGCGGCGTCCTCACTCTCCACGCAGCGGCACCACGGGCTGTCACCCCAGTAGAGGTAGCCTTTTCCGCGCTGCTTCGCGGCGAAATCGGCCGCCGCGCGCTGGTCAGTCACCAGATGCTGGTCAGGGCCGAGCGTACTGCCGAAGGTATCCTCACAGAGGATATACCCGGCGCGGCAGTCCTGCAGGTAGCGGCCCAGCACACTCCAATCGTTGTGGATGTAGACATTTTCATACGCTGCACGGTCAAGTTTCCATCCGCACAGCTTTTCAAACGCCCGGGCGGCCCGCTGGTGAGCAAAGAGGCCGGTCACAGTGCCGGGCCACTTTGTTTCCTCGACAATGACCGTCTTGACAATGCCGGTCGCGTTCAGCCGGGCCGCCAGCGCGGCGGTGTCGGGCACAGATGCGGAAAGCACCATCGTGTGCGGCCCATTTTCACAGGCGCAGCGCCCGGCCCGCAGCAAATCAACAAGCACCTGATAGGCCGTGTGGCAGATGTAAAGATTCGGTTTCATGCGTTACTCCTGCACGAGCTTGACGGGCGGGAAGTGGATGCGTCCCCAGCCGGACGCCCATTCGGGCATCGTCAGGTCGCTGTTGGTCACTTCAAAGGCGAACTCGGTCACAGGCTTGTCCAGACAGACCGCATGGGCCAGCGCGCCGTCAAAAATATCGAGATAGAAGAAATACTGTCCCTCACCCAGCAGGCTCGGGTCAAATTCAAACACCGAGGTGTAGATTTTGCCCGGCTCGGCGGGGCCGAGGTCAACCGGGTGGGTGATGCCCACGGGGGAGGAGTCCCGCGCGTGGAGGTTCATCTTCATGTGGATGCCCGCGAACGGCTCCGACACGCGCCATGTGATCTTGACGCGCATCTTCTCGGTGTCCGCAAAGACGCTGGACTCCTTATCCACAAAGTCGAGCGTTTCCAGCCGGAACCGCTTACCGGCGCTGCCGGTCATGCGGGCAACCTCGGCCAGGTCGTAGTGGACCACATTCACATCGGTCGTGTCCATATAGACGGCAATGGCCTGCTCCACATCTCCGTCAAAGATGACCTTGCCCTTGTCCAGCACGACACAGCGGCTGCAGAGCTGGCGGATGGTGGACATATTGTGGCTGACATACAGCACCGTGCGGCCGTCCTGATTGGCGACATCGCTCATCTTGCCGAGGCATTTCTGCTGGAATTTCATATCGCCGACCGCCAGCACCTCGTCCATGACCATAATTTCACTGTCGAGATGCGCGGCCACGGCAAAGGCAAGTTTCACGAACATGCCACTGGAATAGCGCTTGACCGGCGTGTCGATAAAGTCGCCGCACTCGGAAAATTCAATGATCTGCGGCAGCTTGGCGTCAATCTCGGCCTTGGTCATGCCCAGAATCGCGCCGTTCATATAGATATTCTCGCGGCCGGTCATCTCATTGTTGAAGCCGGTGCCGACCTCCAGCATCGAGGCCACGCGGCCGCGGATTCTGATCTCGCCCTCGGTGGGGGCCGTGATGCGGGACAGCAGCTTGAGCAGGGTCGATTTTCCCGCGCCGTTGCGGCCAATGATGCCCAGCGCCTCCCCCTGATAGACCGTCAGATCCACGCCGTTCAGCGCCATAAAGGTCTGGCCAAACAGCCGCTGGTCGGTGCCGATGACGGTGTTCGGGTCCTCCTTGCCGCGCACGCGCGCCCACCAGCTCTGCAGGTCGTGCGTCAGCGTGCCGCCGCCGATCTGGCCGAGCTTGTACTGTTTTTTCAGCCCTGTAACCTCAATGACAGGGCGTTTTTCGGTTGTAGACATAATACGCCCTCCCTCAGACGGTGTCCATAAAGGTTTTTTCGATGTGGCTGAACAGCACGACACCCAGCACCAGCGCGGCGGCGGTGAACACCAGACTGTACACGATGCCGAACATCGTGACCGTGCCGGTGCCCAGCGTGGCCATACGGAAGATCTCGATCGGGGAGGTCATGGGGTTCAGCTGAACCAGCACGCGCAGCCGGGGGCTGGCGTCCAGCATCGACAGCGGGTAGACAACGGGGGAGGCGTACATCCAAAGCTGCACGCCGAAGCCCACGGCAATGGCAAGGTCGCGGTATTTTGTCGTCAGCGAGGATACGATGATGCCGACACCGAGGCCGAGCAGCATGACCTCCAGAATGACAAAGGGCACCGCCAGCACCCACAGCGTAAAGTCCACGCCGCTGCCGGTGGCAAAAAACCACACCCAGAAAAGCAGGTACATCGCCGCCTGAATCCCAAAGTTGATCAGGCTGGTCAGCACCTGACTGACCGGCATCGTCAGGCGGGGAAAGTAAACCTTGCCGAAGATCTGCGAGTTCGTCACAAAGGTGTTGGCCGTGTTGTTGACGCAGTTTGCAAAAAAAGTCCAGACCGTGTTGCCCGCCATGTAGAACAAAAAGCCGGGCACGCCATCGGTAGGCATGTTGGCCATGCCGCCGAACACGATATTGAAGATGACCGTTGTGATGAGCGGGTTCAGGATGATCCACGCAGGGCCGAGGATCGTCTGCTTATACAGCACGGTAAAGTTGCGCTTGACAAACATCGTGATCAGGTCGCGGTAACGCCAGAGCTCCTGCAGATCAATGTCGAACCAGCCGGTCCGGGGGCGTATAACGGTGGTCCAGCCCTCCTCGGCCGGGCGGGTGGTTTGCAAATTTTCAGCCATAAAAATACCTGTTCCTTGTGTGTATGATCGTGTTTGCACAGTTATCCATAATAATAGTGGTATTTTACCACATTTCGCGCAAAGAATCAACTTGCCGGGGCGTTTATAATAACAGCAGAATATAGTTACGCGGTGAAAGGCAAATGGGCGTTTCCCGGAAGGCTGCGGGCCGCACATGTGCGGCCCGTACAGAGCAGCAATAAAGCGGCCTGCCGAAAATCCATCGGCAGACCGCTTTTATACATGCACTATTTTACAGCACCTTCGACAGGAAGGCCTTCAATCTCTCGTTTTCGGGGTTGGCAAAGAATTCCTGCGGGGCCTTATCGACCTTGACGATGCCCTCATCAATAAAGATGATGCGGTTGGCAACCTCGCGGGCAAAGCCCATCTCATGGGTGACACAGACCATCGTCATGCCGCCGCGCGCCAGCTCCTTCATCAGTTCCAGCACCTCGCCGACCATCTCGGGGTCCAGCGCACTGGTCGGCTCGTCAAACAGCAGCACATCGGGGTTCATCGCCAGCGCACGCACAATGGCGATGCGCTGCTTCTGGCCGCCGGACAGCATGTTGGGGTAGGTGTCGGCCTTGTCGGCCAGACCGATGCGGTCAAGCAGCTCCAACGCCTTTTTATCGGCCTCGCTCTGCTTCATCAGCCCCAGACGCACCGGTGCCAGCGTGATATTCTTCTTCACCGTCAGGTGGGGGAAGAGGTTGAAATGCTGGAACACCATGCCCATCTTCTGGCGCACATGGTCAATGTCGTGGTCGGTGACTTCCTTGCCGTTGAAGATGATGTGGCCGCCGTCCGGCTCCTCCAGACGGTTCAGGCAGCGCAGAAAGGTGGATTTGCCGCAGCCGGAGGGGCCGACCAGCACAACACAGTCACCCTTGTTGATCGTCAGATCCACGCCTTTCAGCACCTGAAGGCCGCCGTAGTTCTTTTTCAGTCCTTTAACGTCTATCACTTTGCGCCAGCCTCCTCTCAAATTTTGCCAGCAGCGCGCTGAACAGCATGACCAGCACCAGATAGGTTGCAGCAACGCCGAGCAGCGGGAACATAGGCTCATAGGTACGGTTCATGATGCCCTGCGCGGCATACAGCAGCTCCTTGCCGCCGATGACCGTGATCAGCGAGGAGTCCTTCAGCAGCATGATGAACTCATTGCCCAGCGCAGGCAGGATGGAGCGGATAGCCTGCGGGATGATGATCTCAAACATCGTGGTCATATAGTTGAGACCGAGGCTGCGGCCCGCCTCCATCTGGCCGGGATCGACCGCCATCAGACCGCCGCGGATGATCTCCGACACATACGCGCCGGAGTTGATGCCCAGCGCCAGCGCGCCGACCATCGTGAAGTTGCGGCTGCTGGCAAAGATGACCATGCTCATGATCAGCAGCTGCACCATCATGGGCGTGCCGCGGATGACCGTGACATACACCTGCGCCACAGCGTTGAAAATTCCCAGAATCGGGTTGCGGTGGTGGGGTTTCTGCTGGGCATAGCCCACGCGGATCATGGCAACGATGGCACCCAGCACAACGCCCAGCACCAGCGCAATGGCCGTGACCAGCAGGGTCGTGCCGACACCCTTGATATACTGCTGCCAACGGTCTGCATACAAAAATGCCTGGTAGAATTTTACGAAGAAGTCCTGGCCGAAGCTCAGCTGCTGGCCGCTTTTGGCCAACTCCGAGAGCGCTTCAAACTGCGCCTCCATCCGCAACACAACCTTTCTTTTGGGGCCGCCCCTACAGAGCGGCAATGATTTAATACGATATTGCTGATTATACCATACTTATGGGAAAAATCACAGCATAATAAAAGAAAAGCGCGCCGGGTTCCGGCGTGCCTTTCGGTAAGGTACAAAGCGCTTATTCAGCGGTGATGTACTTGCCCACAATGGCCTGCAGGGTGCCGTCAGCCTCGAGCTCCTCGAGCGCGCCGTTGATGGCATTCAGCAGCTCCGTGTTGCCCTTGGCAACACCGATGGCGTAATCCTCCTGCGCATAAGCGGTGTCGAGGATCTTCAGGCCGGGGTTGGCCTTCACGAACTCCTTGGCGGGAGCGTTGTCAATGACCACGGCATCGACCTGACCGTTGACCAGTGCCTGCACGGCAGTCAGACCGCTGTCATAGGGGGTGACATGATCGTCACCGAAATCATCGGAGCAGTAGATGTAGCCGGTGGTGCCGCGCTGGGTGCCGATCATCTTATCAGCCAGATCATCGGGAGAGGCAATGGGGGAGTCCTCCTTGACGATGATGGACTGGATGCCCTCAGCGTAGGTGTCGGAGAAGTCCATGACCTTCAGGCGCTCATCGGTGACGGTGACGCCGGCCATGACCATGTCGCTCTTGCCGTTCTGGGCGGCCAGCAGGGCTGCGTCAAAGTCCATGTCATCGACCTGCAGCTCCAGACCGAGCTTCTCAGCGACAGCGGCGGCGACATCAATGTCGATGCCCTCCAATTCACCGCTGTCGGTCGTCGTCTCATACGGGGGGAACTCAGCGTTGGTGGACATCGTCAGCTTACCAGCGTTGACAGTGGTCAGCTCGGCAGCCTCGGCGCCAGCCTCAGAGGTGGCCGCCTCGCTGGAGACAGCCTCGGAAGAAGCGGCCTCGCTGGAAACAGCATCGGTGGAAGCAGAACCGCCGCAGGCGGCCAGACTCAGCATCATGGCGGAGCTGAGCATCAGAGCAGTAATCTTTTTCATGATGATCTCCTCGATTCATTGTATCTCAATGTTTGTACCTTCCCAAGCCCTCACTTGGTTGATGTATACAGTATAACTGCATAAATATGTAAAGTCAATGTATATTTAGTAACTTCGGCATTTTACATGGGCAAGGCAGGGGAGTGGAAAGTTTTTTGTGCAAACTGGCGGAGGTATTTATGTAGGGAATCAAATCAAAGCATCCAAAAATTCCCTCTTGACTTCAAAACGCACTTGTGCTATAAATATCTTAACTTCATCCTGTACAAAGCCATGAGGCAGACAAACGGGATGCGGTGTCCTGTACAAGAGAGAACCGCCGCGGATTTTCCGCGTGGTGCAAGCGGTTTTACAGCGGCCCGCAGCCTTACCACTGCCGAGCGCGGGGGCGAACCTCCGCCGGGTACGGCCCGTTACAGCCGGCTTGAGCGGCGCTTTCCTTATATTAAAGCAAGGCGCAATTTGGGTGGAACCGTGGAGCTTTTCAATGCTTCATCCCTTGTATGTCGTAAGGGATGGAGCATTTTTTGTTTGCAGCTATGCAAAAGGAGCGTACAACCATGAAGATTATCTACAAGGACGGCACCGTTGCCGAGTGCCCGCAGGAAGAAGAACTGCATGTTCTGCGCCACACGGCGGCCCACATTATGGCCCAGGCCATCAAGCGCCTCTACCCGCAGGCGGACTTTGCTTTTGGCCCCGCGACCGAGAACGGCTTCTTCTACGATGTTGATCTGGGCGACACCAAGCTCAGCGATGAGGATCTGGCCAACATCGAGAAAGAGATGAAGAAGATCACCAAGGAGAATCTTCCTCTCAAGCCGTTCATCCTGCCGCGTGATGAGGCTGTCAAGCTGATGGAGGAGCGTCAGGAGCATTACAAGATCGAGCATATCGCCGACCTCGCTGACGAGACCGAGTTCAGCTTCTATCAGCAGGGCGAGTATGTTGACATGTGCATCGGACCCCACCTGTGCTACACCAAGGCACTCAAGGCCTTCAAGATTACCCAGCAGTCCGGCGCTTACTGGAAGAACGATAAAGAGAACAAGATGCTGACCCGCATCAACGGCGTTGCCTTCCGCAATCAGGAGGAGCTGGACGCTTGGGAGAAGCAGCAGCAGGAGGCCCGTGAGCGCGACCACCGCAAGATCGGCAAGGAGATGCGTCTGTTCATGACCGACGACCTTGTCGGCCGCGGTCTGCCGATGTTCCTGCCCAACGGCTACACCGTCTGGCAGCAGCTGGAGGAGTATATCAAGGGCAAGGAGCGCGAGCGCGGCTACCTGCATGTCATGACCCCCTGCATCGGCACCGTGAACCTGTACAAAACCTCCGGTCACTGGGATCACTACCGCGAGAACATGTTCCCCGCCATGGAGATGGAGGGCGAAAGCTATGTTCTGCGCCCGATGAACTGCCCCCACCACATGATGATCTACGCCAACCAGCCGCACAGCTACCGCCAGCTGCCCATCCGCATCGGCGAGATCGCCCATGACTTCCGCTATGAGTCCTCCGGCACGCTGAAGGGCATCGAGCGCGGCCGTCACTTCTGCCAGAACGACGCCCACCTGTTCT
>ERZ833608.2179-NODE-2179-length-10864-cov-213.254695_pt1 | contig 10864 bp, 9 predicted proteins | sample MGYA00519694_ERZ833608 | MGnify/ENA primary metagenome ERZ833608 (study PRJEB31850, sample SAMEA3708742) | human gut metagenome | biome: human gut; feature: human-associated habitat; material: faeces | place: China | collected 2014 ... | reverse complement strand
TTTTTGTTAATTATTCGTTAATGTTCATTCTCGTTAGGCCGATAAATTGCAGTTTACCTATTACTCAACATCTCGAGTATTTGATGGGCTGCACGTTTGGGTGCACCAGGTTGTCCCATTTTATTTGCCATACGTTCATAGCCATTGAGCATTTTGCGACGCGTGGCCGATTGTTGAGGCAAGAGTTCACCTATGTAGCGTGTAAGGTTAGCGACATTCATGTCCGAACCCACAAGTTCTGGCACGACCTCGAAACCCGCTATGAGGTTGACCAAGGAAATAAACGGCACCTTTAAAAAGTAGGGGCGAATACGCGAAACAATCCAACCGCAACGCATGTAGTAACATACTACCTGTGGTACACGGAATAGTGCCGTCTCAAGCGTGGCTGTACCACTCGTCACTAAAGCCAATGTGGCGCGGTTAAGCAAGTCAAATGTTTCGTTTTTGACCAGTTGAACGCGTTCGGGAGATATCTGACTACGTTGTACGATGTGTTGGTAGAACTCTTCTTCGATGGCAGGAGCCATTGCTACCACCATATCGTAATCTTCAAAGGGCGCAGCAGCTTGCAGCATGCGGCTTAAGTTGTCCTTCACCTCTTGTCGACGCGAACCAGGCAATAGTGCGATAACATCTCCGTTAGGTTTAGGACGTCCATTCTCTTTCATGTATCCATACACCTCGTCGAGCGAAGGATTGCCCACATACGAAATTGGATAATGATGTTTTTTCTCAAAAAAATCTACTTCAAATGGCAGGATTGAGAACAAGTGGTCAACATTACGCTTTATCTCCTTAATGCGATGTTCCTTCCAGGCCCATATTTTAGGAGCGATGTAGTAATATACAGGACAGAAGGCCTGTTGCTTCACATATTTTGCTATTTTGAGGTTAAAGCCTGGATAATCCACTAAAACTACGGCATCGGGTTGCCATTCAGAGATTTGCGCTTTACAACGTTTCATACCGCGCAAAATGGTGGGCAAGTGGAGTGCCACTTGTACAAATCCCATGTAGGCTAACTCGCGATAGTGACATAGGAGCGTTCCCCCCACGGCTTGCATTTTGTCGCCTCCATAGTAGCGAAATTCCGTATCAGGATATTCGTCTAAAATAGCACGCATCAAGTGTGAAGCATGTAAGTCGCCACTGGCCTCGCCAGCTATCAGGAATATCTTCATATTTTGTCTATCTTAATCGTTCGCATTCGCGCACCTTTTCTCGCCATGGCAAAGTTGAAACACGTTTCACTTTGCTCATTTGGCTTAGCGAAAAGGTTCACTTTCGTGCACCTTTTCTCGCCATGGCAAAATGAAAGCAAGCTTTCTTTTGCTCATTTGGCTTAACGAAAAGGTTCGCATTCTGTTCTGTTTGACAAATTGCCGTTTCACCACTCGCTTTCATTCACTTCACATACACTCTGTTCTTCAATGTGCCAGATGCGGCGACCATTGATGTGAGGAAAGTGGTGTTCATCGTGGCTTACCACCACGATGGCCCGGTGAAGGCTCTGTTGCGTAAGCAGTGCGTAAAGTTCGTTGCGTGACGACTCGTCGAGATGTGTTTCAGGTTCGTCAAGCAAGAGCAAATCAGGTTCTGACACAAGGGCACGCGCTAAAAGGGTGCGCTGCCACTGTCCCCCACTGAGGTCGGAAATAGGGCGTTGTGCTAAGTCAGAAAGGTGGAAAGTGTTGAGCGTTTCTGTTACCTTGTTACGATGTTCAGAAGTAAAACGCTTCCAAAGCCGTTTGCGACAACTAAGTCCTGAGAGTACAATGTCAGCTACAGTCGTAGGAAATTGTCGGTCGATGTGTCTGTACTGTGGTAGGTAACCTACAATAGTACCACCTTTGCGTTCAATTGTACCGCGTGTGGGTTGCAAGAGTCCTGCAATAAGGCGAAGTAAAGTAGTCTTACCTCCGCCATTAGGGCCTGTCAGCACGATGAAATCAGTGTCGTTGATTGTTTCGTTGATATGACACAATACGTGGCGTTCGCCATAGCTTAGACAAACGTTGTTTATTTTAAGCAAACTATTGGGCATCTTGAAGATAATTGGAATGTTAACTTGTCAATACGCTCACTCTTCAACTTATTCACTCTTCAACTCATTCACAATATTCTTAAGTTGACGTGGGACGTCAAAGTCAAGTGGATTAATCGTAACGACGTGTGCACCCAGTTCGTGAGCTATGCGTTCTGCACTGCGTCCGTTATGTTCTTTAGAGATGAAAACCACTTTTACGCTTTCCTTTTTACATTGTGAGATGAGCTGCTGCATATAGGCGGCCGAGGGTTCTTTGCCGTCATGTTCTACAGCCAATTGTTGGAGTCCGTACTGATGAGCTAAATAACCTAAAGCAGGGTGATAAATTAAGAATGTACGACATTTGATGCCTTGTAGGCTTTTACTTAATTCTTGGTCTAAAGCCTTCATTTGCTGTTCGAAGCGTTGAACACGTTGCCGGTAATAGACAGCATTGGGCTTATCGTGTTGTGAGAGTGTTTCAGCTACATTACGTGCCATTGCTATCAAGTTTCGTGGAGAGAGCCAGACATGAGGGTCGCCACTTTCTAATTCACCTTCGTGGTGGTGTGTGCTGACAATGAGAGGAACGCCTTGTGCCGCGTCAATAAGCGAAACGTTGGTTAGGGAGTTCATCATTCGTGGCAACTGTGTTTGTTCGAAGCCCAAGCTTCCCATGCGAAACACGAGTTGACTTTCGCCCAAGGCTACCATCTGTCGTGGCGTAGGCTCGTATGTTTCGGGACTTGCTCCTTGCGGCATCAGCGTTTTAACTTGGTACTTATCGCCAGCTACGGCCTCAACAACGTAACGCAGCGGTTCGATACTTACGGTAATTATCGGCCGATTGTCTTGCTGCTTGTGGTTGCACGAAAGCAGACTCAATAGCATGATAGCGATGTATGATAGATGAAGAAGTCGTTTCATATTGTTTTTTTTACAAACTCAAAGTCACTTTAATGAGAATCCAATAGCGAATGTACTTGCCAATAGCCACGTTAATCATGGCATAAATTAGTTTTACGCGCAAGAAGCCCATGGCCACTGTGATTACACTGCCTATAATGGGCAACCATGCCAGTAGTCCAGCCCATGCTCCATAGTGTCTCACCCAACGCTTGCCACGTTCTAACTTTTCGGGCGGAACTTTCGTCCAGCGTTCTATCCACTCCTCTTTGCCCAATGAACCAACCCCATAATTAAACAGGCTGCCCAGCACATTGCCTGCTGTGCCCCAAACCAATAGTTCACCTGGATTGGTACCAGCAGCCAAGAGGGCTAACATAACGGCTTCAGAACTGAAAGGGAAGAAGCTCCCTGCTAAGAAGGCGGCAATAAACATTCCTATGCCTCCGTTTTCGGCCAAAAGTGTGATGAATGCGTCCATAAGGGGGAATTAAAGGTTGAGGGGGGAGAAAAAGAGTTCCTTTTAGTTTGAAGGTTATGAGATTATAAAGTTACATCACGTTGATGAACATGATTATATAAACTATTTTTGAATACCTACTTATAATCTTATAACGCGAAACTGGCTGTTTTTAGAAATAGTCTATCCCATTTGCACATAATTATATACGCCAAGAACGATGAGAATGAGAACGGTGAGGTTGAACCATGTGTTGAACAGACGTCCCTTTCCTAAGGCATAATAATGAGCAATGATAAGGGAAGAATTGGCTATGAACAGGCGCATTTGTTTGTCAAAGTGTTCAGGTAGTAGCAGCAGACCTACGGTTAGGAACACTTGCATGGTAATGATGGTGTAGAGCAACATACGCGTGCGAATTTTGTCATTGTAGGCCGTGTGGATAAAATGCACGAAGGCGAATAAGGCCAAGGCAAAAAAGATACCTACCGTAATCCATTGGTCAAGTTTGAGGAGGCTGTAGTTAGGTACGTGAGGCACAAACCAATCGTTGAGGTAAAGAAAAGCCGTGTCTAACTGATTGTTCCAAATGGCATAAGCTGCTAATATCCAATACGGAACAGCAAGGCCGAACAGCCCAGCCATAAAGGTGCGCCACGTAAGCGAACGAAGTTGGAACAGCATCGAAATATAATAAGCAATGGCTAACACCAACATGGGTGGAAACACCATACTGCCAATACCTAACAACAGAAAAGCATGAAATATGTAACCCTCGGCTCTGAACTGTTGGTAGGAGGAGAAAAGCATAAAGTAAGCCAAAACAAAGCATACGGTGGGTATAGCTTCCGTACTCCAAGTGTGTAAGGCAGGACATACCAACATTAGTGCCAAATAAGTAACACTCATCATACGCGAACGAATGCGTAACAACGCATTGCGGTTGTTAAGCTCCATAATGAGATAAGCCGTAAGTCCCGTTACGGCCAATCCGCCCCATAAATTGACATCGGTAACGTCTGAGAGTACCCAAACGAGTAGCACGATTACTGTCATTGTGGGCAAGGTAAACGTACTTGATACTACGCTATTACGAAATGAGTGTGATTGTATGGACACAAGTGTTGAGATTTTATGATAAAGTAGGTGTCCAATATAAATTTGAACACCTACTCAAATAATGATTAATGTACTTATAGACTATTTCTAAAAATAGCCAGTTTTACATTTTAAGGTTATAAAGTTAGTTGAGTAACTTCATCACCTTATCACCTCCAAACTAAAAACAGGATTTTAGCCCTCCCCCTTTTATAAGTCCTGACCGATGTCAGTTCTGAAGTATTTCTTTTCGAATTGAATGTGCTTAGCTCCTTCCATTGACTTGGCTAAAGCTTCAGCCTTATCCTTTCCGTATGAACTAACGGCTATGACGCGGCCACCAGCAGTGACGAGTTTTCCGTCTTTGATCGCTGTGCCAGCATGGAACACTACGCTACCGGGTACGTCAGCGCCCGTGATTTCAAATCCTTTCTCGTAAGCTTGAGGATAACCTCCTGATACACACATAACGCATACAGCTGCACGAGGGTCAAACTCAACGTTACGTTGATCGAGGTCGCCAGCGGCAACGCCTTCAAATAGGTCGACAATGTCGCTCTTGAGGCGCAACATGACCGTTTCTGTTTCGGGGTCGCCCATGCGGCAGTTATATTCGATTACTTTAGGTTGGCCATCACAATTAATTAAGCCAAAGAAGATGAAACCCTTATAGTCAATGCCCTCGGCGGCTAATCCTTCTACCGTAGGACGAATAATTTCGTTCTCTACCTTCGTCATCCAAGCCTTATCGGCAAATGGCACGGGCGAAACTGATCCCATACCGCCTGTGTTAAGCCCCGTATCGCCTTCACCTATGCGCTTGTAGTCTTTCGCTTCAGGAAGTATCTGATAATGCTTGCCGTCGGTCAGTACAAACACTGAGCATTCAATACCAGAAAGGAACTCTTCTATCACAACGCGACTTGATGCGTTGCCAAACATACCGCCTAACATATCGCGCAATTCCTTCTTGGCCTCGTCAAGGGTAGGGACGATTAGTACGCCTTTACCAGCGCAAAGACCGTCGGCTTTGAGTACGTAGGGAGCTTGGAGCGTTTCAAGGAAGCGACACCCTTCTTCTACTTGCGTTCCGTCAAAGGTTTCGTAAGCTGCAGTAGGGATATTGTGACGTTTCATGAATCCCTTTGCAAAGTCTTTTGAACCTTCGAGTACGGCACCTGCCTTAGAAGGACCGATTACAGGCACGTGCTTAACATCTGGACGTTGTAGAAAATAGTCATAAATGCCTTTTACCAGAGGGTCTTCAGGACCGACTACGACCATGTCCACTTTTTCACGTACAACGAAGTCGGCCACGGCATCAAAGTCGTCTGCTTTTATTGCTACATTTTCGCCCACAGAGGCAGTTCCAGCGTTACCGGGAGCAATAAAAAGTTTTTCGATGCGATTGCTTTGTGCAATTTTCCATGCCAGTGCGTGCTCACGGCCGCCACTGCCCAAAAGTAAGAGTTTCATACGTATAAATTTTATTTTGGTACAAATTTACTGCAAGGCGAGTGAAGTGCAAAACGAAAGTCAAAAAACTTTCGTTTTGTACTTCCGAGCCGCCGCGTAAATTGGCGTAAGCAAATGCTGCAAGGCGAGTGAAGTGCAAAACGAAAGTCAAAAAAACTGCAATTTATCGGCCTAACGAGAATGAACATTAACGAAAAAATTAATGGAATAATTAATGTTCAATTAATGATAATTAATGTTCAAAACAACGCGCGAAGCGCATAACATAAATAGTTAACGTTTAAGTTTAGGCGCGCTTCGCGCTTTGTTTTGAACATTAATTATCATTAATTGAACATTAATTATTTCATTAATTTTTTCGTTAATGTTCATTCTTGTTAGGCCGATAAATTGCAGTTTAACAGTCTAAAAATGCCACGTTACGTCCAAGCCCAAGGTGCGAGGTTGAGCGTATTGTGCAAAACGGTTGTTCATACTGTCAAAGGCAAAGGTAGCATAATGCGTGTTGGTAAGGTTGCGCGCATAAAGAGAGAGACTAAGCTGCTTTGCCATGGTCAGTCCGAGGTGGAGCCCCATTGTAGCATAAAATCGCTGACCAAAGGTGTTGGCTTCATTCCACTCAATTTGACCTGCCCCCTTGACATCAGCCCCTACGTTGACAGACTTTAAGAACAACTTGCCTTGCGCAATAGGTTGCACATAATCCACTGCAGCATTAAACGTGTGTTGAGGAACGAAAGGCACCTTGTTGCCCGTATAGTCAATGTGTTGGCCGTCATTTGTGCCTAAGTCGTAGTTCGTAAACTTGGCTTGTGTGTAGCCATAGTTAGCCGTGAGGTTCAGACGGTCGTCAAGTAATTGAGATCGCAATCCAACTTCTACCCCTACGCTGCGGCTCCGTCCCGCATTCACCATGACACGCCCCATGCCACTTTCAGCAAAACGAGCAATTTGTTGGTCACGCGTATTCATGTAGAAGCCCGAAAGGTCGAGTTGCAACATCTTATCCGCCAAGTTGTGATGAATACCAACCTCATAGCTCCAAGTGTATTCAGGTTTGTAGTAAAGCGTGGCGAGCGAGGGGGCAGCCGGCGTATATTTGTCAAGAACCCCTGTCATGCCTGCAATAGCCTTTTGCTTAACCGCATCGGGCAAGTGAGGTATGCTATTAATCGTCTCTATACTATATTGTTTTACCCCCAACATCATGTCACGTTGCAAGAGTGAGCGTGAGAGGTCGGAGTAGGACTGAATATTGTATCCTCCAGCGCGGTACCCCTTAGCGATGCTAACGTAAACGTCGCCCAAGTCGCGTGGCAGGGCGTAGTTGAGAGCCACCTTCGGCAGTACTTGCCAAGAGTCGTGTCGGAGCGTACCATTGAGTGTTGGGTCGGCCTTGAGGTCGGTGTTGAATTGCATCATCGGCCCCATACTCATGCCAAAGTGGTAGGGCACGCCCGTCGCCCCAGCTCCCGATTGCAGGTTGAGTTCGCGGTGGTCGTAGTCTAAACGAAGGCCAAGCGTTGCGCTAAGCCCCCCAAAGAGTTTCACCGTACTTTGGTGAAAAAGTGCGGCATTGACGGAAGGTGTCTGTAAGTCAGCGTTAAAGGGAATAGAATTGCCCGTAAAGGCTAAGTCTATTTTAGGATTAGAGGGCATGTGGCTTCCCAACTCTTGGTTAAGGTAAGCAACTCCCCCATCATAGAAGGTGACAGGACACCCCGTGTTGAGGTGTTGATACATGGCAAAAGCCCCCGTTGTCCACGTCCAACGTTGGTTAGACGATGGTGACTTCAGCGCTATCTCTTCTGATAACGTGTACATCTTTTGTTTCTGGCAGAGCGAGAAGATGTCGTTCGACGTGAAGTCTTGGTCCATAAACAGTCGGTCGTTCAAGTGTTGAAAGGCCGTAATGCTGGTCAATACCACGCGTGGCATACGATGTTCTACGTTCAGTCCCGTATTGAAGAGGCTACGGCGATAGGTGCTGGGGCGATTTTGTGATAAAGTGCCCTCGTTAGCTTTGTCACTTGCCGTATTGAAACCATTGGCAAAGTCTGTCGAACGTCCCAATAAGTAGTAGGGGCAAGCTTGTTCGTTGCTATACTCATAAGAGGCCGTCCAATCCAACTTCACTACATTGGTCGGTTGCCACGACCAACGCAAACGACCGCCACCTGCTTCGCTGCCGTCTTGCGTCTTATTATTAAAGGTGTTCTTAAAGTAGCCATCGCGCCCTTCGTAATAGCCCCCCACACTCAATCCCATGCGCTCTGCTGGGTGGAGATAGGTGGTAAAGGCCGCGTGGCGCGTCATGGTGCCATAGCTTTTGGCCGCAGTGCCTATTCCTGCGCTCACGTCAGTGCCGTAATGGGTAATTGGATTGGCCGTAAAGATACGGACCAGTCCGCCCATGGTGTTACGCCCATAGAGTGTACCTTGTGGGCCACGCATGACATCGACACGCTCAATGCCTTGAAAGGAGAAGTCGTAGGCTGATTTGTCAACGTAGGGCACGTTGTCAACATAAAGTCCAACGGCGGGGGTGTTGATACGTGACCCAATGCCACGAATGTAGCAAGCCGAGGTGAGGCGACTGCCATAATTGGGCATAAAGAAGTTAGGAGCGAGTGACGAAAGGTCCTTTAGCGCGTCTACCTTACGATTGTTGAGAGATGTTGCGTCGAAGAGTGAAACGCTTACGGGCTGCTGACGCAGTTGTCGCGTTTCTTTAGGTGAAGCCACCACTATGGCTTCTTCTATATTGAACTTGCGCAGTGAGTCTGCGTCTGTTGTCATGAGAGTGGGGTAGAGGAGTGATAAAAGTATCATTAGAGATGTATTTAAATAATTTAGTTTTTAGGTTATGAGGTAAAGTTGCATTACGTTGATAATCAACTGAGCTAACTTTACTCAAGTTTCGGATTCAGCCCGCGCTTGCTAAATCCGAAACTTCAGGCCTATAGTCTTTCGTTCGTCTTTTTTTATTTCGGCTGCAAAGTTAGGGCGAATGTAGAAAGTGGACAATCCTTATAAATGTGGAAGAAAGGCGACCTTAGGGTAAAAAAATATCGTACTTTTGCAATTTGTAAAAAGAACTCAAATAAATGAAATTACGATTACATACTCTCCTTATTATATGTTGTGCGCTATTGAGCACACCACGTGTAAGTGCACAGATAGACTCTCTAGTGTTTATTGCCGATAGTGCGCGCGTACAACCTGAGGCGAAGGGCGAACTGCGTGTGAGTATTGACGCGTTAGCCTTCTTTCGCGACAATGAATACAATAGTGCTGACGTGACGAGAGGTTACACGCTCCCTGGTATGTGGCTCATGCCCACCGTTAGTTATCAACCCTTGCGCAACTTACGCATGGAAGTCGGAGCTTATATGCTCCACTATTGGGGAGCCAACACCTATCCTAATGCCAACTATACCAATTTGGCTGAGGCTGAGTCGCAGGGCACTTCAAAGGCTTTTCACTGTACCCCTGTGTTTAGAGCCAATTTACAAATTGACCCACACGTAAACGTTGTGCTCGGTTCCCTTTATGGACGTTCGGCTCATGGCTTAGTAGAGCCTCTTTATAATCCTGAAATGAACCTCACCGCCGACCCTGAGACGGGATTGCAAGTATTATGGCGCAACCATTGGTTGAACTTTGATGCGTGGGTGAATTGGCAAAACTTTATCTTTAAGAATGATGATGAACAAGAGCGCTTCACTTTTGGCCTCTCCACTCGTTTTCTCCCCTCACGTTCTGCAGCGCGTGTGCAGTGGTACTTACCCCTACAGTTGCTGATGCACCATCGTGGGGGCGAAATTAATCCATCAGCGCCCAATCGTGGTGTAAAGACTTGGCTCAACGCAGCAGCTGGCGTAGGAATGAAGGCCCCGCTACGGACACGAGTACCCGTTACGTTGGGAGGTGAAGTAATAGCTACGTACTTTAGCCAGCAAAAGGGCACGGATCTACCCTTTGACAGCGGCTATGGTCTAATGGCAAAGGCCGAAGCACGCATTTGGCACTTTGGCCTAACTGTTGGCTATTGGCAAGCGCATCGTTTCATCTCTGTGTATGGCAGTCCGCTGTTTGGCGCGGTGAGCAATAGTAAAAGCAACACCACCATTGACCGTCCTCACATGGCCTTTGCCCACTTAGAGTATGCCCAATCATTGGGTCGGGGTTTCTCGTGGGGGGTACAAATTGATGCTGACCAACATTGGCAGCGGGGCATTCACAATCGGACAGAGAATGTTTATACATCCCCCTCTTCGACCACCGACTTTGCAGCAGGCATCTTCCTACGCATGACACCAAGCTTCTTAATCAAAAAGTTCGGAGCGAAGTAATTAATTTGAGGTAGCCTTACCACAACTCAAAAGTTTTTATTACTTTCGCAATCCGTTACGGCTTAAAAGAGTCGGAAAGTAAACACAGGAAACATCAAAAACTTAAAATGAATACTAACAACACAAGCAAGACGCATGAGGGTTTGGCCCAAGGCATGACCAACATTTATGACGAAGTAAACACTTCAGTAGCTTCAGCTATTAAGCAAGACTTATTGGCTCACTTTGGTAAGGGCCTCTATTATCACCTCAAGAATGGAGAGAAACCTATTAATCCTGAGCAACAAGCTTTCATCGCAGCTACTTTCGTAAAGCATGGTGTAACTACCCCTCCCGTTTACGATAAGGTGTTGTAATATCCTACTACTCCTCTCTCTCAACGAAAAAGGCTACCCTCGCCAAGCGAATGACTTGGCGAGGGTAGCCTTTTTATGTTACTTAAGATGATGTTTATTGCTGTCTGTTTGATAAATTGCAGTTTATCTGCCTAATTGGGGGGCGCATCCTCACCTGGGGGCGACGCGTCCCCGCGTCGGCATT
>ERZ833608.2174-NODE-2174-length-10872-cov-164.733845_pt1 | contig 10872 bp, 9 predicted proteins | sample MGYA00519694_ERZ833608 | MGnify/ENA primary metagenome ERZ833608 (study PRJEB31850, sample SAMEA3708742) | human gut metagenome | biome: human gut; feature: human-associated habitat; material: faeces | place: China | collected 2014 ... | reverse complement strand
ACGAAGTAACCGGCGTGATGGTATTCATGATTTCATGGGTCAGCACACGAATCAGTTTGATCCAAGAATCCACCTCTTGGTTACTCAGCTCGTGGCTCACGTCGCTCAGGGCGATGATGCGCACGTGCTTGTCTTTCAGCATGGCTTGCGTCTCATGTTTTGCCAGGTGTTCATCCTTCAGTTTCCCTTTTACCTGATTCATGTGGGTAAGCACATCCGTATCGAGCAACCGGAGGGCTGCCTGGTTGTGTTGCAGGATGTTGTCGTGACTATCCACCACCAGGATGCCCGTATCCACCGCATTCAGAATCTGCTCGTAATATTTCTCCCGCTCCATCTGCTCCTCTCTCGTATGCTGCAGGAAGAGTTTGATGCGGTTGAGGGATAGATTCAGTATCTTATCCTCCTTAAACCCCTTCTCCGTAGAAAAGCTGAAGGAGAAATCCCCATTATCTATCGCATCAAAAAGGAAAGTTACCTTCTTGATGTTACGGCGATAGTGGCGGTAAAGTCGAATGTACCCTACTACAGCCACAAGCAAAAGCACGATAATTATAATTAGTTTATAATCCATATCGCTTAATCTTATTATAAAGCGTTTGGCGGGAAATACCTAACCTTGCAGCTACCACCGACAGGTTTCCCTCACATTCCCTGATGGTTTTCTCTATCATTCGGCTCTCCATCTCGTCGAGCGTCTGAACCTCTTCCAGGGGCTTCTCTCTTTTCGTCTGGTTTCTGCCGTCAATATCTTCTGCAGAAATCTTTCCGCCATCAGACAGAATCACGGCTTTCTCGATGGCGTGCTGAAGTTCGCGGATGTTGCCGTACCATGGCAAACTGGTAAGTTTTTTCTCAGCCTCTTCCGAAAGGCGGAGATTCACCTTATTATATAAATCGCCATATTGACGGAGAAATCTTTCTGCCAGCGGAACGATGTCTGATTTTCTTTGTCTTAGGGCAGGCAATTCCAGATGGATGGTGTTGATGCGATAGAGCAGGTCCTCTCTGAATTCGCCATCGTTTACCATCTGCTGCAGGTTGCGGTTGGTGGCGCAAACCAGTCGTACGTTGATGGGAATCTGCGTACTTCCGCCCACTCTTACGATGCTTCTGCGTTGCAGGGCGGTAAGGAGTTTTGCCTGAAGACTGTAGGATAAGTTTCCTATCTCATCCAGAAAGATAGTGCTGCCGTCGGCAAGCTCAAACTTGCCCGGTTTATCCACCTTGGCATCGGTAAAAGCACCCTTCACATGACCGAAGAGTTCGCTCTCGAAAAGGGTTTCCGTAATGGCTCCCATATCCACAGGCAGCATCTTTTTCCCACATCTTGTGGATAAACGATGTATCTCGTTGGCTAACACCTCTTTACCCGTTCCGTTTTCACCTGTAATGAGGATATTTGCATCGGTTGCGGCCACTTTTTCCACAATACTTCTCAAATTGTTCATCACTTCGCTATCTCCCCAATACATCATGCCAGTCGAATCATTTCCGCTTTTTCTGCTAACCTTTTTATCTGTAGGTTTGTTCTTATCCCTTGCCTCTATCAGCGTACGGACCAATTTCTCATTTTCAAAAGGCTTCACGATGAAGTCGGAGGCACCTTCCTTGATGCCTGTTACGGCAAGTTGGATGTCGGCATAGGCGGTAAAGAGCACCACCTCGGTTTTCGGGCTGAGGCTCTTGATTTCCCTGAGCCAGTACAATCCCTCGTTTCCCGAATTGATTCCGCTGGAGAAGTTCATGTCGAGCAGCACCACGTCGGGATGCTCCTCTCTCAGCTTGGCTGGGATGGAGTTAGGGTTGGCGATGGTGATGATGCCATCGAATATGGGTTCCAGCAGCATCCTTACCGTAGTAAGAATGTTGCGGTTGTCATCAACAATCAATATCGTTCCTTGTTTCTTTGTCATTATTTTTTTTACTATCTTCTCTTAAAGCTGCGCACGTTTTCCAAGGGACTTTTCTTGAAACCTTGCACGTTTTTCAAGGACTTTTTGTTCTGTTCTGCCACTTTTCCAAGGGACTTTTGGTTGCAAAGATATAAAATATCATAGAAAGGCGGCCATGATTGTCTAATAATTAGACGAAAAATGCCGATAGTGGTGTCAAAAGTTACTTTTCCTGCAACTTTTGGCACCCTTATCGGCACTTGTTTATTCAGAATTCAGATTTCTGATGCAGAATTGCTTATCCTATAAGGGGAGTTACAGCTCTATCGGAACCACAACTTTTATGCTGAAGTTGCGACCCATATTGTAAACGCCTCTTCTGCCCGTCACCTGGTTTACGTCAAGATACTTCAGACGGCTCAGGTGGTTCTGGTAAGCACGGTTGGTAAGGTTCTCGCCAGAAAGATAGAGCGAGAGAAGGCGCTTGCCGTGGAACTTCACGTCGGTTCCTGCGTAAATATTCAATAAGGTGTAGGATGGCGTGGCGGTCTCCGTCTCGTTGGCTGCAAAATAATGGTTCTGGCGAAGATTGCAGTCCATCTGCAGCTTAACGAAGAGATGGTCGAAAGTCTTGCCGTCGCAGACAAACTCATACCTTACATCCGAAACCCAACGAGGGGCTGGGGTGAATGGCAGATACTTTGATTCGGCAGGCTGATGCAACTGCACGGAGTTGACATACGAGAAGGTGTTGCCGAAATGCAGACGCTCTACAGGATGGATGTCGATGCTTGCCTCACCACCCAGAATGCGAGCGTCGCCTGATGTGAACTGATAGGCAGGCGTGTCGTCGATGAGGACAGGCTGATTATTCTCATCAGCCAACTTCTTGCTGTAGATGTAATGGTTGATGCGATTGGCAAACAGAGAAAGGGAAGCCGAAATGATAGGCGAAGAATAATCTAAACCAAGGTCGAATTGCCAACTGTTTTCCGGCTTCAAACTGGTATTTCCCAATTCGTATCGCTGGGTTCCCTCGTGCACACCGTTAGATGCTAATTCGCTGATGTTTGGAGCACGGAAACCTCTTGCTACGTTCAGCTTGATATTGAAATCGGGCAGGATTTCGTAAGCCAATCCGATGCTGCCGGTTACTCCCTCAAAGCTGCGCTTGAAAGCCTGGAAGCGGAAAGCATCATGATCCGAATCGGGACCAGCCAATCCTCCATTGTTTTCCGAAGACTCCTCTTCTCTCAAAGCCTCGCTGTGCAGATGGCGATGATCGTATCTGATGCCGCCGCTCAGGTTCAGTTTGCCTATCTCCTTGCTCACCGTGGCAAATACACCATAATCGAAGAGATGATAGGCTGGAATCAGGAATTCAGAGCCTTTGTTTATCGACTGTTGCCACATGCCGTTGATGCCCGTAGAGAACTTCCATCCATTCATTTCCGGCGAAAGGTAATGCAGGTCGTAATTCACGGTATGGAGCATGAAGTCGAGTCCACATTCTTTCGGATTCTCTTCCTCCTCAAACTCCTGACGTCGGTTCTGCTGATAACCCAGAAGGAGTTTCAGGTTGCCGTCGCCCAGAAACCAGGAATTATCCAGCACAGCCTTGTAATGATGAATCTGCTGATAAGGCATCGGTTTGCCATAGCTCTTCACATCGTAGCCGTCGGGCACTTCCAGCTCTCCCGTTTTCTCATCTCTTTCTCCCTCCACGATGCCCGGAGTGAGATGATAATAATCGAGTGTGATGTGCGAATGCCCCATTCGGTAGTTCCAGCCGAGAAGCTGCGAGAACGCCTGCTCTCTGAGCGAAGAGCCGAATACGTAACCATCGTATTTGTTCTTGTAGGCATGCGCCATCTTGCCGCTGTATCGGGTGTTCCAGACGAATCCGCCCTGGTTGCCGGCAAAGTTGAGCGAATAGTCAAAAAGTCCGTTGTTGGTTTGATAGCCCGTAGAGAAATTCGCTCTCATGTCGCCCTTGGCAAGGGTAGGAGCAGAGTGGAAGATCAGGACGCCTGCCATCGCATCCGAGCCATACATGAGGCTTGCCGGACCTTTCAGAATCTCTACGGAATGAACCGAAGCCGGGTCGATTTCTATTCCGTGTTCATCGCCCCATTGCTGTCCTTCCTGTCTGATTCCATCGTTCACCACAACCACGCGGTTATAGCCCAGGCCACGGATAACGGGTTTTGAAATGCCGCTTCCCGTGGTAATCTGCGAAACGCCAGGCTGGTGAGCGATGGCGTCGATGATGTTGGTAGAAGGTTGCATTTCGAGCTGGCGGGCAGAAACAAAGGAGATAGGTGCCGGCGATTGCTTCAGCTTCTGGCTGCCCGTCAAGCCTGTTACCACCACTTCGTTCAGTTTCACGCTCGATTCCGTCAGCGGCTGGTGTCTGGTAGAATCGTTTGTTTCCTCTTCATGAATGTTTGCCTCCTCCTTATCATGATTTGCTTCGTTTATAGCCATAGCAGGGGCTGTAGCCGACGAGCACAGGCTCATCAGTATTACTGATTTCAATATAGTTCTCATTATGTTGTTTGTTACCTTATTCTGTTAATATTCAGTTATTTATATAATAACAGAGAATAAGGTGGAGCACGGGTAGATTTTACCCCTTTCGCCCTGCACAGGCAAGGAGAGCAGAAGGCACGGCGAGGGGAGAGATGGAGCACGGTGATGGCAACCCATACCACGAGGGATGGAGCCAGATAAGGTGTGCTTTGCAATTGGCAGAGCACACAGTCGTGCATGGTATTCTGCAGGGCTATCAGATGCCCGTCGTGATGAACATGATGGGCGCAATCGGCACAAAAGAAATCAGCATGGGTTCCCTGCGCTTCACCATGATGGTGAAACGTAATGACCAGCAGCATCGGCAGGTAAACCAATAGCAGCAGCCAGGAAATCCTGATTCTCTTATGCGTTATCCTCTGCATTTAACAGCATTTGTTTATGCAAATTATCTACACTCTTCTGTATTTTCTGTTTGCAAAGATAATGCAAAGTTCTTCATTTCAGCTGTGGTTATTCTTTGAATTTCGATATTTTAACGAAGATTATCTGTTTTCAGCAGAAAAGCCATGTAGAGGGGAAGAATGAGAGTTTGTGGGGCTGTACCCACATTTACATCTCCCAGTTTGATGGCTTGAACTACGTGATACTTTTCTGGGTTCGAAAGGATGGTCTTGGCACTTTTGATGTTTCCGTTGCTCGCCTTTACTTCTACCAATGTGCATTCGCCTTCGTATCTTGTAACAAAGCCAATTTCCAACCCCGAATCCTTGCGGAAATAATAGAGCTTACGATTCATCTTACCAACAATGTCGGCCACCAGATTTTCAAAGATGGCTCCCTTGTATCCATAGAGATTGCCTTGCAGAATATCAGCAGCCGTTCCTTGTTCGAGCATACTGATGAAAAGCCCTGTATCTGCCATGTAAACCTTAAACTGGTCGGGGATGGCGTTGCCATCAAGCGGGAGTTCGGGCGCAGACAGATTGTAGCAACGGCGGATAATGCCTGCATCTTCTATCCATTGCAAACTGCCCTGATATTCACGTCCTCTGCCGTTGGGGCGTACTGTGGCGTATGCGAATTTCTTGTTTTCCTTACTCAGTTGACGTGGAATTGACTCGAAGCATTCTCTGATTCTCGACTTGTCAGCTTGTGGAGCATATTTCAGCATATCTACTTTATATTCTTCGATGATGGCTTGCTGCATCCGTAGCACGTTTTGCATATTATGAGTTTCCATAAATACGCTCACGGCTCTTGGCATTCCGCCAACAATGCAATATTGCAGCAGCAGTTGGCGCATTCTTTCGTGGATGGCTTCTTGTACTGGAGTCTTTTCTTCCAGACAGCGATGCAGGTAGTCGATGGTCATTTTCTTAATGCCATTTGCCCAGAGCCATTCCTCAAAATCCATTGGATACATGTCTATGATAGTCTCGTAACCTACAGGAATTGGAGCCTCTGACGAAGCTTTGGTATGGTAATCGCTGACTCCCAACAGGGAACCCGTACCGATGACATCGTATCTGCCATCAGTCTTGAAGAATTTCAAGGCTGTGCGGGCACGTGGGCATTCCTGTATCTCGTCAAAGATGATACAGGTCTTGCCCGATACGAAATTGGCATCAGGTATTAAGGTAGAAAGTGTCATGCAGAGGAGATCGATGTTCAGGCCACCATCAAATACCGACTTGTATTCTGGGTGCTGGAAAAAGTCTATATACACAACATGCTCATAATTTTTATGGGCAAAATCGAGTACCGAGAATGTCTTTCCGCATTGGCGACATCCTTTGATGATGAGAGGCATTTTGTGCTCATCACTCTTCCATTCTTTGAGATATTTCTCGATTTTTCGTTTAAACATCTGTTTTCTAATGATTTATGATGTGTTGTTTTCGATGCTGTGCACGTTTTTCAAGGGACTTTTCTTGAAACCTTGCACGTTTTTCAAGGGACTTTTTGTTCTGTTCTGCCACTTTTTCAAGGGACTTTGCGGTTGCAAAGATATAAAATATCATAGAAAGTCAATCCTGATTGTCTAATAATTAGACGAAAAAATGCCGATAGTGGCACCAAAAGTTGCTTTTCCTGCAGCTTTTGGCACCCTTATCGGCACTTGTTTTTATAGTTGAGTGCAGCCTACCTTATTAAAAGGTAGTGTAAAACCCTTAATGACAAATGACACTAATGACATAATGACACCGGAGGCTTAACAGCTATAAAAACAAAAAAAGGCAGCAGAAATACCTGTGCATAAAAATACACAAATATGCTATAGTTAACTGCGAAAAAATAATTTCCCAGTTAGGAAAAAATATTTTCCCAGTTGGGCAGATTATTTTTCCCAGTTAGACAATGTATTTTTGACCATTATTGCATAAACATGCGGTATAAATATGCGTTCGTTTGTATCGTTAGGTTTGTCCAAAAGCCAGATAATCTGTCATAGAACCTGCTTTGCTACCATCATTGTGGCTTATTTGACTTTTTTTGAGGGAACAATGTGATTTTTTTATTGTTTTTCTTGTGGTCTTCTAAAATATAATGTATCTTTGCAGTCGACACAACGTATTCATTATTGACTAAAATTAGATTAACTGAATATTAACCATTAAAGATTTTGATTATGGGAATGAACTTTTACACTGTGGGGGGGTAATTAACCCTTTGCGAAGAGTATTAGCATTCGTGCTGTTTTTTGCTTTCGCCTTGCCAGGCTTAGCTCAACATTATTATGTGGACGAAAGTAATGGACTGAAGTATGAGTTGGATGATGAAAAACATACGGCTGAACTGATAGAGCAGCAAGGTACTTCGGGTTCTAATTTTGATTATTCGTCTTTGTATTCTGCAGAGAAGTATGTTGTCCCCAGCTATGTAGCGGATGAAGGGGTAAGATATAAGGTAACAAAGTTGGGTGCTTCCTGTTTTTATAATGCAACAAATTTGAAGGAAGTAGTTTTGCCTGCGACTATAGAGGAAATTGGGAATGGAGCCTTTATCTGTTGTCGCGAACTTAAAAAGTTGCAGCTGAACGAGGGGCTGAAGAAGATTGGTGAGCAATGTTTTAAGTATACATATTCTTTGGAACAGATTACCATCCCGGCAAGTGTGACAGAGATTGGAAAATTATTGTTTGATTTGATGGAGAATAATCAGCAGCTTACCATCACTTGCCTTTCTCCCACTCCTGCAGAAGTAAAGGGCGACATGTCCATTTACTCTGAGTTTTACGCTCATCATACATTGGTTGTGCCACGAGGATGTGAAGCGGCTTACAAGAAACATCCTATATGGGGCAAGTTCTTTGTGACCGACTATATAGACACGGCGACAGGTTTCAAATACAAGCTGAATGCGACAGCAAAGACAGCTATCTTGGTTCGTAATACTGATGCTGATGGCAAGTCCCTCTACACTGCAACTAACTATGTCCTGCCATCTACCGTAAAAGATGGCAATGGTGTAGAATATGTATTGACAGAATTAGGTGATCATTGTTTTGTTGGCAACGATAAAAGGTATGCTTGGGATGCAGAATTCAACAACGAGATCTTGCAGAGTATCGTATTGCCTCCTACTGTCAAGAAAATAGGATGGGCTTGTTTTAACAGATGCTTAAATTTAAAGGATGTTCAGCTGCCCGAGCAGTTGGAGGAACTTTCCGACTCTTGTTTTGCAGTATGCATAAGTTTGGATGGTGTCACTTTTCCTCAAAGTATAACCAAGATTGGGGAATGTTGTTTTTACAATTGTGGTTCTTTGCAGAGCGTGAAGTTGCCTAAAAAACTCTCAGAATTGGAGGCGCAATGCTTTAATTTTTGCACATCCTTGGTCAATGTCGTTTTGCCAGAGAACTGTGAGCGTTTGGGGCTTTGGTGCTTTAATGGTTGTGAGAAACTGGAAGAAATTACAATTCCAAGTAAGGTAAACTATATATATTCATCTTTCTCGGGATGTACCTCTTTGAAAAAGATAGTTTGTAATGCGATAGTTCCGCCTGTTTCTTACTGGGATTACTTAGATGGAGACTGGAAGTTGTTTAGGGATTGCAAACTACAGGTCCCTGAAGGCAGTGAGGAAAGTTATAAGGAGAGCGAAGGATGGGAGAAATTCTATCACGTTTATTATACTGCTCCAGATAATGGCTTTAACTATGATTTGAATCCGAAAACCCAAACGGGAACATTAAAGGCATTGGATAGAAATGATAAAGAAAATCTTGTCTCTGGTGAAAATTATGTTGTTCCAGCTCAAATCACGGAAGGGGATATTACTTATTCTATAACGGACATGGATACGCAGTGTTTTTATTCTGCGAGCAACTTAACAAGCATATCTCTTCCTGCAACTATTGAGAAACTGCCAGTTGGCTGTTTCCAATGGTGTACTAATCTGAGCAATGTTCAGTTGCCGGAAAAACTGAAGATTTTGGAATCGAGTTGTTTTGCAATTTGCGAAAAATTAAAAAAAATAGTTTTACCACAAACATTGGAAAAGATAGGCGATGGTTGTTTTGTGTGTTTGTGTGATGGTTTGGAAACGATTATAATTCCTGCGAGTGTAAAAGAAATAGGAAAGTCTGCTTTTGGTACAAGTGAAAGTTTTGAATCCATTAAGAGCGTTTATTGCGAAAGCCAGGAACCAATACAGGCAAAGGATATATTTCCCAATTATTACAATGGTGAGACATCGCCTCTGTATGATATTTGTATCCTTTATGTGCCTGTCGGTTGCGTCGATAAGTATAAGGCTTCAGAAGAATGGGGACGCTTCGCCAATATCAAGGAATTTACGCCAACAGCAATCCATGGAATTGTAATAGATGTGTATAATGAAAAATCTCCTACGATCTATACCTTGGATGGCAAAAACATAGGCAAGGATATGCAGACATTGCCTAAGGGTATATATGTGAAAGGCGGTAAGAAAATCGTGGTAAGATAAGTGGTTTGCCCCATACAACGGGCAAAGCACATAGTTGTACGTAATGACAAGACTATGCGCATGAGCGTAATGACCTAAAAAAGGCAGGCTTCACCATAAAGCCAGCCTTTTTACATTTACAGGACAGACACTTCGGCAGCGTACCCTCCGAGTCCAGCATCTTCACATCGGCATTCTTGCTGGCGATAGCCACCATATTATATTCACCCACAGGAACCTGCATACTGACATGACCGAAGTTGTCTGCCGTTTCCCTCTTCACCCCTCCTCAATCCTTATTGCCAGCGAATCCTTATCAAGGTGTATGCCGTTATGCTCGATGAACTGCGAGAGCGAGCCTCGGGCAGCCAACTCGTGCGGTGTGCCGGTCTCGAAACGGCCTGACTGCATCAGCCAGAGGCGGTCGGAAAGCTGAAGCGCCATTTCTATATCGTGGGTGGAGAGGAAGATGGTCTTGCCAAGATCGTGAGCCAGGCTGCGCAGCAGCTGCAGCATCTCTGCCTTGCTGGGATAGTCTAAGAAAGCCGTGGGCTCGTCGAGGAAGAGGATGGGCGTGGACTGCGCCAATGCCTTGGCGATCATCGTCTTCTGTCGCTCGCCATCGCTCAACGTGCTTATCCTGCGGTCGCTGAGATGACTGATGCCGACTTGACGCATGGCCTCGGCAACAAGGGCACGGTCTGCCTGACTCAGACGGCCCCAGAACCCGGTATAAGGGGAACGCCCCATGCCGACAAGGTCGGATACGGTGAGACCCGAGGTCTCGGGCTTGGCGGTGAGTACGATGCTCATCTGGCGCGAAAGCTCGCCACGGGTGAGGCTGGAAAGGGGTACGGGACGGCTGCCAGTACCGAGCAGTACCTCGCCCTGCAGGGGGCGGAGAAAGCCCGAAAGAGTGCGCAATAGGGTAGACTTGCCTACGCCGTTGGGACCAATGAGGCAGGTCAGCTCACCGGCACAGAGGCAGCCGGTGAGATGACGGGCTACGACCTTGGTTTCGCCCCGATGGCGGTAGCCGATGCTGAGTTCGCTGAGAAGAACAGATGATTTCATGATGCAAAGATAAGTGATTTTTCTTGATAATACTTATCTTTCCCAAAAAAAAGCAGTACTTTTGCACACGATATGGAACAAACATCACCAATACAAGCACTGCTTCAGCAACGTACCCTACTGCAAATAGAGTATTACACCGAGAAAGAAGCCTTTCGCAAACAGACCGAACAGATGGGAATGCAGCGAAAGGTGAAGAGAGGCGATGCCTGGTTTCCGCTACGCATAGGAAAAAGCTTCTACAACTCGCTCAACCAAAACGCCATAGAGGTGTTCCGTACCGAAGACCAGGACATCGAACACAACTTTGAGTTCGGAAGACCCGTCATGTTCTTTAAGGCAGGGGAAAACAAATCCGCGCAGACAGACGGGAAGACAGAAAAGAAGGTTCATCCGGAAAATGGAGTGATAATGTCAGTATAGAACAAAAGAAAACCGC
>ERZ833608.2171-NODE-2171-length-10876-cov-12.673505_pt1 | contig 10876 bp, 9 predicted proteins | sample MGYA00519694_ERZ833608 | MGnify/ENA primary metagenome ERZ833608 (study PRJEB31850, sample SAMEA3708742) | human gut metagenome | biome: human gut; feature: human-associated habitat; material: faeces | place: China | collected 2014 ... | reverse complement strand
CCGGCATCCCGGTGGACAGCATCCCCATGAACGACCCCAAGGTGTACAGCCTGCTCACCAGCCCGGAAGCGCTGGGCGTGACCCCGGAACAGATCGACAGCCAGACCGGTACCTTCGGCATCCCGGAAATGGGCACCAACTTTGTGCGCGGCATGCTGGTGGAGGCCCGGCCCAAGAACTTCTCGGAGCTGATCCAGATCTCGGGCCTGTCCCACGGCACCGACGTGTGGACCGGCAACGCGGATGAGCTGATCCGCAGCGGCACCTGCACCATCGCAGAGGTCATCGGCTGCCGTGACAGCATCATGCTGTACCTGCTGCGCAAGGGGTTGGAACCCAAGATGGCCTTTGACATCATGGAGGCCGTGCGTAAGGGCAAGGTGGCCAAGGGCGGTTTCAAGGACGGCTGGGAGGAAGCCATGCGGGAGCACGATGTGCCGGACTGGTACATCGAGAGCTGCCGCAAGATCAAATATATGTTCCCCAAGGCCCACGCGGTGGCCTATCTGATGAGTGCCATCCGTCTGATGTGGTTCAAAATTTACAAGCCGCAGGCCTTCTATGCGGTGTACTTCACCGTGCGCGGCGACGACATCGACTATGAGGCCGCCATCGGCGGGGCTGCTGTGGCCCGTGCTCACATGGAAGAGGTCAAGCGCCGCCTGAAGGAGGAAAAGAACGCTAAGGACGAGGACGTTCTGGTGAGCCTGCAGCTGGTGAACGAAATGCTGGTGCGCGGGTACGAGTTCTTGCCCATCGAGCTGGGCAAGAGCCGCGGCTCCAAATATGTGGTGGAGGACGGCAAGGTGCGCCTGCCCTTCAGTTCTCTGAAGGGTCTGGGCGGTGCTGCTGCCGACGCGCTGGAGCGGGTGACCATCCACGGAGAGGAATATATCTCGGTGGAAGAGCTGCAGCAGGCCTCCGGCGTGGGCAGTAGCATTCTGGATCGTCTGCGTCAGGTGGGCGCCCTGGGCGACCTGCCGGAGAGCAGCCAGGTGAGTTTCTTCTGATAAAAAAAACTTGACACCATATGTGACACCACATATAATAGAAGCAGGAGCATGAACGATGTCAAAATGGGATAAACTGATCGCACGCATCTGTGCACTTTCCAAAGATATGCGGTTCGATGAGCTGCGCAAGGTGCTGGAAAGCTACGGCTATGTGATGTATGCACCCCGGAGCGGGAGCAGCCACTACACCTTCCGCAAGGCGGGGTGCCAGCCGATCACGATCCCGAAGCATGAGCCGATCAAAAAGGTATACGTTGAGATGGTGAGGCAGATCGTAGAGAGTGAGGCGAAGAACGATGAAAACGCTGAATGAATATCTTGCCATGCCCTATCGGATGGAGATCGTGGAGGACCGGGAAGAGGGCGGTTTCGTGGTTTCCTTTCCGGAGCTGCCGGGCTGCATTACCTGCGGCGAAACGCTGGAAACCGCTGTGGCGAACGCACAGGATGCCAAAAAAGCCTGGCTGGAAGCAGCCCTTGCGGACGGTGTGATGATCCAGGAGCCGGACAGTCTGGAAAAATACTCCGGACAGTTCAAGCTGCGGATGCCGCGCAGCCTGCACCGCGCATTGGCAGAACACTCCCAGCAGGAGGGCATCAGCATGAACCAATACTGTGTGTATCTGCTGGCCAAGAACGACGCTCTGCACGCGGGCTGACAAGCGGACAGCGACACAACAAAAACTCCCCCTGCGGTGGGCATTTGCGCACGGCAGGGGGAGTTGCTGTTTTTCAGGGAACAGGTCAGCCGGAGGAATTGCTTACTCCACGCTGATCATATAATAATACACGGGCTGGCCGCCGCGGATGTGGCTGACCTCCACATGGTTCGGGCACTTGGCCTTGACCATCTCGGTGACCTTCTCGGCGTCCTCGTCGCTCACGTCGCAGCCGGAGATGATGGTGACGAAGCTGGAGTCCTTTTTGCACATACCCCGGGCCAGACGATAGGTGGCCTTGGTGATATCGGTGGAGGTGGAAACGATCTTGCCGTTCTCCAGTGCCATGATCTCGCCCTTCTTGATGCGCTTGCCGTCGTACTCGCTGTCGCGGGCGGCGTAGGTGATCAGGCCGGTGGACACCTTGTCGGCAGCCGCCATCATGTTGATGGTGTTGGTCTCGGCGTTCACGGAGGGGTCGAAGTTCAGCATGGCGGTGATGCCCATGGGCACGGTGCGGGTGGGCAGAACCACGACCTGACGGTCGGCCAGTTTCTCGGCCTGCTCGGCGGCCATGATGATGTTCTTGTTGTTGGGCAGAACGAACACGGTCTTGGCCGGTACGCTCTGGATGGCTGCCAGAATGTCCTCGGTGGAGGGGTTCATGGTCTGGCCACCGGAGACCACGGCGTCCGCAGCCAGGTCGGTGAACACGGACTTCAGGCCCTCACCGGCAGCCACGGCCACAAAGCCGTAGTCACGGCTGGGGTCCACAGCAGCGTAGACGAACTCGCTGGCCTGAGAGGGAGCCTTCTCGGCAGAGGCCTGCTTCTCCAGGCTCTTGCCCTGCTTCTGGCGGGCCAGGAACTGCTCGTGCATGTTCTCGATCTTGAAGTTGGTCAGGTAGCCGTACTTGATGGCCTCGCTCAGGATCTTGCCGGGGTCGGCGGTGTGGACATGGAGGTTGATGACGTCATCGTCCTCGATGCAGACGACGCTGTCGCCGTTGGACTCGGCAAAGGCGCGCATCTTTGCGGCGCTTGCGCCCTCGTTCTTATTGATGAGGAACTGGGTGCAGTAGCCGTTCTTGATGTCCTCCACCTTCATCAGGTCGTCGGTGAACACGCCCTTGCCGGCGTTCTCGGTGGAGAGCTTTGCCTTATTGGGAGCAGCCTCGCCGCCTGCCACGATGCCTTCGCCATGGAACACCTTGCCCATGCCCTCAAAGATAATCATGATGCCCTGACCGCCGGCATCCACAACGCCGGCCTTCTTCAGAACAGGCAGCAGGTTGGGGGTGTCCTCCAGAGCCTTCTGGCCGGCGGTCATCACCACATCCCACAGAGCGGGCACATCCTCGGCACCGCAGGCAGCAGCTTCCTCAGAGGCAATGCGTGCAACCGTGAGGATGGTGCCCTCGGTGGGCTTCATAACGGCCTTATAAGCACCCTCGACACCCTTCTTCAGGGCCTCGACAATGTCGGCAGCGGTGGCTTCCTTCTTACCTTCCAGCGCCTTGGAGAAGCCGCGGAACAGCAGGCTGGTGATAACACCGGAGTTGCCGCGTGCACCGCGCAGCATGGCGGAAGCAGCGGTCTTGGAAGCCTCACCCACGGTGCAGCTGTCGTCCAATGCTTCCAGCTCGCGCACAGAAGCACCCACGGTCATGCCCATGTTGGTGCCAGTGTCGCCATCAGGAACAGGGAAAACGTTCAGCTCGTCCACGCGGGAGCGCTGATTGTTGATGTTGTTGGCGCCAGAGATAATGGCGTCACGCAAAATCTTACCAGAAATCATTCTTTTTTACTCCTTGTACTTGCCGGAAAAGCCCGGCGCATTCGGATGAACCAACAAAAATCAGGCGATCACATCGTCTACCGAAACCACAACGCGGGCAATCTTCAGGCCGGTAGCCTGCTCCACCTCGTCCTTGACGCGGTGAGAGATGCTGCGTGCGGCGGTAGAAATGTTCAGGCCATAGCTCACTGCAATGTGCAGTTCGATCACCAGACGACCATCCTCCTGCGTGACACGGACACCCTTTTCCGGGTAATCAGAACCGTGCACCATGCTTCTGACGGCATCGGTCATATCACGGGGTGCCATTGCGGCAACACCGTAACACTGTTTGGCTGCTTCACCTACCAGAGTAGCAAAATACCCGGACGTAAAGCTGACATCCCCCAGAGGGAAACGGGAAGTGATCATAGTCGCTCTGCTCCTTTATGTTATTTTCATAAAACACATTCAAGGTCTGGGGCGCAGCGGCGGACAGATACACATACTGCGCCGAGAAACACCCACATTATTATACAACTTTGGGGCGCGCTTGTACAGCGCAAAATGCTGGTATATCAACTTTTTGCGCAGGTTTCTGCATTGACGGCATGGTTCGGGCGGCTTCGCATCGGGAAGGTGATAGCATAACGGACGCTGGTTGCTTTTTATCAAAACCGAAAGTATGACGAAAGAAAGCAAACAATCTGTTAAAAAAATATAAAAGGTGGGTGATAACTCTTTATCCGACTATGAAAAAGTGCTAAAATAAAAACAAGGATAGGGACTGCGGCGCAGGGTCCCGCTTGTGCGGATGAACTGCGTTATTTTTTGCGCACGGCGCGTGGAACAATGTTTAGGAGCTGTTGTCATGAATATTCTGTTTTTCCTTTCACCCAAGCAGGATCTGATGTATGTTTACGACGATTTCACCCTTCGGCAGACGCTGGAAAAGTGGGAGAATAACCGCTACGCGTCCATTCCGGTGCTCAACCGGCAGGGAAAATATGTGGGCACCCTGACCGAGGGCGACATTCTCTGGGGGCTGAAAAAGTTCCATGGTCTGGATCTGGAAGCGGCTGAGGATGTCCCCATTTCGGCCTTCCCGCACAAGCGCGACTACAAGGCTGTCACCGTGACCACCAGCATGGATCAGCTGATCGAAGCGGCCATGAACCAGAACTTTGTGCCGGTTGTGGATGACCGCGGCATCTTCATTGGCATCGTGCGCAGGCAGGCGATCATCCGTTACTGCTATGAGAAGGCCCGCACAGAGCAGCAGGCCCATGAGCAGCGCATCCCGGAATATGCCGCTGTGCATTGAACGATATAAATAGGTGGCCAGCCGCCCGGTTCTGCATTTGAAGCCGGGCGGCTTTTTGTCTGCAAAATACGTTGAAAATCCGATTTATGGTACCTGCTGTGTGCGATAATACAGCCATGGAACAAAAACGTTCTGAAAAGCTGCAAAAAACGAGATACAGGAGGGAACACGGATGAAAGATTTTGAACTGCGTTATGTCGGAAGCCATGTGGAAGTATACACCGGCAGCGGGGTGTTCCTGTTTTCGGCCGATACGGTGCGGGAAGCAATGGAAGAACTGGCAGAGTAAGCGCCCGCAAACAGGCAGGGACTTCGGTGCAAATGTAAAATTGATGTAAAATAATTGAAAAAGAAAGAGCACGAATTCATTAAGAGACGGAAAAATGTGTAGAAAAAGTGATTTTCTTGTAAAATAAACCTTGTTGTGACAGGATAAAAAATGATATAATAGATCCAAGCGCGGTCATTGTGCGCCGTTCTGTGCAGCAGAGCGGCAGGCCGCAGCATCTGCCGGTTCAAGCAGGCCCGGTGTGCGGGCAGGGCAGATGTACAAGGATCAAAAGGAAGATCATTTTTAGGAGTATCGTTATGGATATCACACACATTACCTCTCTGTTGGGTGGAATTGCGCTGTTTCTGTACGGCATGTCCATTATGGGCGCTGGTCTGGAAAAACTGGCCGGCGGCAAAATGCAGGGCGTGCTGCAAAAGCTGACCTCCTCAACGCTCAAGGGCGTTATTTTTGGCACCCTCATCACGGGTGTCATCCAGTCCTCGGCCGGCACGGTCGTTATTTGTGTCGGTCTGGTAAACTCCGGCATCATGACCCTTACGCAGTCGGTAGGTGTCATTATGGGTGCAAACATTGGTACCACTGTTACCGGCCAGCTGATCCGCATGGCGGATATCTCCGGTGACAGTCTCTGGCTGACACTGATCCAGCCCAAGACCTTTGCGCCCGTGGTGGCGTTTATCGGCTGCATTTTTTATGTGTTTCTGCGCAGCGCTAAAAGGAAGAACATCGGCCAGATCATGCTGGGCTTCGGCATCCTGTTTACCGGCATGAGCCTGATGGACACCGGTGTGGCTCCTCTGCGTGAGAACGCCGTGTTCCAGAATCTGTTCGTTACCATGACGAATCCCGTTCTGGGCATTCTGGTGGGCGTGGTGGTCACGGTGATCATCCAGTCCTCCTCGGCATCGGTGGGTATCCTGCAGGCACTGTCCAGCACGGGTCTGGTCACCTTCAGCTCTGCCATTCCCATTATTCTGGGCGCACACATCGGCACGGCCTTTACGCCACTGCTCACCATTGGCGGCTCCTCCAAGGACGGCAAGCGCGCTGCACTGATCCATCTGTACTTCAACATCATTGGCAGCGTGATCCTGCTGGCGCTGGTGTATGCGGTGCAGTTTACCGTTGGCATCCCCATGTGGAACGATGTGATGAACAAGAGCACCATCGCAAACATCCACACCCTTTCCAGCGTGTGCGCCATGCTGCTGTTCCTGCCCTGCAGCGGTGTGCTGTCCAAGCTGGCACTGCTCACTGTGCCGGACAGCGCCGAGGAAGCACAGGAGCTGAGCATGCCGGTGCTGGACGAGCGCCTGTTCAAAAGCCCGGCTGTGGCCCTGCAGCAGGCTAAGAGCGCTGTGATCAAGATGTCCCGCCGTGCTGCCCGCAATGTGAATCTGGCTGCACCGCTGCTGCTGAAGATGGACGAGGATACCGTCAGCGCCATCCGGGTGCGTGAAAACCTGATCGACCGTATGGAGGTGGCAATCTCCAACTATCTGATCAAGATGACCGATCAGGAGCTGGGCGACGATGAGAGCCACACTGTGACCGAGCTGCTGAATTTTGTTACCGAGTTCGAGCGCATCGGCGACTATGCGGTGAACATTATGGAAAAGGCAGAAGAACTGCAGGAAAAGGAAGCGTCCTTCAGTGAAAACGCCACCAAGGAGCTGCAGCTGCTGGAGAATGCGCTGAACCGCATCCTGAACCTGACCAACGATGCCTTTGAAAACAGCGATATGCGTCTGGCGGCTCAGGTGGAACCGCTGGAAGAGGTGATCGATGTGATGGCGGAGCGCCTGCGCGACCAGCACATCCTGCGCCTGAAGGATGGCGTGTGCTCCATTGATACGGGTGTCGTGTTCCTGGATGTGCTGAACAATGCAGAGCGCATCTCGGATCACTGCTCCAACGTTGCTGCCCGCCTGATCGGCATGGATGCCGGCGAGGACTACGACTCCCACACCCTCAAGAGCATCATGCACCACAACCCCACCAAGGACTACATGCTGGAATACGAGGAGTGCCGCAAGGCCTACCTTGTTCCGCTGGAAGAAATGGAAGCCTGAAACTAAGAAAGACCTCCGGGACGCTTTTCCCGGAGGTCTTTTTTGCGTTAAAAATCAGGCACTTTTGGGCAAAGAGACAATGACCCAGCGGTGCGGCCCGTGAAAGCCGTCCACCTTGGCGGCTTTGCTGCAGGTGCCGGGGCTGGGCGGGCCGAGGTGGATACCGCGGTCCAGCTGCTTGCCGCAAAGACGGCACTGGTAATGGAGGGTGATCTGTTCTGACATGAGGAAGCACTTCCTTTTATGATCGCTGCAGGCGGTTAAAAAACTTTACTTCTATTATCATTATATAATTTTTACATCGGGATGTCAATAAAAATAATCAGTAAAAGTAGATAAAAATTGAGCATTCTGCACTCAACCGCCCAGATCTTCCAGCAGCAGGTCCAGTTCCCGTTCGCTGTACACGGTCACACCGCGCTTGATGCGCACGGCATCGTTCTCCGGCAGAAGATTGGTGTAGATGCCGGTGACGGTGACAAGCACATCCGGCTGGCCATTGGTGCCGCAGCGGTAAACGGCCACGCGCCCGCCTTTGTCGCACAGGCGGTAGCTTTGGGCAGCAAGCTCCGGCATGGCCTGTGCGGCAAGGTCTGCTGCGGAGGAAGGCGGTGCTTCGCTGCCGGGGTCGGGCACCGGAAGGCTGAGCTTGGGCAGGGCCATCCAGAACAGGCTGAACACGATGGTGAATACGCACAGCCCGTAGAACAGGCAGGTGCACAGTTTGCGCATGGAGAAACACGCTCCTTTCCGGCTGAAGTATGCCCCAAAACAAGGGGGCACAGTCAATTTTCACACGGGAATGCTGTACTTTGTCCGGCAGATTGTGTTATACTACAGATGATTAGACCTATCAGGGCCGAAGATTGGTTCTTGCCCGCGTTCTGTGCACGTGCTATAATATGGTATTGCGTGCAGTTCTGTGCGCTTTGATGGAAAAGTACCAGCGCATGGCGCTGAAAAAGCAGCCTGAATGTTAGGAGGCGATTTCTATCTCCGATATGAGAAAGATCAACCGTGCCGGTGAGGGGCATTCCCCGGCACCGGCGGGGCGGAAGGTAAATGTGAGCAACAGCCGCCGGGAGTCCCAGCCGGGACCCAGACGCGGCCGGGAACCCAAAGAACCAAAGGAACCCTGTGAAAAGGGCAGACATCCCATTCTGCGCTTCATTGGCCGAACCGTTGCTACACTGATTTGTCTGGGCATCATGGCAGGCAGTCTGGTGGCAGTGGGTGCTGTGTATTACGTGGTGCAGGCTACCGCCAACGACGGCGACCTGCTGGATCTGGACAACATTGAGCTGAGCCAGTCCAGTGTGGTGATGGCCACCGACCCGGACACCGGTGCACAGGTGGAGTATGCCACGCTGCGCTCTTCCAACAGCCACCGCGTGTGGGCGGATCTGGAGCAGATCCCCACGAACCTGCAGTATGCGTTCATCTGCACCGAGGATAAGGACTTTTACAACGAGCCCGGCGTCAACTTCAAGCGCACCATCGGCGCAATGGTCAACGAATACCTGCTGCCCATCTACAGCTCCAAGCAGGGTGCATCCACGCTGGAGCAGCAGCTGATCAAGAACCTGACCGACGACAAGAGCGCCAGCGGCATTGAAGGCGCACTGCGCAAGCTGCGCGAGATCTACCGCGCCCTCTGCCTGAGCCGCAGCTATTCCAAGGAGACCATTCTGGAAGCGTACCTGAACACCATCAGCTTTACCGGCACCATTCAGGGCGTGCAGACTGCGGCCAACGAATACTTTAATAAGGATGTCAGCCAGCTGACCCTGTGGGAGTGTGCGACCATTGCGTCCATCACCAAAAACCCCACCAACTATAACCCCTACACCAACCCCGAAAACCTGATCAACCGCCGTAACTTCCTCATGTACAACATGTGGCAGCAGGGCGTGATCAGCGAAGAGGACTACCGCAACGCAGCGGCCCAGCCGCTGGTACTGGCCGAGGAAGAGGATACTAAGAAGAATTCTTCCGTTACCTCTTACTTTACCGATGCACTGTTCACCGAGCTGGTGCAGGACATCATGGACAAGGAAAACATTTCGGAATCCGAGGCACAGAAGCTGCTGTACACCGGCGGCTTTACCGTTGAGTCGACTGTGAACACCAAGGTGCAGTCCGCCATGGAAAACCTGATGCTCAACACGGACGATGCCTACTTCCCGGCCGGCTGGCATGAGGAAGAGGTGACCTCCATCTCGGACGACGATGTACAGGTGATGAACGAGGACGGTACGCCCAAGACCCGCACCGGCGACGACGGTACCGTTTACTATTACCGCAATGTGCGTACTCAGGCAGCCATGGTCACGCTGGACTATGACGGCAATGTGATCGCCATTGTGGGTGGTCTGGGCGAAAAGAACAAGAGCCTCTCGCTGAACCGTGCCTACAGTGTCACTCGTCAGACGGGTTCTACCATCAAGCCTATCGGTGCGTATGCACTGGGTGTAGAGTATGGTCTGGTGAACTGGTCCACCATGCTCAACAACTCGCCCTTGTATCAGAAGCAGGATATGGTGATCCGCGATGAGGATTACTGCCGCAAGAACGGCCTGATGGGCCTTTCCGACAAGCAGCTGCGCGCTTATCCCAACGCATGGCGCAGCTGGCCCCGCAACTATGGCGGCAACTACGGCGACAACAGTGATGTGCCGCTGTGGAACGGTCTGGCCCGCTCGCTGAACACCATTGCGGTGCGTGTGGGTGATCTGGTGGGCGCAAGCAACATCTTCAATTTTGTGTACAACACCCTGCAGCTGAACACGCTGGACCCGGTAAACGATGTGGGTCTGGCGCAGATGGTCATGGGCAGTCAGACCCATGGCGTTACGCCCACGGCGCTGGCAGCTGCGTTCCAGATCTTCTACGATGGCCAGTACACCACCCCGCACCTGTATACCCGCGTGCTGGACCGTGACGGCAATATCTATCTGGAGAACAACTCCACCAGCTATCAGGCCCTGACCCCGGATACCGCTTATGTGATGAACCGCCTGCTGAAGAACGTGCTGTACTCCAGCGTGGGTACCGCCGGCGGCCGCTACCCCAACTCCAACGGCATGGAAGCCTTTGGCAAGACCGGTACCGCCAGCGACGAAAAGGATTTGTGGTTCGTGGGCGGCACGCCGTACTACGTTACCGCCGTGTGGTGGGGCTACGATGCACCCTATGATATGACCAAGACGCTGGGTAAGCAGCAGGCCAAGACCCGTACCTGTGTTATGGCGTGGAAGGCGCTGATGGAACAGGTGCAGGCAGACCTGCCGTATAAGGCATTCCCGACCTCTGCCGGTGTGGTGGAGCGCCGCTACTGCACCCAGAGCGGCCTGCTGGCAGGCGGCTCCTGCCCCAGCACCGCCGTGGGCTACTACCGCGCCGATGATCTGCCTGGTACCTGCAACTACTCCCATGCAGCAGCTCCTGCAGCGGCTGCACCTGCGGAGACTGCGGCACCGGAGCAGGCTGTCATTCCTGCGGATACAGGTAATCAGGATACAGACTGATCTGTAGCCATATGAAGGACAAAAGGCGTACTATCGGCACCGGCGCGGGGTGAATCCGGCAAGGAAATACCGCGCTTGCCGCAGCAAAACTGGATAATCTGACAAAAACGCATCCGACCTCTTGCATTGCAGGGGGCCGGATGCTATTATATTCACTGCAAGAACACTTGTGTTTGTGAGGTGAACAAGTTGGAACGCCGCTTTTATCTG
>ERZ833608.2170-NODE-2170-length-10879-cov-2.701866_pt1 | contig 10879 bp, 9 predicted proteins | sample MGYA00519694_ERZ833608 | MGnify/ENA primary metagenome ERZ833608 (study PRJEB31850, sample SAMEA3708742) | human gut metagenome | biome: human gut; feature: human-associated habitat; material: faeces | place: China | collected 2014 ... | reverse complement strand
CTTATCTTGCGGGTGATATCTGCAATTCAGATGGCGATGAAGATAGGCTTGCCCAAACACTGGGACACATTGATTTCATGAAGCTGGGGCACCACGGTGGGCCCAACTCTAATACACCGGACTACATGGCCACCTTGTCCCCGGAGATCGTATTCCAGACGGGTGTTTATAACCTACTGTGGGATCAAACGCTCGATGCCCTCGAGGGGATCAGGCCTCTTTTCTTTAACTGCGACGACTGCATCGCGGCGAACAAACCAGCTTTTGTTGTTGAACTTGATCCGAATGGAATGGGGATCAACATGGATCCGGCCCCGAAGGCCATTTGGCACAATAGCTATGCGGGATGTTATGTGGCATTCGAAGGAAACCGTCCTGGTGCTGTCCAAGAAGGCTGGCAACGAGTTGCGGATGGTTATGTTTTCTTCGACCATTCATCGAGGTCGTTACGCAACTCGTGGATTAAAGAAGATTCTTCATATTCATATGTTGGCGATGACTCTCTAAGGGTGACCGGCTGGCAGAACATCAGCGGAGCATGGTATTACTTCGATGCCGATGGATTAATGCGGACCGGTTGGGAATTAATCGACGGCGCATGGTACTGGTTTGATAGCTCTGGCGCAATGGCGGTCGGCGTGAGACGCGTCGACGGTCAATATTCAGAATTCTCCTCGGATGGCAGGTGGGTTGGATATGTGAGCCTGCGGCCCGGCTGGAGTCTGATTAATGACGCTTGGTACTACGTGTCCAACGGCAGTTTGGCGACCGGCTGGCAAAAGATCGGCGGCACATGGTATTGGTTTGACGACGCCGGAAAGATGGCGGTCGGTTGGAGGCAAGTTGACGGAACTTGGTACTTTTTTGAAGCATCTGGCGCTATGGCTACGGGCTGGGACTACATCGCTGGCGCCTGGTACTGGTTCGAAAGCTCCGGTGCGATGCAGACTGGCTGGAATCAAATTGGTCCCAACTGGTATCTGTTGTCTGAATCGGGGGCGATGAAGACGGGTTGGGCGTCAGAGAGTGGCTCTTGGTATTACCTTGATCCGACCAGTGGCGCAATGGGGACTGGCTGGCTGCAGGACGGTGCAAATTGGTATTACCTTGCTGCGAATGGTGTCATGCAAAGTACTTGCTGGATTGGTAGCTACTACGTTCTTGATAGTGGCGCTATGGCAAGAGATCAGTGGGTTGGTCAGTATTATGTTTGAGCAGATGGACTTTGGGATGGCCGCTCTTAGTGGCTAGGAGCTCGAAATAATTTCTGAGCCTATGTAGAGGAGCGTCAATGGCTTTTAAGGAGTACGAGAATATAGACGAGCTGAGAAAGCTGCAAAGGACCATAGCTTCGGTGCTCTTTGATTTTGCGAAGGCGTGCGAAAAACTGGATATCAGTTATTTTGCTTACGGGGGAACGTGCATCGGCGCAGTTCGTCATAAGGGTTTCATTCCTTGGGATGATGACGTTGACGTAGCAATGCTGCGCAGCGATTATGAAAAGTTCTTAAGGGAGGCCCCGGCTTTACTGGGGGATAAGTACAGGATCGATAACTCAAGGACTCAGGCGAATTATCCGTCGTCCTTTTCTTATCTTGCGCTGGTGGATACGGTCAATGTTCCCGAAGCATTTGAGACGTGCGAGTGGATTAGATCAATCGGCATTGATATTTTCCCGCTCGACAGAGTGTCTGAGGTTGAGTCAGTCAGGCGGCGCCAGCTCCGGGGCACATGGTTTTGGGGGAGGCTTGGCTTTTTGCGCGCCACCCCTCGGCCATACGTGCCGTTTGATGGAGCGAAGAAGTGCCTTGTCTATTTCGTTTGCGGAGTAGCGCATTGGCTTCTTACGCTATTTAGGATTTCCCCTCAGTTTATTCAGGCCAGGTGGGAGAAGTGTGCCACCCTTGCAAATGACGAGGATGCGCGCTTGGTTGCCGATTTTTCAGATCGTCATCCTCTTACTTGGTCTTTTACTCTTCAAGAGATATTCCCCTTGGTTGATGGCGAATTTGATGGCAGGGATATTAAGCTGCCGCATGAGTGGGATAAGCTGCTTACTCGTCAATACGGCGACTACATGAAGCTTCCGCCGGAGGAGCAGAGGAAGAACCATTATCCAGTGCGTCTTGATTTTGGTTCGTATTCAGAGTGAGGAAGCGCTGGGGCTTTAGCTGGATGTAAACAGCGGCATTATTTCCCTTTGTGGCTGATGCCTTTGAGCGAGTGAATGTAATAGGGCTACCAGCGCGTTGGTCCGAATTGGATCGTTACGGGGAAAAGGAAATCAGAGGTAAAGCGCGGGATGGGGCGTAACGGAAGGAGGTTCCGTTACGCCCTGGTTATGTTCATGGATACGGTGTCTGCCGGCATGAATGAGGAAAGTCGCCTTGTCTGTGACGTTTCGTGAATGTTACTGGCGCGCGGTGCCTGGTTTACTGAGGAGAAGGTTGGCGGGATTCGGCATGAACGAAGATTCTCGGAGGTATCGAAGTCGTCTATTGTTGAGGTTGTTTTTTTGGGTTTGATTTTTGCTCAATGCTTGCGTTAGACGCGCTGCCCGTCAATGGACATAAGCTTATCCAGGTATGATTGTTAGCGAAATGCACATCAATTTAACTGGTGGTTGCGCGTATGTCATTCAACAATAATCTAGCTTCTAAGTCGCTCGATGCCGTCTCTAGGGGGCGCACTAATAACCTTAATGCCATTCGTCTTCTGGCGGCGACCCTCGTTATTGCTAGCCATTCGTTTGCGCTGAGATTCGGAACGAGAGGGTTCGATTACGAGCCTCTTCTAGTTTTTACTCGAGGGATGCTGAGCATGGGCGGACTCGCCGTAGGATTTTTCTTCTTATACGGTGGTTTTCTCATCGCACGGAGTGCCGAGGCTCATCCCGCCGCCAAGGATTATTTTAAAAGGCGTATCGCGAGGATTTTCCAGAACTGATAGCTGTCGTCCTTCTATGTGCCTTCGTGCTCGGCCCCATCCTGTCCCGTCTCAGTATCGCTGACTACTTTCTTTCTTCGCAAACCTATCTCTACTTGTTCAACGCGCTACTTATTCCCGTCCACAATCTCCCAGGCGTGTTCGAGAATAACGTGTACCAATATGTTGTGAATGGATCGCTCTGGACATTGCCTGTTGAGTTTGCTTGCTATGCCCTCGTGCTTTTCTCTCTTAAGATTACGAATTTCGAGTACAAGCGTTTCTCATGGCTTTTCTTACCTTTCTTAGTAGCTCTTGCGGCGTATATATGTGCCATCTATCCGACGTACGCGACGGTCATGCGCCCCGTCTTCCTCTACTTCATTGGAATGGCCTGCTACGTCTATCGCGATAGCATCAAGATCAGCGGAGTCCACGCGGGTATCGCGTTGCTGCTCTTCCTCGTGCTGTGTCCGGCGGGGCTTGTGGACCTTGCGATGCTAACCTGCTTTCCCGTAATTGCACTTTGGCTCGCTTTTTATGCGCGTCGGCCTGAAAGAATGCAGATACTTAGCAAGTATGATTTCTCGTACGGCTTGTATCTCTGGGGCTGGCCCATCGGGCAAATCCTGGTCGAGTTACTTCCCAGCATTAATGTCATATTACTGGCGGTTTCAACAACGCTCATTGGGACTCTTGCTGCTCTTGGGACGATGAGAGTCGTGAGCTTTATTCAAAGAGCCTTTGGACAGAGTGGGCGATGATGGGTTTTGCTGATCGGAGAGCAGCCTTTGCTCCAAAACAAAAGACGCCTGGTCGAATACCTCTTGAAAAATGAGGCTTTTGACGGAACCCGTGGATTTGAATAATAGCGATTGGATTAAGTAGGTAGACGATATCGATTCCGTTGGAGGTTTATCGAAAACAAATCTCCGCTCTTTGGATTAGCTCCGTTTTGGCATGACAAGGCCTCTCGAGCCTAAGCTCGTCGCTGCGTCCAGGTGTGAGGCCAAGCTCCAGTTTATCTTCTAATTTCTTTCATATCCGAAACCGATGAGGTTCATCAAGTTGCGATTGATATCTTCTCGTATTTAATAGGCCCTTGGGCAATTAATTGCGGAAGAGGGTTGCAAGCCCGTATATTGACGCCGCTGAATAGGCGAGGATAAGTGACATATTTAGGCCGTTCATATACCAGCGAGATATAAACGGAACCATAGTAATGGCCATGGCAGCCAACGCGACCAAGTTAATCGTTAATGTATGCCCTAATTTCCCATAGACGATCAGTAGGTCTGTGATAACAAACAGAGAAGCTATTCCGGTTGTAACAAGAAGTGCGGGTGGGAGTACTCCGACATAAGGCAGAATCGTCTCACCGTAAAGGGACCCGAGAATCGGCTTTGAAAACGCGATAAGCGGGGCAGAAAGCAGCAATGCTATTCCAATTACCGTAACGAGGAGCTCTATCGATTTGCGCCGAGCGCCGCGTTCGTCTCCGGTTGACTTCAATTTTGCTATTGGTCCGAGCATAGGCGTATACAAGTTCTGAGCGAGAACTTGGATAATGACACATGGAGTTGCTACAGAAGCATATATCCCAAGAGCTTCTTCTCCGTATGCAACGCCGAAATACTGCCTAGCAAGAGACGTAACGAGACCTGCGACAACATTTCCAATTACCGTTGGCAGCAGCGTGTGAAACAGCCGTGTCGCCCTTGCTTTGTCTATCCTAGGAATAAGGGAGTCCGCCAGGCCAGAGGTTTTTCTAACGTCGAAGAAGAGCGTCACAAAAAAGCAACCGCAGGTTAATAGGGCAATGCTGAATACGAGGCTATGCGTCAGCTGCATGCCAAGGGTGAATAGGGAAACGACCAATAGGCCACGAATGATCTGGGATTGTCCAACATAATCCAGCCTCATGCTCTTTTGATCGCATCCGTAAAGAACATTAACAAAGGCCTCATCAGCTTTAAAAACCAGGAAGGATAGAACCGCATGAAGAGTCGCAATCGAAGGAGATATGGCTAGCCCGTATGTTCCGCAGATGGCTAGGGCGCCTAATACGGTAATCAGCCTAAAACCAACATAGTTCGATGCGCTGTACGTATTATCAACGTCTGCGACTTGGAATGTCCTTACGGTGTAGGTGCCTAGAGCTGTGTAGATATTGCCGACAGACATGGCGAAAGCGAGGCATCCGGAGTTTTGATAGTCGTTGCTGAGGCGTACAACAAGTACGGTCATTAGCCAAAGACAGCCTTGGTAAAAGACGGACCCCACCGTATTCCAGGCAATATTACCTTTTATGCTTAGCTTGTTAGCTTGTTTATGACTCATAAAAAAGATACTCCTACAGAAAGGCGAGCTGAAAGAGAAGGCAAACGCATCTATCATAAAGGCAGAAGGTTGTTGGCGGAATGAGGAGTATTGTGAGCGAGCGTAGTGACATTGCCCTTAGTATTATCGTCCCCTGTTATAAGGTCGAGGCGTATCTGCCTAAGTGTCTCGATTCCCTTATGAATCAGACTCTTTCAAATATTGAGGTCATATGCATCAATGACGGATCACCCGACCATTGTATCGATATCCTCCGAGACTATGAGGCGCGTTTCCCGGGCAAAATAATCGTTCTCGACAAGCAAAATGAGGGAGTCTGGAAAGGACGTTGGGACGGTATTGCCATCGCCCAGGGGGAATACATCGGTTTTCTAGACAGCGACGATTATGTCGTTCCAACATTTGCAGAGGCTCTCTATACGGCAGCCAAATCCAATGACGCCGACATTGCTGTCTGCGGCTTTGATCGCATCGATTTGAAAACCGGAAAGCTTCTCTCCAGAGAAATGGCGTGCGAGAGGGCGCCCTTTACGATTGACGATGATCCAGGTCGCCTCATCGAACTCAACGGTGCCCCTTGGAACAAATGCTTTAAGGCCTCAGTTCTCAAGCAAATGCACAACCTTACAAATCCACCAACTGTTCTTGATGATTTAGCTTTTCATCTTCTCGTTTACTGTGAGCTGCATGGGAAGGTAGTATTTGTCCCCGGCTCCTATATCCGGTATATGGTTAGGGCTGGCTCGATTATCAACAATGTAAAAAGAAGCCAAGTCGAATCTATCTATGCCGCCTTCCTTGAAATACGGCAGTACTACAGGAGTGAGAGGCCCGAGCTGCTAAGCGTGCTAGATGCGGTGGCGTTCTTGCATCTTGGTGTCTCTTTAGTCTTTAGACTCTCGTCGACTCCCGGGGAGAATGTTAAAGCGGATATTCAAGAAATTACGAGGTACCTTGACGCCGAGTTTCCATCTTGGCGCCACTCGCCCTATATCAACTGCTCGTATGCGCTTTCGAGAGGCGGCGCATTACGGAAGCTGCTCATTGTCCAATACATATACAGGCTTCATTTAATGCGTCCTTTTTTGGGCGTCTATAGCTTTGTTATTGAGAAGCTGCGCGTTGACATTAAGTGGTAATGGGGAGATTGGTTTACGAGTGAGTCGAGGCGTGGCTCCACATCAATGTTGGGCGACGTCGCAAGGCTCGCGTCCTTATTAATGCTGCTCGGTTCATCGTGCTTTCGTGCCTCCTCCGAGGCTCTTTGAATCGCTTGACGTGCTTAACGCCACCTAAAACGTTTCATCACCGGTACGGTGGCGATGAGTCATGGTGTTCGCTTTAAGCGGCTCTAGGATTGTCATTAATCCTAGAGCCGCTTGCTAAGAGGTGATTGAAATGGCGGAGGCGTTCCATCCCCACAACATCATCGTCACGGGCGGCTGCGGGTTCATCGGCAGCAACTTCGTGCGTTACGTGGTGCGCGAGCACCCCGGCGTGCGCGTGACCGTGCTCGACAAGCTCACCTACGCGGGCAACCCCGAGAACATCGCGGGACTGCCGGCCGACCGCGTCGAGCTCGTCGTGGGCGACGTCTGCGACGCGGCCCTGCTCGACGAGCTCGTCCCCGGGCACGACGCCATCGTCCACTACGCGGCGGAGTCCCACAACGACAACTCCATCGCGGGCCCGGAGCCGTTCCTGCGAACCAACGTCGAGGGCACCTTCCGCCTGCTGGAGGCCGTGAGGAAGTACGGCGTCCGCTACCACCACGTGAGCACCGACGAGGTCTACGGAGACCTCGCGCTCGACGACCCGGCGCGCTTCACCGAGGAGACCCCGTACCACCCGAGCAGCCCGTACTCCTCCACCAAGGCGAGCTCCGGCATGCTCGTCCGCGCCTGGACACGCACCTACGGCCTGCGCACGACCATCTCCAACTGCTCGAACAACTACGGCCCCTACCAGCACGTGGAGAAGTTCATCCCCCGCCAGATCACCAACATCATCGACGGCGAGCGCCCGAAGCTCTACGGCAGGGGCGAGAACGTCCGCGACTGGATCCACACCGAGGACCACTCCTCCGCCGTGTGGGACATCCTCACGAGGGGCCGCATGGGGGAGACCTACCTCATCGGCGCGGACGGCGAGCAGAACAACATCACGGTCCTGCGCATGATCCTCGAGGCCATGGGCAGGGACCCGGACGACTTCGACTGGGTGCGCGACCGCCCCGGCCACGACCGCCGCTACGCCATCGACTCGACCAAGCTGCGCCGCGAGCTGGGCTGGCGTCCGACGCACAACGACTTCGCCGAGGGCCTGCGGAAGACCATCGACTGGTACGTGGCCAACGAGGCCTGGTGGCGCTCGGCCAAGGCCGCCACGGAGGCGCGCTACAAGGCCCAGGGCCAGTAGAGGAGTTGCGTGTTTGGCTATGGCGAATCAAATTACGTCCGGAAACTTCTCTTTTACTGACACGTCGATTGAGGGCGTGAAGGTTGTTGATGTCAAAAGCTACGGCGACTCCCGTGGCTACTTCATGGAAACGTACAAGCGTTCTGACTTTATTGTGGGCGGTATCGACTGTGAGTTCGTGCAGGATAACCAATCCGCCAGCACAGGGGGGTCTGCGTGGACTTCATTTTCAGATTGAGCATCCTCAGAGCAAGCTTGTCAGGGTTGTTCAAGGAAGAGTGTTCGATGTCTGTGTTGAGTTGCGTCCCGGTAGCAAGACATACGGGAAGTGGGAGGGCGTGATTCTCTCTGCCGAGAACCATCGTCAGTTCTTTATCCCTCGTGGTTTTGCTCATGGCTTCCTTGTGCTGAGCGATTATGCGGTCTTCTGCTACAAGTGCGACGATGTCTATCATCCGAATGACGAGGGCGGGCTCATGTGGAATGACCCTGATATCGCCATCGAATGACCCACGTTTGATGGCGACGATACTCTTGATGCCTCTAAACTCGTTTTGTCTGATAAGGACATGAGACATCTGCACCTGGCCGACCTTAAACTTTAAGCGTTCTGCGAGCTAGGTGCTGTGCCAAGTCGTTGTTTTTACCGACTATGCGTGGCATCGGGGTAGGCTCCCCGCACGCGCCGTGTAATCGGTCCCAATTGTAGCGGTCGATGAAGGGCGTCAGGGCCTCGCGTACTGCCATTCCTGCGCCAGCGTGCGGTTCATTCGCTCGACCTTGCTGTTCTGCTGGGGGCTGAAGGGATGGGTGTACTTGCGCCCTATGATGCCTCACCCCCCAGCACCGCGTTGAGGGCGCCGTATCGGTAGGCCGGGCCGTTGTCGGCCATCACGCGCCCCGCAATGACGCCGAGCCCCTTGTGGAAGGCCAGGGTTCGGGCCATGAAGCTGCAGGCTGTGTCCCCGCGCTCTCCAGCCGCCGTCCTCCGGTTCCCTTGCCACCTTCCTCAGGTCGACGTGAAATAGCTCCCCGGCCCCTCGCGCTCGTAGCGCACGGGCCGCACGCCCGTCACGGCGGCCCGTGCAAGCAGCAGGTCCGCCGTGTCCTCGCAGACGAGGTCCTCGGCCTCGGGTGGCGTGAACATGACGAGTGCACGCGGTCTGCACGGCCTGTCGGTCATGGGCTTGCCATGGCTGCCGCCAATGCGCTCGCAGAGCAACTCACGTCCCCTGGGGGCCAGCCTTACGTTAGGATGCTGAGACATGGGGACCTCTCTATTTGTCACTATCCGGTTGTAAACAACCTGTTGGTACTTAATACCTAGCCCACCAAGCGGGGCGTTGAAGTCACCTGGGCTGGCGGATCGTGCCCTTGTGCTCGTCGGACGGCGGCTTAGCGTAAGCAGCGCAGCATGAGCCTTGCCAGCCTTTTCGGCTAGCCGCTGCGGTCGGAGAGCCCTTCGCTGCGCCTGCCCCGGCGCGTCGCTTCGAGGCCGGACTCTATGCGTGACGCGAGCGTATCGCGCTCCTTGGTCATGATATTTAGGAGCTTTAAATACCTAACTGCTTGGATTAGCGCTTCTAACGATTCGCAGCGATTTACTCTGGTCGATGAATCCTGTCTCGCAATTGGTGCATCATTAAGAGCCATTTCATCTGGTCTGATGGCGACAATATCTTCTGCAGTCCTATTTAGCATCCTTACTAACTCCCAATGCTTCCCCTGGAATTATGGCTAAAAATAGGACGAGTTTTGTTGTGGCATCGGTCCTGATCGTTGTCGGAAAATGCGCCAATAAACAAGAGGAGTATTGTGAGGAGAGGGATGTATCCATCACTCTCGATACGTCCCATGATATCTATGGTAGCTAGCTGTTTGAATTGGTGCCAAGATACTGCATATGAATAGAAATGGAAGTTCCGAGAGAGCGGGGAATTTTGCTGGGCTGGCTGCTGTTTTATCTTTGGGCGTTTCTGTTGGGTGCACTGCTTTTTGTTCCAGGAATGGTTTGGTTTTCGAGACTGAACGCCAAACCGCACCTAATTCTTGCGCTCGCTCCTTCGTTTAGCATCATCGTCCTTACGATTGCGATGACAGCGACTGAGCTGGCGGGATGGCGCGTGCCTTGGTATGGGTACGTAATTCTTTTGGTTGTCCTGTCTGTTCTGGGCGTATGGCTAAACCGTTCGAATATGCGGCATTATTTCAGTCAAGGGGAGCGGAGCTCTTCGACGGTACCTCTCTACCTGGTGGTTTCTCTAGTTCTTGTTACATGGATTTATGTCAAGAACCTGGATGGCCCGGGCTCGCTTATTCCTCTGTACGATAATGCGCACACGCTTTCACTAATCAATTCATTTGCTAAAACCGACTGCTATGGGCCGCTTCTCTCGTCGGTTTATCTCGATACGCCTCAATTGTTCAAGGGTCTTTCATACTATCCAGCGGTTCTCCATTCGATAGCTGCGCTTGCGGCGAATATGTTTGGCTGCAGCGCACCAGAAGCGCTAAATATTGTTGTGTTCGACATTCTATTTCTTGTACTTCCTCTTTCAGCTCGATCGCTCATTAAGTCAGCTTTCCCTGGCAATAGGGAAGCAGAACTGTTTGGTGTTTTTTCTCCGTTTGTTTTCTATGCCTTCCCGTGGGGCCTGCTGATATTTGGCCCATTGCAGACATATTTGGTGGGATTGTCTTTCGTCCCTGCCGTGCTGTCCGCTTTTATATCTCTGGCTGATTGGCACAATGCAAGTTACATGTCTTATTTCGGTTTGAGCGCAGCGGGATTGGCCACGGTGTCGCTCTGCCATTCCAGCGCGCTGTTTTCAGTGGGGGTTTTGGCCATTCCGCTCATTATCAAGGCTGCAATTAGCGTTCCTCCATTCAAGGCCTTCTCGTGGAAAGGGAAGTCCCTCGTCGTTGTCGCTACTCTTGCTACTATCTTGGGCATTTGGCTGATTAGCTATAACCTTCCGTTCCTGAAAGGCACGGTTAGCTATACGTGGCGTGCCTTTATGGCCCCATCCCAAGCTTTCTCTGCGGTTCTCGGCTTGTCGCTTACGGATTCTCCTTCGCAGCCCATAGTTGCCTTGCTTGTGGTGATTGGCGCCTTTTCGTGTATCAGGAGAAGAGAGGGCTCTTCTTGGTTAATAGCCTCAACGTTCTTAGTTGCGTTGGTCTACTGCATTGATGT
>ERZ833608.2168-NODE-2168-length-10890-cov-19.239502_pt1 | contig 10890 bp, 9 predicted proteins | sample MGYA00519694_ERZ833608 | MGnify/ENA primary metagenome ERZ833608 (study PRJEB31850, sample SAMEA3708742) | human gut metagenome | biome: human gut; feature: human-associated habitat; material: faeces | place: China | collected 2014 ... | reverse complement strand
AACACCCCTCCCTACCTCTGGCCCGCGCGGAGCGCAAAGCCATTTGACCGAAAGAGAAAACATCCCCCGCGCTACCAGCGCGCGATCCCACTTAAAGAAAACTCTAACCCCGCACACGCCCACCCAAAAGCAAGGACCCTGTCATAAATCGCTGCCCAATCGAAGAAAGGATGCCCATAAGAATGGAAAAAAACATTGCTGTCATCTGGGGCGACTGCTCCAGCCCCGAGATCGTGAAGCAGACCCTCCGCGTTCTCGATAAGGTGGCCGAAAAGTACGGCCACACCTTCCACTACACCGACGCCGCGATGGGCGGCGAGGCCATCGACAAGTACGGCGACCCGCTGCCCCAGCATGAGCTGGACAAGTGCCTCGCGGCCGACAGCGTCCTTCTGGGCGCAGTGGGCGGCCCAAAGTGGGAGGGTCTGCCCGGTGAGCAGCGCCCTGAAAAGGGTCTGCTCCGCCTCCGCGCCGGGATGGGCCTCTACTCCAACAACCGCCCGGCCAAGATCTGGCCCCAGCTGGCCCCGGCCAGCCCCTTCAAGCCCGAGATCGTGGCCAAAGGCATCGACTTCATCATCGTGCGTGAGCTCATCGGCGGCGTCTATTTCGGCAAGCACGAGACTTACACGCTGGAAAACGGCGAGAAGCAGGCTGTGGATTCCATGCCCTACTCGGAGCATGAGATCGAGCGCATTGGCCGCATCGGCTTCGAGACGGCCATGAAGCGCCGCAAGAAGCTCTGCTGCGTGGATAAGGCCAACGTGCTGGATACCAGCCGCCTCTGGCGTGCGGTCATGCACCGCCTGCAGGCTGAGTACCCCGAGGTGGAGTACAGCGAGATGTTCGTGGACAACTGTGCCATGCAGGTCGTCAAGGACCCCAGCCAGTTCGACGTCATCGTTACCGAGAACATGTTCGGCGACATCATCTCCGACGAGGCCTCCATGATCACCGGCTCCATCGGCATGATCCCCTCGTCCAGTCTGGGCGACGGCACCCGGGGCCTGTATGAGCCCATCCACGGCTCTGCCCCCGACATCGCGGGCAAGGACATCGTCAACCCCACCGCCTGCATCCTCTCCGCCGCTATGATGCTGCGGTACTCCTTCGGTATGGCGGAGGAGGCTGACGCCATTGAGAACGCGGTGAATAAGGTTCTGGACAAGGGCCTGCGCACCGCCGACAACATGAGCGAGGGCTGTGCCTGCCTCGGCTGCGCCGCCATGGGTGACGCTATTCTCGCGGAGATTTGAGTTTACCGGAAAGTAATAGGATAAAGTGGTAATACCCCGCCGCTGTTCGCTGTTTGGTGAATGGCGGCGTTTTATATGTCTTGTGCTTTGTCAAAATTTATGTTATGCTGTAACCAATGTCAGTGATGGCAGGAAAAAGGCGCTGTGTCCAAAACGCAGGCGGCTGACTCCTTACCGGCACCTAAGCGCCGGGTAAGGCAGTTTTTCTTGAAGTTGCCACTCCCCGAGTGCTCAAGGGCAGGAAGGGGGTGTGGACCATGACGTTCTCCGATGTTGCAATATTACTGACGCTTCTTGGCGGAGCAATTTTTGTTACATTCCAGATCACATGGACGATCGCACATGAGAACCATGACGATAAAAAACGCAAGAAAAAATGACCGCCTCAGAGTTCCAAGCCGAGCGGTCATTTTCTCTTGACTGATCTGGTAAGGAGCTAGTCGTTTGCAGACACAGCGCCTTTCTAATTGTAGTATAGTCAAATTTCTCTGGGTTGTCAAGCATAGAGAACGAGCCATCAGAATGAATACAATGTCAGCAAATTCCGCTTTCTGCCTTAAAGTGTGAAATAGATTCATTTGACAAATCAATTTATGTAAACTATACTAAATCCTGTCTTTAACGATGAAAAGTAGCCCGTGTGCCGGGATGGATAAACAGAGATAGGATGGGAAAAACGATATGCTGACACTGGATAAGATCTACCACGCCGCCTTTGTCCTCAAGGACGTAGCCCGCAAGACCGACCTCATCGAGGCACCCCGGCTCTCCAAGGACTGCCAGCTCTACCTCAAGACCGAGAACCTGCAGGTGACCGGCAGCTTCAAGGTGCGCGGCGCTTATTATAAAATCAGCCAGCTCTCCAAGGAGGAGAGCGACAAGGGTGTCATCGCCTGCTCGGCGGGCAACCACGCACAGGGCGTGGCGCTGGCCGCTACCCGCCGCGGCATCAAGAGCATCGTCTGTATGCCGGACGGCGCGCCCATCATGAAGGTTGAGAACACCAAGAACCTCGGTGCGGAGGTCTGCCTCGTGCCCGGTACCTACGACGATGCCCACGACAAGGCCGTGGAACTGCAGGAAGAAACGGGCATGACCTTCATCCACCCCTACGACGACGAGCAGGTCATTGCCGGTCAGGGCACCATCGGCCTCGAAATTCTCGACCAGCTGCCCGATGTGGACGCCGTCATCGTGCCTGTGGGAGGCGGCGGACTCATTTCCGGCGTGGCCTTCGCCATCAAGAGCCTGAAGCCCGACGTCAAGGTCTACGGCGTGCAGGCCGAGGGCGCACCCAGCATGTACCGCTCTCTTCACGAGCACAAATACCAGACCCTTTCTGCAGTCTCTACCTTCGCAGACGGCATTCAGGTCAAGACCCCCGGTGAGCTGACCTATAAGCTCTGCGAGGAGTATGTGGACGACATTGTCACCGTCACTGAGGACGAGACCGCAGCCGCCATCCTTTCTCTGATGGAGAACCAGAAGCTGGTGGCCGAGGGCGCAGGCGCAGTGCCTGTGGCGGCGGCGCTCTTCCACAAGCTGCCCATCGAGGGCAAGAAGGTCGTCTGCCTCGTCTCCGGCGGCAACATCGACGTGAACATCCTCAACCGCGTCATCACCCGCGGCCTCGTCATGAGCGGCCGCAAAGCCAACCTGACCATCGCGCTGGAAGACAAGCCCGGCCAGCTGCAGCAGGTGGCCGACATCGTCTCCCGCTGCGGCAGCAATGTGGTGTCCGTCCTCCACGACGGCTCCGACCCCAATATGCCCATCTCCAGCTGCTTCCTCAAGCTGACCCTCGAGACCCGCGACAACGCCCAGATCGAGCAGATTCGGCAGGAGCTCACCAAGGCAGGCTTCCAGCTGGTGGCCGAGCGCGTATAACTTTATCAGAAGATGCAGAAACGCCGCCCGAATGGGCGGCGTTTCGTTTTGTCAGCCGATGATCTCGTACTGGAAATATTCGCACTTGAGCTTGCTGCCTACGTCGATTTCCGGCGGCAGGAGCGCCAGCGCCACCGGGTTCAGCTCGTCGCTCTCGATGTCGGTGCGGCGCAGATTGACGTAATCGCCGTCAAAGCTCACGACTTCGTAATACCAAGGCCCCATACTGTTTCCTCCCGTGATTCATTCCTGTGTGTTCTCTTTTTCCTGCTTCCGCCAGTGGCAGTACGGCCCGAGGATGCAGACGGCGGCGAGTATCATCACCGCGAGGATGATGTTGGTGACGGTCTGGTTGTCGGAGAAAAAGAAGAACAGCAGCTGCCCGCCGCCTACGATAAGCTCCAGCACACCCAGAAGCCTCTGCCAAAAGCGGCGGGCCTCTTCGCTGGACGCTTCCAGCCGCCGTGCCAGCACCCCGGGCAGTTGGAGGCGGAGGACGTCCGCAATGCCCCAGATGAGGAAGATGATGCCGATGACAAGATGGTGTACCATAAGCCGCGCTCCTTTCTGCGTCACGCGCTGAACAGGGAAAAAAATTGCAATATAAGTATATCATATCGGTGAGACCCTGGCAAGGACGGGATTTGCCTGCCCGGCTCAGAAAATTTGGGTGGAACCGCCCGGCGGCTCTTGTGGAAGTTTGAAAAATATGCTATACTATTCTCTACTGATGCGCCATCGCCAAGCGGTAAGGCAGGGGACTTTGACTCCATACCGAAAGGCGGCTGTATTATATCGGATTCATATGAAGCTTTCAAGATTGTCGGTGATTCGATGATTTTGAAGGCTTTTTTCTTTTCTAAATTTAACAGAAAGATTTGCTGTGCCGGTCAGAAAGAGATTTTTTGAACGCATAAGGTGACCAATAAGGCTACCAAGGGCCGATGAAAAGGGTGGTTGTATGGCAAAATCTGAAAATAAGCGCCGCACAAAGGGCGAAGGAAGTCTCGAATTTAACGAGAAAAAGAAAAAATGGGTCGCTCGAATCACAGCGCATAGGGCAGACGGTTCATCTTTCAGAAAAACTTTTGAGGGAAAGACGCAGAGGGAAGCCAAGAGCAAGCGGGATGAATGGTTAAGACATCATAAAGAGGAATCAGAGAGAATACGCTCCAATGAAGCGTTTGGAAAGTATGTAAATGAGTGGATGGAGAACGTGGGACGTAATGGAATCAAAGCCCAGACCTATAAAAGGAATGTACGAACAATTAGAACCTATGTTGTGCCATATTTGGGAGAATACAGTCTTTCTGAATTGGACACAAAGACGATTCAGCTTGAATTGGTAAACCGCATGGCAAATGAACCGAACGCAAAGACAAAGATGCCCAATTCATTTTCTACAATAAAGAAGCCATACGATATTGTACACGCTTGCTTGTCATACGCTGTTAAAGTAGGAGATATCGCTTCAAATCCATGTGACAATGTAGTTCTCCCCAAGGAACGCAAAAGCGATGCAAGGCAAATCAGACCGCTTACAGACGAAGAAGCAAAGCGGTTTATCAAGGCTTGCAGTATGGGTGTGTCTTCTTATGAATGGGTTTGTGAGTTGATTCTGTACACTGGCTTGAGAATGGGAGAAGCCTGTGCGCTATGTCCTTCGGATATTAATTTAAAAGAAAGCTATATCAATGTTCATGCGACTTTGATAGAAGCACCTGACAGGAAAGCCGCCGGGACGGGATTCGTATATCAGAACAAGACGAAAACCAATAAAGATAGAATGGTGTATTTAGGAAGCCGCGCCAAAAAACTGTTAGAAGAGCGTTTAGAGACCTGCCCGGCGGGTTGCTATCTTGCAAATCAAAAGACTTTTCCTGCAAATCTAATATATTTGGGGAGAGAATACAAGAAGGTGTGTAAACGCGCTAATATTGACAATGTAGTGGGCTTGCATGATTTAAGACATACCTTTGCAACGAAACTGATTCGGGCGGGAGTTGATATAAAAACAGTATCGGAACAATTAGGCCATAGCACAATCAGTTTTACGCTGAAAACCTATGTTCATACTGTGGAATCCGAAAAAGTGGAGAAGATGCAAGCTCTGAACTGGGCTTGATACAGGAATCATGCAATTGGATTTTTAAATTTAACAAGAAAAGTATCATAGAGCCAAGAAAAGCCTGTCAGCTGCGTTCAATCGCGGTCTGACAGGCTTATTATATTGGTTATCATATTCTTTTGTAAATTTTGTTGGTTTTAGTTTTTTTTTTTTTTAAGCTGCAATCAAATATTCTTTCTGCTCCATTTTTGCTTTTTCTCTGGCTCGCTTGGCAGCATCGAACTGAGCATGAACCTTTTTGTCAAGGCACACAATCAGATTGTAGCATTCATTATGCCTTTTAGATTCTGAATGATGAACTTCAACTTTCAAATCAGTAAAATCAAAAGGTGAAATGCCTTGCAAAGGGCCATTGATATATTGTGCCACAAGTCTATGTACATAAACTTTAAGTTTTGGATTATCGCATTTTAAGTATACATAATAGTAAGATGTTTCTGGTGATTCTGGATGTTTTGGATATTGGGTTAGAATTTCGGCATGATTGTGTTTGTATGATTTAATTCTGCTATGACTGCTAACTAGAAATGATTCTTTTGAATTTTGCATAGGGTACTTTCTAGTTTTACTGACCTCATATAAATCAATGAAAACCCAAAACTCTCCGGGTTCATCTTCAATATCATCAACACAATATTCAGAATCATAAATAAGCCGAACAATTTTCTTCATGGAGGTTTTTACTTGCTTTCCGTTAGAATCAATAAGTCTAATGTTAAAATCATCATCTGGGTATAGAATCTTATTCTTCCAAGTATTGATAATAGTATACTGCTTCATGCCATTAAGAATATTTTGAGTGATGATATATTTTGATTGCGGCAGATTATGGAGCTTGCTTGATAGGTCTATATCTAGGCCACAAAGCGTCCCATCTAAATTTAGAACATTCATAATTGATTTTACTCCTTAGATTATTAATATTCATTTCTGTTACCTCGTTTTTGTTGTTAAATTCTTTTTGATTTTTAATTGTAAGTGTACATAAATTTAAATTCCAGCCTTTCGGCTGGTCTAAGTTCTATAGAACATCAAAGTGTGTCCCTCCATAAAAATATTATTTTGTGATTGATATTCGGACTATAATAAATATCAAAACCTGTTGGAAATGATATTATTATCTCAATTTAACAAAGATTGGATGCAATGGCATTGAAAGCGTCAACCCAAGCATTCTGCTTATAATAACGTGTATGGCGGTGGGAGACTGAATTATATACATATAGAACAGCTCCGTTATAATCAATACTAAGAAGATATTTTACTCCGTTATTAACGATAACAAGTAAATCTGAAAAATAAAACTCAGAAAAGCCATATCTTTCTCTTAAATTTAACAGATAATTTTTGACTTTTGGCTGTTTATAATCATTCCATTCTAACCAATGCTTAGACCTATTAGACGTAATATCCTTTTTCAATAGGGAATTTCCTCCTGTCGATAAGCAAAAATAGTAGAGTCGAGTCGATAATAAGAAATATTGTGTGAATTTAAGTATTAATTTTGACTCTTTATGTTAAATTGTTTCTTCCTTTATAAGAAAACGAACTAGAAAATGGCTTGAATACTGGACTTTTTGATGGTGGTTGACAGAAAAAATCTGACAATATCAATCTTCATCGTTAAGATATTGATATAGCAATTTTCTAAGTCTTGAAGAAGGAAGATATAAATATACGGGTTTATCTTCTCTGATTGCGCTACGCCAAATCCATTGAAGGAGCTGAGCGAGAGCGTATGTATCAGCGTCAAGGGGATATCCCTTGGCTGCTAAATAATCAGAGATAACAGGAGATGGATAAATATTCAGCAGATAGATAAGAACTGTTTTATCTTTAAATTTATTGGTTGCCCGGCAATTACAAGCAAGGAAATTAACTCTACAGGAATCACGACTCTGACAACCTAAGCAGCCGTTTCCTTTTCTACTATCACGTTTTGCACAGCGATACTTTAATCTAGGACAATCGAATTTATTAGCGTACTGCTTGAAAGTAGACCAAAGACATTCGTTTTTGTAAGCTCCACGGATATGTGAAATATAGTTAACTGCATTGTTTTTTAGTTGTTCAATGGATTTTTTGGCAATTTTACTCTTCTTGGAATCAAACCAGCTTTTAGATAGAGCAGAATCGGCTTTAGCCGTGCTATTGAGTTCTTTCTTTGTTAAATAATTTGTGTTAAGAGGGCCTTCATAAATATTTAGCAGAGATTTGATTCTTTGCTTCTGTTCAGGTGTAGTTGGACGAAATCCCTCTTTAAATTGATGTCCTGTATCAGTCTGCTCAACATGATAATAGCCGTACTTGATATGATTGATATTCAGGTAAGATGTTAAAACACAGCCATCAGAAAGATAGGTAAGAATGAATACTCGGCCAAAGGCTTTGAAAACTTCTGCATCGAACATCCAAAATACTTGATTTTGAGCAAGTTCAAAGAGGTCTTGGCGCTTGACTGCTTCCATGTGACGTTTATAGTCACCTTTATAAGAATCATTCAACCAGATAAGTTGCTTTGTATCCGGGTCGATTTGGAGTAATTCTTGTTCTTGCATGATTTCAAGGTCATTGAGTGTAACTTTATGAGGTTCGATAGTAGAGAGTTCTTCATCCAGAATTAAACAGTAGTCTCGAATATAATCCATAGCATCTTCTCGCAACAGTTTGAACAATTCGTGAGAGATAGCAACATTGAATCCTTCTCTAAGCAGACGGAGAAGGTCACCGCTCTTTGATTGGATTGCGCCGGTATCATCTGGCTGCTTGAAATCCAATGAAGGACAACCTTCTTGAATACGGCTACATTCGCTGAGTAAGGGACTGACATAAAGATAATGATGGTCTGGATGCTGATTGATATAGTTGATGGCTGCACTGGTCTTGTAACTTCCCATAATGCTATCAACGATGTTGATTTTACTGCTTATAACTAACCCTTCTTTCTTAAATTGACAAGTGGACAGAATAAGCCATCTGTTCGGATGGAAAGCTCTTCGTCCGCTCTGTGTTGAGAATTGTAGCACTGTTTGTTGAGGTTGTCAAATATTACTCGTGCCTACGTTATTTAATTATTTAAAAAGTTGCCTCCTTATGTCGTGATTTTAGCCAAATCGGGTGGGAATCAGCCTCAAAGCTGGAAATTTCATGCGCACATCTTACAATTGAAGGTAATGTAACCTGACAAAAGTTTGTGAAAAAAAGAAATCAAAAGGCCATCGCCGGTGCATTTCACGGCACACCAACAAAATTATACATTTTATGTTCGATGCTGTGTCAGTTTTCTTGATTCATCTTTTAATATGCGGCCTTAGCTCATCTGGTAGGGCGGCACCTTACAAAGGCGTGGATGCTCCTTTATTCTACTCTGTGCGATGATGGGCTACACCGGCAATCCAGAAAAGCGGCTTCCAATATTTGTAAATCGCGGATTCTTTTTTAAATTTAAGTGAAAAGATAACCCTTCCCATGGTGGCGGGAAGGGCTTATATCTGAATTTATTTTTGTCTCGGCGTGAAGAAAACACGGTCAGTGACCCCATAGCCACGCTCTTTAAGCATCTTATCAAGCGTTGGGCGGCTAATATGGAGCTTTTGCGCCATCTGACCTTTAGTTAGTTCGCGGCGCTTGTACTGCTCATATGCGGCATTAAAAACTTTATCATCAATCTTCTTAACTTGCCCGCCTTTAAATTTTCCCTGCTCTTTTGCAATGGCGATGCCTTCGCGTTGCCGCTCTAACAAGTTCTCCCGTTCAAACTCATTAATAGCGGCTATCATGGTAAGCATCAATTTTCCGGTCGGGGTGCTGGTATCAAGGTTTTCTTTGTTTGATACCAAGTGAACGCCTTTCTCCTGCAACTGCTCCACGATGGACAACAAGTCTTTCGTGCTGCGTGCAAGTCGGCTGAAATCATGGATGTAAACCGTATCGCCTTCACGCACATAGTCAAGCATGGCTTCAAGTTGGGGGCGATTCATATTCTTGCCACTGACCTTTTCGGTAAACCACTTGTCGATGTTGTGCTTCTTGAGCGCTTCAATCTGGCGTGCTTCGTTCTGCTCTGCGGTGCTGACTCTGACATACGCAATGTTCGACATATTCTAAAACCGTCCTTTCGGCTGAGTTATTGTCCTTACATTTAGTATTATACCGTAGTGTAAAATCAAAGTCTGTAACTTCATTTACAAGTTTGCAAATAATTCATAAATGGACTTGAATTTTACACTATCGAAGCCGAATTAAGCGTAAAGTGCAAGTATACTCTGATTTAACAAAAATACCTGCCCTATAAAAACAGGACAGGCATTTTAATGTTTTTTTAAATGATTAAGGACGTAAAGGTTAAGAAAGTGTTTCGGAAAGACCTTTAGCATTTCTTACGGTATTGGGAGCTTTGAAGCTGACAGCAATACGCCCTTCTGCTTTTCCGCTAGAGATGAAGTGCTCATAGTATCTTACGTTATCATCACCAAAGAGAGCAACGAGGTCTGGATTATTAGCCTTGTAAATGTCAAGATTGAATTTGCTGCTGCCTTGACGACCTTCCTTCATTCCAAAATTAATGAAGTGTTCAAACAGGGCTCTTTGATTATTACCTAATGCTTCATTTAAGTCAGGATTATAGTTCAGATAGTCTTTATAGTTATAGACATCGGAATACTGGTTGACTTGTGTCGTAAAAGGCTTATTGTCCAAATCGTGCTTAAAATATGGAGAATAAACCGAATTACCGGAAACAACGGTTTTAGAACCATCCATGAATATAACTTCAGCTTTCGTTACACGAAAATCTGCGATAGTGAAGTTATACCAGCAGATTTCAAAATAAGAATAGTCTTTGTATACTGCATTAGCGATTTCATCTGCAGACAAAAAAGTTTCATCAAGGTTTCTACCACTAGCATAGTAATTTCCAAAGCTATCCATGTCGATAGTATATTTAAGGTCTGAACCATTATGATATAGTGCTGGATTAGTGGTATTAATATAGTAGCCTGTATAGTAGCTGGTTTTAAATGGGTCATCATCAGCGCAATAAGTCTTAGTGTAAGGAGTTGTGCTACTAGAATGCAGAACTGTTTTATAAATAGGGCCAACAGTTTCTGCAATTATACTAGACCGGTTACGAATATCACATTTTACAGGGTCTCCAACAGCGTTATAAGCAGTCAAATGCCACTCGATGTATTTAATAGGCTTATCCGAATTGCTTCGATACCAAATTTGCGGACTGACACCACCAACAGAGTTCATGCTAAAATCTGTCCACATGACCTCAACAGCGGGCTTCGCTCCAGCTGCAAAGCATGGAACTGCAAGTAAGCAGCATAAGAAAGCCGTTACAGCAATCGTCAAAAATCTTTTCATTAAACGTTCCTCCGATTCACAGAATGCTTTTTGTCTCTAACTTAACTTTACATATACAAATCATAAAAAGGAGCGTGATGCCATTGACCCAACCCAAAACCGACCTTGCCTACCTCCGCAACGAAAAAGCCAAAGCAGAACAGAAGCTGCGCGCTTGTCAGCACCGGGAGAAGATCCTTGAACGCCAGATGTCAGAGCTGAACCGGAGAGAGCGTGTGCATCGTCTTTGCACCCGTGCCGGAATGCTGG
>ERZ833608.2166-NODE-2166-length-10910-cov-3.511746_pt1 | contig 10910 bp, 7 predicted proteins | sample MGYA00519694_ERZ833608 | MGnify/ENA primary metagenome ERZ833608 (study PRJEB31850, sample SAMEA3708742) | human gut metagenome | biome: human gut; feature: human-associated habitat; material: faeces | place: China | collected 2014 ... | reverse complement strand
TCGCCGCTGCAAGTCTCTGCAGCTTAAATAAAACCGGCATCGGGACAAGGTGTCCCACACCTGCCAGCACACCAACCCGCAGCTTATCCATCAGGCTGTATTTGCTGAAATCAATCTGATCACGGTGTGCGATCGCCATTCCATAAATAACCTTCTGAAGAAATTTTGCGCTCCACGCGCCCACCTTACTATCCGGCAGGCGGTCAAGGACGAACAGATCCACCCAGAGATGGTTTAATTTTCCCTCATAAAACTGCATCTGCTCATTGTCCTCATGGACGCGGCTGTTGTCATAGATGACGCGCGTTGTAAAATCATAAAACACCTTGCCGCCCCGGATCTCCTCCGGGCGCAGCAGGGACATTCCCTCCGGCAGCTCCCGCGGCGCTACCTTCAAAAACATCTCATAATTGGCACGTGTAAATGCCAGATCGACATCATCATCCCACGGGATAAATCCCTCATGACGCACTGCGCCCAAAAGTGTCCCGGAATCCAGCATATAGGAAATCTTGTATTTCCGGCAGATCCGGTCTATCTCCTTCAAAAGGCGCAGATTCGCCCGGTGAACCTTCTCAAGCCCCGGATACGGCGGCAGTTTGACCGCCCTGCGGCTCTCTGATTTTTCCTCATTCATGATGGTTGTCCCCTCATTTTCTCCTGCAACTGCTCATTCTCTGTCACAGCTGCTCATTTTCACAGGCATTTTCTTACAGGCAGAGTATCTCCCCGCCTGTGAATTGCCGCGGTCCCCGTCCCTACTGACGGCATGCCTCACGAAGTGTCTTTGCCATATAATCAATCATTTCATCTGTCATGCCCGGATAAACGCCGACCCAGAAGGTATCGCGCATGATACGGTCGGTATTTTCCAGAGTTCCGGCTACGCGGTAGCCGCAGTTTTCTTTCCGCATCTCATCAAAGCACGGATGCTTGATCAGGTTTCCGGCAAAGAGCATACGCGTCTGCACGCCCTTTTCCTCGACATATTTGACTACCTTGTTCCGATCCACGCCCTCTTGGCAGGTCAGAAGGAAACCAAACCAGCTCGGATCGGAATGCTCACAGGCAACCGGCAGGATATATGCGTCCTCGGTTCCGGCAAGTCCCGCTTTCAGACGGGCGAAATTGTGTTTTCTGCGCTCCACGAAGGATGGAAACTTTTCAAGCTGCGCGCAGCCGATCGACGCCTGCAGGTCGGTCGCCTTTAAATTATATCCAAAATGGGAGTATACATATTTATGGTCGTATCCAAGCGGCAGCTCACCATACTGGCGGTCAAATCGGTGACCGCAGAGGTTATCGCAGCCGGACGGGCAGACACAGTCGCGTCCCCAGTCGCGGAAGGAACGGATAATCTTGTTTAAAAGCGGATTGTCCGTGTACACGGCGCCGCCCTCGCCCATCGTCATGTGGTGCGGCGGATAAAAGCTGGACGTTCCGATATCTCCGATCGTACCGGTAAAATGCCACTCGCCGTTCAGCTCATAGCGGCTTCCGAGGGCATCACAGTTGTCCTCCACCAGCCACAGGTTATGACGGTCACAGAATTCTTTTACCTTCTGTAAATCAAACGGATTTCCCAGTGTGTGGGCGATCATAACCGCTTTCGTCTTCTCTGAAAGCGCCGCCTCCAGCTTATCGGCGTCGATGTTGTATTGTGGAATCGTCACATCCACAAACACTGGAACTGCGCCATACTGGATCGCCGGGGTTACCGTCGTCGGGAAACCTGCCGCAACCGTGATAATCTCATCGCCGCGGCACACCCGGCGCTCTCCCAGCAATGGGGAAGTCAGCGCCATAAATGCGATCAGGTTCGCGGAGGAACCGGAGTTTACAAGGGAACAGTATTTGACGCCCAGGTAGTTCGCAAGCCCCGCCTCAAACTGATCGGTGTAACGTCCGGAGGTCAACCAGAACTCCAGCGCACTGTCTACCAGATTGACCATCTCATGGTTATCGTAAACGCGGGACGCATACGGAATCCGCCGTCCCTCAGTAAATTCTTTTTTCTGATTATGATATTTATCACAATACTCTGCCACCAGATCGAGAATCTGCTGACGCGCAGCCTCTTTTCCGTCCGACAGGGTTACTTTTTCTTCTGACATGTTTCTCCTCCTGCTTTTGCTACCGTTCTCTGCCGCAGCCGTATCAGCTCTGCCTGCTGCCAGACACACCTTTCGTGCAGCCGCCTGCATCTATCTGTTTTTCTTCAAACCGAGCCGCATACGCCCGGATCTGCTCATCCGTCACCTCGCGCATATCCGCTCCGGCAAGCCACTTCTTCGACCATTCCACCGTCGCAGCCATCGCCTCTTCTACATGGAAGTGCGGCTTCCAGCCAAATACCTTTTTCACTTTGGAACAATCCAGTTTCAGAAAATTCGCCTCATGCGGACCTCCGTCATAGCGGTTGATCCAATGCATCCCGCCGCCCCATGTTTCACAGAACAGATCCGCCAGACGTCCTGTATTGACGCAGTCACAGTCATCCGGTCCGACGTTGTAGCAGCCCGCCAGCTCCGCATTTTCCCACTGCGCCTTTGCCACCGTCAGATACAAAAACAGCGGCTCTAACACATGCTGGAACGGGCGCGTCGAATGCGGATTCCGCACGATGATCGGCTCTTTCTTTTCCGCTGCGCGCACGCAGTCCGGCACGATCCGGTCCGCCGCAAAATCACCGCCGCCGATCACATTGCCAGCACGACAGGTTGAGACGGCGCAGCGGCCGTCCGTGAAGAACGACTGCTTATAGCTGTGTGTCACCAGCTCCGAACAGGATTTGCTATTGGAATACGGATCGTAGCCGTCCAGCGGGTCATTTTCGCGGTAACCGTACTCCCATTCCTTATTTTCATAAACCTTGTCCGTCGTCACATTGACGAGAGAGCGGACGGATTCACACTGTCTGGCGCATTCCAGCACATGAACCGTACCCATGACATTCGCCGCATACGTGCCGACCGGATCCCGGTACGACTCGCGCACGATCGGCTGCGCTGCCAGATGGAGTACAATCTCTGGCTTCGTCTCATCAAACACCTGTTTTAAATGGGCAAAATCGCGCACATCCCCATCCACATGGTGAATCGTCTCCCCCAGATGCAGGATCTCAAACATCGACGGCTCGGTCGGCGCTTTCAGCGCATAGCCGGTTACCTCCGCCCCCGCCAGATGGAGGATGCGGACCAGCCAGCTTCCCTTAAAGCCTGTGTCACCGGTCACAAGGACCCGTTTTCCTTTATAAAAATCAAGAAGTTCCATGGTTTTCCTCTTTTTAATTATTTCGTGTTCGTTCGTTAATGGCGCAAGAAAAGAATATGTCTGCTTCGCAGCCGCATTCTTTTCTTCTGCGCTCATTATATCATTTTCCTCAAAATGCCTCAATACGATATTCTTTCGTGTGTTTACAAAATGCTGTGGTTCTGGTAAGCTTTCATTTATATGTAATATTTTTGGCAACTGTTCAGTTACTATTTTTGATTAAAACACAGGAGTTCCTATGAAATCAACGACTCAATCCCATATATCATTACCTGAAAATTTTCATCATACCCCCGCCGCCTCCAATGGTCGGTCATTTTCTGTTCCACCCCGCCGCTACTCCGACGGCCGCCCTTACTATTCGTTAAATGCATGGCTGAAAGACCAATTTGGGCAGAAAATCTACAAGCTGGCGCTCGACGGCGGCATGACCTGTCCCAACCGGGACGGTACGCTGGGAACGGGCGGCTGCATTTTCTGCAGCCACGGCGGTTCCGGCGATTTTGCAGAGCCGGCTCACACCTCCGTGACCGAACAGATCGAAGCGGCAAAGACGCGTGTCGCAAATAAAATAAAGGGTGGAAAATATGTCGCATATTTCCAGTCCTACACAAATACCTATGCGCCTGTCTCCTATCTGGAGCCGCTTTTTTCCGAAGCAATCGCCCACCCGGATGTGGCTGCTCTGTCCATCGGAACTCGCCCGGACTGCCTGCCGCCGGATGTCATGGAGCTTCTCGCCCGCTTAAACCGTCGAAAACCGGTCTGGGTGGAACTGGGACTTCAGACCATCCATGAGGAAAGTGCCGCGCGCATCCAGCGCGGTTATTCCCTCCCGGTCTTTGAAAATGCCGTCCGTGAACTGAAAGCCGCCGGTCTGACCGTCATCGTCCATGTCATTCTGGGGCTGCCTGATGAAACGAAAGCCCAGATGCTCGATACCGTCCGCTATCTGGCCGATTTCCAGCCCGCCATCGACGGCATCAAACTTCAGCTTCTCCACATTTTACGCGGCACGAAGCTGGCAGAGCTCTACGAACAAGCACCTTTTCCGATCTTTTCAATGGACGAATACATTGAGCTGCTGATCGAATGTATCCGCCTGCTGCCGCCCGATATGGTCATCCACCGGATCAGCGGCGATGGACCGAAAAAATTGCTGGTCGCACCGGAATGGAGTGGAAATAAGCGGGCGTTTTTGAATACGTTTTCCAAGGCACTGAGGGAAAGCGGGTGTTTTCAGGGGCAGGATTTCACGAATTGATTTTACTGCACCTGCACCTTTCCATTCTCATCAATCTGCACGCCGTCCGAAAGCCCCTGTATCTTCTGGTAAAACGCCTCTTTCTTCCCCACGTCCAGCTCTCTCGTATATCCGGCGGATGAAGTTGCAGGCACAATCGAAAGCGCCGTCTCTCCCTGTGCATCTACCGACGCCTGCACCAGCATTGTCTCCGGAATCGAGCTTCCGAACACAAAATTTCCAAGACTGTACAGAATCCATTTTCCATGATACAGCTCAATCCCCTGCAGCACATGTGGATGGCTGCCAACCACCAGATCAGCGCCCGCGTCGATGTATTGATGTCCCATCTCCCGCTGGTACGCCTCTGGCTGCGTGTTCCGCTCGATACCCCAGTGGACATAGACAACCAGATAATCACACTCTTTCTTTACCTTCTGGATCTCCTGCACGACCGAAGCCGTGTCATACGCCGAAAACATGCCCGGATGCGACGATCCTGCCGCCCATCCGCCCGTCGGAAAGACGCGCGACGCGCCCAGAAAACCAATCTTTTTTCCATTTTTCTCAATGATCTGCGGCTGTTTCGCCTCTTCCAGATTTTTTCCCGCCCCAACATGCAAAATCCCGGCACTGTCCAGCGTATCGCACGTGTCCAGCAGTGCGTCCGTGCCGTAATCTAGCGCATGGTTGTTCGCCACCGTCACGATGTCTGGTCCGATCTCCTGTAAAATAGACACGCGGGACGGCGATACCCGGAACGTAAACTGTTTATCCGCCGCCTGTGTTCCCCGGTCGCTGAACGGAAATTCCAGGTTTGCCATAAAAATATCAGACTCCGCGATCGTCTCCCGCAAACTTTCTCCGAGGACGCCACCGATACCTCCCACACGGTCGTAGGCATTTAAAACATGGTTGGAAAAATAGATATCTCCGGCAAACAGAAGCGAACACTCATTTGAATCATTTTCTCCCGGTTCTGACTCAAGTTTGCCGGATTCACCCTGCCCCTGCATTTCCACCCTCAGTTCCGCGCCATCTACCTGTTCTGACTCCACCTGCCCGTCTATATCTGTTTCCGGATCAAGCGTTTCTTCCGATACCGTTTTGTCTTTTGGCTCCAATGAGATTGTCTCTTTCCATATGGAACCTCCCGCCTGGCATCCGCCAAGCAAAAGCGTCATTCCTGCCAAAATTGTCAAATTTCCAATTCTGGATAAAAGAAATGCCGTCCGGTATCTGAACGGCATTTTCGTGCATTTACTAAAAAATGTATGCTTCATTTTTCCTCAATCAATCGCAGCTGTCCGGCGTTTTCCACCTTTCCAGCTGTCATCACCCACTCTTTCTCCCTACAGTGTCATAATGATTCCGCCGTCGCCCGCATATACGGTTGCAACGCCAGCCGTATTCGTGATCACTACCTCACGGAAGTTTGCCCGTTTACACATGATCTCTTTCACGTGCTCAGCACGTTCCGGGTTATTACAGTGTGCGATCACCAGACGTTTGCTTGTGGTATCGCCGCCCTCTTTGCACGCAATCTCCGCCATCCGGTCGAGCGCCCGGGTCATGCCGCGCGCCTGATCAAGCTTGATGATCGTACCGCTGTCCGCGCCCATAACCGGCTTGATATTCAGCGCCGACGCGATAAAAGCCGTCAAACCGGTCAGACGACCATTTTTCTTTAAGAAATCAAGTGTCTCAATGACGAAATACGTGTTCATCGAATCCCGATATGCCTCCGTCTGCCTGCAGATCTCCTCAAACGGAAGACCTTTCTCGCACAGATCCCGGATGAACAGCGCAATATTTAACTCGCCCGCCGACGCCGACAGGGAATCAATGACTGCAATCTTCTTCCCGTCCGTTCCGTTCTCTTCCTCATAAAGGCGTTTTGCCAAAGTCGCCGAGTTGTAGCAGCCGCTCAGATGGTTCGAAAGCGTTACCACGAAAATATATTCTGCCTCGCCCTCAAATGCTTCCTTGAAGCTCTCCGGCGATGGACACGCCGTCTTCGGGCACTCGGAACTTGCCTTTACCTTTGCCAGAAACTCCTTCTGGTTAAATGTCTCATCATCCGTTACCTTGTAATCCCCTATCTGCAGGGTCAGCGGAATCATCTGAAAATGCGGATCCAATTTCAGTTCCTCCGTCAAATCCATGCAGCTGTCACCAATAATTTTATATAACATAACGTCCTCCCGTTACGCAATTCACATCACGTAGTATTCATTACTATTTATTATAGTAATCACACAGTCGGAAGTCAAGCATAATCCCATGAAATACACGACAAACACATGAACAGCGTTACTGTTCACACACATGTGCCCAGTAACAGCTCTTACCGTGGCTTCGCATTTAAATACAACAAATTCCTGCTGCCACCACGTTTTCTTACGGCACTTTCGCTTCCAAAAGTGCCTGCTTGTGAACAGCAACTGACCACCACATCATCTCGACAAGAAAAATGCCATCGTAATCAAACTTACCAGAATAAATGCCACTGTCCCGAGATTCCCATACATTGCCCCACATATATTGCGGAATTTCACACCCTCTGGGATTGCCCCATTGGACAGCCGGATTTTCCGGAAATTGAAAATCAGCAGAACAAACGCCCCGATGATCGTGCAGCCCATAAACCCGGTCATCAGAAACGTGATAAACAGCGGCAGCAGCGTATCCTGTGTTCCAAGCATCGCTATCACTAACGACCAGCTGTTGATCAGAATATGCAGCAGACAATTATAACGCATCCGTCCCGTCTTCACCGCCACATATCCCAGAACCACGCCAATCACCGCCGCATAGAGAAACTGCGTCACATTTCCGTGCATCAGACCAAACATCAGCGCCGTGTAGGTAATCGCCGCCTTATCGCCAAAACGGCGCAATCGGTTTAAGAGTTTCCATCGAAAGATATATTCCTCAATAATGGGTCCTAAAAACCCTACATATAAAATTATTACCGGCGAGAGCGAATCCAGCATCTCGTTGACCGGGTTCATCGCGGATGCATCGCCGCCGCTACTTGCCGCCACCGCATCATTGATTGCATTTCCCAGCAAGTTAAAGATAGTTCCAAATCCCTGTGCCAAAATAAAAAACATACAGAACTGCAGGAAACTAATCTTCATTTTCTCTGCCCGTTCTTCCGGGACAAGGCGCAGAATCAAAAATACGAATGGAAGAACCAGCGCATAGATGACCAGCGTGCTTCCGCCGTCCTCATACCACGCTGCCTTTACCATCCGGTTCAAAAACGTACTAATCACGCCTCCGTCCGCCCATACGTTGCCAGCCACTTCCAGAAGTATGCTGACAAGTACCGTCATCACACTGAAAAATGCCAGCGCCCAGCCGAGGACATTGCAGACACGGCGCACCTCGCGGCGGCAGGTTTTTCGGATTTGTTTCGGACTCTGAACCGCATTCTGCAGCTCAGGTTCCGTTTGCAGACCATTTTCTTCTGCCTCCCGCTGCCAAAGATCCGATTCGTTCCAGTTTCCCTCTCCCATTTTCTCTCCTTCGTCATTCAGGTCTTTCATTCCCAGAAAATACCTGTTTTATCTTCCGGCGCTTTCTATCACACGGCGCGCCTTTTCCTCCTCTGCTTTCTGCACATAAAACAGATATTCCCGTTCCGATGCCGCATTTTCTCCCGCACTTCCCAGCCTCGCCCGCTGATTGCCGGAAAGCACGCCCGATTTCAGACGGTTCTGCACCTTGACCTGATACTCAATTCCCGCCTGTTCCAGCTGCTCCCGGCTGCCGTTTCATATCAAACGTCGCGCCAACCTGTTTCCATCCTCCGATTCCAAACATACACGCACCTCCCCGTCAAATCTGAAAAAAACTTGCTAAGTGCTCCTATTCTATCATAAATACTAAATTCGTGAAATAGTGAATCCCATTTGCTCTCTTACGACAGGTAATAAAAGAGCTGCCACATTTACGTGCAGCAGCTCCGTTATTATATTATATATGATATTTTAACATATTTTCCTATATAAAACAGTCCTAAACCAGACGCCCTTAGTTCAGCATCATACCCATAATCTCATTCGACCGTGCGATAAACTTCGTCATGCGCTCCGGTGTCAGGGAACCGTGGCTGAGCTGTGCCAGGTCGTAGAGCTGTTCGCAGATCTTCGGCGTATTCTCGCTATCCGTGTGCTCTAAGACGTACTGAACGAGCTTGTTGTTCGCGTTGAGTACCAGCACCTGACCGCTGCCGCCGAACATCGACGCGTCCATGCCCATATTGTACATCTTCATCATATCCTGCATACGGCGTGTTTCCTCCGACAGGGTGATCATCGAAGAAATCTCAGCATCCTTCAGCTTATCAACCTTTACCTGCAGCTTATCATCGCCCAGTGCCTTCTTGAAGGTCTCTGTCAGCGTCTCTTCCTGTTTCTTGAGCGCTTCCTTGTCCTCTTCCTTCACTTCCTCGCGCAGCGTGTCATTGACATCGGCATCAATACGCAGGAATTTCAGGTTCTCATGCTTCTGCTCTTCCTGGCTGATGAATGGATTATCAATGCTGTGAGACATGATGATCGCATCCTGTCCGTTTGCCTTGAACATGTTGATGTACTGGCTCTGCTCTTTCTCATTTGTTACATAGTAGATCTGGTTCTCATGACCTTCCTCTTTCGCCTTATCCATGCAGTCTTTCAGCGTCAGATATTTTCCGTCCAGGTTCTTGTAGATGATGTAATCATCTATCTTCTCAGCAAATCTCTGATCCTTTAAGCAGCCAAATTTGATAAATGGAGCGATATCGTCCCAATATTTCTCATAGGTCTCACGGTCTGTCTTGCACATACCGGTCAGCTTGTCCGCTACCTTCTTGGTGATGTAATCGGAAATCTTCTTTACAAATCCATCATTCTGCAGCGCACTTCTCGATACATTTAACGGCAGATCCGGGCAGTCGATCACGCCCTTTAAGAGCATCAGGAACTCCGGAATAACTTCCTTGATATTATCCGCGATAAATACCTGGTTGTTGTACAGCTTGATGGTGCCCTCAATGCTCTCGTACTCCATGTTGATCTTCGGGAAGTACAGAATACCTTTCAGGTTGAACGGATAATCCATGTTCAAATGAATCCAGAACAGCGGTTCCTTGTAATCCATAAATACCTTGCGGTAAAATTCTTTGTATTCTTCCTCGGTACACTCGTTCGGATGCTTGTTCCACAGCGGGTGAATGTCATTCAGTGCCACCGGACGTTTCAGGATCTTATATTTCTCGGTTCTCGGAGATACCTCCACGGTCTCTTTCGTGCCGTCCTCTTTCTCCTTTTCCTCGGTCTTTGCTTCCTCGACCACCGTCTCAACGATGGTGTCCTTGTCGGTCAGCTGATCCTTCTCGATCGTCTCATACTCCGGCTCTGCCGTTGCATTTTTCAGGTAAATCTCAACCGGCATGAAAGAGCAGTACTTCTGGATGACTTCACGTGCGCGATACTCATTGCAGAACTCAGTGCTGTCTTCATTTAAATAAAGGACAATCTTGGTACCATTACCTTCCTTATCGCCCTTATCCATCGCAAACTCAGTGCCGCCCTCAGACTCCCAGTGAACCGGCTCTGCGTCTTTCTTATAAGAACGAGTATCGATCGTAACCTTGTCCGCTACCATGAATGCAGAATAGAAACCCAAACCGAAATGACCGATGATCTGGTCTTCGTTTGCTTTGTCCTTATATTTTGCCAGGAAATCCTGTGCACCGGAAAATGCGATCTGGTTAATGTACTCTTCCACTTCCTCGGCAGTCATACCGATACCATTATCCTCGACGGTGATCGTCTTGTCCTCGGAATTAACGGTAACCTGAATCTTATACTCCGTCTCCCCCGGCTCCTCATACTCGCCCATCAGCGCCAGCTTTTTCAGCTTCGTGATCGCGTCGCATCCGTTGGAAATCAGCTCACGATAGAAAATATCATGATCGGAATAAAGCCATTTCTTAATGATCGGGAAAATATTCTCGCTGTTGATTGATAAACTTCCTGTTTTTGCTGCCATATCTATACACTCCTTTTGATTGCAAAATACAGTGGATATCCGCTCCCGGAAATGGAGTCTGGCAGTTTCACTCTGCCGCGTCCAATCCTGCTATCCAGCTACATAAATATACGCTTGTAAAATTCTTTTTTTGTGATTTTCCATCACCGTGACTCTTATTTTAATACCAGCGTTCCAAGATGTCAATAGAAAATTAGCACTCATTTTTGTTGAGTGCTAATAAATTTTTAAAATTCTCCGTCTTGCCAATAAGAAGTCACTTGCGTCCCCCTCCCGCCTGCGATAAAATAGAATCTACGTTATTGTTTCTACATTACACAGAAAATAACGAATTTACCATCTCAGCGAG